>Ga0164298_10000051_pt1 | contig 61047 bp, 58 predicted proteins | sample Whisoiple_216_MG_FD_109713 | JGI IMG/M metagenome (GOLD analysis project Ga0164298, IMG submission 109713) | Unamended control soil microbial communities from upstate New York, USA - Whitman soil sample_216_MG | ecosystem: Environmental > Terrestrial > Soil > Agricultural land ...
ACCAGGGCCGCCTCGACCCCGGCACCGTCCTGCTCGAAAAACCCTTCACCGAAGCCGAACTCATCAAGAAGGCCGGACAGGTCCTCAACGGAAGCTTCGCCGGCTTCCGCACCGGCGACCCCAACACACCCACCCCGGCCTGACGTCCACACCACAACGCGGCCGCCGAGGCACCGGCTCCCGCGCGTCGCGGTGTCGCCGGCATCCGCACGGCGGTGTGACTGCGGTCATCCGACACCGCACGTTGACAAACGGAGAGTTTCCCGGACCGCGCGGCGGCGTACGGGGAAGCGATGGACCTCGATCCGTACCGCACAGAGTTGGCTGCCCAACTCCGACCCGCGGCCGAGGAGCCCCGTTCCGTCTGCCGGAAGCACGACGGTTGGGCATCGCGGCACCGCGCCTGGAAGCAGTGGCCGGGCTGCGGGCATACCACCGCCCGGACGCCGCCGGTCGCCTGAGTCCACTCGGGTTCAGCCCGGCCGGTACCGGACGGCCGGCCTCGAAGCCATACGCTCCGCCATCGAGGGGCACCTGTCCTCGATGAGCCCAAGCATCCGCACCCGGCCCGGCCTCACCTCAGGTGCCGGGCGAAGAACCGGTTCCCGTCGTCCCCTTCGAACCGCGGTACGCCGGTGTGCCCGCCCATGTTGGCGTGCAACGTCTTCTCCTTGGTGCCGAAGGCGTCGAACAGGTCCAGGGCCAGCTGCCGGTCGTTTCCTTCGTCGTCCCACTGCAACAGGACCAGCAGCGGAATGGTGACCTGCCGGGCCTGTTCGAACATCGCCCGGGGCACGAAACTCCCGGCGAACAGCAGCGCGGCGCGGATGCGCGGCTCGACCACCGCCAACTGGACGCCGATGGAGATCACCCCTCCCGAGTAGCCGACCGGGCCGCCGAGCTCGGGCAGCGCGAGAAGGGCGTCCAGGGTCGACCGCCACTCCGGCACCGCCGTCTCGACCAGCGGGAGGATGAGCCGGTCGACGATCTCGTCGTCGACCGGCTCGCCGGCCGCCAGTGCCTGGCGCAGGTCGGCGCGGGCCTGTTCGACGGCGGGGATGGGGCTCCGGTCACCGCTGCCGGGGAGCTCGATGGTGGCCGCGGCGTAACCCTCCGCCGCGGAGTGCCGGGCCCGGCCCGCCAGCCGCGGGTACATCCTGCGCAGTCCGCCGGGGTGGCCGAGCAGGATCAGCGGGGCCGGTGCGGACGCGGATCCGGGAGTCCACAGGACGCCGGGGATCTCACCGAGGGTGAACTCGCGTTCGAGGACACCGTCGTCGAAGCGCTGTTCGGAAGTGAATCGCATGGTCGTGCCTTTCGGGAGTGCTGGACGGCGCTCCCGGACGACCTACCGCCCGACCGTGACCCCGGAGGGGAGCACCCATGTCGATACCGCGTTCACGGGTACCACCTCCTCGATCTCTCGCACAGCCGCCGGCAAGGTAGCAGTGGTCACCGCGGTCCGCCAACGGGTTTCGCGCCGGCACTGCCGACCGTCACCCGGAGCCGGTCAGGTGCTCGGCACCGCGACCGGCCTGGCCAGCACCTGGTCCAGGACGTCGGCGAGGAACCGCGCCGGGTCCGGGACCGAGGCCTCGGCCCGCATGGCGACGATCGCGTCCGGTCGTACGAGCAGTGCGCCGTCGTCGGGCAGCCACGGCGCGGGGACCCGGTGCGCCGGCAGGCCGGCCTCCGCCGCGGCGGTGCGCCACCGGTCGCCCGCGGCGCCCACCAGCAGGGTCCACCGGGACGCGACCAGGTCGAGCGTGGAGGTCCCGTCGACCCACGCGTGGGGCACCCGTGAACCCGGCGACCCGTCCAGTGCCACCGCCAGGTCCACCGTGGACGGAAGTTCCGGCCGCGGGTCGACGACGGCGGCCGAGTCGTACCGCTGGCCGAGGTGCACGACCGGCGCCGCCCACACCCCGGCCGCCGCCCTGGCGGCGTCGGCCTCGGGGCCGCGTCCCCAGTGCAGCTCCGGGTCGGCGACCCTGCGCATCGCCTGGTCCAGCGTTGCCGCGGCCACCGGCTCGCGCTCGGCCGCGTAGGTGTCGAGCAGGCCGGCGCCCGCCTCGCCGTGGTGGACGGCGGCCAGCTTCCACGCCAGGTTGTGCGCGTCGGCGACGCCGGTGTTGAGGCCGAACGCGCCCAGGGGGGACACGGTGTGCGCGGCGTCGCCCACGAGGTACACGCGGCCGACGGCGAAGCGGTCGGCGAGGGAGCTGCGGGGCCGCCACGGGAGCACGCTGCGCACCTCGACGTCGAGGTCGGGGTCGCCGACCGCCGCGCGGACGACCGCGACGCAGCGCTCGTCCGTGAAGTCCTCGGGGCGCTCGCCCCCGTCGACGTCGCAGGCGATGTGGAAGACCCAGTTCGTCTCGCCGTCCACGGTCGCCAGCAGGCCGGGCGCCTCCGGCGTGGTGATCGTGCAGGTCGCGAAGGACATCCCCCGCAGGTGGGGCCGGAGGTCGGCGCGGAACAGGATGTTGATCATCGACTTGCCCAGGTCGCCCGCCCCCGAGGTGCCCACGCCGAGCGCGGTCCGCACGGCGCTGTGCGTGCCGTCCGCGGCGACCACGCGCGCACAGCGGAGCGAGTAGCGGCCGTCGGGCCCCGCCAGGTCGACGTCGACCCCGCCGGCGTCCTGCGTGATGCCGACCAGGCGGGTCGACCAGCGTAGATCCGCGCCGCGGTTCGCCAGGTCGGCCGCCACCACGGCGTCGAGGCGGTCCTGCGCGCAGACCCCGCGCAGCCGGAACGGCGTCGTGTCCAGCTCGGCGGCGGACGGGGCCGGCATGGGCACGGCCACGACGTCACCCGCGCCCATCTCGACGACGGTCCGCGCAACCGCCTTGCCGGCGCCGCCCCGGAGGTCGACCGCGGCGGCGTCGACGGCGGCGTCGAGCCCGAGCTCGCGCAGGACCTCGACGCTGCGGGCCCCGATGCCCGTGGCACGCGGGTGGACCGACGGCCCGGACCGGCGTTCGACGAGGACCGCGGGGACGTCGTGGTGGGCGAGCAGCGCCGCGGTGAGCAGCCCGACGCTGCCGCCTCCCACCACGAGCACCGGCACTTCTGGATACAATGGTTCCGTCATGGATACACCGTATCCAGAAGGTAGGATGCCGGTCAAACGAGGAAAGGAACCAACCCGATGACCGAACCCGCTCCCTCGTCGGTGTGGACCAGGCCGCGCCCCGAACCACGCCGGCGCGCGCCGGGGGTGGACCAGTACGTGGCCGCCGCGCTGGCCGTCGCCGACGCCGAGGGCCTGGCCGCGGTGTCGATGCGCCGGGTCGCGGGAGACCTCGGTTCGGGGACGGCCACCCTCTACCGCTACATCACCAACCGCGACGAGCTGGTGGACCTGATGATCGACGCGGTGCACGGCGAGGACCCGCTGCCCGAGCCGGCGCCGGACTGGCGCGCCGACCTGGCCGCGGTCGCGCACTCGCTGCGCGCGACCCTGCTGCGGCATCCGTGGTTGGCGGGCGAGATGACGGGCAGGCCCTCGCTCGGCCCCAACTCGTTGCGGCGGTCCGAAGCAGCGCTGCGTGCCGCGGTCGCGCTCACGCCCGACATCACCCTGGCCGCGCAGGCGCTCGGCGCCGTGCAGGCGTACGTGCTGGGCTCGGTGGCCACCCAGCAGGCCGTCCGGCGCGCCGAGCAGCGCAGTGGCCTGACCGAGGAGCAGTGGCAGCGCAGCGTCGGCCCCTACATCAGCGAGGTCCTCGCGGCGGGCGAGCACCCGATGCTCGCCCGCCGCGTCCACGAGGCCGAGGAGCCCGACCCCGACGTCGAGTTCGCGTTCGGCCTGGCGTGCGTGCTCGACGGTCTCGCGGCCCGGTTGGGCCGCTGACGGTCAGTACGGGTACCGGCTCACGGTCTCCGGGTGGATGACCAGGCGGACCTGGTCCTCGGCCAGGATGCCGGCGAGGTCGGCGGCGCGGGTCGGGTCGTCGAGGTCCCAGTAGCGGGCGGCCAGGCGGGCGGCCAGGTCGTGGGCCCCGTCGGACTCGACCGTGACGCCGCCCGCGATCGACACCCAGCGCTCGCGTTCACCCACCGGGGCCGGGACGACGATCGAGGCGCGGGGATCGCGGCGCAGGCGTCGCACCTTGAGCGTGTCCGGGCCGGTGAACAGCTGGACCGTGCCGTCCTCGGTGGCCTCGAACCACACCGGTCGAGGCTGCGCCGGGACCGGCCCCGCGGCCACGGACAGGAGCCCGTGCAGTGGGCGGCGGAGGAACTCCAGGTCCTCGGTGGTCAGCGAACTGGCGTCGGTGCTCATCACGGCCCTTCCGATGGGTGTTCGGATCACCTCCAGTGAACACGACCGCACGGCCGAGCCCACGGGGTGAGAAGCCGGATCACCGAGGTGGGACACGGTCGGTGACCTGGTCCGCGGCGCGGCGGGCCGCTCTGCGGAGCAACGGGGACCTGCCGCCGTTCGTGACCGACCAGAGGTCGTGGCCGCGGACCCGCCATTGCGCGAGCAGCGCGTTGGCGGCCGCGAAGCCCGTGGTGGCGGCCCGTTCCATCAGTGCGACGGGGAGGTCGACGCGGACGAGGTCACCGGCCAGCACCAGGGCCGGGTCCGGGGTGGTGACGGCCGGGCGCAGCGGGAAGCCGCCGGGGGCGAACAGCGGGCAGTCGGCGGCGAGGACGTGTTCCTCGTGCCGGACGCGCGCGTCGGTCAGCTCCGGGTAGACCGTCCGCAGCCGTGCGGTCAGGTCGTGCCGTACGCGCTCCTCGTCCACGTCGTCGGGCAGGGCATAGGCGTGCAGTTCGAGCACGGAGCCGCCGGTCCCGGCTCGCCACGCCCGCGCCTCGTCCTCGAACAGGTCCAGCACGCTGATGTTGTCCAGCAACGGGAAGCCGCTGGTGCCGAGGAACGGCGCCCGGTCCCGGCGTGCGGGACGGTCCAGCCACAACCTGCTGACCACGAACGGCGGTGCGGTGCGCAGTGCCGCGATCCTCGACCGCCAGCCGGCGTCACCCAGGGTCGGGGAGGCGGCGACCAGCTGCCGCAGTCCGCCGGCGTCGGTGGCGAGCACCACCGAGTCCGCCGCCAGCCGCTCGGTTCCGGTGTGGACGGTGAAGCCCGCCGGGCCGCGCACGAGGTGCGACACGGCCGTGCCCGTCCGGACCTCCGCGCCCAGGCTCGTCAGGAGGCGGTGCAGTGGCCGCCACAGCGTCGCCGGGTAGCTGTCCCGGGGGACGTCGAAGATCAGGCCTTCGCTCGAGCCGAGGAAGTAGATGTGGAACATCGTGGCGAGCTCGGCGGCCGACAGGTTCGCCGGGTCCGCGAAGAAGCTGCGGGAGAACACCTCGAAGGCGAGGTGCCGCGCGGCCGGCGGGAAGCCGATGTCACGCAGGAAGGTCGAGGCGTCCACCGCGTCGAGCTCCGCGTAGGTGCGGGGGACGGACACGTCGAACAGGCGGGTCGCCGCGACGGGGTTCATCCTGCGCAGGTCGGACAGCGTGAACGTCTTGCTGCGCAACACGAACCCCGCCACGTTCCACGGCGGTGTCCGGGGGATGCCCGCGAAGCTCTCCGCCGTCCCGTCGACGTGCAGGAGCGGGTAGTCGGGTACCGGACGCAGCATCGCCAGGTCCGGGGACACGCGCCGCAACAGGGCCCGGAGGTTGTAGTACTGCCTGAAGAAGGCGTGGAAGCCGCGGGTCATCGTGCGTGCGGGTCCGTCCGTGTCCACCCGCCAGCCGCGAAGCCTGCCGCCGAGGTCCGGCTCCTTCTCCACGAGCCGCACCGCCACGCCGCGTTCCGCGAGGGCCACCGCCGCCGTCACGCCGGCGATGCCGCCGCCCACGACCACGACCCGGGGCGGCCGGTCGAGATGACCGACCGACGGGCGGCCGGGCGGCGCGGGGAGCACCTCCGCACTGCGGTCACGTCCCGGGTGTGTCGCCGGCACGGGCGGCGCGGACGGTCCAAGCAGTCCGGACGGCACGGCCCGCGATGGCAGCATGTCCCGATGCTCGCAGGCCGGGCCGTCGCGCGCTGGCCGAAACCGCTGCTCGGCTTGTCCTGCCGGACCCGAGTGCCGCGGTTAGTGTTCGACCATGCCGCCAGCAAGCCCGGCCCAGCGCACGGCGCCGGGCGTGGGGGTGGGTGCCGTCGTCGTGACCGTCGCCGCCTGGGTCGCGGGGCTGCTGGTCGTGCTCGCCCAGATCGTCTACTCCATGACCGACCCGGGGGCACGGTTGACGACCACGGTCGTGTCGGTGGTGGCGTTCGCGGTCGCCTCGGTGTGCGACGCGACCGCGCGCTTCGGTGTGCGGGCCGCCGGCCGGCTGGTGCTCGTCGCCGGCGGTGGCGGGTTGCTGGCCGAGACGGCCGGGGTGCACACGGGCTTCCCGTTCGGCGCGTACCGCTACACGGGCACGCTCGGGTCCGAGGTGCTCGGCGTGCCCGTGGTCGTGCCGCTCGCCTGGGTCATGATGGCGTGGCCGGCGCTGCTCGTCGGCCGGGCGCTGGCCGCCGCGGTGCGCACGGAGCGGCCGCCGTGGCTCGTGGTCCTGTCCGGCGCGTGGGCCCTCGCGTCCTGGGACGTGTTCCTCGACCCCCAGATGGTCGACGCCGGGCACTGGGTCTGGGCACATCCCACGCCCGGGTTGCCCGGCGTGGCCGACGTGCCGCTGACGAACTTCGCGGGATGGCTGCTGGTGGCCGTACTGATGGTGCTGTCGCTGCACCGCGGCCTCCCGCCGGCGCCCTCCCCGGCCGAGCTCGACCCGCGGTCCGGGCCCGCCCCGCTGCTGTACCTGTGGATCTACGTGTCGTCGGTGTGGGCCCACGCGGCGTTCTTCGACCGGCCCTCCGTGTCGCTCGTCGCCGGAGTCCTGATGGGCCTCGCGGCCGTGCCGTTCGCCGTCGTGCTGTGGCGGACACGGTCGTGCCGGACGCCGCGGTGAGCGGGCTCCTCGTGCGTGCCGCGGCCGCCGGCGCGGTCCTGTCCGCGGGCCACGCGCTGGTCAACGCGCACCTGATGCGGGTGCCACCCGCCGACCCGCCGGCGACGGCGGAGCGGGTGTCGGTGTGCCTGCCAGCACGCGACGAGGCCCACCGCGTGGCGCCGGCCGTCCGGTCTCTTCTCGCCCAGCGCGGCGTGGCGGACCTGGAGATCGTCGTGCTCGACGACGGCTCCACCGACGGCACCGCCGACGTCGTGCGGACCGCGGCAGGCGGGGACGCCCGGCTACGGGTGGTGACCGGCGACCCGCCCCCGCCGGGGCTGCCGGGCAAACCGCACGCCTGCGCCCGCCTCGCCGCCGAGGCGCGGGGCAGCGTGCTCGTGTTCGTCGACGCCGACGTCGTGCTGGCACCCCACGCGGTCGCCGCCTCGGTCGCGCTCCTCCGGGACCTCGGGCTCGACGTCGTGTCCCCGTTTCCTCGGCAGCTCGCCGGCGACGTGCCCACCCGGCTGGTGCAGCCGCTGCTGCAGTGGTCCTGGCTGGTGTTCCTGCCGTTGCGGCTCGCGGAACGGTCACCCCGGCCGTCCCTGTCCGCCGCCAACGGGCAGTTCCTGGTGCTCGACCGTGCCGCACTCTCGCGGGCGGGCGGGTTCGAGTCCGTGGCGACCGCCGTGCTCGACGACATCGCGCTCATGCGGGCCGTCAAACGGTCGGGCGGGCGCGGGGTCGTCGTGGACGGCAGCGCCGTGGCGACCTGCCGGATGTACGCGGGCTGGCCCGAGGTCCGGGACGGCTACACCAAGTCACTGTGGTCGGTCGCGCGCAACCCGGCCGCGGCCGGGGCACTCGCGCTGGGCCTCGCGTGGCTGTACCTGCTGCCGCCGGCCGCCGCGCTAGCCGGGTCGCGCGCGGGCCTGGTCGGGTACCTGGCCGGGGTGGCCGGCCGGGTGGTGACCGCCCGGCACACCGGTGGTCGCGGGTGGCCCGACCCGCTGGCCCATCCGGTCTCGGTGGGCGTCCTGCTGACGCTGCTGGGCCGGTCGTGGCGGGCGAGCAGGACCGGGCGGCTGACCTGGAAGGGCAGGGCACTGCGGGGGAGAGGCTGACGTGGCGGGGATCGTCGTCATCGGCGCGGGCATGGGCGGGCTCGCCGCGGCCGCTCGGCTCGCCGCGCTCGGCCACCACGTGACGGTGCTGGAGCAGGCGGACACCCATGGCGGGAAGCTCGGCACCCTGAGCCGGGACGGCTTCACGTTCGACACCGGCCCCTCGCTGCTCACCATGCCCGGCGTCTACCGTGACCTGTTCGCCGCGACCGGCGCCCCGCTCGACGAGGTCGTGGACCTCGCGCCGGTGGACCCGGTGTGCCACTACCGCTTCCCGGACGGCACGGAGCTCGACCTGCCCCACGCGGAGGACGAGGTGCCCGCCGCGCTGGCGGCGGTGTTCGGCGCACGGGCGGCCCGGCAGTGGCAGGCGGTCATGGCCGACGCCGCACACCTGTGGGACCTGGTCGGGGAACCGGTGCTGCGTCGCCCGCTGCGCGGCGCCGGCGATCTGGTGCGCCGGTCGGCGAGCGTGCGGGACCTGCGGGCGATCGCACCGTGGCGGACACTGCGGTCGCTGGGGCGGCGCAGGCTCGACGACCCGCGCCTGCGGATGCTGCTGGACCGCTACGCCACCTACAGCGGGTCGGACCCGCGCCGCGTCCCGGCGTTGATGAGCGTCGTCCCGTTCGTCGAGCAGCGGTTCGGCGGCTGGTACGTGCGCGGTGGGCTGCGGGTGCTCGGCGACGCGCTGGCCGACCGGTGCCGTGCGCTCGGCGTCGGACTCCGCTACGGCACGACGGTCACCGGCATCGACAGCGACGCCGCCGGCGTGACCGGGGTGCGGCTCGCGGACGGGGAGCGGCTCGCCGCCGGTATCGTGGTGTCCGATGTGGACGCCGAGCACCTGTACCGCGACCTGCTGCCCGGCCGGCGCACCCGCGGTCCGCGGCGGGCCCTGCGGCGGGCGCGGCCCTCGCTGTCCGGGTTCGTCGTGCTGCTCGCGCTGCGCGGCCGCACCCCGCGACCACGCCACCATCGGGTGCTCTTCCCCGCCGACTACGACGCCGAGTTCGACGCCGTCTTCGGCCGCGCTCCCCGCCCGGTGCCGGACCCCACCGTCTACGTCTGTGCCCCGGACGACCCCACGGTGGCACCCGACGGCGACGAGGCGTGGTTCGTGCTCGTGAACGCGCCACGCCACGGACCGGTCGACTGGACGGCGCCGGGGCTCGCCGGCGACTACGCCGACCGGGTGCTGCGGGTCATGGCCGACCGCGGGCTGGACGTGCGTGACCGGATCCGGTGGCGCGGGATCCGCACCCCGGCCGACTGGGCACGCGACACCGGGTCGGTCGGCGGCTCGATCTACGGCACCTCGTCGAACGGGCCGCGCGCCGCGTTGCTGCGTCCCCGCAACGCCGGCCCCGTGCGCGGCCTGTACCTCGTGGGCGGGTCGGCGCATCCCGGCGGCGGGCTGCCGCTCGTGGCCATGTCAGCCGAGATCGTCGCCGGCCTGATCGGGCCGGCCTGAGCCGGCCGGGTCCACCCACGGCCGCCCCGAGAGCTCCCGCCGGATCCCGGCCGTCAGCTGGACCAGCCCGACGACCGCGCCCACGCCCCACACGAGCGCCGACACCGCGCCCCACGACCACCCGGTGCCCGGGGTGCCCGCGGGGAACGTCCCCGCCCCCGCACAGGCCACCCCCACGACGATCAGGCGGGTCGGCCGCTCCGCGACGGTGACGGCACCCGCCGAACCCATGCCGACGCCCTGCGCCCTAGCCCGCGCGTACTCGTGCGACATCAACGCCGCCCCCAGCGCCGCGCACACCCACCCTGGCGCGCCGAGCACGAACAGCACCAGCACCAGGCACAGGTCCGCGAGCCGGTCGGCCACGGCGTCGACGACCGCGCCGAGCGGCCGGGCCCGGCCGGTGCGCAGCGCCACCGCGCCGTCCAGCCCGTCCAGCACTCCCGTCGCGACCACCAGGACCAGCGCCGCCAGGGGCCACCGGCCGCCCAGCGCCGCGATGCCGACGGCGCCCGCCGCGACCGCCACCCCGGCCGCGGACAGCACGTCAGGAGGAACGCCGTCGACCCGGCGGGCGAGCACGTGCACGAACCGGAGCCAGCCGACGACCACCCGGCTGCCCGACACGTCCTCGCCGTGCAGCCGCGACCAACCCGCCACCGGGTCGTCGTGCGGCTCGCCGTCGGTCATACCGGGACACTAGGCGGACGGGTGAGACACCGCGCCCCGGGTAACCAGCACCCATGCTCCGACCCGGCCTCCGTGGCGCGCTCCACGCGGTCGCGGCGCACGTGCGTGCCGCGCTGCGCGGACGTGACCTCGTGCTGTGGGCCGCGGGGCTGACGTTCTACGGCATGATCGCCCTGGTCCCGGTGTTGCTGCTCGCGCTCACCGGCGCCGCGACCCTGTTCGGTGACGACCTGGTCGTCGACGGGGCACGCCTCCTCGGCCGGTCGCTGCCGGACGCGCACGACAGCCGCCCCGCGCTGTCCGCGCTCGCCGGCGCCGCCGTGTCCACGACGTGGCCGCTGCTCCTGGCGATGCTCCTGCCGGCGAGCCTCTACGGCGAGGGGCTGCGACGTGGGCTCGTCGCCGTCACCGACCAGCCCGTGCAGGGCTCGACCGGGTGGGCCGGCCGGTTGCGCTTCGTGCCCGTGCTCGTGGCGGCGCCCCTGCTCGTGGCGCTGCCACTGGCCTTCGCGCCGGTCGTCGTGCCGCTGTACGAGGCGGGCGGCTGGTCGGCCGTGCTCGGCGTCGTGCTCTCCTTCCACCTCGACCTCGTCCCGATGTGGGTGGCTTTGGGCCTGGTCCTCGCGGGTACCGGCCCGTCGGTGCTCACGCCCCGCGCGGTCGTGCTCGCCGCGTTCGCCCTCGCGGCCGTGCTGACCGGTTTCCTCCACGGGTTCGTGCTCTTCCTCGCGATCCCGCTCGACTGGAGCCTGCCGTTCGGCGCACTGCCCTTCGTCGGTGACCTCGTCGCGCTCGGGCTGTGGCTGTTCGGCCTGCACGTCGTGCTGCTCGCCGGGTACCGGATCGCCGTCAGCGCCAACACCGTCCACACCACCGTGCGGAGAGGAACAGCTCATGTCTCGCAGGACCCCCATGTTCGACCGCCTTCGGGAGCGGTGGCCCGATGAGGTCCCGGTGCGGCCACTGGACCCCCCGAGCTGGCCTGCGCAGGAGCCGACGTTCGCGGCGGCGCGACCGGCGCTGATCGACGCGGCCGCGAAGCGGGCGGCGGCGCGACCGTCCGGCAACTGGTTCGTCCTGGCGGCGAGCCGGGAGATCCGTGGCGACCGTCCCTTCGGCACGTCCGTCGGGCCGAAGGAACTCGTGGCGTGGCGCGACGCCGAGGGCGCGCTCGTGGCCGGCTCCGGTGTCTGCCCGCACCTCGGCGCGCCCCTCGCCCTCGGCCGGGTCGACTGTGGCACGCTGCGCTGCCGCTGGCACGGGCTCGCGCTGACCGGCGACGGCGGTCCCGGCTGGCGCCCCCTGCCGTCCCACGACGACGGCGTGCTCTCGTGGGTGCGGCTCGACGACCTCGGCGGCGAACCACCCCTGGCCGCCCCGGTCCTCGCGGCCAGGCCGGACCCGGCGTCGAGTGTCGAGGCCGTCGCCACCCTAACCGGCGTCTGCGAACCGGACGACGTGGTCGCCAACCGCCTCGACCCGTGGCACGGCGCCTGGTTCCACCCGTACTCGTTCGCCCGGCTCACCGTGGTGTCCGCGCCCGCCGAGGCGACCGACCTCCCCGACGAGGACGACCGGTTCGTCGTCGACGTGACCTTCCGCGTCGGTCCGCGCCTCGGCGTGCCCGTACGGGCCGAGTTCTCGTGCCCGGAACCCAGGACCGTCGTCATGCGCGTCACCGGCGGCGAAGGCCGCGGGAGTGTCGTCGAGACCCACGCGACACCCCGCGCGTCCGGCCGGGACGGGCGGCCGAGGACCGCGGTCGTGGAGGCGACGATCGCCACGTCCGACCGTCCGGGGTTCGCCACCGCCCAGCGCGTCGCGCCGCTGCTGCGTCCGCTGATGCGCCGCGCGGCCGCCCGGCTGTGGCGTGACGACCTCGCCTACGCGGAGCGGCGCTACGCCCTGCGTTCCTCGACCTGACCCGGACGGCCGGCGTGGTCCTCGACGGGTCGGGTGGCGAGGAAGGAGTGCTCGATCCCGCGCTGCCACCCCGGCACGGTCGCGAACCGGACGCCGGTGAACCCCGCGCCGCACAGTCTGGCGGCGAAGGCCGGGGCGTCGTCGAACTCCGCGACGCTGCGCCACAGGTGGCGGTACAGACCGGTGCCGCCACGGTGGAACACGGCCAGGGGGATGACGATGCCCCAGCACACCGCGTGCCACTTGACCCGGGTGACGGCGTCCTCGCCGGAGGTGTAGTCGTGGACCAGCAGCGTGCCGCCCGGGCGCAGCAGCTCGCGCAGTGCCCGCAACTGGCCGTCCGGGTCGGCCAGGTTCCGGCACAGGTACGCGGCGAAGATCGCGTCGAACGGGCCGCGAACGCCCGCGCCGGCCAGGTCCTCGATCCGGCTGTGCACGAACCGCACCCCCGGCGGCCACTGTTTCGCCCGCGCCTGAGCCAGCATCGCGTCCGCGGCGTCGACACCGACGATCTCGGCGCGCGGCGCCGCGGACAGGAGCGCCGCGGTGGACGCACCCGTGCCGCAGCCCGCGTCCAGGATCCGCAGCCCGGCGCCGTCGCCGGGTGTGCCCAGCCGTTCGGCGGACAGCCGGAGGTTCTCGTGGTAGCCCGGGTTGCGGCCGACGAGCAGGTCGTAGGCGGACGCCCCGGCGTCGAACGCGGTCGCCAGGTCCGCGTCCCGCAACGGCGCGCGTCTCACACCGGCCGTCCTTCGTGGACGGTCTCGGTCCTTCTCCGCAGCCACCACGCGCGGGCGAGTGCCGGCGCGGCGACGCGCAGCTTGCGCCCGGTGCCGACGGCGGCGCGTCCGGCGAACACGTCGTGGTCCATCGCCTCGATGCGGCCGAGGATGCCCGCGTACAACGCGAACGCGGTCGCGACGCACGGCCGGGACGCCGGCGCCAGCATGGGGATCCCACGCACGGCGTCCCGGTAGATCACCCGCGTCGTGGCGACCTGCTCGGCCACCGCCGCGCGCACGACCGTGTCCGCCGCGCCGCGCGTCCGGCACCACAGCAGCCGTTCCCTGTCCACACCGGACGCCGCGAGCTCGTCGGCGGGCAGGTACACCCGACCCCGGTCGAGGTCCTCCGCCACGTCCCGCAGGAAGTTGGTGCGCTGGAACGCCTCGCCGAGCAACGCCGCGCACGGCTCGGCCTCCGCGCGGTCGGTCACCGAACCCAGCACGGGCAGCATCTGGAGCCCGATCACCCGCGCCGAGCCGTACGTGTAGCGCTCCAGGTCCGCGCGGGTCGCGTAGTCCCGCACGTCGAGGTCCATCCGCATCGACCTCAGGAACGCCGAGAACAGCGGCGGGTCGATCCCGTAGCGGTCGACCGTGTGGACGAGCGCCCGCACCACCGGCTCCGCGGAGCCGCCGCACGCCAGCCCGGCGGACAGGAGCCGCTCGGCCCGGTTGATGCGGGCGGCCACGACGGCCGGGGTGGCGTCCGGCCCCGGCTCGTCCACCAGGTCGTCGACCCATCGGGCGAACCCGTACAGCGCGTGTACGGCCGGCCGCTGGTGCGGGGCGAGCAACCGGGTGGCGAGGAAGTACGTGCGGCCGTGGGCGGCGTTGAGCACCCGGCAGCGCAGGTACGCCGCACGCAGGCCGGGATCGGTGATCCGTGCGGCGTCGAGCTCGCGCCGGCTCATCGCGACCACCCGGCCGCCATGGTGCTTCTCCGCGTCGCCGGCGAGCCGGTGATCCGGTCGGCCGCGAGCCGGCCGGAGACCAGCGCCGTCGGCACTCCGACGCCGGGGACCGTGCCGGCCCCGGCGAGCACGACGTTGTCGGTCGAGCGGGGGAAGTTGCCGGGGCGGAACGGGCCCGTCTGGGCGAGGGAGTGCGCGTAGCTGAACGGGGTGCCCGCCGTGAGCCCGGACCGCGCCCAGTCCGCGGGGGTGATCGTGTGCAGCACCTCCGCCGACGCGGTCAGCCCTGGCAGCAGCCTGCGCTCGGCCACCCGCAGGACCTGTTCGGTGTAGGCGCTCCCGTGGCGGTCCCAGTCGATCCGGCCGCTGTCGAGGTTGGGCACGGGGACCAGGATCGACAGCAGGTCGCGGCCGGCGGGCGCCAGCGCCGGGTCGGACGCGGTCGGCCGGGTGATCAGCAGCGACGGGTCGGACATGGTGGCGCCCCGGTCGATCAGCTCGCGGAAGGTCTCCCGCCACGCCACGCCGAAGCTGATCAGGTGGTGGCCGGTGTCCCAGCCGGCGGGGGTGCCGAGGTGCACGACGAACGCCGACGGCGAGGCACGCAGCGGCACCGCCCGCGCCGGCGTGTGCCGCAGCAGCCGGTACGCGACGCGTGGTTCGGTCGTGAGCACGACGGCGTCGCACGCGAGCCGGTCACCCCGGTCGGTCACCACCGCGGTCACCCGCCGCCCGCGCCGCTCCAGTCCGGTCACCGCGGCGCCGAACTCGAACCGCACCCCGGCGTCCTCGGCGGCGGCGGCCAGGGCGTCCGGGAGGGCACGCACCCCGCCGCGGGGGAAGTACACCCCGGCGACGGTGTCCATGTAGGAGATGACGCCGTAGACGGCGAGCGCGCGCTGCGGGGCCATCCCGGCGTACAGGGACTGGAAGCTGAAGACCCGGCGGAGCCGCTCGTCGCGGACGAAGTGCCCGACCCGCCGGGCCAGGGTGTCGAACCCGCCCAGCGCCGCCAGCCGCGCCAGCCGCGGCGACACCAGCGACAGCGGCGAATCGGTGTTGGCGGCGATGAAGTGGTCGTACTCCGCGCGGTAGAGCTGGGTGAGCCACTCCCGCAGGCGCAGGTAGCGCAGTGCCTCGTCGGGTCCGGCGAACTCGCGGACCGCCTCGGTCATCGCGTCGACGTCGCTGTGCACCGCGAGGCGGCTGCCGTCGGCGAAGTGCGCGTCGTACGCGGGTGCGAGGCGCAGCGGCTCCATCCGGCCGTGGATCGAGTCGCCGACGGCGTTCAGCGTCTCCTCGACGATGTCCGGCATCGTGAGCACCGTCGGACCGGTGTCCAGCCGGTACCCGCCGACGTCGAGCCGGCCCGCCCGGCCGCCGGGCACCGGCTCGCGTTCGACCACCACGACCTCTCTGCCCCGTCCCGCCAGGTGCAGCGCCGCGGCCAGGCCCGACAGGCCGGCGCCGACCACGACCACGCGGTCGGTCCGTCCACCTACAGTCCGCACGACGCCTCCTACTGGTCGCGGTTGCCGCACAGGTCGGCGAGATGGGTGAGGCGGTGCCGGGCGTCCACGGGCAGCGCCGAGGTGGACAGCGCGGCCATGCCCTCCCGCAGCCGCTGCTCGATCAACCCCTCGACCTGTTCCCTGGCGCCGGTGGCCGCGACGATGGCCAGGTACTCGTCCACATCGGACCGTTCGAGCCGGGGGAGGCGGTCGAGCTCCGCGAGTTCCTGGCGCTGTGCGCTGTCGGCGCGTTCCCGGGCCAGGACCATGACCGTGGTGGCCTTGCGGGCCAGCAGGTCCTCACCGACCGGCTTGCCGGTCCGGTCCGGGGCGCCGAACATGCCGAGCAGGTCGTCGCGCAGCTGGAACGCCTCGCCCACCACGACGCCGTACCGCCCCAGCGCGCCGATCACGGCGGCGGAGGCCCCCGCGAGCTCCGCGCCGAGCTCGAGCGGGCCGCGCACGGTGTAGTCGCCGGACTTCGCCCGCGCCACGGCACGCACGTCCCGCAGGGCGGGCTGCCGGCGCGCGTCGTTCACCAGGTCGCGCAGCTGCCCGACCGCGAGCGTGCTGCGCATCCGGTCGTAGCGGGGGAGCGCCCTGGCCAGCGCCGCGCCGTCGACGCCGCTCTGCCGCAGCATCTGTTCGGCCCACACCAGGCACAGGTCACCGGCGAGCACCGCGGCGGACTCCCCGAACCGCGCGGCGGATCCGGACAGGTGCTGCTCGTGGTGCCACTGCGCGAAAAGCACGTGCGCGGCGGGCCGGCCCCGACGCAGCGGCGACTGGTCCATCACGTCGTCCTGCAGCAACGCGAAGCAGTGCAACAGTTCCAGGCTGCCCGCGGCACGCACCGCGGACGCGGTCGGTGTGGCCACACAGGCCCATCCCGCGAGCGCGAACGCGGAGCGCACGTACTTCCCACCCTCGACGAAGCGCCGCAACACGTCGGCGAGCACCCGGGTCTCCGGCGCCGGCCCGAGATGGTCGCGGCTGCGCGCGGCGACGAACTCGCGTACCACGTTCGCGACATCGGACCGGGCCCTGGCCCGCCAGCCGGCGGCGTCGTCATCGGGCGAGGTCGTGACGGTCATGGCCGTGCTCACAGACGCGCTCCCTGCTTCTCGTCGCGGCAGCCTGACCGGCCGCGACACTGCTCGGCGGGGTCCGCGTCGTTCGTGCTTCGTTCGTGCGTCGGTTGTGGGAGGCCCGGGGTACCCCGGCGCGGGCCGTCGAATCGCCGCCGTGTCCGCCACGCCCGCGCCCTCAACGCAGGTCTTCGAGTACGGCGGCCGCGGCGCGGCGGCCGGAGACGAGGGCGCCCTGGGTCGAGCTGGTGTCGCGGTGGTCGCCGCAGACGTAGCGGCCAGGAGTCACCCGTACCGGGCGACGCAGCGGGTGGTCCGGTCCCATGACGGGCACCGCCTGGGCGATCGCGTAGGTCGCGAGCAGGTCCCAGTCCCGGGTGCTCGCGTCGTAGAGCCGGGCGAGCCGCTCGCGCACGGCCGTCTCCAGGCCGTCCTCGTCGAGCCGCTCGGGCACCGAGGCGGCGACCAGTGCCTGTCCCGGCGGCGCGTACCCCGGAGCGACGTCGCTGACCACCACGGTGTTGACCAGTAGTCCGCTCCCGCCGTCGACCAGCAGTGTGCTGCCGGTCCCCGGCGGCGGCATGGGTAGGCGGTAGTAGTACGTGGTGACCTGGTGCCAGCTCGGTGCCGGCACGCCGGGCAACAGCCGGGCCGCGGTCGTGCCGTCCGCGGCGACCACGACGGCACGGGCGTTGATCACCTCACCCGACCGCAGGTGGACACCGTCGCCGGTCACGCGGCTCACCGGCGCGTCGCAGCGCACGGTCCCCGGTTCGAGCCGGGCCGCCAGCAGGTGGGGCAGCGCGCCCATGCCGGACGCCGGAAGGGCGGCGCCGCCGCGCAGGAACGACCGCCACACGAGGTGGAACACGCGTGCGGAGGTCACCAGGTCGCGGTCGAGGAAGACCCCGGCCAGGAGCGGCCGGAACACGTCCTCGACCGTCCGGGCCGACACGCCCGCGCTCGACAGCTCGGCGGCCGTGGTCCGGCGGGGCAGCGCGCGCAGGGCGCCGGCCGGCGCGGCCACGTCGCGTGCCGACAACGCCGTGAGCGCGAGCACGTCTCGGGGCCGCCGCACCGCGAACCGCACCACGTCGGCGGTGGCGCCGTACGGACGCCGCCACGGTGGCACCAGCACCAGCCGTTCGCCCGCTCCCTCGGCGGCGACCCCACGCGTGAACGGTTGCAACCGCAGCGACCCCAGTCCGGGCAGCGCGCGCACCGCCGGGTAGGCGGGCAGGAGGACCTGGAAGCCGCGATCGAGCCGGAACCCGTCGACGACATCGGTGCGTACCCGGCCACCCACCACGTCCCCCGCCTCGCAGACCGTCACGTCCAGCCCCGCCTCCCGCAGGTGGTAGGCCGCGTTCAGCCCCGCGAGACCGGCTCCGACGACGACCACGTCCACCCGCTCCGCCACGCTGCCGCTCCTTTCGCCGGGCCACCGACCGGTCGCGCCCCTCGTGCGTGCCGGGTGGTACGACGGCGATCATCTCGTCATGTCCGCGCAACTCATACGCAACTCACCCGGTCGTGTCGCGAGAGAGCGGTTCCCGTCGCCGTGCCTGCCCGCTGATCGCGAGTGGACAGTACGATGTGGACGGTCACTCGACCGGCTCGCCGGGCGTCGCCTCGTGACCGGGCACGCCGGCCGACCGGCGGCGGCGTTTCAACCCCGCCTCGTGGACGTGGGGCATGCCGCCGGTCAGTGCCCGAACCTCGCGTTCGTGCTCGCGGAACGGCGTGTAGTAGGTGTCCTCGTAGTCCTCGATCACCTGGAAGGTCCAGCGGCCCGGCAGCACGTTGCGGCCGAGCAGCTCCCGCGTCAGGCGCTCGGCCACGTCCTGGTGCCCGGCCTTCCTGAGCAGCTCGACGGCCTTCTCCAGCTTGAAGTCGGCCGAACCGGTGAGTTGGTGGAAGGCGTACAGGTGACCTCGGGCGACCTCGACGGTCTCGAGCGCCTCGGTCACCGCCCCGACCGCCTCCACCGTGGCGTCGTCCAGCGAGTCGCCCCAGCCGTCCCCGTCGAACCGCGGGTCACCCGTCGGCCCGTCCACCGCACTGTCAGATGTGTCCACCATGGCGGCCGGGTACCCGCCGCGCGCCGGGCGACGCATTGTTCCCGCCGAACGGGTGGGACGGGTGACCACGGCGACCGGCGCGACACCGGGGGTCCATGTCGGACGTCAGGGGCCGCTCTTCCGGCGTCGCGGGTGGAGGTCCGCGCTCACTGACGGACCGACACCTCGCCGGCCAGGCGGAGCTCCCGGGTGAGCACGTGCTCCGCGATGAGGTCGAAATGTCGCAGCTCGGTCAGTTCGAAGGTTATTGCCCCGCCGCCACGCCCCTGCGACGCCTCCCTCATCGGTGCCACGTGCTCGGCGTAGTCCCCGGAAAGAACGACCCTCATCCGGTCGGCCATGGCCGACACCGCCGCGAGCCGAGATCCGATTTGGTCGTAGCCGTCGGGCTGCCAATAGGCGAGCACGTCCTGAGAAAGCCGCTTGAGCTGAACGAAGTCCTTTCGCACGATTTTGACCAGATACCGACAAAGGTCCCGAAACCAGTCGCGATCGGGGGCGAGGGCAATCAGTTGCTTGAAAGCCGGGAGCGGGTCACGTGGGTCCGCCCGTGCGAACAGGCTGGAAATCGACATTGTCGACTGGTTGACATTGGGGTCCAGCAGCAGCGCGAGGGACAACCGGGGGACGTGCGTGCCGGCCATGCCGTTGAGCTCGGCGAGCCGCAGGATGATGTCGGCCCCCAGGGAGAACCCGACCAGGACGAGATCCTTGCCGTAGTTCTCCTCCGCGATGGCGCGGAGGAAGGCGGCGACGGTCCGCACCTGGTCGTCGAGCGAGACGGCCGGAACTCCCGGCAGCGAGTCCGGCTCGAACCCCGGCAGCGTGATCGCGACACTGTGCTGAGCGGGAACGGCGGTCAGATAGTCCGCGTAATCATCGCCGTCCTGCCCCAACCCGTGGACCAGGATTACGATGCTCCTGGAATCAGCACGTTGTTCGAGATAGCTCACCGCGCGCCCCTCGGTGTCGGGCAGAAGGCGCGAGACATGTTTCATGGTCATTCCCTGACTTGGCCATCGTCGGCTGACAGGCGCGACATGATCCCCAATTCGGCTCTCGACAGCGACATGTCGCATCTGTCTTACTAAAAGTACATGGGCGACTGGACCGAGGAGCGGCTGCCCTCCGTTCGGAGGAACGCCGTAGTCGAGAGGGGCCGAGGTGTGGGGACCGCGCTGATGGAGTCCGTGGCGGCCGAATGGATCGAGCTGAACGCATTTCCGCACCATCGTGTCGGGCGTATCGGTGTCGAACTGGAATTTCTGGTCGAGGACCACGAGATCCCCCGCGACCGCGTGAACCTCACCCGGCTGAGACGTGCGCTGGACAGTCCCGGAGCCTTGCCCGCCGGTGGATCCGTCTCGTTCGAGCCGGGTGGTCAGGTGGAGCTGAGTACCCGACCGGCCGGCGCCGTCGCGGCCTGCGTCTCGGAGGCGGCCGCGGACCTCTCGGTGTTGCGGGACCGCGCCGGCCGCGACGGCCTTCGGTTGCGTGGTGCCGGGTTGGACGAGCGGCCACCGGCCAGGACCGTCGACCTGGCCTGGTATGCCGCGCTCGAACGCAGCTACGACCTGTTCGGCCCCTGGGGCCGCGTCATGATGTGCAATGCCGCCGCCGTTCAGGTCAGCCTCGACCTCGGGGACGACTCGACCGGCTGGCGCGGCAGGAACCGCCGCTGGCTGCTGGCCAACAGGCTGGGGCCGGTGCTGGTCGCGATGTTCGCCAACTCGCCGGACCTCTTCGGTCTGCGCGCACGCAGCACACGGCAGCTCATCCGGTTCCGCACCGATCCGACGCGCACCGATCCGGTGCCGTGGTCGGGCGACGTGCGCGCGGACTGGACACGCTACCTGCTGGACGCGCGGATCGTCGGCATCCAAGGGAACACCCCGTCCGAGTGGACAGCTCCCCCGGTCGGGTTGACCCTGCGCCGTTGGCTGCGCGATGCCCGGCCGCGGGCGGTGTACGAGGGTGATCTGCGCCGCCACCTGAAGTCGATGATCCCACCGGTGCGTGCGTGTGGCCGGATGGAACTGCGGATGATCGACGCGCAGCACGGCGACGACTGGGTGGTGCCGGTGGTCGTCGCCGCATACCTGCTCGACGACGAGCGCGGCTTCGCTCAGGCCGAGACCGCGACACGACCGCTTCCGGTGCCGACCCGTGGCGACTACCTTCTCGCGGCGCGAGAAGGGTTGAGCGTGCCGCGGCTGGCCGATGTCGCCGCGCGATGCATGCGCTCGGTGCTGCGCGGGCTCGACGGCCTCGCCCTTCCCGACTGGGCGGCGGCGCGGGTCTGCTCGTTCGCGGACCGGTACACCCTGCGGGGCGTGTCCCCGGCCGATCTCTGCCTGGTGACGGAGGGCCCATGACGAGGTCTGCCCGACCGGTGCCACGCGCGGACGCCCGTGGCGAGTACGACTACCTGCCCACGATGTCGCCGCGGCAGTACCAGGAGTTCATGGCACGCCGCCATCGCGACATGGCGGAGCTGCTCGATCTCAGCGATGCGGCGGTCGAGGCGGCGCGGCCCTGGCTACGGTCCGCCGCCGAGTTCGGCGACGACCCCCTGTCCGGCAGGGGCGGGTCGTACCGCGACGCGCAGCGCGACCACTGCGCGCGGGCCAGGGGAATCATGACGCTGTTGAGCCTGTCCGGGCACACCACCGGCCGTGCGGTCGTGGTCGACGTCCTCGGCGGGAACGGCACCGTGACGCAGGTCTGGCGGCGTCGCGCCGGAGCACACGCCGCACGCCTGCGCATTCTCACCTGTGACGTGAGCGCGGCGATGGTGACGGCGGCCCTGGCCGACGGGCTGCCGGCGCTGCGGCAGCCCGCGCAGCGGATGTTGTTGCGTGACCGGTGTGCCGACCTCGTGTTGTTCGCGTACGGCACCCATCACCTGAGCGCCCGTGACCGGCCCCGCGCGCTGGCCGAGGCGTGGCGGGTGCTGCGGCCGGGGGGAAGCGTGGTCGTGCACGACTTCCCACATGGGTCGGCGGCGGCCCGGTGGTTCGCGGAGGTGGTGCATCCGTACTCGAAGGCGGGCCACGACCATGCCCACTTCGACGGTGCCGAGATGCGCACTCTGTTGGCCACCACGGGATTCACCGCGGTCGGCACGCGGCTGATCTACGACCCGTTCGAGCTGTCGGGGCCCAGTCCCGAACAGGCGCGGTCGAGGCTCGCCCGCCATCTTCGGTTGATGTACGGGCTGCACCCGCCCGGCGCGCCTGACGACAGCGCCGCCGACGAGTGGGTCGCGGAGAGAATGGCGCGGTACTTCCGGCTCGACTCCGCCGGCCCGGCGGCGGTCACCGAGCTGTCCGTTCGTGCCGCGGGCGGTGCCCACACCGCCGAGCTTCCCCGCGCCGCGCTCGTCGCGGTCGGCCGGAAACCGGACGGTGCGGGGTGAACCACCGCCGATCGACAACGGACTTCGCCCGCAGCGTCGACGCGATCGCGGCGCACCGGCAGGGCCACCACGGTTGGGCGGCGGCACATCGCGCGATCGGCCGGCTGCTCGCGGACGGCCTCGAGGAGCTCGAGCGTCTCCTTGCCACGACGTGGGTCGCGCGGCCGGACATCAGTGATGCCCACCTGCTCACCCTCCTCGGCGTCGCCATCCGCGACATCGCGATGCGTGACCCGGTCGCGGCCGGGGTGTTCCAGGACGACCTCGACGACTCGGCGCGCGCCGAGTTGCTCCGCGAAGTGGTGAGGCAGTACGAAATGGACCTCGCGCGCGCGTTGCGGGACCGCTCGAACTCGTTCACCGGCGCCAGAAGATTTGTCGTTCCGCAATTGTTGGTCGGTGCGTTCGCCGCGAATCTGGCGCTGCCCGAGGTCAGGCTCGTCGACCTGGGAACCGGCCTCGGTCTGTTACCTCGCCAGCTGAACAACCGCGCGGTTTTCGACCGGTTCGCCCCCGATCTGAGCTGGGACCGGGCCACGCCCGCCTACCGTCCCATTCCGCTGACCCTTCGCTGCGGCGTGGACACGTTCCCGCTGCCGACACTGGATTGGGTCCGCGCCTGTTACGGCAACTCCCGTTACTACGAAGACAGGTTCGGCGAGTTATTGTGGTCACTTGAGCAGACTCGGGACACCGCTCAGGATGTGGTCACGCATGTACTGGACATGCTCGAATTACGTCAAATGGCTGAATTCCTTTCCACCTACCGGTTCAATGTGGCAACCTGCAACTTCGCCTTGTTTCAGCATGATCAGAACACGCGAAGGATGATCGTGAACTGCGTGGTGTCACGCCTCCAACGACCTGGCCTCCTGCTGACGATGGATCCGAGCCACGGGCTGACCAGCCCCGGCGCGAGCGTGACCGGCTACCTCGCAGGCGACCCCACCGAGCTGCGCCTGGCCGAGATCTCCGACGCACACTTCATCGGCACCGTCACGTGCGGCCCGCACCTGTCCTCGATCGTCGGCGACGCGTGGGGCATTGATGCGCATTAGCCCCCCTGCCCCACTCCAGCCCGTACTACGACGCACCTGGGCCGCGGTCGGCGTGCTCGGTGGCATCGCCAGTGTGCTCATCGGCATCTACAGTGACCAGGCCCGGACGGGACTCGAATGGCTCTGGGGGCACACCGCGCTGTTCGTGCTCGTGCTGGTCGTCGTCGGCACGCTCGCCACGATCGCCTGGCAGGTCGGCGCGTCGACGGAGCGAAAGCGATCCTTCCGCCCGCCCATCACCGCGAAGTCCCTGGACATCCGCGCCGCCGACTTCGACGACGACCTGCCGGTGGACCAGGCGGTGTACGGGCGTGAGCTGCATTTCCTGGAACGTGAGGTGAAGTCGGACACCGTCGTCGTGCTCCTGCACGGCCTCGGCCTGGACGCCAACGACTTCCGGCCGTACATGTACGTCGCCGGCGTGCACACGATCGCGATCACCTTGTTCGGGTTCAACACGACGGAGGCCCACGACACCCGTTACCGGCCGATCGGCCTCACCACCCACGCCGAGCTCGTCAACGGGGCACTCAACAACATCCGGCGGCAGTACGAGAACAAGAAGCTGCTGTTGGTGGGATTCTCCACCGGCGCGGACATGATCCTGCGGCTCGGCGAGCTGTGGAAGGCCGACCCGACGCGCAGGCCTCGACTCGCCGGCCTCCTGCTGCTCGATCCGAACATCAACCATTCCTCGATGGTGGTGTCCGGCGGTTTCGCGACCACGGACCCGAGTCATCCGCTGGCCGAGTTCAAGCGCATCACCCAGATCCCGTCGAACCTCGAGGAGTTCGAGAACATCACGGAGTATCTGCACAAGATCTGCAAGAAGGACGCCGCGCACATCCAGCAGCACGCCAAGGACTGGTGGGACTACTGGGAGCCGGACGGCCAGTACGGCAAGTTCTTCACCAGGGTCGAGATTCTGCGTGGCGCGTGTGCGCGGACGCGGTTGATCTTCTCGGTGCACTACGAGGAGCATTTCAACGAACTGGTCGCCCTGGCCAGGCAGCGCAACCTGCATGCGCTGTTCGACCTGTTGAAGGTGGATCATTTCGATCTCATCGACGAGGACTTCCTGAACCGGGAGGTCGCGGCGTTCGACAACCCGGACGGGACCTCCTTCCGTTAGGGTGCCGCGTTTCTGGCCGGCCGACCCGTGCCGATCCTGCGGACGACCACCCCGCGCACCCCGCCGGCCTCGAACGGACCGGCCTGGCGGGAGTCGAAGCTCATGCTCTCGTTGTCACCGGTCACGATGATCTCGTCCCCTGGCACGGCCGCCGGGCGACCCGGCGCCGGGTCGCCCGGCGCCGCGACGACCCGTTTGATCATGAGCGGCCGGTCGTCGTTCGTCGCTCCGGCGAGGAAGTCGGCCGCGCTGAGCCCGCGGCCGGGCATCCGTGGTCCCAGGAGGACCACGATGTCGCCGCGCCGCACCGAGTCCACGGTGCGGCGGCGGACCAGCACCCGGTCGCCGTCGGACAGCGTGGGTGCCATGCTCGGACCGGCCACCGTGACCACCATGAACCACCTCCGCAGCGCGGCCGCGCCGAGCACCCCCAGCAGCACGAGCCCGACCAGCACGAGCCCCACCGGCACGACGGCGGTCATCGGCGCGCCGCCGGCCGTGGCACGAGAATCTCGGCGACGTCGTCGAACCGGATGACCACCGCGGCGACGAAGACCGCCGCCACCGAGCCGACCAGGACGTCCACCAGCCCCGGCGGCCGTCCCGTGCCGGTGTCCGCGAGCCCGGCGACCGACACGGCCGCGAGTATCGCGTTCCGCACCAGGTGCCTGCGGTCCAGGAGGTCCGCCGACGCGCCGAAACACGGGCAGGGCACCCGGATGTCCCTGCGTACCGACGACTCGATCGCCACCGCGAACACCGCGCACAGCAGGATCACCAGTACGAAGCCGGCGGTCGCGAAGGCACCCGGCAGGAGGAGCAGCGCGGCGGCCGCCCCTTCGGCGGCGACGACCACCCGTGCGACCGGCCGCACGGGTGGTCGTCGCCCCGGCACGAGGCGAAGTTGGCGCACCGCGGCGACGAAACCGCCGAAGTTGCCCAGCTTCCCGGCCGCCGAGGCCACGAACACCAGAACCAGCACGCCACGACACGCCAGGTCCACAGTGGACATCGAACACTCCCTTCCGGACCATCAGCCGACGGCGGATGGCTCCTGATATCCCTTGGCCTGTAGAGCGAAGAGCCGGGCGTACGCACCACCGGCGGAGACCAGCTCGGTGTGCGTGCCCTGCTCGGACACCACGCCGTCCTCGATGACGAACACGTGGTCGGCGTCCCTGGTCGCCCCGAGCCGGTGCGAGATCAGCACTCTGGTCGTGCCCGCGGCGTACGTGCGCAGCGTCCCGTGCACCTGGTGCTCGGCCTCGGGATCGAGTCCGGAGCTCGGTTCGTCGAGGATGAGCAGGTCCCGGCGCCCCCGGAACAGGCCACGCGCCAGCGCGAGCCGCTGCCACTGCCCGGTCGAGAGCGTGACCCCGACGCCGGCCGTGTCGTCGCCGGCCAGCCAGGCGAGCGCGGCCGACTCGTCGGAGGCGGTGCCGCCGGGGGTGAACGTCCGGCTCAGCAGCGTGTCGTACCCGCCGGGCAGCCGCGCGAGCGTCTCGTGCACCCCGGCCAGCCGCGCGGCCGCCTCGACCCGCGGGCGGTCGTCGCGCCGGCCGACGTCGCCGATCCCGATGTTCTCCGCCGCGGTCAGGTCGTACTCCATGAAGTCCTGGAACACGGCGCCGATCCGGGCCCGCAGGTCCGCGGGCGAGATGTCCCGCAGGTCGACCCCGTCCCAGCGCACCGACCCGCGGGTCGGATCGTAGAACCGGCACAGCAGCTTCACGATGGTGCTCTTGCCCGCGCCGTTGCGCCCGACGATGGCCACCGCGCGACCCGCCGGGATCACCATGTTCACCCCGCGCAGCACCCAGGGATGCGCCGGCGAGTAACGGAACCAGACGTCGCGCAGCTCGATGCTGCCGCGCAGCTCGCCCACCACCGCCGGTTCGGCCGCGACGGGCAGGTCCGGTCCGGCATCCAGCAGCGCGCGGTAGTGCTCGAACATCAGGAGCGACCGGCTGGCCATCGCGTAGGCGCCGACCAGCATCGACAGCGACGTCTGCACCCCGGCGACGGCCGCGACGAACATCGACACGTCGCCGACGCTCAGCTGTCCCCGGCTCGCGGACACGATCGCCACCACGAGACCGCCGCCGGCCACCACCGAGGACAGCAGCGACAACCCGCCCTGCACCCGCAGCTCCTGGCGGTCTACCCGGCGTTCGGCGGCGTCGGCCGTGGCGCGCTCGCGCAGCATCCGGTGCCGGAAGAACCCGCTGGTGCCGAACAGCCGCACCTCCTTGGCGGCCCGGATGTCGGTGAGCAGCCGCGCGTAGAACAGCTCCCGCCGCACGGACGGACTCATCTCCAGGAACACCGCGGCACGCCGGCGGGCGAGCGCGCGCTCGGCCAGCACCGCGGGTACACCGGCGAGCAGGACCACCGCGGTGATCAGCGGGTCGAGGACGGCCAGCGAGCCGACGAACCCGGCGATCGTCACCAACGCCCGGCCGACCCCGACGAACCCGTTGACGACGTTGCTCGGCGCCGAGCGACCGGACTCCTGGGCCACCCGCAATGTGTCCTGGAAGCCGGGGTCCTCGAACCGGCCGAGCCCGACGAACCGTTCCGTCGCGCCGTAGAGCCGGTCCTCGCTCAGCAACGTGACCCGGCGGTCCGCCTCGACCCGCACGTACTCGGTCACGTGCGGCACGACCCCGGCGACGAGTCCCACCACCGCGAGCGCGCCGACCAGCAACAGCAACGGGTACAGCGGCGTCCCCCGCAGCACGGAGTCGAGGACGAGCTTGACGAGCCACGCCGAGGCCACCGGGACGACGGCGCCGAGCACGTTCAGGGGCAGGTACACGGCGAGCAGCCCGGGGGCGGCACGCCACGCCAGGCCGACCGCCGTGACCACCCCCGCGAACCGCGAGCTCATCTGACGACCGCCGCCATCGGGCCGAGCAGCTGGTCGATCTCGTACGAGGTGGCGGCCACGGTCCCGTCACTCTTCACCACGAAGATGACCGGCAGTGCGGTCACGTCGAACGCCTTGGTCATCGGCCCGTCGAACGGCTCGATCACGACCTGCGCGACCGGCTCCAGCCGGTCGGCCATCGACCTGGCCTCGACCTCCTCGCCGGTCAGCACCGCCACGACCCGCCGCCTGCCGTCGGGCAGACCGCTGACGTGCTCGACGAAGTTCGGCAGGTTGGCGACACAAGGTCTGCAGTGCGGCGACATGAACGCCACCACCGTGCCGTCGAGCAGGTCGTCCAGCGCGAGCACGCCGCCGTCGGTCGTCGTGGCGGTGAACGGGCCCGGTCGCGAGCCCTGCACGAGCGAGCTGGCCAGGTTGTCGAGCGGGTTGGGTTGGCCGGCCGACCGCTCCAGGCGGACCTCGTGGTCCCGGAGCCGCCTGAGGACGCCGAGCGTCAGCAGAAGGTCGAACAGGCAGAGGAAGCACAGCACCATCACAGCAACGACCAGCACCGTCACCGCAGCAACTCCTTGTCTTCGAGTGGAACGGCGTCCTGGCGGGTGACCCGCCAGGACGCCACCCCCCGCGGTCTGGTCAGCAGGACACGCACTGGGTGGTGCAGATGTACGTGGTCGCGCTCACCCAGCAACAGCGGAACGCCCACGCCCCCGTGCACTGGTCGCACCAGCACCCGGGCGGCGGCGCGGCAGCCGCCACGGCCCGGGGCACCACTCGCGCCAGCACCCGGTCACCGAGCTTCTCGATCAGACGAACCATGTGACTCAATCCCTTCCCGTGAAACAGAACCAGGGCACGCCCTGGCGATGGCCAGCCTGCTGGCCGCCGCTCACAGCTCGCTGACATCTCGACGACGTCCGGTAAACTCCACCGCGGGGGGCACATGACCAGAGGGTGGAGTTTTCGCCTGCTCGGTGAGCTGGTGGTGGTCAACGGGACGGCGACGGTGCCGCTGGGGAGCGGCCGGTTGCGGGTGGTGCTGGCGACGTTGTTGTTGCGTTCCGGCCAGACCGTGCCGCGCGACGAGCTCATCGACCGGCTGTGGGGGGACACGCCGCCGGGCCGCGCCCGGTCCACCGTGCAGACCCATGTCATGCGCCTGCGGCAGACGCTGGACGACCCCGGCCTGATCGTGACCCGCCCGGGCGGCTACCGGATGGAGATCGGGCCCGACCAGCTCGACCTGACCCGCTTCCGCGCCATGGTCGAGCGGGCGAGGCAGCTCGACACGGCCCCCGCCCGTGCCGAGCTGGGGCGGGCGTTGTCGCTGTGGCGGGGCCCCGCGCTGGCGGACGTGCCGTCCGAGTCCCTGCGGCTCGACGAGGTGCCCCGGCTCGACGAGGAGCGGTTGCAGGCGCTCGAGCGGCGCGCCGAGCTGGACCTCGAACTGGGTGACCACGGCGACCTGATCGCCGAGCTCACCGCGCTGACCGCGCGGCACCCCTACCGGGAGCGGTTCTGGTACCTGTTGATGCGGGCGCTGTCCCAGGCGGGGCGTCAGGCCGACGCGCTGGACACCTACCAGCAGGTGCGGGCGCGTCTCGACGAGGACCTCGGCGTCGGGCCGGGACCGGCGCTGCGCCGGCTCCAGGCGGCGATTCTCAACGACGACCAACCGCTGACCGCGCCGCCGGTCGCGCCACCTCCCGCGCGGGTACCCCGGCAGCTGCCCGCGGCCCCGGCGTCCTTCACCGGACGGGCCGCCGATCTCGCCGCGCTGGACAAGATCGCGGCGGGCCTGGGCATGGTGGTGGCGGTGATCCACGGCACCGCGGGGGTCGGCAAGTCCGCGTTGGCGGTGCACTGGAGCCACCAGGCGGCACACCGGTTCCCGGACGGACAGCCCTACGTCGACCTCCACGGTTTCGACGCCGAGCACCCGCCGGCCGATCCGGGCGCGGTGCTCGCGAGGTTGCTGCGGTCACTGGACGTCGAGGCGGCCCGCGTGCCCGTCGACCACGAGGAAAGGGCCACGCTCTACCGGTCGGTGACCGCGGGCAGGCGCCTGCTCCTGTTGCTGGACAACGCCGCCTCCGCCGAACAGATCCGGCCCCTGCTGCCGGGCACGCCCTCCTGCTTCACCCTGGTGACAAGCCGCAACCAGCTGCCCGGCCTCGTCGCCGTCGACGGCGCGCACAGCCTGCCGCTCGACGTCCTCGACGGACGGGAGGCCCTGCTGCTGCTGGCGAACGTCCTCGGCCACGAGCGGGTGGCGCGGGCCGGCGAGGCGGCGGCCGAGCTCGTCCGGCTGTGTGGCCGGCTCCCGCTGGCACTGCGCCTGGCGGCGGGAAAACTGCGGGTGCGTCCGGAGCAGAGCATCGCCTCGGTCGCCGAGGACCTGCGCGACAACAGCCCGCTCGACGCTCTCGCGGTGGACGGCGACGCCCGTGCCGCCGTCCGCCCCGCGCTCGCCCTGTCCTACGGCGCGTTGCTGCCGGACGAGCGGCGCCTGTTCCAGAACCTCGGCCTGATCCCGGGCCGGGACTTCACCGCCGTCGCGGTCGCCGCGCTCGCCGACGCGACCGGGGAGCACACGACACCGCTGCTCGCCGGCCTCGTAATGTCGAACCTGGTGGAGGCACACGTCCCCGGCCGGTACCGGCTGCACGACCTGGTCCGCCTCTACGCGCGCGAGGTGTCCGAGTCCGACCGCGGGAAACCGTTGCGGCGACTGTACGACTGGTACGTGACGATGGCGGAGGCCGCCGCGGCGCTGCTCTACTCGCACGCGCCGATGCTGTCCGGCCCGGCGCGCGCGGACACGTTCGCGGACCCGGACGGCGCATGGGCCTGGCTCGAGAGCGAGCTGCCCAACATGGGCGCGATCATCGCCGGCGCGGCGGCCCACGGCATGCCGAGCGTGGCGTGGCGGTTGGCGGACGCGACCCGCGGGTTCTTCCTCGCCCGCACCTACCACAACGAGACGTGGCTGGCGTTCGCCCGCGCCGGGCTGTCGGCCGCACAGGACGCGGACGACCGGCACGCACAGGCCGCGATGCACGTCAACCTGGCCACGGCGTACTGGAGTGTCTGGGACAACCAGGGTTTCCTCGACCACAGCGGGAAAGCGGCGGACCTGGCGCGCGACGTCGGCTGGCGGGCCGGTGAGGCGAAGGCGCTCGGCAACGCCAGCCTCGCGCTCATCGGTCTTGGCCGGCCGCGTGAGGCGCGCGAGCACAGCGAGCGAGCCATCGAGATGTGGCGTGCGGAGGGGATGCCGGAAGGCATGGTCCACGCGCTGCGGATGCTGGCCCACCTGCACAACGAGTCGGGCGACCTCCGCGCGGCGGAGCGGTACTTCGGCGAGGCGCTCGACCTGGCCAGGCGGCGCCGCTCGGTCTTCGGCGAGATCGACGCGCTCGCCGGACTCGCCTGGTCGAGCTGGCTGCGCGGTGACCTGGACGGCGCGGCACGGCGGTACAACCAGACCGTGGCCATGGCGAGGACCCTGGGCTCACGGTTCCGTGAGGCCCAGGGCCTCGGCAAGCTGGCCGAGATCGCCTGCGCCGAGGGCCGCATGGCACGGGCGGCGGACCTCGGCCAGCAGGCGTTGGCCATCGTGCGTACCGCGGGACGAGCACAGAACGAGGTCGACGTCCTCAATGCGGTCGGCCGCATCGCCGTCCGGTCGGGGCAGCCGACGGTGGCGGTGGGACACCACCAGCGGGCGTCCGGCCTGGCCGGCGAGCCGAACCCCTATCACTACGGCCTGATCGACGCACTGGTGGGCCTGGCGGACGCGCACCTGGCACTGGGCGAGCACGCGGCGGCCCAGCCGGCGGCGAGGCAGGCCCACGACCAGGCGGGAGAGCTCGGATACCGGATCCTGCAGGGCAAAGCGGCCACCGTCCTGGCCGAGGTCGAGCTGGCGCGGCACAACCACACCCAGGCGGCGATCTACGCCGGCCAGGCACTGAGACTCCACCACGCCACCGGCCACCGCCCCGGCGCCGAGCTCGCCTCGATGAAGGCACGCCAGATCTTCGAGCTGTCGAGGACAGGTTCACGACGGCCCTGACGGTCCTGCCCGGACAACCGTTGGTCAGAAGCCGGGGAACACCCGGCGCAGGTCGTCGAGGGTGAGGCTGCCGTCGACGGTGACGCCGTTGGCGTACGGGTCCTTGAGGCGGCCGCTGACCAGCCGGATGAACGCCTCCGGCGGCCCGTTGAACGTGGCGGACGGTGCCTCGAGGTGGTCCACCAGGGTGGCCGTGTCGTCGATCACCAGGCCGGCGCCGGGGACCGCGAGCGACACCGGGTCCGCGAGCTCGGCCGGCTTGGCGAGGAAGCCCAGCAGGAAGCCCACGGGTCCGGTCAGGAGGTCGACGAGGACCGCGGCCGACTCGGTGTCCACCCCGGCGTCCGGGTCGAACGCCACGCGCACGTCCCACGAGTGGTTGGCCACCTCGTTGAGCCGCATGCCCAGGGCGGTCAGCAGCGGGACCGGCTCCGGCAGGAACCCGAGGTCCACGATCAGCGACGAACGCTGCTCGGGCGTGAACGCCTCGACCGTTTCCAACCAGCGGCCGTTGGACGCCACGAAACCCTCGGCCTGCGCCCGCGGCGTGGACGCGTCCCAGCGGGCCCAGATCGTCTGGTTGTCCTCGGCAGCCACCGTCTCGCCGGCGGCCCGCGCGATCGGCGCCCGGCCGATCTCCGCACCACTGCCGAGGTGGGACAGCGCCTGCGCGACGGTCCACTCCGAGGCACCGCTGGTGGCGGCCAGCTGGTCGTCGCTCAGGGTGGAGACCAGGCCGGCGAGGCGGTCGTGCTCGGCGCGGAGGGCGCCGATCGTGCGATCCACGAGTTGGGTCATGCCACGCTCAACTCCCGAGCCGATCCATGTGTTCCGCTGATCAACCGTTCCGCCGCGCAATGCCGCCCACCAGCACACACGTCACCCTGTCCGGGTGACGTCCGCGGGGTAGTCCTGCCGCTGGTCGTGCCGCGCCGGTCGCCTCACGGCCGGTGCGTGGAGGACCTTGCCCAGCGGATCATGGCGCGGTGGAGGCCGGCGGCGTCGGGCGCGTCCGGCATGGGGGGCAGGGGGGCGCCGGGGGCGGCGGCGCCGCGGAGCAGCTGACCGACGAGGCGGCGCCAGGTGTCGGGTGCGGCGTCGGCGGTGGCGGCGATGACGCCGGCGTTGGCCATGAGCATGACGATCATGTCCTCGGGGACGAAGTCGGTTCGCAGGTGGCCGGTGGCCCTGGCGCGGGCAATGAGCTTCAAGAAGCCGTGGTAGGACTCGGCGCGGCGGGCTTCGAGGACCTTCGCGTCGGGGATGCTCATGGTGAGGATCGCGGCGAAGCCACGGTCGGCGGCCTGCATGGCGCAGATGGCCTCGATGTACCAGGTGAAGCCGTGCCAGGGATCGGGGTCGGCGAGGGCTTCGGCCGTGGCGTTGGCGTAGCCGTCCATCCGGTCGGCGAAGACGGCGCTGATGAGGTCCTCGCGGGTGGCGAAGCGGCGGGAGAGGGTGGCCTTGCCGACGCCGGCCTCGCGGGCCACCGCCGCCATGGACACCCCGAGGCCCTCGGTGGCGTACAGGCGGCGGGCGGCGGCCAGGATGCGTTCGCGGTTGCGTTCGGCGTCCACGCGCAGAGCGGTTCCGCACTGCGGATCTGGAACCTCAGCACGGTCCGTCGGCGGTGTCATACCCCGCACTCTACTAAGTGGAACACCCTTCCCGGTTCTTCTGCTACCGTGGCGGAGGGAAACGGGAAGGCCGTTCCACTTACTGTGAGGGTGATCATCGTGCGTGCTGCAACCCTGAAGTCCGTTCCCGCCAGCCCGGCCGTGGCCGAGGTCGACACCCCGCGCCCGGAGGCGGGGGAGCTGCTGGTGCGGGTGGTCTCGTCGTCGGTGAACGGCATCGACGCCGCGACCGCCGCCGGCTACCTGCGGGGGATGATGGAACACCGCTTCCCGTTGGTGGTGGGCAACGACTTCGCCGGGACCGTCGAGGCGCTCGGCGCGGGCGTCGAGGGGTTCGCGGTGGGGGACGCGGTCTTCGGCGTGGTGACGAAGCCGTTCCTGGGGGCGGGTTCGCTGGCCGAGTACGTCACCGTGCCGGCCGCGCACGGCGTGGTCCACATCCCGGCCGGCCTGAGCGTGCGCGACGCCGGCGCGCTGGGACTGGCGGGCACGGCCGCCCTGGACAGCGTGAACGCCGTGGATCCGCACGGGGACGAGACGATCCTGATCTCCGGTGCCACCGGCGGTGTCGGCACGCTGGCCGTGCAGTTCGCCGCCGCACGCGGCGCACGGGTCATCGCCACCGCCCGCCCCGGCGCGGAGGCCGACCTCGTCACCGGCCTCGCCGCCGGGGTCCACGTCGTGGACTTCACCGGTGACCTGGCCGCGCAGGTCCGCGCGCTCGCGCCGAACGGCGTGGACGCGGTGCTGCACCTGGCCGGTGACGGTGACCAGCTCGCGGGCCTGCTGCGCCCCGGTGGGCGCTTCGCCTCCACGCTCGGCGCCGTCCCCGAGGGCGTCACCGCCTTCTCGGTGATGGCCGACGCCCCCCCGCGGACCCTGGCCCAGGTGGCCGCCGACGCCGCCGCCGGCGTGCTGCGTGTCGCGGTGACGGCCACCTATCCGCTGGAGCGGGTCCACGAGGCGTTCGCCGCCTTCGGCGCCGGAACGCTCGGCAAGGTCGCCGTCACCTGCTCCTGAACCGAACTCCTCGAAACGATCTCGGAAGGAAACCTCGACCAGGGCCCGCGGGGTCGGCGAGCGCCCATGTCCGCCAGGAACGGTTCTGGCAGCCGCCGCGGGAAACCCCGGGAATCCGGTCACGCGGTCACCGTGAATATCGTCCGGGTCCACTGGCCGCCGTCCTGGCATTGGCCGGTGAGGTAATAGTCGCCCGGGTTCGTCGCCGGCACGGTGAACGTGACGGTGAATGTGCCGTCCGCCTCGATGGGTGCCGTGGCGGAGATTCCGGTTCCTTCCCAGATGACGTTCACCGCCCGGTTGCCGTAGTCCGGGCAGCCGCCGTATTCGGTGCCGTGCACGGTTACCGAGGTCCCGGCGCTTCCCCGCGTCGGCGACGTGGTGAGGGCCAGCGGAGAAGTGACGGCGAACTCCGTCCTGGCCCATTCCCCGCCGTCGACGCATCGCCCGTAGAGGTAATGGGTTCCGGTGCCGGCCGACTCGGGAACGGTGAACCGGATGCCGAACCGGCCGTCGGGTTCGATCGGCGCGGTGATGCCGGTGCCGTATCCGTCCCACAGCACGTCCACGGTGCGTGACCCGTAGTCCGGGCAACCGTCGTATCCCGTGCCGTAGAAGTTGAGGGACGTGCCCGGCAGTCCACTCGGCTGGTCGGCGGTCGTCGCCAGCTGCCGCGTCCGCGCGGTGGTGCCATCCTGCGGTTCCTGGTTGCCGTTCGTGGTGGTGCCGGGCCGGTCCACGCCGTTCCCCGGCCGGCTTCCGCTCGGCACGGGCCTCGTGGTCGGGGTCGGCTCGGGCGGTCGGACCGCCGGGAGGTCCGCGCTCGGCCGGTCGTGCCGTGGGGCGGTGGTCGAACGTGGTGCGGACCGTCCCTCGGCGGGCGGCTCCGGTCCCAGCAGGACCAGCACGGTCGTCGCGCCGCCGGTCACCACGGTGACGCTCAGGAAAACGCAGGCCGCCTTCCGTTTCCTCGACCAGTCGTTCCTGATCCGGGTGAACCACGAGGTCCTGGCCATCTGGTTTCCGGTACCGGAGATGTTCCCGATGGGCGCGTTCACATTTCCTTTGACACTCGACCTCGACCGCTGATTCATGGCATCCCCCTCGATATCCGGCCGCACCGGCTCGTGACGATCCTCGCTGGCCGGGGTCGTAGGCTGGATCAGGGAATTCCCCAGGGTTTTGGAGGCGATGTGTCGACCCCCGAGGAGCAGCCGGAGCTGTTCGGCCGAGAGGCGGAGGAGGAACGAATCCGGCGGCTCGTGGCCGACGCGCGGAAAGGCCGCAGCGGTGTGCTCGTCATCAGGGGAGAGGCAGGCGCGGGGAAGACCGCGTTGTTGGACCGTGCGACCGAGTACGAACCCACGCTGCGGGTGCTGCGGACGCGGTGCGTGCAGAGCGAGGCCACGTTCGCCTTCGGGGCGCTGACGGACATCCTCCGGCCGGTGGTCGCCCTCGCCGACCAACTGCCTGCCGGGCAACGGAACGCGTTGCGTGTCAGCCTCGCCGTCGACGAGGCCGTGCGCCCACCCGGCGGCGTCGCGGTCGGCCTCGGCACCCTGGGGGTCCTCGCGGAGGCCGCGCCGGCGTTGGTGGTCGTCGACGACCTCCAGTGGATGGACGCCGGCTCGCGGTCGGCCCTGCTGTTCGCGGCCCGGCGGCTCGTCGGGGAAGGGGTCGCGGTGCTGGTCGCGGTCCGGCACGGCGACCAGGGCGGCGACCTGGCCGACCTGCCGACCCTGGAGCTCGGCGGCCTGCCCGCCGAGGCCGCTCGCGCGCTCGTGGCCAGGGTGCGGGGCGAACCGCCGGACGACGACGAGTTCGCGCTGCTGCTGCGGTACAGCGCCGGCCACCCCCTGGCACTCGTGGAGCTCTCCCGACGACCCGCGGGCGTCCCGCACGGCCACGATCGGCCCCCGCCACCGCCCGACACCGTCGCCGACGCGTACCGGCAACGGCTGGCCCCGCTCGATCCCGCCGTACGGCGGGCGCTCCTGCTGTGTGCCGCCTCCTTCACCGGCGAGCTGGCCGAGCTCGCCGAGGTGCTGGGCCCCGCCGGACTCGACGCGCTGTCTACGGCCGAGGCCGCCGGGCTGGTCACCACGGCCGACGGCATCGAGTTCGCCCACCCGCTGATCCGGTCGACCGTCTACCATGCGGCGACCCCACGCGAGCGCCGTGCCGCCCATGCCGCGATAGCGCGGGCGTTGCGGTCGGCCAGGGGCAGGCTGTGGGACAGGCACGTGTGGCACCTCGCGGCGGCCGCGTTCGGTCCTGACGACGACGTCGCCGACGCACTGGCCGACCTCGCGGCGCGCAGCCTCGCGCGTGGTGCCATGCGAGAGGCGTACGCGGTCTACCTGCGTGCCGCCCAGCTGACGTCGGCGCCGCGCGAGCGCGAGCAGCGCAGGTACAGGGCGGCCGAGGCGGCACACCTCGCCGGCGACACCGACGCCGCCACGGCGGCCATCGACCGGATCGACACCGACGCCGCGGGTGTCGAGCTGCGGGCGGCGGTCGCGCAACTGAACACCCAGATCCAGTTCACCCGCGCCAAACCCGCCGACATCTTCACCACCGTGTCCGGGGCGGCCGCGGCCGCACCCGAGCAGGCCGCGACGCCGCTGTGGGTCACCGCGGCCGGCGTCGGCGCGGTGGCGGGACTCGTCCCGGAGGCACTGGCGGCGGCGGAACGCGCGCTTGCCGCGCAGCCCGCACAGTCGCACGACATCGGCCCCGCCGTACTGTACGCCCACACCTCGTTGCTCACCGGGCACCATGAGCGTGCCAGGGACGTCGTGTCCGGCTACCTCGCGACCCTCACGGAGACGGATCCGCTCCAGCACGGCATCGAGGTCTTCGGCTTCGCCACGATGGACCTGATGTGGCTGGGGGAGTACGGCAGCGCGCGCGACGTCTTGCGCACGACCCTCACCCGGCTCCGCCGCGCGGATGCGATGGAACGGCTGCCCAGCCTGCTCTCCGTGCTGGCCGACCTGGAGGCCCGGTGTGGTGCCTGGAACGCGGCCTACGGCACGGGCGCGGAGTGCAGGTCGCTGGCCGACGCCGTCGGCCAGCCACTGCTCGCCGGCTACGCCGCCAGCACGATGGCGCTCGTGGACGCCGCACAGGGCGACGAGTCGCGCTGCGCGCAGAACGTCCGGGACGCCCTGGACCTACTGGAACCGCTCGGCGCCGAGCTGGTGATCCCGTACGCGCACCTGGCGCTCGGGAGGATCGAGCTGGCGGCCGGGCGCCCCGAGCGTGCGGTCGACCGCCTGACGAACCTGGCGAACCGCCTCGACCGTCTGGGTGTGCGCGACCCGGTGGTGTTTCCCTACCACGCCGACCTCGTGGAGTCCTTGTTCCGCACGGGAAACGTGGACCGGGCCGGGAAGTGCCTTGACGATCTCGTGCGCCGGTCCGGCCATGAGCCGGTGCCGGCCGCCCGCGTCGCGATCGCCCGCTGCCGAGGACTGCTGGCCGACGACGAAGCCGAAGCCGAACGGCACTTCGTCGTCGCGATGGAGGAGGAACTGGCCACCGGCGACGAGTACGCCGCCGCGCGGACCCGGCTGCTCTTCGGGGAACGGCTACGCCGGGCCCGTCGGCGGGGACGTGCTCAGGAGCAGCTCGCCGCGGCCCGCCTGGTCTTCGAGCGGCTGGGCGCACATCCCTGGGAACGCCGAGCGGCGGGCGAGCTGCGAGTCGGCGGTACCACCCCGGGCAGCGCGGGAACCCCGTTGACCAACCAGGAGGTCCGGGTGGCCCGGCGGGCCGCCGAGGGCCTCAGCAACCGCGAGATCGCCGCTACGCTGTTCCTCTCGGTGAAGACCGTCGAGTACCACCTCAGCAACTGCTACCACAAGCTCGGCGTGCGCTCCCGCGTCGAGCTCGTCCGCGCGTTCTCGACCGCCGTAGAGCACAGGTGACCGCACAAAGGTTGGTGGATATGGGTTTGGTGGATCGGGTGACGCCGACGGGGGAGATCGTGGTGGCGCCGCTGGTGTGCAGATGGCTCGGCAAGCGCGGAGTCCTGCACGAAGGCGACACCCTGGTGCGCTCGCACCAGGGGACGACGTGGACGGTCTGCGACCAACCGCGCCGGTACCGGCGGCAGCCGCGGTGGCCGCCCGGGCAGCCGACCGTGCTGTTCTTCCATGACGAGGCCGTCGCGCTGGCGGCGGGGCATCGACCGTGCGATGCCTGCCGCCCCAAGGACTTCGACGCGTACCGGAAGGCGGTCGCGGGTCGCCGCGTCACCACCCTGCCCTCCGCCGCGGAGATCGACAGCCAGCTGCACGACGAGCGGCTCGACCCGGACACCGGCCGGCGACGCCTGCACACCGCGAAGGTGACCCAGCTTCCCGTCGGCACGTTCGTGCTCCTCGACGACGGACCGGCGATGATCCAGCTCGGCCTGGTGTCGCCGTGGACGCAGGCGAAGGGCTATGTGCGGCCCAGCATCCGGCCTGCCAGGGGCACGGTCCAGGTACTCACCCCGCCGTCCACGGTCGAGGCACTGCGCAACGGCTACCGGCCGCAGACCGACATCGTGGTGCTCCACTCCTACGACGACGGCAGACCGAATGGCTTCTGACCGTCCAGCCACCGGTCGGCCGCCCGGCGTCGCGGTCCGTCCCGCGGGCCGCCGACGGGATCCGGCTGCCGGCCGGGTTCACGAGCCGCGTCGTCGCGCGGGCCGGCCAGCACGACCGGCGCGGGATCGCCGCGGCCCGGGCGGTCCGGGCCACGGCGATCCGCCGTTCACCAGGAAGGGAGTCAGCCGGCGGGAGTCCAGCGGACGGCGCGTGTCTGCCCGTCCCGGGTCGCCCAGCCGACGGCCACACCCGCGGAGTTGAGCGAGCGTGCGACGCTCGTGCCGGTCGCGTCCAGGTCGCCAAGCAGCGTCGGGGTGCCGTCCGCTTGCCAGACGGCGGCGTGCCATCGGGTGGTGCCGCCGGTGGTACCCGACGCGCCGTGGATCACGCCGTCGTCGGTGATCCGTACGGTGCCGCCGTCGTGGCCGGGGGCCGGGGTGAGGATCGTGGGGGTGCCGTCGGCCGCCCAGGTCGTCGCCTTCGTGTGTCCGGTGTAGCCGGAGACGACGCCGTCGTCGCTGATGTCGAGCGCGGCGCCCGTGGCGGTGCCCAGCGCCGTGACGGTGCCGTCGGTGTCCCATCGCACCGGGCGCAGCGCACCGAGGCTGGTGCTGGACGTGCCGACGACCACGCCCGCGTTGTTGATCCCGTAGGCGTAGCTCTGGGTGTCGCCGGGGAGGGGGTTCAGGACCGTGGGGGTGCCGTCGACGGCCCAGCGCACGGCGCGCTGGTCGTACGCCGCGTTGTAGGCATAGCCCGCCACGACGCCGTCGTCGTTGATCGCCTGGGCCGAGGAGGGGCGGCCGCCGGGGAGCGTGCCCAGGTCCTTGATGGTGCCGTCGGCCTCCCACCGCACGGCGTGCCGGCTGGAGCTGCTCGCTGAGGACTGGCCGGCCACCGCGCCGCCGTCGTTGATCGCGTTCGCGTTGCTCTCGGTGTCACCCGGCCACGCGGCGAGCGGGGTGGGCGTGCCCGCCGGGTCCCACCGCACGGCCGTGACCGTGCTGCCGTAGACGGTGCCCACGACCACGCCGTCGTCGTTGACACCTTCGGCGCTGGCGCTGTACTGCCCCGGCAGCGGGCCGAGCTCCGTGATCAGCGGCGTGGCCGCGGCTGCGGGCGCGGTCAGCACGCCGATCGCCACCGTCGCCACCGTCGTGACCGCGACGATCCCGACGGTTTCTCTGAAACGCTTTCGCATCAAGGCTTTCCTCCAGTCGATACCCGGCCGGCACGGCCGGGCAGCGTGATCATGACAGGCACCACCGACACCCGTACGGCGTTTCGCGTTTCCACTGAGGACCCGGCCACCGGCCCACCACCGCGAGTCCCGCGTTCAAACACCCCGAGTCCCGCGTTCGCGCACCCCGAGTCCCGCGTTCGCGCACCCCGAGTCACGCGTTCGCGCACCCCGAGTTCCGTGTTCAAACACCCCGAGTCCCGCCGGCGCGAACGCGGTCCTGTCCGGGAGGGAATCGATTCTCGTTGCGCCGAACGGAGTTGCTCGCGTCAGGTGTCGTGGTGCGGGAGATGGCGTGCGCTCCAGTCGGACAACGGCTGAAGGACGGAGATCAGCTCCTCGGCATCGGGCGTGAGGGCGTAGGTGATCCGGACCGGTGTGGTGGGGACGACCGTGCGCTCGATGAGCCCGCGGCCCTGCAGCTGCTTGAGCCGCAGTGTCAGCTGTGGGTCCGAGATGCCCGGGACCAGCGCACGGTACTCCTTGAACCGGCGGGCGCCCCGGGCCGCGGCGAGCAGGATCGGTCCGGTCCAGCGGACCCCGATGATGTCGATCGCACGCAGGATTCGCTGGCAGCTTTCCTCGTCGACGGGAGCGCCCGTTGGCCTGGTCACTTCTCCAGAGTAAGTAACTTTGGTGACCTTTGCCAAGGCGGACCGGTGAGCGGGAGGCTTTCGCCTGCCGGCCTGCCCGGGTCGCGCCGGTGGCCGTACGCAAGCGAAGTCGGACGAGGAGTGGACGAGTAGATGACGACAGTTCTGGTGGCGGGCGCGACCGGCAGTCTCGGCAGCCTGATCGTGAAGAACCTGCTGGACCGGGGCGCTGACGTACGTGCGCTGGTCCGGAAGCCCTCCGTGGACAGACTGGCGGCGCACCCGAACCTGACGCCGTGCGTCGGCGACCTGGCGGACGGCGCGGACGCGCTGGCACCCCACGTCGACGGCGTGGAGGTCGTCGTGTCCGCGGTCCAGGGCGGCCCGGAGGTCATCATCGACGGGCAGCGGGAGCTGCTGCGGGCCGCGGAGCGGGCCGGCGTGCACCGGATGATCCCGTCGGACTTCTCGATCAACCTCCACGGCTACGGCTACGGCGTCAACGTGTTGTCCGACCTGCGCCGCGTGTTCGCGGACTCGTTCGCCACGTCGACGGTCGCCCGCACGTCGGTGGCGGTCGGCGCGTTCCCGGAGTACTTCCTCGGCGCGGTCCACGAGGTGCTCGACCCGGCGGCCGGCACGTTCTCGGTGTGGGGCGACGGCACACGCCCGATCGACATCACCACCATCCCGGACACCGCCGCGTTCACGGCCGCGATCGCGCTCGACCCGAGTACCGCGGGCCGCGAGGTGCACGTCGTCGGCCAGCAACTGTCCATGCTGGAGCTGCGGAACGAGGTCGAGGCGGCGTCCGGACGGCGGTGGGCACTGGTGCGCAAGGGCACGCTGGGGGATCTGCGTGCGGAGGTCGTGCGCCGACAGTTCACGGCGTCCACCGTGTTCGAGTACGTCGCCCTGCAGTACCAGGTGGCCATGTTCGACGGGACGGCCTCGCTGCGGGACGTGCGCAACGCGGATTACCCGGACGTGGCGCCGACCTCGGTGGCGACCTACCTGGCGGGCCCGGGCGCGGCGCACTTCACGGTGCCCGCAACGGCGCGGCGCCGGGACGACTGGCCGGCGCCGGTCTGAGATCCGGGGTGTCCGAGCGCGGTCGGTCAGCCGGCGGTCAGGGCGCGTAGTTCGGCGAACGACCGGCGGACGACGTCCCGTAGGTCCAGGTCGTCCGTTGCGTCGAACCATCGTTGGAAGGCGACCCGGTAGACCGCGGCGCCGGCCTCGGCGGCCAGGCTGGCCTCGGTGTCGCCGACGCCCCGCCGCCGAAGGCCGTCGGCGAGGGCGGCCGACATCTGGGCAAGCTTGATCAGTTCACGTTCGCGGAGATCGGCGTTCGCCATGATCACCGCGTGCCGCTTTCTGGCGAGCTCACGGTCGTGTCCGATGATGTCGGCCGCGGCGTCGAGCGCGGTTTCGACGAGGTCCAGCGTGGACGACGTGGCGGGTGCCTCCTCCAGCGCGGCCAGCGACTTCTCCACCAGCTCGGCCGAGGCGTCGAAGAGGACCTCGCGCTTGTCTGCGAAGTAGCGAAAGAAGGTCCGGGCCGTCACGCCGGCCCGTTCGGCGATGTCGGCCACCATGGTCTGCTCGAAGCCCTGTTCGAGATACAGGGTCAGTGCGGCCTCCCGCAGTCGGCCACTGGCGCCAGGCTCCCATCGTCCCATGGTGTGAGTTTAGTCCTGTCTCCTGCCAACTCACGCACTGATGTCACCAGATGACATCAGTCTGGTAGTGTGATGTCATCAGATGACATCAACGCGTTGGGAGGTGTTCGCCGTGACCACGATGAAGCGCATCCAGTACCACCGGTACGGCGGTCCCGGGGTGATGCGGCTCGAGGACTTCGAGCCGGCACGGCCCGGCCCCGGTGAGGTTCTGGTCCGCGTGAAGGCGGCGGCCGCGAACCCGATGGACTGGAAGATCCGCAACGGTGAGCTGAAGATCATGACCGGCCGGCGGTTCCCGCGGGGCATGGGCCACGACTTCGCGGGCGTCGTGGTGGCGGTCGGCGCCCACGTCACTCGGCTCGCCGTCGGCGACGAGGTGCTCGGCGGGGTGGGCCTGAAGGCGGCCGGAACCTTCGCCGAGATGGTCGTCGCAGAGGAGAAGGCGGTCGTGACGAAGCCGGCGAGCCTGTCCTGGGCGCAGGCCGCCGCGATCCCCGTCGTCGGCCTCACGGCCTTTCAGGCGATGGTCAACACCGGCAGGCTGCATGCCGGGCACGCCGTCTTCATCCACGGCTGTCTCGGCGGTGTCGGCCGGTCCGCCGCCCAGCTCGCCCTGGCGCACGGCGCCACCGTGGGCGGCAGCTGCCGCGACACCGCCGCGCACGAGGCACGCGATCTCGGTATCGCCCCGATCGTCGAGTTCGACTTCGACGCGACGGAGCTCATGGGACGGTTCGACGTGGTCCTCGACACCGCCGGCACGCTGCCGGTCAGAACGGCACGGGCGTTGCTCAAGCCCGGTGGCCGCATCATCGACATCACCCCCACGCCGGCGAAGTTCGTGCGAAGCGTCCTGCCGGGACCGTTCCGGGTGCTGATCGGGAAACCGGTCGTGGCGGATCTCGCCGCGGTCGCACAGGCTGCCGGGAAGGGGATCCTGCGGCTGCCGGTTGCCCGCACCGTGCCGCTGGACAAGGCCATCGCGGCGCTCACCGAGCTCGAACGCGACCACACACCCAGGGGCGGAAAGCTCGTCATCACAACCGAATGACCATCGCGTCGTTCGAGTCCCGTTCCGTGACACCAGCAATCCCTATCGAAAGGACAGACCCATGCCATCGACCCAGACGTTCATGGTGGTCGCCACCCTCCATGCCGACACGAACTTCGCGGAGTTCGCAGCCCTGAGAGACGACGAGCACAAGCAGTTGGAGCTGCTGCGTTCGGACGGGCGGGTCGGCGCCCACTACGTGTCCCCCGCCCGGGGGGCAACGTTCCTGGAGGTCATCGCCGCCGACGAGAAGCAGGTCGCGGAGACGCTGGCCACCCTGCCGTTCGCCCGGTTCTTCGAGGTCGACGTCTACCCGACCACGCCACCGGACGCGGCGGAGGTCGCACACCGGGCGCGGATCAGTTGAGACCGGCCGGGCGTGGCTGCCGGCAAGTCCCTTTCACCTGATGGAGAACGAATGACAACGCTCAGCCTCAAGAAGTTCCCGCTCGGCAAGGTGCTCATCGCGGCGTCCGCGGTGGGGACCATGGTCGGCGCGTACGTCGCCGACTGGAACGAGACACACATCCACAACCCGACGTGGCCGCCCCACGCCAAGTTCCACAACGCCCAGACCATGAGCATGGGTGTCGCGCTGTCCCTGGCGACCCTGTACCACCTGTGGAAACCAGGCCGCTCCCGCGCGTCCCTGGACAGCGCGGCGATGATCGCGAGCATGTACGGGGTCACCCAGCTCTCGGCCAGGTTCTATCCGGAGACCGCCAGCGTCGACCCGCCCCGCGAGGACACCTGGCCGCAGCTCAAGTACACCCTGCCCAGCCTCGGCATGGTCCTGTTGGGCTACCTGACCGAGCGCTACCGAATCACCCGGTAGTCCACTCGGCACACCGATCCGGCGGTCCCGGCCTCGTCGTAGGCCGGGCCGGCGGATCGACCGTGGAGTCCAAAGTGGACACGATGTCGGGGGAGCCGGTCACGAACGGTCAGCGCCGCGGCGGTCGTTGGCTTCGGCGACGCGCTGGTGGGCGTGGCGGCTGGCGACCTCGTACGGTGTGCGGCCCGTGTCGTCGGCCCGCTGGTAGATGTCGGCCAGCCGTGGGCCGATGCCGCGGGCCGCGGCGGTGGCTTCCTCGACCGTGCCGCCGGCGAAGTCGATGCTCGTGCCGTGGATGACGCCTCCGGCGTTGACCACGAAGTCCGGTGCCCACAGGATTCCCCGTGCCGCGAGCGCGTCGGCCACGGACGGGTCCGCCAGCTGGTTGTTGGCCGGCCCCACCACGGCGGGACAACGCAGGCGTGGCACGACGTCGTGGGTGAGCACCCCGCCGAGCGCGGCCGGCACGAGGATGTCGGTCGTCATGGTCATCGCTTCTTCCGGCGGCACCCAGTCGGCCCCCAGCGCGCGCGCCAGTTCCGCACGCTGGGGGTCGATGTCGGCGACGGTCAGCTTCGCGCCCGCCGCGGCCACCAGGTGGGCGAGCCGGCCACCGACCTGGCCCAGGCCGACGATGGTGACGTGCCGGCCGGCCAGTGACGGCGTTCCGGTGAGGTGCCTGCTGGTCGCGTCGATGGCGGCCATGGTGCCGATGGCCGTCAGCTCCGACGGCTCACCGCTGCCGCCGTGTGCTACCGGCAGGCAGTGCACCCAGGAGGTCCGTTCTCGCGCGATCCACATGTCCTCCGCCGTGGTGCCGACGTCCTCGCCGGCGTGGTACCGCCCACCCAGCGACTGCACGGCGTCGCCGAAGTCCAGCATCGCCTGCCGGCGCTGGTGCTCGTCGAGGACGACGCCCGGCGGCAGGGCGATGACGGACTTACCGCCACCGAAGTCGAGGGCCGCCGCCGCGCACTTGAAGGTCATGGCCTCGGACAGGGCCAGGGCGTCCGCCAGCCCCGCCCGCCAGTCCTGATAGGACCACAGCCGGCAGCCACCCACCGCGTCGCCCAGTGCCGTGGAGTGCACGGCGATGATGATCGGCAGGCCGGACCTGGCGCCGGTGCGGATGAGGATCTCCTCGTGTGCCAACATGTTTCACGTCGCCGGGACGGGTTTGCCGAGCATCACGCAGATCGCGGCGTCGACGACCTTCTGGTCGGCGGCACGCAGTGTCGGATCGAGCAGTCCGAACTGGGTCGTGCTGACCACGCTCACGGTTCGCCTGCCGGCGCGGTCGGTGTAGTTCTGGCTCGAGAAACCGGGAACACCACCGGTGTGACCCCACACGGTGCCGCACGAGTTCGTGTACTCCTGCAGGCCCAGGCCGTACCGCCCGGTTCCCCCGCTGCTGGGGTCGTCGACGAACGTGCGCATCTGCGCCAGCTGAGCGGCGGGCAGCAGCCGGCCGGACATCAGCGCACCGAGGAAACGGGTCCAGTCCCGGGGGGTGGACACCACCGAACCGGCGGCCCACGCCCAGGACGGGTCTAGTGCGGTGACGTCGACGTGCTCGCCGCGAGCGGGCCCGACGAACGCCACGCCGGGCGGAACACCCGGCGGCAACAGCGGTGCCAGGTGCGCGGCGTCGGGCTCGTAGCCGTGCGCCAGCCTGTCGCCGTCACGGGACGCCGAGTCGACCGCGAGATAGGTGTGGCGCAACCCCAGCGGCCGCACGAGCCGATCCTGGATCAGCCGCGCCACGCCGCGCCCGGTCACCCGTTCCAGCACCAGGCCGAGCGCGATGTAGTTGATGTTGCTGTAGGAGTGTTCCTGGCCCGGCGGGAAAAGCGGGGGGTACTTCGCCGCTGCCGCGAGCAACTGCTCCGGGGTCCACGTGTGCGGCCGCTGGCCGGTGATCGAGGCGAGCACGGCAGGGTCCAGTACGTAGTCGGCAAGACCGCTGGTGTGGTTGAGCATCATCCGCAACGTGATCGCGCGGCCGTTCGGCACGAGGCCCGGCAGCCACCGCTCCACCGGGTCGTCGAGGCGCAGCCGCCGCTCCGCGACGAGTTGCAGCAGCACCGTGGCGACCATGGTCTTGGTGTTCGAGCCCATGCGGAACTGGTCGTCGACCGACAGGCGGTTGTCGGCCCTGGTCCACGCCGCCTGCCGGGAGACCTCGGTGCGGCGCCCTCGGCCGTCGTCCACGCGTACGACGACACCCGGCACACCGGCGTCGATGTCCTGCTGGACAAGGACATCGAGGCGGCGATCGTGGACCTTCGCGGTATCCGCGGTCGCGACCGGAGCGGACACGGCGATCGACAGGACGGCGGCCAGCGACAGCACGACGGACCGTCGTGGACGATGCGGGGGCAATGTGGTCACCGGAAAAGCGTAAGGCGTCCGACGGTTCACAAACCAGCTGCGGACCTTGCACAGGCTGTTATGTTCTGAACATGGATGCGGTGGATCGTCAGATTCTTAACCGGCTCGTCGTCAACGGGCGAGCCAGTCTGACCGACATCGCGACCGAGGTGTCGTTGTCCGTGCCCGCCGTCAAGCGACGGGTCACCCGCCTGGAGCGCGACGGGATCATCCGGGGCTACACGACGATCGTCGCGGAGCCCGGCAACAGCAGGATCCACGCGCTGGTGGAGGTGTTCTGCACCGAACACGCCCAGCGCGAGGACGCCGTCCGCCTGTTCGAGTCCCGCCCGGAAGTGCGGCTGGCCTACACGGTCGCGGGCGACAGCGACCTGATCCTCCTCGTACGGACTGACAACGCCGACCACCTGGAACAACTGCTGATCGACCTGCGCAGCCATCCGATCGTGCTCAGGACCCGTGCGCAGCTCATGCTCAACAGCCTGATCGACCGCGTCACGTTGTGACCGTGGGCGGGACACGGCCTCACCGGCCGGCGGTCTCGCCGGCCTGACGAGTCGGGGCCAACAGCTGCCGGTGGGACGGGCAGTGATCCGCCAGGCGCCAGCCCGCGGGCAGTCGCGCCTCGGTGCCGACGGCCACGAGTGCCTCCTCGATCGTGACCACGTCGTGGAAGCGGGCGCCGAGGTCGACGCCGTCGTTGAACTGGATGCCCGCGAGCCGGGTGGCGCCGTGCACCTCGACCTCGTCGAACAACACGGCGCCGGCGAACGTGCACTGGAAGAGGTCGATGCTGGTGTCGTCCGGGGAGTGCCCGGCGGCGAACGTCACGTGTGTCACCGTGAGCCGCTGGAAGTCGGAGTGGGCGGCGAAGTGGCCGGCCACCGTGAGGCCGTCCAGCTCGACGGTGTCGGTGAAGGTCACGGACTCGATGTCGACCGTGCCGAGGTCGCAGCGGCAGATGAGGCGGCCGCCGAGGTGGGTGTCCTTACCGCTGACCACGAGCCGGTCCACGCGACTGTCCCGTTCGAGCAGCACGTCGTCGGTCGTCGTGCAGTTCTTCATGGTCAGCTCCTCGACCAGGAGCCCCTGGAGCGTGGTCGTACCGGTCAGGGACGTGCGGTCCAGCCGGAGCACGTCGACGGTCCCGCCGTCCACGCGGAACTCGTGCAGTGCGGCGCCGGTCAGGTCGATCTCGGCGACGGGCTCCGGGGCCCTGCGCAGCACGGTGGTGAGCACCCGCTGCGCGCGCTGGCGAACACGGCGCTCCTGCTCCACCTCGATCGACGTCGACGCGCCCTCGTCGACCGGGCCGCGCAGGTAGCCGCAGATCTGGTCGAGCACGTCGGGGATGAGCGCCGGCCGGGTCCTGGTCAGCCCGTCCAGCAGGATGAGCGCGCCGATGCGGACCCGGTCCGAGGCGTGCCCCAGCAGCTCGATCGCCTTCGTGAAGCGCTCGTCCACGATCCGGATGCGTTCCATGCCGAGCTGGTCCAGCTCCTTCGTGAGCCGGTTCTGCTCGATCCGTCCGCGTTGTCTCTCGGTCTCGAGGCGGTCCTGCTCGGTGCGCCGGCGCTGGTCGTTGAGCCACAACGCGTACAGCCCGAGCACCGCGGCCGACGCCAGCGCGCCCGTCCGGATCGCCTCGGACGCCGCAGAGGGCACGCCCGGGCCGATCAGCCAGCCGACGGACAGCAGGGACAGGCCGAACGCGCACAGGATCGTCGGCGCGAGCACGGGGTTGGGCCGCGCCCGCCGGCTGGCACGAACCGCGCCCAGGCCCAGCACGACCACGCTCACGACCATCAGCGCGGCGCCGAGCAGCTCGAACGTCACGGGCATGGGGCTCACCACGCGCGATCGGTGAGCTCGGACAGGCGTTGCCCGAGCATCGTCATGATCTGCCGGTCGTCCGCCCGGTCGATGGTGATGTGCGCACCGCGCCGGGCGAGGACATGCCGGGCCTGGGCCGAGTCGTGGACCACGAGGGCGAACGGGTGCCGGACGCGGCTGCCCTTGGCGTCGCGCGCGGCGATGCCGAACTTGGCCCGCATCGTGTGGCCGTGGCGCAGGAGCTCGTGCACCTCACCCGCGGCCTTGCCGATGTGTGTCGTGAGCGCGTCGATGAACCGGTGCGACCGGTAGCCGTCGATGGCACGCTCCAGTTGGTCCACCGGGATGGACCGTGCACGGATCCGGCCGGGACCCGGGCTCGGCGGCAGGAGCTCGACGGCGGCCAGCTCGGGCGCGCTGGTCTCCACCGACTCGATCGCGACCACCGAGTCCAGCACGTCCGGCGCCTCGTGGATGGTCACCCGGACCACGTTGCCCCGCAACGGCGCGGCGGCGAGCATGCGGACCGACTCGCCGCGGATGTTCATGCGCAGGTCGACCTCGCGGTGCGGCCGGGCCAGCACGCGGAGCATGGTCTGGACTTCCTGGCTCGGCCGGACCGACTCGCCGGCCCGCACCGCGTACCCGCCGGCGACCAGGTCCGCGCGCAGGCGCCGTACCTGCTCGGCCGACTCGCGCTTCGGGAGAACTCCGTCCGAGCGCGGCAGGTCGAGCACGACCGGCATCGGACCCCGGTCGCTGAACATTCGCCACAGTTCCTGCCAGGCCGGCAAACTGAGCGGTGTCTGCCAGGGGGCGGTGCTGTGCGCTCTGAAGATCGTCATGCCGGATCGTCCTCGCAGTCCTGATATCCGGCGTCCTCGCCGATGACCGCCGGATAGGCGTCGCCATCCGAACCGAACAACTGGTTCTCGACGCTGAACTGGTTCGGCCGGATGGCCTCGTCGGTCCCGGGAATGGCACTGCCGGGAAACGCGGTGCCCAGCCCGGACGCGGGCGACGGGGGCTGGCCGTCGGCGGACCGGATCGGCTTCGTGGGCCGCTCGTCCCCCGGGAACGGTGGGACAGGAGCCGTTCCGCCGGTGCCGGTCGCGACCGCGTCACCGGCGGTCCCCGCGGCCGTTGGCCACGTGCGCAGCTCCTCGTTCGCGGTCTTCTCGTACTGTTCCATCAGCGACCGCGCCCACTTCGTGATGTCGCGCCGGGCCTGCTCGTTGGGCTCGTCGTCGCGGGCGAGAACCCAGTCGAGCATGTGCTCGTTGTTGGACTGGTAGTCCTGGTGGAGCCGCTCGATCCGGTCCCGCACGTCGCCGAACGCCGCGGCGAGCGCATCGAGCGACGACTGCATCGTCCGCACGTCCTCCAGCGCCGCGGCCAGGTACTCGCGGGTCCGCGCGCTGTGGGCGGCGGCGTTCTCGTGTGCCTGCCCGGCGCCGCTGTCGGAGATCGCGTGCCAGTGCCGCTGGTGCTCGGTCAGCTGGGCTTCGAGCTCGGTGCCCCACTCGCCGAGCTGGTCGACCACGCGGTAGATGTCCTCTTCGGACTCCGTCGGGTGCAGCAGGTCCCGGATCTGTTGCAGGCTCGCGTGATCCCACGAGACGGGTGGCACCGCCCGCCCGTCGGCGGTCATCGTCGACGCTCTGGGAGCACACGCCCGAAGGCGTCCGCGGTGTCCTGGTCGGTCGTCTGGTGCACCCGCCGCGACGCTTCCAGCTGTGTGGCACTGGTGCGGAGCCGGTCCAGCACCGCGGCGAGCCGGGTCGCGAGCCCGTTCTCCCCACGCAGCACCGAGACCAACTCCTCGACGATGTGCACGCTGACCGGATCCCGGCCCGGGTGCTTGGGTGCCGCGGTGATCCGCAGTTTGCGGGTGACGGCGTCGATGCCGTCACCCGCGCGCTCGTCCGACATGATCAGTCCGGGTATGACGGCCGTGACGATATCGGCCCGGATCTCATTTCGACGGTCTGCCGGCTGAATATTCCGCACTTTCCGCTGACCTTTCCGTCAGTGCGTTCATGAGACTTCAGCATAACCGGAAAGGGTTCGAAACAAAAAGTTGGATACGCGCCACAGAAGTAGGTCAGAATTGCGGAATATTCAAACTGCGAAACGGAATATTCACGGGTTGGTCGAAATGGGGTAATGGCGGGACGTCGTCTTGCCGACGCCGGTCCAGAGGACGGACTCCGCCGCGGAGCCGAGCGGCACGAGTGGCACGTTGGGACCGGTCTGCTCCGGTCGCCACGCCACCGCGGTCGTCCAGCCGGGCGCCACCAGGCGGCAGCCGTCGAGCATGGACTCGATCTCGCCGCGGGAGCGCCACGTGACATCGTGGCCCGTGCCGCGGTAGGCCCGGCGTAGACCTTCGAGGATCCGGCGGCCGGCGGAGGATCGCGTGGTGTTCGAGGCATGCGACAGCGCCACGTACGAGCCGAGCGGGAGCAGTTCGCGCAACCGGGCCACGGACGACGCCCCGATATCTCGGCCGGTGGTGTCGGGTTGCTGAATATGCAACACGGCGACCAGCAGCAGGGCGACGGGCTTGGCGGGGTCGATCAGCTTCGTGTCGAGCGCCGCGGCCCACAACGCGTCCGGGGCACGCAGGTCGGCCTGCACGATCGCCTGGTTGGCCCGGTTTCCCTGGCGGTCCAGCACGACCTCGCCGTGCGCCACGGCGATCGGGTCGTTGTCGACGTACACGACCCGCACGCGGCTTCTCTTGTGTCGTTCCCGAACCCAGTCCTCGATGATGAAATGCGTGGCGCCGGCGTTCGGCACGCCGCAACCCACGTCGAGGAACTGCCGCACGCCCTTGTCGAGCAGAAACCGGACGACCCGGTTCAGATAGAGGCGTTCGATGGCGGCGATACGCCGCACCAGCGGGAACTCGCCCAGGATTCGGTCGGCGAACGACCGGTCGACCGCCCAGTTCGTCGTGCCGCCCAGGCAGTAGTCATAAACACGCGCGACGCTCGGAGAATCGAGACTCGACGCCACTGGCGGCAAATGCGATGGCCTGGACACGACGAACAGCCCTCCCGCTGCTTCGTTAGCAAAGGGAAGCCTACCGCAACCAACCGGGATTTGCGTCCCTCAGTTGGCGGAACCGATCACATACTGTACCGGTGAGAATCTCGCCGGCCCATCGCCGTGTGGCTGCCGGCCACGAGTTCGTCGAGCACAGCCCGGGTTTCCTCGACCGGCAGCGCCGCGTCCCTGGCGAGTTTCCAGTAGGTTTCACGCTCCTTGATTCTTGCTCTCTCGGTGATTTTGTGTCCGTCCCGCCCGAACGGCACGTAGAGCATCGCGCCACGGTCCCGCGTCACGACGAGGGTGAAGTCGCTGTCGATGTAGGGAATATTCGCGTCGAACATCAGCAGCCGCACCGTGAGCCGGGGTGCCGAGTCGAGCAGCCCCAGCAGATGCTGCGCCTGCTCGCTGATGAGGTCGGCCTGACCGCCGGGCATCCGCAGCATCGCGGAGAAGCTCATCACGACCTGGACCGACGGCCCGTCCTCCCGCATGAGGACGTCGACCCGGCGCCCGTGCAGCCGCAACACGTCCGTCGGCACGAAGGAGGCGTCCGACAGGCCGTACTGCTTGAGCACGTACCGCTCGCACTGGAGCGGCATCGGGATGCGCTCGCTGGTGAACCGGCGGACCGACGCCGCATGCGCCTCGACGCGGAGAAGCGCCTCGAAGTTGGGATGCAGCGTGAGACCGCCCTCGCGGCTCGCGCACGCGAGCCGCTCGATCTCCGCCCGGTTGTCGGGCCGGTAGAGCTCCAGCAAAGCCGTCAGTTCGCTTTCGGTCGGGAGTCTCGTGCCCTTCTCCATGCGCGCGATGCTCGACTGGCTGCTGCCGATCCGCTTGGCCACGTCGCTTTGGCGGAAGTCTGCACTGGTCCGGGCATCACGGAGCGCACGGCCGAGTTCCAGGTCGCGCTCGGTTGGTCTCTTCGCCGCCACGGATGCCTCTCGATAACTCGTTCGAAGTCACGCGTTCGTGTGACCACATTCGAACCGTAAACCCTTTTGTTCGTCCGTGGACACCTGACGCCGCGTACTCCACGCATCACCGGGAGCGAGTGTCGGTTCCTGATTGCCACCGGCCGGTAATCCGATCAAGGAACACGTCCCAGCCGGCCGCGTCGAACGAGAGTCGAATTGGCGCACTGGCCTTGGAATCTCTGACGTCCACGCAATCTTGTGCGCGGCTCACCTCCACGCACTCATTGCAGGGGGTACTTGCACTGGACCGTCGCCAACGACCCGACGCGTGATCAGAATCACAGTTATTAGCAGGTCTCCGCGTTGTTGCCGACTCAACACGTTTCGACACACGGAATATTCTCCGCGTCTGAATATTCACCAGCAAGTGGCGCGGCAAGTTTATTACTTGACAATTCATAGACACGGCGCGCGGCCGGCGAACACGCGCCCTGGACGCGCCCGCCCCGATCGCGTGCTGTTCCGCGCCGGCGCCGGCGGCTCGCGCACGCACGAAATCCCGGCGGGACACAGGATCAGGGCTAGCCCTGATGCCGCCACCCGGTCGTCCGAACCATCCTTGGTCGTCGGTTCGAACGGGGGAGTCATGCATCCGCTTCTGCCAGTCATGCGTGCCGGGCTGGACCCCCACGCCGATCTCGTGCGCATGCGCCGCGACCGCCCGGTCGCGGCCTTTCCCATGCTGGGCCTGCCGAAGGCGTGGCTGGTGACCCGTCACGAGCACGTGCGCCGGGTCCTCGGTGACCCGCGCACGTTCGGCAACGACCTCGCCCTCGCACGGGACCTGCCCGCCACGATCACGGCGGGACGGTGGCGGCCGGGCGGCCTCGGCTTCTACGACCCGCCGGGACACACCAGGCGCCGGCGGCTGCTCGCCCCCGCGTTCCGGCCCCGGGCCATCCGCGGGATGACGACCAGGATCGAGGCCATCGTCGACGAGCAGCTCGACCGGCTGGCCCACGCCGGCGGCCCCGTCGAGCTGGTGCGGGCACTGGCGGAGCCCGTCGCGGCGCGGGTCGTGGGTGAGCTGGTCGGCGTCGCGGACGCCGACGTCCTTGCCACCGGCGGCGGCAGGTTCGACATCTCGGGGGAGCTCGGCATGCCGCTCGCGGCCATCGTCCGGTCGGTGAGCCACCTCGCGGAGCTCGTTCGCCGCCAACGGGAAGGCCGGCGGGCAGGACTGCTCGGCAGGCTGATCGACGAGCACGGCGACCACCTGGCCGACCACGAGCTGGTCGGCCTGGCCGACGGGTTGCTGACCGGCGGGCTGGACACCACCGCCAGCATGATCGCGACGGGCGTCCTGGTGTTGCTCGGCGACGACGACCTCGCCGCGGCGGCGCGGGCCGGGGGCGGACCGCTCGACGGGGTGGTGGACGAGCTGCTGCGCTACGTGTGCGTCGCGCAGCTCGCCTTTCCCCGCTTCGCGCGGACCGGCGTGGTGCTGGCGGGCCGGCGGATCGAGGCGGGTGAGGCCGTGTTCTGCTCGTTGCCCACCGCGAACCGCGACCCGGCGCTCGGCGCGGGCATGGACGCGGTGGACCCGCACCGCGGGCCCACGCCGCACCTCGCGTTCGGGTTCGGCACGCACCGCTGCCTCGGTGCCCCGCTCGCCAGGCTGGAGATGCGCATCGTGTTCTCCGCGCTGCTGCGCCGTTTTCCCGGCCTGCGGCTGGCGGTGCCCGTGGAGCGGGTCGGCTTCCGGCGGTTCTCCATCATCCACGGCGTCGAGTCGCTGCCGGTGACGTGGTGACGGGTGAGCGTGCCATGAGCGGGCAGGCCGAGGTCCGGGACGGTGTCCACGTCGTCGACCTGGCGCCCGCCGACGCGGGCGGGCGGGCGTTCCTCCTGCTGCACGGGCTGGGGGGCACGCTCCGGTTCTGGAGCGGCGTCGCGCCGGCGCTGGGCGCGGTGGGCCGGACACTGGTGATCGACGTGCCGGGGTTCGGGCGCAGCGTGGTCCCCCGCGGCGAGGTGACGCTGGACGGCATCGCCGACGCGATCATCGAGTTCTGCCGGCGTGCGGGAGCCACGGGCTGCACCGTGGTCGCGCACTCGCTGAGCGGCCTGATCGCACTGCGGGTCGCGGCGAAGGATCCCGGCCTGTGCCGTCGGCTCGTGCTGGTCGACGCCACGCCGGTGACCGGTATCGCGATGCTCCGCCACCCGGGGCGTGCGCTGCGGGCTCCGGCGCTCGCCGGCACGCTCGCCGCGCAGTTCGTCGGCGGGCTGGTACCGCTGCGGCCGTGGTCCGCCGGCCTGATCGCGAGGTCGAAGGTCCTGCGCACGATCGCGCTGTGGGTGTTCGTCGCGCGGCCGTGGCGGCTCGACCCCGTGCTCACCACCGAGGCCCTCTCCCACACCGGAGGCGCCCGCACCGTGCTGCGCGCGCTGCGGCAGGCCCGCGCCATCGACCTGCCCGCACTGCTCGACGCGGCACCGGTGCCCCTCGACCTCGTGCGTGGCGACCGCGACACGATGAACACCCCGGCCGACTTCGCGATCGTGCGCGCTCACGCCGACGTGCGGCGTGAGCTGACCATCCGCGACTGCCGCCACTGGCCCCTCATCGAGGATCCCCAGGCACTCATCGACTTCATTCTCGCCGAGGAGTGAGACATGCCCGCCGTCCCCGCCGCCCCGACCACGGTCGACGTCGCCGCCTTCGACCCGTACGCCGCGGCGATTCCCCTGCGCTGGCTGCGAAAGGTGCGCAACGGCGTGCTGCTGCTCCTGGCGCCCGTCGTCGCCGGGCTGCTCGCCGCGAGCGCGGCGGTCGGGGGGATGCTCGGTGACGGCGGCGACTTCCAGCCGCTCGACGACTTCTGGCGTGCGGTCGGGCGCAACGACCTCACGGTCGCCGAAGGCCTGCGGTACCCGCTCGTGCGGGACACCCTGGTGTGGTTGTTCGCGGCCGTCATGGTGGCCGAGATCATGATCATGCACCGGCAGTGGCGCCTGTTCACCACGTGCATCCCCAAGCTCATCACCAACAAGGTGATCAAACCACGGCACGACGTCACGACCGGGAACCCGGACGACCCGCCCATCCTGCGCTTCGCGGTCGGCTTCCCGCCGGAGCAGCGGCTCGCGCGCTACCTCGAACGGACCAACGCCCGCAACCGCAGGCACGCCGCGGTGTTCACCGCCGCGTTCGTGTTGGCGGCGTTCGTGTTGGCCGCACTCCTGTCCCTCGGCCAGTACTACGGGTCGTTCCGCATCTTCGTCCCCGAGGACGGCACCGCGGCGCAGCGGGAGCAGTGGCGCCGCGACGCGTACGCGCACTGGTGGGCCGGCATCGACCAGCCCGTCGGGGCGGTCACGTACTTCCTGTTGGCGGCGCTCGCCATCTACATGATCCTCGCCCAGACGCACGTCGGGGTGAGCATCGCGCGGATCGCGGCCGCGCTGCCGAGGCTGGCGCAGCTCGACGCCAACTGGATCAACCCGGACGGCCACTACGGCTGGGAACCGGTCCGGCACATCTTCCGCACCGTCTGGCTGTCCATGGCGCTGTACGGGATCATGGTCTCCGGTCTGGCCGTCGTCCTCGGGCTGGGCAGCGGCGGCTGGATCCCGGCCGCGTTCTGGTTCGTCCTGCTGTGGATCTACGTCGGTCTGCCCTGGCTCGGCATCCGCCGCATCGAGGCCGCCGCGCGGGAACGCCACATCGCGATGGCCGAGGCCGAGGCGGAGGGCGCCTCGACCAGGGAGCTGGACGAGCTGGAGGCACGCGTGGAGCGCTACCGCAACGCCCGGATCCGGCCGATGCGCCTGGGCAGCTTCGCCCGCATCCCCGTCCTGCTGTCGGTCACGCTGCCCGTCCTGCTGAACGTCTTCCAGCCGTACGTGGAGAAGTGGCTGGGCCACTGACCCCGTGCCACCGTGCCGGGTTCGGGGTCCACCCTGATGTGTAGCCGGGCGCCGTCGGTCAGTCTGCTGGGGTGGACCGCGTGCTGATCGTGGATGACAACGTGTCCTTCCGGGACGTCGCCAGGGCGTTGCTGGAGGCGGGCGGTTTCCTGGTGGCCGGCGAGGCCGGGTCGGTGGCGGAGGCGGTGCGGTTCGCGGCGGCGACCGGGCCGGACGTGGTGCTGCTCGACATCGGCCTGCCCGACGGCGACGGGATCAGCGCGTGCGCCGACCTGCGCGCCGCGGCACCGCTGGCCGTGCTCGTGCTCTGTTCGGTGCGTGCCGAGGAGCAGTACGGGGACGCCGTCGGCCGGTCGCCCGCGGCCGGGTTCCTCACGAAGTCGCGGCTGTCCGCCGAGGCGCTCGCCGGCATCGTCGCCCGCGCGCGGCGCGGTCAGCGCGACGACCGCAGGTAGGCGAGCACGGCGAGGACCCGGCGGTGGTGGTCGGCCTCGGTGGGGATGTCCAGCCGCTGGAAGATGCTGCGCACGTGGCTTTCCACGGTCTTGCCGGTGAGGTGCAGCGCGTCGGCGATCGCCTGGTTCGACCGGCCCTGGGCCATCAGCGCGAGCACCTCCAGCTCACGGCCGGTCAGCCCGTCGAGCAGGTCGCGTCTCCTCGGTCCGCCCATCATCGCCGACACCACGTCGGGGTCGAACGCGCAGTCGCCCGCGGCGACCCGCCGCACGGCGTCGAGGAAGTCACCGCCGGACACGCGGTCCTTGAGGAGGTAGCCCACCCCGCGTGCCGCGTGGCCGACCAGCTCGGTGAGGTGCGCCGCCTCCAGGTACTGCGACAGCAGCAGCACCCCGACCGACGGCCGGGTCCGCCGGATGCGCACCGCGGCGTGCAGGCCCTCGAGCCGGTGCTCCGGCGGCATGCGGATGTCGACCACCGCGAGGTCCGGGCCGGTGGCCTCGACAGCGGCGAGCAGCGCGTCCGGGTCGCCGACCTCGGCGAGGATGCGGCAGCCCGCCTTCGCCAGCAGCTCGGCCAGTGCGGTGCGGAACAACCGGGCGTCGTCGGCGATCACGACACCCGGTCCGGCCGGCGCGTTCACGAGCTCTCCAGGGGTAGCAGTGCGGTCACCGTCGTGCCGGCGCCGGGCGCGGCCGTCACCGTCAGCTCACCGTCCACAGCGGACACCCGGTCGGACAGGCCGGTCAGCCCGGTGCCGAGCGCCGGGTCGGCGCCACCCACCCCGTCGTCGGCGACGGCCACCCGCAACGCGCCGTCCACCGTGCCGACCTCGATCCGGATGTGTTCGGCCGCCGCGTGTTTCAACGCGTTGGTCACCGCCTCCGCCGCGACGTAGTACGCCGTGACCGCGACCAGGTCGGGCAGTCGCGGCAGGTCCGACCCGGTCAGCTCGACCGGGCGCGGGGACCGGGCGGCGAGTGCGCGCAGCGCGGGCCGCAGGCCGAGGTCGGTGAGCACCGAGGGGTGGATCCCGCTCGCCAGCACCCGCAGCTCGGTGAGCGCTTCCTCCAGCCCGTCGGCCGTGCGCCGCAACAGCTCGGTCAGCTCCGGGTCCGTGCGGACGGCCGGCTGCCCCCGCGCGAGCCGCAGCGTGAGCGCGGCCGTCACGAGCAGTTGTTGCGCGCCGTCGTGCAGGTCGCGCTCCACCCGCATGCGTTGCTCGTCGCCCGCGGCCACGATCCGCGCCCTGGACGCCTTGACCTCGGCCAGCTGCGCGCGTACCTCGGCGGCCAGGCGCTGGTTGTCCAGCTCGAGCGCCGCCGCCGAGGTCACCGCGGCCAGCACGTGGTGATCCTCCCGCAGCGCCGGGTCGTGGATCAGCACGGCCACCCGTTGCCCGTCGCGGTGCACCGGGGTGACCGCGCGGTCCAGCGCCAGCGGCCTGCCGTCGGCGTCGATGTAGTCGCCGCGCTCGGGCCGGTGGTAGCCGATCTGCACCGACGGGTCGCCCAGCGCCCTGGCCAGTAACTCGCGCAGCTGACGGGGATCCGAGCCGTTGATCCGCATCAGCAGGTCGGACACCGAGGTCCGTCCCAGCCGGACACGCCAGACGCCGCCGAGGAAGGCCAGTGGCAGCGCCAGGGTCGCCGCGTGCGCGACCGTGATCAGCACCTGGTGGTGCCAGGACGGACCGGTGCCCAGCACCGCGTCGAGCACCGACGTCGTCGCGCCGAGCAGACCGACGGCGGACAACGGCACGAGCACCCGCCTGGCCGGTCTGGTCGCCGCGATCCACCGGCGTGCCAGCACCGCCACCACCGCGGCGCCGAGGACCAGCTGTACCGCGTCCTCCGCGCGTGCGATCGTGTCGTAGGGCAGCGGCCACACCAGCAGCAGGTTCGGGGTCAGCGTGGTGAAACCCAGTGTGCTCAGCGGAATCCCCGCGAACACCACCGCGTAGCAGACCGCGGTGAGCAGCCGGTCCGACCGGCCGCGCAGCACCCCGTCGGGGTAGGCGAGCAGCAGGTGCACCAGGAACCCGGCCGACGCCGAACGCAGCAGCAGCCCGACGGTGTGCACGGCGGGGTCGACCGAGATCTGCACGTCCTCGGCGAACCACCCGATGCCGACCAGCACGAGCAGCAGGCCGATCCTGTTGCCCGGCGCCGACGGCCTGCGATGCACGGCGAGCACGCCGGCCACGAGGTAGGCCCCGCCCACCGCGCCGGAGAACCCCGCGCCGGTCGAGGTCGGGTGCCTGCCGGACTCGGTCGCCAGCAACACCAGCACCCCCAGGCACACCCCGAAGACGGCCAGTCCGTCGGTCAGCCGCGCGGTGCCGACGCGGACGCGGGGGCCCGACCCCCCATCGGCAAGGTTCACGCACGTTCCTCCCGGGTGATCGTCGCACCCTGAGCGTCGTCCGGCACGGTCGGTGCGTGACGGCTGGGTTCCTCGCCGTGCTCAGTGCTGGTCCGGACTCAGTTCCTCGCGTGCCCCGGTGAGAAACGCGACCTTGGGTCCCTGAAGGTGGTCCCACATCGAGACGTCCTCCGGCTCCTGCCAGAGGACGTGGTCGAGGGCGCGCACGTACGCGCGTGCCAGGTCGTGCAGGGCCGCGGCGAACAGGACGTGGATCATCCGCTCACACACCCACAGCTCGTCGACGACATCCAGCGCGGACGCCTTCCAAGCAGGCGTGCCGGCCCGATCCTCGGCGGCCCGCTCGGCCCGCTGCGCGACGCGGATGAACTCCCGCAACAACTCCAACCGCTCCGCCCGGCGGGCCTCTGCCCGATCCTCGGCCCGCCGGCGCAGTTCGCTGCGGTCGGCGCGGCGCTGCACGCCGGCCTGGGCCAGGTAGGACAGGACGCCACCGAGCGCCACACCGGTCAGGGAGAGGATCGAGACCCACACCTGTATCTGCACAGGGCGATACATACCAAACGATCTACCCCGCCTGGGGGACAAGCGAGATAGTCCATCAAATCAGTTTGATGTACTCTCCGGACATGGTGGACTCCGGCCAGCCGCCGCCGTTCGTCCGGCTCGCGGCGCACCCGTTGCGCTGGCGGCTGCTCACCCGGCTCGCCGGCGGTGACTACCGGGTCCGTGAGCTGGTGGCGCTGGTCGACCAGCCGCAGAACCTGGTCTCCTACCATCTGCGGCTGCTGCGCGACGGCGGGCTGGTCACCGCGACCCGCAGCAGCTTCGACGGCCGTGACAGCTACTACCACCTGGATCTCGACCGCTGCGCGGCGGCGCTGGCCGGCGCCGGCGGCGCACTGCATCCAGCGCTGTCCCCACCTGCCGCCCAGGCCGGCGAGCGGGGGATCGCCGTGCTGTTCGTGTGCACCGGCAACAGCGCCCGCTCGCCCATCGCCGAGGCACTGCTCCGGCACCACACCGGCGGTCGGGTGCGCGCCGCCAGCGCCGGCACCCGTCCCAGGCCCCAGCTCCACCCCGACACCGCGGCGGTACTGCGGGAGGCGTTCGGCATCGACATCGCCGGCCGGCGTCCCCAGCACGTCGACGCGGTGGCCCGGCGCAGGTTCGACCACGTGATCACCTTGTGCGACAAGGCCCGCGAGTCCTGCCCCGAGTTCGGCCACCACCCTCGGCGGGCGCACTGGAGCATCCCCGACCCGGCGACCACCGGGCGCGCCGGCTTCCGCCTCGCGGCGGTGGACATCGACACCCGCATCCGGCACCTACTGCCCACCCTCACCACCAACCGCGCCTCGCACAGTAGGAGGTCCCGACCATGACCGACCAGTACGCCAGCGTCCGCTACGTCGTAGACGACGTGGCCGCCGCCATCGACTTCTACACCACCCACCTCGGCTTCACCCTGAACACCGACGCCGCCCCCGCCTTCGCCGACGTGGTCCGTGGCCCGCTGCGCCTCCTGCTGTCCGGCCCGGCCAGCTCCGGCGCCCGCGCCACCCCGGCCGACGCGTCCGATGCCGGCCGCAACCGCATCCACCTCGTCGTCGACGACCTCGACACCGAGATCACCCGCCTGCGCGGCGCCGACCTGCCCTTCCGCAGCGACCTGATCGCCGGCCCCGGCGGACGGCAGATCCTGCTCGCCGACCCCGCCGGCAACCTCGTCGAGCTGTTCCAACCCGCGAACCGGTCCGCCGTACCCGCCACCCCCTGACGAGGACGGGCTCCACACAGACAGCGGAGTGCGGCCTCAGCGTCGACCTGAGCGGGAATAGGATGATCCGAGACGGTTCGCGTTTGTCCGATCGCGACGGTCCCCGGGAGGTCGCGGCTGATGTCCCTGGTGTTCGTCGACCGCACGGCTTTGTGGAGGGCAGGCCGATGAACTTCCTCGGCTGCCGCCGGGTGCGGCGAGGCGGACAGGCGACGCGGTTCCACCTTCCGGCGGCGCCGCCCACCGGCCCGGCACCCGGCCAGGGTGGGCCGCGGTGACCGTCGCTCCCGTGGTGGCGCTGGGGTTCGCGGTGGTCGGGGCGGTCGGTTACGGCGCCGGCTCGGTGTCGCAGGCCCTTGCCGCCCGCCGCAGTACCGGTACGTTGCACACCCTGCGTCAGCCGCTGTACATCGCTGGGCTCGGGTGTGACCTGCTGGCCTGGCTGGCCTCGATCGTGGCGCTTCGCACGCTGGCGGTCTACCAGGTCCAAGCTGTCCTCGCGGGTTCCCTCGCGGTGACCGTCCTGGGTGCCCGCCTGGTGCTGTCCGCCCG
>Ga0164298_10000052_pt1 | contig 61004 bp, 55 predicted proteins | sample Whisoiple_216_MG_FD_109713 | JGI IMG/M metagenome (GOLD analysis project Ga0164298, IMG submission 109713) | Unamended control soil microbial communities from upstate New York, USA - Whitman soil sample_216_MG | ecosystem: Environmental > Terrestrial > Soil > Agricultural land ...
GCCGGCATCCGGTCACTCTTGCGTGGACTCACAACATCAGATGTCATCACTCACAGTGCCCATCCCGCCGGACCTTCGGCCCGGCGTGTCGGGCCGAACACACCGATCTTGAAACAGTCCCGGCTGAGCATGCGAAACGGCCCCGGAACGCGGTTCCGGGGCCGTTTCGCCGTTCTGGGGTGACTCCTCCGGCTACTTCTTGGCGCCGGCGCGCTTCTTGTGGTCCCAGGCCTGGAAGCCCGCGCCCTCGGCGTCGGCCTCGGACTTGAACCAGACGTCGGCCTTGGTGCGGGTGAAGTACGGGGACTTCTCGGTGTGGAAGAGCTTCGAGGACTCCTTGCCCTTGACCGTGAAGTCCGTGGAGGGAGCGGAGCCGTCGCCGGCGGGCTTGCCGGAGCCGGGGCCGTAGGGGCCGGCGTTCAGGTCGGCGGTGATGCCCTCGACGTCCAGCGTGCTGATCGCCGGGTCGGAGACCTCGGGCGTGGCCGTGGCGACGGAATCGTTGGCCTCGGCGGGGGCGGATTCCTCGACCGGGATCGGCGCGGCGTCGGCCACGGAGTCCACGGCCAGCGGGGTCTCGGCGACCGGCTCGACGGCAACGGAGTCCGCGACCGGCACGACCTCGTCGACGGCTTCCGCAGGCGGAGCCGGCTCGGCGACGGCCGGTTCCGCGGCCGCGACGGCCGGTTCCGCGGCGGCAGCAGCCGGTTCCGCGGCGGTGGCGGCCTCAGCCGGCTCCGCGGGAGACTCCGTTGGTTCCGGCGCGGGCGCGTCGGAGCCCAGCGTGGGCGCGTCCTTCAGGGGTTCCGCCGGGGCCTCGGCCACGGCCTTCTCGGTCGTGTCTTCGGTGGGCGTCGCTGTGGTTGGCGCATCCGCCACCTCGGCTCTGGGCGTAGTGCCCGCCTCGGTCGCGGCTTGCTCCGGGGCGCTCTTGGCCCCGAAGACCGACTTCAGCTTGCCGACCAGTTGCTGCAACCAACTCACGGCGCCTGCCTCCTCGCGGATGATGACGCGGTAACGATCACCGGTAGGCGAGAACAATAGGACACGTCGAACCACACCTCGTGACCGGCCGTCAAGTTCAAGTCAAGAAGATCATCCGACCGGACGAAAGCCCACCCGTTCGGCGTCTGCGGCGCTGCGGAACCACACCTCGGCCACCGTTCGGCCGAACTGCGGTGACTCCGGTGTGCAGTAACGCAAAGCAGCCACGCTCGCCTTGATTGTGAACTCCGGCGACGGGGACGCGCCACCTGGGAGCGGCATCGCGGAACCCGGCCCGAACGGGCCACGGCCCCCACCGCTCCCCTGCCGCAGGCGGTGCGGGGGCGGCGGGGTCGCCATGCCCTCGTCCTCGGCCGGGACGATCGGCTCGAACAGCGACCTGGCGGCCTCTGGCGGCTCGTCCGTGACGGTCGCCACCGACTCCGCGGCCGACGACGCCTCGACCCCGAAGGGGACCTGGTGCCTCGGCTTGCCCGGCACGCGCTTCGGCAACGCCATCGGGGTCGGCTCCACGCGGACGGACACGGTCTGGCTGATCCGGTTCGGCTGCGGCACCCGCTTCGGCAGGTCGCTCGCGGTGCGGGTGGCCTTCTTCTCCTCCACCGGGACCACGGTCGAGACGACCTCGGTCTGCTCCACCGGTGCCTCCGGCGGGACGACCGGCTGGGAGCTCTCCGGCTCGGTGAACGCCGCGGCGGCCGGTTCCGGCTCGGCGAACCCGTTCCGCTCCGCCTCCGGCTCGGTGACGCCCGGCTCCGACCCGCTGTGCCGCGACAGGGACCGCTCCGACTCCGTGAAACCGGAGACCAGCTCGGGCTCGGTGAAACCCGGCTCCGTGAACGTGGGAGTGGACCGCTCGGGCTCGCTGAACGCGGCCGGTGCCGGCTCGGTGAAGCCCGCCGGCCCCGGCTCGGCGAAGCTCGGCTGCGAGCGCTCCGGCTCGGTGAAGACGGACGGCTCGGGGTAGGTCCCGGACGGGGCGGACGCCTCGGGCTCGGCCGTGCGCTCGAACCCGGGTTCGCCGGGCGGCTCCACCAGGTTGTCGGCGAGGTTGTCGACGTGGGACAGGTCCTGCTGACCTGCCTCGTCGATGCGGCGGATCAGCTCGCCGGGGATCGGGTGCGTGCGCTGGGTGAAAACCGTGCCGCCCGACTCCTCCTCGACGGCCGGGCGCGGCTCGTCGCCGAAGACGTCCTCGAAGATGTCGTCGTCGCCGTCGTCCTGGTGCCCGTCGTACGGCTCCGGGTCCTCGATCAGCTGGTGCCGGTTGCGCGGCACGGCGGCCTGCTCCTCCGGCGCCTGGTTGGCCTCGTCGCCCTCCAACTCGTCGTCGAACCAGCCGCGGTCCGACGGAGGCGGGGACATCGCCGGCACCTCGGGTGGCGCCGCGAGCGAGCCCGACGACACGTCGAGGTACTGGGTCGCCGCCGAGCTGGGCTGCTCGACCGGCGCGGGCTCGCGGCCCTCCTGCGGCACGACCAGCTCGGGCGGCATCGGCGCGAACTCGCGGCTCGGTGACTCCGGGTCGGTGTAGGGCGCGAGGCGGCCGCGCTCCGGTGGCAGTGGTGGCGGCGGCGTGCCCTGCAACCGGTAGGCACGCGTGCGGAAGTCCTCGTCGTCCCCGAGACCGGGGACCATCGAGTCCTCGCGGTCCGGCTCGGGAAGGCGCTCCGGTACCGCCGCACGGCGCGTTCGCGTGGTGAGCTGGGCCTCCAGCTCACCTACGCGGTTGCGGGCCGGACGGGCCACCAGCAACCAGCAAAGCAGCGCTCCGAGCAGGAAGGCCGCTGAACTCCACAACCAGACCTGCCCAAAGATCGGCATCGATCGAACTCCCTCTGGCGCGAACTGCGAAGCAGGGTGGCAACAGGCTACTGCGGCCTGACCAGCCGTGAGCACCGCCCGGCGGTTTTGGCAAGCACCGCGCCTTAACGCGTTCGGGCGACAACGTAGCGTGCGAGCATATCGAGGGCATCCCGTGCTGAGCAGGGCGGGAGCGCCGTGAGCTGGGCCCGCGCCCGATCGGCGTAGTCACCGAGCGTACGTATGGCCTGCTCCAGTCCTGGTGACTTCCGCAACAGGGTGAGTGCCTCGTCGACCTCGTCATCGTCCGTGATCGGACCGGCGAGCAGCTCGGCGAGCCGTGGGTCGGGGTCCTGCGCGAGCGCGTAGTGCATCGGCAGGGTCCTGACGCCCTCCCGCAGGTCCGTGCCCGGGGTCTTGCCGGACTCGTCGGCGGGGGAGGCGATGTCGATGATGTCGTCGGAGATCTGGAACGCCGTGCCGATGAGGTCGCCGAACCGCTGCAGCGCCGTGGTCTGCTCCGGCGTGGCGTGGGAGAACATGCCGCCGTACCGAGCCGAGGTCGCGATCAGGGACCCGGTCTTCTGCCCGATGACGTCCAGGTAGTGCCGGACCGGGTCGTCGTCGTCCGCCGGCCCGACGGTCTCGCGCATCTGCCCGGTGACCAGCTCACCCATGGTCTCGGCGATGATCCGCGCGGCCTCGCTGCCCAGCCGTGCCACCAGGCCGGACGCGTGGGCGAAGAGGAAGTCGCCGGTCAGGATGGCGATGGTGTTGTCCCAACGGGCGTTGACGCTGTTGGTGCCGCGCCGCATGGTCGCCTCGTCCATGACGTCGTCGTGGTACAGCGTCGCCAGGTGGACCAGCTCGACGGCCGCCGCGGCGGTGATCACCTCGTCGGTGTTGCCGTCGGCGAACTGCGCGGCCAGCAGGGTGAAGAGGGGGCGAAAACGTTTGCCACCCGCCTTGACCAGGTGGGTCGCCGCCTGGTTCACGAAGTCCACGTCGCTGCGGACGACCTCGCGGAGAACCTCCTCGACCTTGATCAGGCCGCTGGTGATTGCCTCCACGAGCACGGGGTCGGCCTGGTCGAGACCGAGCGACGCCGGTAGCCGCGGCACGGTCTGGTCAGCAGTCACTCGGCATCGCTCCCCACTCAGAACTCCCTGGCTAAAGCCTAATGTCCAGTAGGTTCCGGCACTTCACGAGTGGCGTGTGACGCATCCGACTCGCCCGCCGCCCCGGGTCGTCAGGTGTTCGAGAGGATCCGGTCGGGGACGGCGCCCGTTCGCGTGGGCGGGCGCCGTCGCCACGGATGATCGTCTACTGGACGGCGAAGGTGCCGCCGCCCGCCCAGTCGAGGGCGAAGGCCGGCACGATGCCCAGCAGGAGCGTGATCACCACGCCGAGCGTGATGGCCGCCGTGGTGAAGGCACCCGGCACCGTCACCGACGGGCCGTCCGCCGCGGGCTCACTGAAGTACATCAGCACGATCACCCGCAGGTAGAAGAACGCCGCCACCGCCGACGCGACCAGCGCCACGACCACCAGTGGGGCCATGCCGTTCGACAGCGCCGCCTGGAACACCACGAACTTGCCGATGAAGCCGGACGTCAGCGGTATGCCCGCCAGCGCGAGCAGGAGGAACGTGAACGTCGCCGCCACCAGCGGCGACCGCTTCGCCAGGCCCGCCCACTTGGACAGGTGCGTCGCCTCGCCGTCGGCGTCGCGGACCAGGGAGATGACGCCGAACGCCGCGACCGTCGTGAATCCGTACGCGAGCAGGTAGAACAGCGTCGAGGACACGCCCTGTGGCGTCAGCACGATCGCGCCGATCAGCAGGAAGCCGGCGTGCGCGATCGACGAGTACGCGATCATCCGCTTGATGTCGGTCTGCGTCAGGCCCAGCACCGCGCCGATGACCATCGACACGATCGCCACGCCCCACAGGACGCCGCGCCACTCCCACTGCGTCGTCTCCAGGCCGACCGACAGCACCCGCAGGATGCCGCCGAACGCCGCCACCTTCGTGCACGCCGCCATGAACGCCGTGACGGGCGTCGGCGCGCCCTGGTAGACGTCCGGGGTCCACGCGTGGAACGGGCCGACCGAGCCCTTGAACAGCAGGCCCACGATCAACAGCGCCATGCCGCCGAACAGCAGCGTGTCGGAGCGGTCGGAGCCCGCCGCGGCGTTGGCGATGGCCTCCAGCTTCACCGAGCCCGCGTACCCGTACAGCAGCGCCAGCCCGTACAGGAAGAACGCCGACGCGAACGCGCCGAGCAGGAAGTACTTGACCGCCGCCTCCTGCGACAGCAGCCGGCGCCTGCGCGCCAGGCCGCACATCAGGTACAGCGGCAGGCTCAGCACCTCGAGCGCCACGAACATGGTCAGCAGGTCGTTCGCCGCGCAGAAGGTCATCATGCCGCCCAGCGCGAACAGGGTCAGCGGGAAGACCTCGGTCTGCATCCCGAACCGCGTGGCGTCACGCCGGTGCGGGTGCGCGCCCAGCCGCTGCTCGCGGTCCTGGACGGTGCCCGGCCGGATCGCCGCGGTGGCGACGAACGCGCCGCCCGGCTCGACCGAGCGGTCGGCGATCATCAGCACCGCGCCCAGCGACAGCGCCAGCAGCGTGCCCCACAGGAACAGCGCCGGACGGTCGACCGAGATGGCCCCGGAGAACGTCACCTCACCGGACGCCGGGGCGTCGGTCAGGTAGAACGCCAGCGCGATGCCCGCGCCGACCAGTGCCAGCAGCGTCAGGAACACCTGAGCCGACCAGCGCTGGTGCTTGGGCAGGAACGCCTCGAACAGCACACCGACACACGCCGCGCCGAGGATGATCAGCACGGGCAGGACGGCCGGGTAGTTGATCGGCGCCAGCGTCTCCTTGGCGGGAGGTGCGGCGGCGAGGAAGTCCAGTGCGGACAACTCAGTTGCCTCCGTCTGTGTTACTGCCCGAGATACCGACCGACGACAGTGTCGCGTCGACCGTCGGCGTGATCACGTCGAGCACCGGCTTCGGGTAGATGCCGATGCCGATGACCAGGACCAGCAATGGCGCGAGCACCAGCTTCTCCCGGCCGCTCAGGTCGAGGATCGTCCTGCGCGCGCCGACTTCCGGCGCCACCGCGGTGCCGGGACCGCCTGCGACGTCCACCAGCGCGTTGCCGCGCACCGGGCCGTGGAAGATCCTCTGGTACAGCCACAGGACATACAGCGCGGCGAGGATCATCCCCACCGTCGCGAGGATCGTGAAGACCGGCTCACGCCCGTAGGAGCCGACCAGCACCAGGAACTCCGAGATGAAGGAGTTGGTGCCGGGCAACGAAAGCGTGCCGAGACCGGCCACGAGGAACACCCCGGCCAGCGCGGGCGTGATCTTGGCGAGGCCGCCGTAGTCGGCGATCTGCGTCGAGCCGCCGCGCGCGATCACCATGCCGATCACCAGGATCAGCATGCCGGTCGAGATCGAGTGGTTGACCATGTAGGACACCGAGCCGACCACGGACTGCTGCGAGAACGAGAAGATCCCGATCGCGATGAAGCCGAAGTGGGCGATCGACACGTACGCGATGAAGCGCTTCATGTCCCGCTGCCCGGTCGCCAGCAGGGCGCCGTAGAGGACGCCCGCGACGCCCATGGTCAGCACCAGCGGCGCCAGCTTGACACTCGCGTCCGGCGTCATCGGCAGCAGGTAGCGCAGGAAGCCGAACGTGCCGACCTTGTCCAGGATGCCGACCAGGATGACCGCGACGCCGATCGGCGCCTCGGCGGCGGCGTCCGGCAGCCAGGTGTGCAGCGGCACCAGCGGCGCCTTCACCGCGAACGCGAGGAAGAAGCCCAGGAAGATCCAGATCTGGTTCTCGAGCGGCGCGTTCGAGACGACCTTCACGAGCGTCGCCCAGTCGAACGTGCCGGTGCCGAGCTGGTCCACGGACAGCGAGTACGCGCCGATCACGGCGGCCAGCATGATCAGGCCACCGAGGAACGAGTACAGGAAGAACTTGACCGCCGCGTACTGCCGCCGGGCCCCGCCGTAGTTCCCGATGAGGAAGTACATCGGGATCAGCATGACCTCGAACAGCACGTAGAACAGGAACACGTCGGTCGCCGCGAACACGCCGACCGTGATGGTCTGCTGCAGCAGGATCAGCGCGAGGTAGCCACCCTGCGACCGGTCGGCCGGCAGCCGCTCGGTCCAGCCCGCGCCGATCACCACCGGGATCAGCAGTGCGATCACCGCGATCATCACGAGTGCGATGCCGTCCACACCGAACGCGATGTGCACGCCGAACGTCGGGATCCAGTCGATCGAGAACGCCTGCTGGAGCCGCGCGCCGTCCGAGTCGTAGGAGGCCCAGGAGATCACCGCCAGGACGAACTCGACGAGCGAGAAGCCGAGCGCGACCTGCTTGGCGAGCTTGTCGTTGGCCCGCAGGAAGGCCACCACGACGGCGCCGGCCAGCGGGATCAGCAGGAGCAGGACCAGAAGGAACGCCCCAGAAGTGGAGGTCATGACGACGCCTCCTGTGTCAGAGCCGCGTGCTTCCCGACCGCACCCAAGGGGAACGGGACGCAAACCGGCCACAAGTACGTGATCGACGGAACCGTCAGATCCCGACGCAACCAACAGTCGAAAATGCGGGGAGGCGAAACTGTCACGCGTACCTCACCGCCAGGAAGGCAATCAGTACCAGGATGGAGCCGGCGAGCATCGACGCCGCGTAGGAGCGGACGAAGCCGGTCTGGAGTCTGCGCAACCGGCCGGAGCTGCCGCCGAAGCCGGCGGCGATGCCGTTCACGAGCCCGTCAACTCCCTTGTTGTCCACGTACACCAGCGCCCGCGTGAGCCAGGTGCCCGGGCGGGCCACCAGCACCTCGTTGAGCGCGTTGCCGTACAGGTCCTTGCGTGCCGCGCGGACCGGGAACGCCACCGGGTCCGGCTTGACCACCGGCACCTCGCGCCTGCCGACGACCAGCCACGCGATCAGCACGCCGAGGACCATGAGCCCGATCGTGAGGATCGGCATGAGGCCCTCGGGGATCGTGTGGTGCTCGCTCTCCTGGAGCTTGCCGAGCGTCGGGGACAGCCAGTCGACCAGCCGGTCGCCGAGCGCGAAGAACGCGCCGGCGCCGAGCGAGCCGATCGCCAGGATCGCCATCGGCAGCCACATCACCGGGCCGGCCTCGTGCGGGTGGTAGTCCCTGCCGTCCTCCGACTTCAGCTCCTTCCAGCGCTGCTTGCCGAAGAACGTCATGAACATCAGGCGGGTCATGTAGAACGCGGTCAGCGCGACACCCAGCAGCGCGGCGCCGCCGAAGATCCAGCCCCGCCAGCCCTCCTGGCCGAACGCGGCCTCGATGATCGCGTCCTTGGAGAAGTAGCCGGACAGGAACGGGAAGCCGATCAGCGCGAGGTAGCCGATGCCGAAGGTCGCGAACGTGATCGGCATGACGCGAGCGAGCCCGCCGTAGCGGCGCATGTCGACATCGTCGTTCATGGCGTGCATGACCGACCCGGCGCCGAGGAACAGGCCGGCCTTGAAGAAGCCGTGCGTGAGCAGGTGCATGATGCCGAGCGCGAACCCGAACGGGCCGAGGCCGACGGCCAGCATCATGTAGCCGATCTGGCTGACCGTCGAGTACGCGAGGACCTTCTTGATGTCGTCGTACGCGCAGCCGATGATCGACCCGACCAGCAGGGTGACCGTGCCGACGATCATCACGACCAGCCTGCCGTCCGCGGACAGCTGGTAGATCGGGTTGGCGCGGGCGATCAGGTACACGCCCGCGGTCACCATCGTCGCCGCGTGGATCAGGGCCGAGACCGGGGTCGGGCCCTCCATCGCGTCGGGCAACCACGCCTGGAGCGGGACCTGGCCGGACTTACCGCAGGCGCCGAGCAGGAGCAGGATCGTGAGCGCGGTGATCGTGGCGGGCGACAGCTTGTCCAGGTTCGCGAACACCTCGGTGAACTGCGTGGTGCCCAGCTGGCTGAACAGGATGAAGATCGCCAGTGCCAGGCCGACGTCGCCGACCCGGTTCATCAGGAACGCCTTCTTGGCCGCGGTCGCCGCGGACGGGCGGTTGGTGTACCAGCCGATCAGCAGGTAGGAGGCGAGGCCCACGCCCTCCCAGCCGAGGTACAGCGTCACGAAGCTGTTGCCCAGCACCAGGATCAGCATCGCGGCGACGAACAGGTTGAAGTACCCGAAGAAGCGCCGCCGGTCGGGGTCGTCGGCCATGTAGCCGATCGAGTAGATGTGGATCAGCGAGCCGACACCGGTGATCAGCAGCACGAAGCTGATGGACAGCGGGTCGATGCGCATGCCGAACTCGACCTGGAGGTCGCCGACCGGGATCCAGTCGAAAACGTGCAGGTTCTGTATCCGCTGCGACTCCGCCAACCCGGTGGAGGAGAAGAAGAGGATCACGCCGTACACGAAGGACGCGACGACGGTCGCGCAGCCGAGCAGGTGGCCCCAGGCGTTCGAGGCCTTGCCGCCCAGCAGCAGGACGGCCGCGCCGATCAGCGGGAACGCGATCAGCAGCCAGGCGCCGCCGGCAGCGCCGCTGGCGTCATGGACCTTCTGGGCCTCAGCCAGCAGGAATGTAGACGACACGGATTACCCCTCAGTACTTCAGCAGGTTGGCGTCGTCCACGGAGGCCGACCGGCGGGTACGGAAGATCGACATGATGATCGCGAGCCCGACGACCACCTCGGCCGCGGCCACCACCATCACGAAGAAGGCCATGATCTGGCCGTCCAGCGAGCCGTTGATCCGCGCGAACGTGACCAGCGACAGGTTCACCGCGTTCAGCATCAGCTCGATGCACATGAACACGACGATCGCGTTGCGCCGGACCAGCACCCCGACCGCGCCGATGGTGAACAGCAGAGCCGACAGCAGCAGATAGACGGTTGGGGTCATTTCGAGTCCCCTTCCCGGGTCGGGTTCAAGGCACGGGCCTCCGCGGCGGGTGCGGTACCCGCGACCGCCTTGCGGTCCTCGTCGAACCGCTCCGCGGCGGCCGACTCGATGAGCTTGGACAGCGACTCCGGCGCGATCGAGCCGTCCGGCAGGAGCGCGGGCGTGGCGACCGAGGTCGACGTCGCGAAGACGCCGGGGCCGGGCAGCGGCGACGGGCGGTCGTGCTCGCCGCGGAAGCGGGCCTCGACCAGTTCCTTCTGCGTCTTGCGGCCGCGGGTGTGCCGGTCGACGTAGCCGAGGACCATGGCGCCGACGGCCGCGGTGATCAGCAGCGCCGAGGTGAGCTCGAACGGGAACAGCCAGTCGGTGAAGATCGACCGGCCGATGTTCTCGACGTTGCCCGGGCCGCCGTTGGCCTCGTCGCCCTGCAGGCCCACCGGGGTGACCGAGGTGAGCGAGCGGGCGACCGCGGTGACCACCAGCACGGCGAGGCCGATGCCCAGGACCGTGGCGTACAGCCGCTGTCCGCGAAGGACCTCCACCACCGAGTCGGAGGAGTCCCGGCCGACCAGCATCAGCACGAACAGGAACAGCATCATGATCGCGCCGGTGTAGACGATGATCTGCACGAAGCCGAGGAACGGCGCCTGCTGGACCATGTACAGCACCCCGAGCGAGAGCATCGCCAGCACCAGGAACAGCGCCGAGTGCACCGCGTTGCGCGCGAAGATCATGCCGAGCCCGCCGAGCAGCGCCAGCGGGCCCAGCACCCAGAACGAGACCGCCTCGCCCGTGGACATCTGGTTCTGCACGCCCTGTGCGAGCACGAGAAGGGAATGGGTGTGCATCACTTCACCGCCTCGGTCGAGGGGTCGGGGTAGCCCCACTTACGCGCGAGCTGGGGCCCGTCGACGTAGTAGTCCTTCTCGTCGTCGCCGAGGCGCATGGGATGCGGCGGCAGCTCCATGCCCTTGAGCAGCGGCGCCATCAGCTCTTCCTTGGTCCAGATCAGGTCCTGGCGGTTGTCGTTGGCCAGCTCGTACTCGTTGATCATCGTCAACGAGCGGGTCGGGCAGGCCTCGATGCACAGGCCGCAGCCGATGCACCGCAGGTAGTTGATCTGGTAGTCCTTGCCGTAGCGCTCACCCGGGGAGTACCGCTCCTCCTCGGTGTTGTCGCCACCCTCGACGAAGATCGCGTCGGCGGGGCAGGCCCACGCGCACAGCTCGCACCCGACGCACTTCTCCAGCCCGTCCGGGTGCCGGTTGAGCTGGTGGCGGCCGTGGTAGCGCGGCGCGGCAGGCGCCCCGGCCTCGGGGTACTCCTCGGTGACGACCTTCTTGAACATCGTCGAGAAGGTGACACCGAAGCCCTTGAACGGATCAAGCATTCCCATCGGTGGACTCCTTCTCAGTGCCGGACTCGGCGTTCGCCCCGCTTCCGACGGCCGCGCGCTGGCGGCGACGCTCCCGGCCACGGCGGACGGCCTTGCGCTTCGGCGCCTCGGGGATCTCCAGGTCCAGCGGCGGCACCGGGTAGCCGCTGCCGGTGACCGGCACCAGGTCCTCGTCATCGTCGATCTTGCGGTCCGGCAGCAGCAGGGACGCCAGCACGATGATGATGAGGACGGCGAGGGCCAGGGCCACCCACATGCCGACCGATCCCTGGCCCTGGTTGCGCACCGTGCGGACGCCGGTGACCAGCACGATCCAGACCAGGTTGGCCGGCACCAGGAACTTCCAGCCGATCTTCATGAACTGGTCGTAGCGGAACCGCGGCAGCGTGGCGCGGACCCAGATGAAGCAGAACAGCAGCACGAAGGTCTTGGCGAAGAACCAGAGCGCGGGCCACCAGCCCGTGTTGAAGTAGTTGTCGTCGATCAGCGAGATCGGCCACGGGGCCATGTACCCGCCGAGGAACAGCGTGGTGGCGAACGCCGAGACGATCACCATGTTGACGTACTCGGCCAGGAAGAACAGCGCGAACTTCATCGAGCTGTACTCGGTGTGGAAGCCGCCGACCAGCTCGGACTCGGCCTCGGGGAGGTCGAACGGCGCGCGGTTGGTCTCGCCGACCATCGAGACGAGGTAGATCAGGAAGCTCGGGACCAGCAGGTAGAAGTACCAGCCGCCCTGCTGCGCGTCGACGATGTGGCCGGTGGACAGCGACCCCGTGTACAGCACGACCGCGACGATCGACAGGCCCATCGCGATCTCGTAGGAGATCACCTGCGCGGCCGAGCGGAGCCCGCCGAGCAGCGGATACGGCGACCCGGACGACCAGCCGGCGAGCACGATGCCGTACACGCCGACCGAGGAGCAGGCCAGCACCACGAGCACGCCGACCGGCAGGTCGACCAGCTGCAGGACCGTCTCCTCGCCGAAGATCGACACCTTCGGCCCGACCGGCATCACCGAGAACGCGAGCAGCGCCGGGATGGTCGCGATGACCGGGGCCAGGAAGTAGACCTTGCGGTCCGCGCCATCGGGGATGATCTGCTCCTTGAACGGGAGCTTGATCGCGTCCGCGAGGGACTGGAGCAGGCCGAACGGGCCGACCCGGTTGGGGCCGGGCCGTTGCTGCATCCGGCCGATGATCTTCCGTTCGCCCACGATCAGGCCGATCGTCATGACCGGCCCGATCAGCAGCACGACCACGACCTTGATCAGGATCAGCCAGACCGGGTCGTCGGCCAGGAGCGCCGCCCTATCCATCACTCGCCACCTGTCTGCTGGGTCGCTGCGCTCATCCGCGAGCCGCCTCCTTCGCTCCCTCGCTCCGCTCCCGTACTACCGGTGAGCAGGTTTTCGGCGGTCACGGTGACGACGTCCCCGTGACCGGCCCTGAGCACGCGGCGAACCTTCGACGCACCCGAGTTGCCCGGCAGCCACACGACCCCGTCCGGCAGGTCCGCGTACTCGACCGGCAGTGTGACCGAGCCGTGCTCGGTCTTGACGGTCGCGGTGCCGTTGACGCCGTGGCGGGCCGCGGTGTCGGGGTTCAGCCGGACCACGGCGGGCCGCTGGGTACCGGCCAGGTGCGGCTCGTCGGACTGCAGCGTGCCGTTGTCCAGCAGCTGCCGCCAGGTCGCGAGGAGCACCTCGCCCTCGCCGAGGGTCGGCGCGGGCGGGACGGGCGTGGCCGGCAGTGCCGCCTTGCGCAGCACCGCGGGCAGCTTGGCCAGGTCGCTGGCGGCGGCCTTCGGGGTCTGGGTGAACAGGTCGACGTCCATCTCGACGCCGAGCGTGTCCAGGACCCGGCAGTCCGGCAGCGCGCCCGTGTTCTCCAGCGTGGCGCCGAACTCGCGGCGGCGGCCCTCCCAGTTGAGGAAGGTGCCGGCCTTCTCGACGGCCGGCGCGACCGGCAGGACCACGTCGGCGAACTCGGTGACCGCGCTCGCCCGCAGCTCCAGGCTGACCACGAAGCCCGCCTTGCGCAGCGCCTCCTCGGCCAGTGCCGGGTCGGGCAGGTCGTCGATCTCGACGCCGCCGACCAGGAGCCCGTCGAGCAGGCCCTTGGCCGTCGCCTCGAGGATGCCGCTCGTGTCCCGGCCCGGCAGCCACGGCAGCGCGCCGGACGCGAGGCCCCAGGCCTGCTCGACCTCGGCGCGGGCGTCCGCGTCGGTGACCAGCCTGCCGCCGGGCAGCAGCGTCGGGGTGGCGCCGGCCTCCAGCGCGCCCCGCTCGCCGGCGCGGCGCGGGATCCAGGCGAGGTGCGCGCCGGTGACCTCGGCCAGCTTGACCAGCTCGGTCAGCAGGCCGGGGATCCGGGCGGCCCGCTCGCCGACCAGGATCACCGCGCCGGGCTTGGAAAGCCCGTCGGCGACGTCCGGCGCGTGCGTGACCAGACCCTCGACCGCGGCGGTCTCGCCGCCGGGCGGGCAGGCGAGCAGCGTGCCGATGGAACCCTTGTCCACACTGAACGGCCGGATCGTCTTCTCGACCCCCGGCGACGTCCACTGTCCGATGTGGAAGATCTGGGCGCGGTGCTTGCGGGCCGCCTTGCGCAGCCGCAGGAACACGACCGGCGCCTCCTCCTCCGGCTCGAACGCCACGCACAGCACGGCTGGCGCGGCCTCGATGCCCGCGAAGGTGACCCCGTCGGCCGGCGTGGTGCCGACCACCCGCGAGGCGAGGAAGTCCAGCTCCTCCGCCGAGTGCGGGCGGGCCCGGAAGTCGATGTCGTTGGTCCGCAGCGCGACCCGGGCGAACTTGGCGTACGCGTAGGCGTCCTCGACGGTCAGCCGGCCGCCGGTCAGGACGCCGACGCCCTTGCCGTCGCGGGCCTTCGTGAGGCCCTCGGTCGCGATCCGCAGAGCGTCGGTCCACGAGGCCGGGACCAGCTCGCCGGTCTGCTCGTCGCGGACCATCGGCCGGGTGATCCGGTCGCCGGCCGTCACGTACCGGAACGCGAAGCGGCCCTTGTCACAGATCCACTCCTCGTTGACCTCCGGGTCCTCGGCGGCGAGCTTGCGCATCACCTTGCCGCGCCGGAAGTCCGTCCGCTCCGCGCAACCCGAGCTGCAGTGCTCGCAGACGCTCGGCGTCGACACCAGGTCGAACGGGCGCGACCGGAACCGGTACGCGGCGCTGGTCAGCGCGCCCACCGGGCAGATCTGGATGGTGTTGCCCGAGAAGTACGACTGGAACGGCTTGTTCTCCGCGATGCCGATCTGCTGGTGCGCGCCGCGCTCCAGCAGCTCGATGAACGGGTCGCCCGCGATCTGGTCGGAGAACCGGGTGCAGCGCTGGCAGAGCACGCACCGCTCGCGGTCCAGCAGCACCTGCGTGGACACCGGGATCGGCTTGGGGAACGTCCGCTTGGCCTCGACGAACCGGGAGTCCGTGCGGCCGTGCGCCAGCGCCTGGTTCTGCAGCGGGCACTCGCCGCCCTTGTCGCAGATCGGACAGTCCAGCGGGTGGTTGATGAGCAGCAGCTCCATCACGCCCTGCTGGGCCTTGTCCGCGACCGGCGAGGTCACCTGCGTCTTGACCACCATGCCGTCGGCGACGGTGATCGTGCAGGAGGCCTGCGGCTTCGGCATCGGGCGGCCACCCATCTCGACCTCGACGAGGCACTGGCGGCAGGCGCCGGCCGGGTCGAGCAGCGGGTGGTCGCAGAACCGCGGGATCACGGTGCCGAGGCGCTCGGCCGTGCGGATGAGCAGCTCACCCTTCGGCGCGATGACCTCGACGCCGTCGATGGTCAGCCGGACGTGCCCCTCGGGTACGGGGGCAGCCTCAGGCTTTTCTTCAATCGCAGTCATTTACTGGGCTCCCGCAAGCGCAGGGGTGGACTTGTTCTGGTCGCACAGCGCGAGGAACTCGTCCCGGAAGTACTTGATGCCGCTCTGGATCGGACTGACCGCGCCGTCGCCCAGGGCGCAGAACGAGCGGCCCAGGATGTTGTCGCAGACGTCGAGCAGCGTCTCGATGTCGGACTCGGTGCCCCTGCCGTCGACCATCCGCTCGAGGATGCCGACGAGCCAGTAGGTGCCCTCGCGGCACGGCGTGCACTTGCCGCAGGACTCGTGCTCGTAGAACTGCGTCCACTTCATCACGGCCCACGGCACGGACACGGTCTCGTTGAACACCATCACCGCGGTGGTGCCGAGGATCGAGCCGGCCTCGACGGCGCCCTCGAAGTCCAGCGGCACGTCCAGGTGCTCGGCGGTGAACATCGGCGTGGAGGACCCGCCAGGAGTCCAGAACTTCAGCGGGACGCCGTCCTTCATGCCGCCCGCCAGCTCCAGCAGCTGGCGGAGCGTGGTGCCGAGCGGCGCCTCGTACTGGCCGGGCTTCTCGACGTGGCCGGAGATCGAGTAGATCTTCGGGCCGGGCGAGCGCTCGGAGCCCATGGTGCGGAACCAGTCCGCGCCGCCGTTGACGATGAACGGCACGGACGCGATGGTCTCGACGTTGTTGACCGTGGTCGGCGCGGCGTAGAGGCCCGCCGCCGCCGGGAACGGCGGCTTGAGGCGGGGCTGGCCGCGGCGGCCCTCGAGCGAGTCGAGGAGCGCGGTCTCCTCACCACAGATGTACGCGCCGGCACCGGCGTGGACCGTGATCTCCAGGTCGAAGCCGGTGCCGAGGATGTCCGCGCCGACGTAGCCGGCGGCCCTGGCCTCGCGGATCGCGCCGTTGAGGCGGCGGATGCAGTGCGGGACCTCGCCACGCACGTAGATGAAGGCGTGGTGCGACCGCATCGCGTACGCGGCGATGACCACGCCCTCGATCAGCGAGTGCGGGTCCGCCATCATCAGCGGGATGTCCTTGCAGGTGCCCGGCTCGCCCTCGTCGGCGTTGATGACGAGGTAGTGCGGCCGGTCCTCGTTGGGCGGCATGAACGACCACTTCACGCCGGCCGGGAAGCCCGCGCCGCCGCGGCCGCGCAGGCCGGAGTCCTTGACCAGCTGGACGAGCTGCTCCGGCGTGCCGGCCAGCGCCTTGCGCAGTGCCGTGTAGCCCTCGAGCTGCTCGTAGGTGTCCAGGCGCCAGGAGTTCGGGGACAGCCAGCGCTTCGTGAGCACCGGTGTCACCGGGTCGGGCCGTGGTGTCTCAGTCGTCGTCACTTCTTCTCGACCTCCGGAAGCTCCGGCGCCTTCTCCGGCATGGCCGGGGCGGTCCAGCCGCGGTCCGCGGCCAGCTGCGCGCCCCGCAGGGTCTCCACCGCGGCGGACGGGCCATCGACGCGCGCGCGGAAGTCGGCCTCCTCCTCCGGGTAGAAGCCGGCCAGTTCCAGCTCGACCGTGCGCAGGTCGGTGAGCGGGGCGCCACGCGTCGGCGCGGGCTTCTCGCCCCGCCGCAGCGCGTCGACCAGCTCGACCGCCGACTCGGGCGTCTGGTTGTCGTAGAACTCGTAGTTGACCTGCAGCACCGGGCCGAGGTCGCAGGCCGCGAGGCATTCGGCGTGCTCGAGGGTGATCGAGCCCGGCTCGCCCGGCGTGCCGGACGTGTCCTCGTGCTTGAGCGGGGTGCCGTCGGTGCTCAGGTGCTCGGCGAGGCGCTGGTAGATCGTGTCGCCACCGAGCACCGCGCACAGCGTGTTGGTGCAGACGCTCACCAGGTGCTCGCCGCACGGCTTGCGCTTGTACATCGTGTAGAACGTGGCGACCGCGCTGACCTCGGCGGTGGACAGGCTCAGCTGGTTGGCGCAGAACTGGATCCCGGCCTGGCTGACGTAGCCCTCGACCGACTGCACCAGGTGGAGCATCGGCAGCAACGCCGACCGGGACTCCGGGTAGGTGGCGATCTGCTCGGCCGCCCTTGCGACGACGTCCGGTCCGAACACCGACAGGTCCGCCACGGCCGGCTCGACCAGTGCCCTGGTCCGCTCGGCGCTGATCGCCGACGTCACGATCACGTCCGTGTCGGGGCCCGCGGCGGCGTGGGTCCGCCCCGCGCCGACGCCGGAACCGCCGTAAGTGGAACCGGTGGAGAGTGGCTCGTTGCTCACCGGTCAACCCCTCCCATCACCGGGTCGATCGACGCGATGGCCGCGATGACGTCGGCGACCAGGCCGCCCTCGGACATCGCCGGCATCGACTGCAGGTTCACAAAGCTGGGTTCGCGGACGTGGACCCGCATCGGCCGGGTGCCGCCGTCGGACACCAGGTGGTAGCCCAGCTCGCCGCGCGGCGACTCGATCGGCACGTACACCTGGCCTGCCGGCACGGCGAAGCCCTCGGTCACCAGCTTGAAGTGGTGGATCAGGGCCTCCATCGACTGGCCCATGATCTTCCGCACGTGCTCGAGGGAGTTGCCCATGCCGTCGGCGCCGATGGACAGCTTCGCCGGCCAGGCGACCTTCCCGTCCTCGACCATCACCGGGCCGGGCTCGAGCTTCTTGAGCGCCTGGTTGATGATCCGCAGCGACTGGTGCATCTCCTCGACACGCAGCAGGTACCGCGCGTAGGAGTCGGCCGCGTTGGAGGTCGGCACCTCGAACGTGTAGTCCTCGTAGCCGAGGTACGGCTCGTGCTTGCGCAGGTCCCACGGCAGGCCGGCCGACCGCAGGATCGGGCCGGTGACGCCGAGCGCGAGGCACGCGTCGACGGGCAGGTAGCCGATGCCCTTGAGGCGGTTCTTCCAGATCGGCTGGCCGGTCAGCAGCTTGTCGTACTGCGGGAGCCGCTCGTTCATGGTCTTGATGAACTCACGGACCTTGACCTCGTAGCCCTCCGGCAGGTCCTGCGCGACGCCGCCGGGGCGGATGAACGCGTGGTTCATGCGCAGGCCGGTCAGGAACTCCAGCAGGTGCAGGCACTCCTCGCGCTCGCGGAAGCCCGCGGTCATGGCGGTCATCGCGCCGAGCTCCATGCCGCCGGTCGCGAGCGCGACCAGGTGCGAGGAGATCCGGTTGATCTCCAGGAGCAGTACCCGGATGACCTGCGCGCGGGTCGGCGCCTCGATGCCGAGGAGCTTCTCGACCGCGAGGCAGTAGGCCGCCTCGTTGGACAGCGGCGCGAGGTAGTCCATGCGCGTCACGAACGTGACGCCCTGGGTCCAGGTCCGGTACTCGCAGTTCTTCTCGATGCCGGTGTGCAGGTATCCGATGACCGACCGGGCCTGCGTGACCGTCTCGCCCTCGAGCTCGAGGACCAGGCGCAGCACGCCGTGCGTGGACGGGTGCTGCGGACCCATGTTGATGATGATGCGCTCGTCGGAGATGGCGTCCTCGAGCGCGGAGTCCCAGTCGCCGCCGGTGACGTTGTAGATCCGGCCCTCGGTGGTCTCCCGCTCGTGGGCGTACGCGCCGCCTGCGTCCGTGGCGTCCGCGGCGGTGCCGGTGGTGACGTCGCTGAGGTTGTCGGTCATGCCGCGGCCTCCTTCGCTTCGCGAGCTCCGCTCACGAGTACGACCTCCTCTGGTCCGGCGGCGGGATCTCCGCGCCCTTGTACTCGACCGGGATGCCGCCGAGCGGGTAGTCCTTGCGCTGTGGGTGGCCGTCCCAGTCGTCCGGCATGAGGATCCGGGTCAGTGCGGGGTGGCCGTCGTAGACGATCCCGAACATGTCCCAGGTCTCGCGCTCCTGCCAGTCGGCGGTCGGGTAGACCTCCACGACCGACGGGCAGTGCGGCTGGCCGTCCTCGTCGCCGTTCCAGTCGATGGCGACCTCCAGCCGGATGCGGCGGCGGAAGGTCATCGAGGTGAGGTGGTAGACGGAGTGCAGCCGCTGCGGCACGCCCACGCCGTAGTCCACACCGGACACCGAGCTGCACAGCTCGAAGCGCAGCGCCTGGTCGTCCCGCAGCATCTTGCACAGCCGCACGAGGTAGGTGGGGTCGACGTAGTAGGTGATCTCGCCGCGGTCGATGGTGACCTGCAGGATCGACTCGGTCGGGATGTCGCGCTCCCGCATGGCGCTCAGCATCCGGTCGGTGAACTCGTCGAACCAGTCGCCGTAGGGCCGCTCGGCCGGGGCGGAGACGTGGGCCGGCAGGCGCAGGCCGCCGAAGCCGGAGGTGTCACCGGAGCCCGAGACGTTGAACATGCCCTTGCGGGCCTTGCCGGTGACCAGCGGGTCGGCGCTCGGCCTGGCGAGCGCGTCCTCGGTCGGCGGCCGGAGGTCCTCCTGCCGTTCCGCGCTGGACCACTTGTCGCCCGGTGCTGGTGTGGTGGGTTCGTCAGCCATGTCTTCTCAGTTCACTTCTTCGCGTACTTGACGGAGGAGGCGACCATCTCGGTCCGTTTTCCTTCCGCCTCGCGCAGCGCCGCGCGGCGGGCGTTCAGTGGCTCGTCGGCGATCTTCGCGTGCAGCTTGAGGATCGCGTCGAGCAGCATCTCCGGGCGCGGCGGGCAGCCGGGCAGGTACATGTCGACGGGCACGATGTGGTCGACGCCCTGGACGACCGCGTAGTTGTTGAACATGCCGCCGGAGGAGGCGCAGACGCCCATGGCGAGCACCCACTTGGGCTCGGCCATCTGGTCGTAGATCTGGCGCAGCACCGGGGCCATCTTGTTGGTCACCCGGCCGGCGACGATCATCAGGTCGGCCTGGCGCGGCGTGGCGCTGAAGCGCTCCATGCCGAACCGGCCGATGTCGTAGCGCGGGCCGCCGGTCGTCATCATCTCGATGGCGCAGCAGGCCAGGCCGAACGTCGCCGGCCACAGCGAGTTCTTCCGGCCCCAGTTGACCAGCTTCTCCAGGCTGGCCAAAAGGATTCCGTTGGGAAGCTTCTCTTCGAGTCCCACCGTTCCGCCTCCCCCGTCAGTTCCAGTCGAGCCCGCCGCGCCGCCACACGTAGGCGTAGGCGAAGCCGAGCGTCAGGATGAACAAGACGATCTCCACCAGCCCGAACATGCCGAGCGCGTCCGCGGAGACCGCGAACGGGTAGAGGAAGACCATCTCGATGTCGAACAGGATGAAGAGCATCGCTGTCAGGTAGTACGCCACGGGGACACGCCCGCCGCCGACCACCGGCTGCGGCGAGGGCTCGATGCCACATTCGTAGGGCTCGAACTTGGCCCGGTTGTAGCGCTTGGGTCCGACCAGCGGACCGAGCAACGCGGAGAACGCCGCGAAGGCCGCGGCCAGCACGAAGAGCAGGAGCAGCGGGAGGTAACTTCCCAGCCCTGCCGAGACGTTCTCGTTCTGTGCTACAGATGTGACAGCCGCGAGTGACACCTTCGCCGTCCTTTCCCCGCTTCCCGTCGGGCACCTTATGGGGCTTCCCGACGTTGCTGCTGGTTAGGCTTGCCTAACCCTGACTTTGTGAAAATCTTCACAAGCTTTGGCGTGCTGCGTGTGAATCGCTTCACAAAGAACGAGGCTCAGTCTAGAACTCGAAAAATCCGGACGTAACACAGGTTGGCTGTTTGCGGGTCACCCTTCCAGGTCGCGGGCTTTTCTCAGTGGCGAGGCCAGGATCGGGACCCAGACGAGGGCGAGGGCGGCCGCGCCGGCCGCCAGCGCCGCGCGGGGCGACACCGCCTCGCCGATCACCCCGGCCGCGGCCGCGCCCACCGCCAGCGCGCCCGTCAGCAGGAACCGGAACGACGCCGTCATCCGCCCGAGCAGCCGGTCCGGCGTCACCGACTGCCGGAAGCTCACCAGCAGCACGTTGTTCGAGCCCACCACCGCCGTCACGACCACCCACCCCGCCCCCGCCAGCCACATTGGCGGTCCCTCCGCGACGAACGGCATCCCGAACCCGCACGGCGCCGCCACCAGCGCCCCCAGCACCGACAACCGGCCCGCGCCGACCAGCCTCGCCAGCCGCCCGGCCAGGAGCGAGCCCACCAGCGTGCCGAGCCCACCCGTCGCCAGGAACAACCCCAGCACCGCTGGTGACACCCTCATCTCGTCCACCAGCACCACCGGCAGCATCGTCAGAATCAGCACGATCCCCAGGTTGACCAGCGCCCCGGACATCGCGATCGCCCGCAGCACCCGGTTCCGCGCCACGAACGCGACCCCCTCGGTCATGTCGTGCCACAACCGGGCGCCCGAGGACACGAGCGCCGGTTCGCGGTGCCGGACCCGCAGCACGCACCACGCCGACACGAGGTAGCTCACCGCGTCCACCAGCACCGCCACCGGCGCGGTGACCAGCGCGACCAGGTACCCCGCCACGCCCCGTCCGGCGATGTCGTTCACCGCGTCCATGCCGACCAGCCTGGTGTTCGCGGCCAGCAGCGCCGACCGCCCGACCACCTGCGGCACGTACGACTGGTTCGCCACGTCGAAGAACACCGTCCCGATGCCACACAGCAGCACCACCGCGTAGAGCTGCCCGATGTGCAGCACCCCAAGCCACCACGCCACCGGCACCGAGCACAGCACCGCCGCCCGCGCCACGTCCGCCGTGACCAGCACGGGACGGCGGCGCAGCCGGTCGGTCCACACGCCCGCGGGCAGGCCGATGACGAGGAACGCCACCGTGCCCAGCGTGGCGAGCAGGCCGACCTCCCCCGGGGTGGCACGCAGCGCGGTCACGGCGATCAGCGGCGTCACGACGTACCCGACGGAGGTCCCCAGCCGGCTGACCGCGGCGGCGGCGAAGAGCAGACGAAAGTCACGGTTCACGCCGACGAAGATCACACGGCCCCACCACGCGGCCGACTGATTTAGGCTCCGCTGAATGCTGGAGCTGTCGTTCACCGCGGCGGACGTGGCCTACACGCGGTTCGCGTTCTCCCCCGTCTGGGAGGTCGTCGCCTCCGTGCTGGTGCTGAAGGGCGAGCTGGGCCGGGACATCCACCCGAGGTGGACCGCCATGGCCACCGACCGTCTCCGCGGCTTCGACTGGCGCCCGCTCGGGGACCTGGTCCTGCCGCACGCACGGGTGATCCCCGCCTTCGTCTGCCCGCCGCCCGCCTCTCCCCTGCCGGACCTCGACACCGAGCTGGCCGTCCTGCGTGCCACGCCGGCCGACCAGATCGCCCGCGAGACTCGAGCGATCCCCGCCATCACCACGCCACCGCCGAGCGCCGACACGCTGGCGGACGTCGTCCAGGAGTACTGGGACCGCGCGATCGCGCCGTTCTGGCCGCGGATCAGGACGCTGCTGGAGGCCGACGTCCGGTACCGGGCGCGGCGGCTGACCACCGGCGGCGCGTCCGCGCTGTTCGCCGACCTCAACCCGGCCGTGCGGTGGCGGGACGACCGGCTGCTCGTCGACCACCCGCTGGTCTCGGCGCGCCGCGGGTTGCGTGGCAGGGGGCTCCTGCTGGTGCCGTCGGCGTTCGTGTGGCCGCGGGTGTTCTCGATCACCGTCCAGGGTTGGCAGCCGACGCTGCGGTACCCGGCGCGGGGCGTCGCCGGGCTGTGGGCCGACCGGAAGGTGTCGCCGTCCGCGGCGCTCGCCGGTGTGCTCGGGCGGGGCCGGGCGCGGTTGCTCGCCGAGCTGGACGAGCCGGCGTCCACGAAGGACCTGGCCGGACGGACCGGCATCACACCGGGTGGGGTCAGCCAGCACCTGACGGCACTGAGGGCCGCCGGGCTCCTGACGTCGCACCGGGTGGGCCGCGAGGTCCTCTACGCGCGTACCGACATCGCCGAGTCACTGCTCGGGAGATGACCACCGCTCGGGAGATGACCGCTCCGGACATGACAGAAGGGGTGCTCCGCCCGCACGACGGAACACCCCTTCTTTCGTGGACCACTCACTCCTGGTTCAGGTAGTACAGCAGTCGCAGGATCTCCAGGTACAGCCAGACCAGCGTGGTCATCAGGCCGAAGGCCGCGTACCACGCCCACTTGGACGGCATGCCCGAGCGGATCATCTGGTCGGCCATGTCGAAGTCGAGCAGGAAGTTGAACGCCGCGATGCCGATGACGACGATCGAGAAGATGATCGACAGCGTGCCGCCGTCACGCAGCGGGTTGAAGCCGAAGAACGACATGATCAGGTTGATCAGCATGAGCGCGCCGGCCGCGACCGTGGCGCCGATGATCCCCTTGGTCAGCTTCGGGGTGACCTTGACCGCACCCGTCTTGTAGACCACGAGCATCACGATGAACACCAGCGCCGTGGCCATGATGGCCTGCAGCGCGATGCCCTCCACGACGCCGGAGAACACGCCCGTGATGGCGCCGAGGAACAGGCCCTCGGCCGCCGAGTAGGACAGCACGAGTGCCGGGTTCGGCGTCTGCTTGAAGATGACGATGAGCGACAGCACGAGGCCGGCGATCAGGCCGATGATCAGCGGCGGGAACGGGCTGATCGTCCCGCTGTACACCGCGATACCGGTGATGATGCCGACGACGAGCGCGAGGCCGACCGTGATCGCGGTCTTGGTGACCACGTCGTCGACCGTCATCGGGCGGTCGGACGTGGTGGGTGGTGCCTGGTAACCGCCGTATCCCGGCGCACCCTGGGGCTGGGTCTGGAAGCCCGCGTAGCCGCCACCGAGCCCGCCGCCGCGCGGCAGGTTCCGGAACGCGGGATTACTGGTAGAACGCACCTGTTCCTCCTGGGCCTGTATGGCTCCTGCACGGCTACAACGTCCAGCCAGGCCGGCTGGTTCCCGGCAAGTAAAACAGACTTTACCCTCACCGGTGTGGTCGTCGTGAGAAACCTTGCCCGAAGACTAGTTGTGACGACGCCACCCCGATCAGGGTCCCCCAGTTCAGCTACTACTCTCCGTTAGCCTCACGGAGCATCACTGGGAGGCGCGATGGACCGGCGCTGGGGACCGATAGCCACCGGGGTCGCGCTCGCCCTCACGTTCCTCGTCCTGATCGTGCTCGGCACCGGCGGCGGCCCCGCCGCGCCACCTCCCTCGGACGAGACGCCGGTCGCGCAGGGCAAGGCCGCGCCGCCGGACTGGCTGCGCAGGATGCGGCCCGGTGAGAAGCCGCCCCAGTTCGTGCTGTTCTCGTTCGACGGCGCCGGGTCGCACGACCACTGGCAACGCGTCCTCCCGATCGCCCAGAAGGCGAACGCACACGTCACCGGCTTCCTGTCCGGCCTCTACCTGCTGCCGGACCACCTGCGTGGCGTCTACCACGGCCCCGGGCACGGCGCGGGCCGCGCGTCGATCAGCTTCGGCGGCACGGACGCCGACGTCGCCACCCGGATCAAGGACCTCAACGCCGCGCTCGCCGCCGGCCACGAGCTCGGCACCCACTTCAACGGCCACTTCTGCACCGGCAACGAGCCGAGCGTCGCGGCCTGGTCGAAGGAGGACTGGGTCGTCGAGCTCGACCAGTTCTTCGACATCCTGCGGGACGCGGCCGCGCGTGGGCTGCGGGTGCCGGAGAACGAGGTCCGGGGTGGCCGGACCCCGTGCCTCGAGGGCAACCCCGACGTGTTCCTGCCGGTGCTGGGCGAGCGCGCGATGACCTTCGACACCAGCCTCACCTCCGACGGCATCGCCTGGCCGGAGCGGCGGGACGGCATCTGGGAGTTCTGGGTGCCGGTCGTGAAGGTGCCCGCGCTGGGCAACCGGAAGGTCACCCTGCAGGACTACAACCTCTGGTACGCCATGAACGGCGCGCAGGAGGACCCGGCCCGCGACGCCGAGTTCACCGCCGCCACCCTCGACACGTACCGCGCCGCCTACCAGGCCGCGTACAACACCAACCGCGCCCCGCTCACGATCGGCAACCACTTCAACGACTGGTCGGGTGGCGCGTTCAGCCGGGCGACGGAACAGTTCATGACCGAGGTATGCGTACGCCCCAACACGGTGTGCGCGACGTACTCCGAGGTGCTCGACTGGATGAAACTGCAGGACCCTGCCGTGCTCGACACCTTCCGACACAAGCCGCACGCACAGATCACTTGATGGGATGCTGTCAGCCGGCGGAAGGAGCACGTGATGGCGACCTACCTGGTGACAGGGGCGACCGGACTGATCGGCCGGCACTTCGTGGCGGAGGTCCTGGCGCGGCCGGACACCGAGCGGGTGTGGGTGCTGGTGCGGGAACGCTCGCGGGAGCGGCTCACCGAGGTCGCGCGGGACTGGCCGGGCGCTGACAAAGTCCGGCCGCTGGTCGGGGACATCCGCGCGGATCGGCTCGGCATCACCGACGAGCAGGTCGCCGAGCTGACCGGGACCGTCGACCACCTCGTCCACCTGGCCGCCCTGTACGACATCGCGGCCGACGACGACGCCTCGATCGCCGCGAACGTCGAGGGCACTCGGCACGTGCTGTCGCTGGCCGAGGCGCTGCGCGCCGGCTGCCTGCACCACGTGTCCTCCGTCGCCGTCGCCGGCGACTACCACGGCCGGTTCACCGAGGAGATGTTCGACGCCGGCCAGCGCCTGGTCACGGCCTACCACCGGACGAAGTTCGAGTCCGAGCGGCTCGTGCGGACCCAGTCGGACGTGCCGTGGCGGATCTACCGGCCGGCGATCGTGGTCGGCAACTCCGCGACCGGCGAGATGGACAAGGTCGACGGGCCGTACTACTTCTTCTCGGCACTGCAGCGGCTGTCGTCGGTGCCGAGCGTGCCGTTCGTGTTCCCGGACATCGGCGACACCAACATCGTGCCGGTCGACTACGTCGCGAACGCCATGGCGCACCTGGTGAACCGGCCGGGCCTGGACGGCCGCGCGTTCCACCTGGTCAACCCGGCACCGCAGTCCGCGCGCGAGGTGTACAACGCGTTCGCGGGCGCGGCCGGGGCGCCGCTCGCGACCGCCGAGCTCGGCTCGCAGTTCGCGAAGCCGCTGGTCAACCTCATGAAGCTGGCCGAGCACGTGCCGGGCGTGACGATCGCGCGGGACGCGTTCCTCGACCGGCTCGGCATCCCGCCGGTGGTGCTGACGACGCTGACCTTCGAGCCGGTCTTCGACTCGACCGAGACCCGCCGGGAGCTGGCCGACTCCGGCGTGGACGTGCCACCGCTGGCGGACTACGCGGACGTGCTGTGGCGGTACTGGCGCGAGCACCTGGACCCGTTCCGCGCACGCCGGTCCGGGCAGCGCGGCGAGCTGGACGGGCGGCGCGTGGTGATCACCGGCGCGTCCTCGGGCATCGGGCGGGCGGCCGCGCTGAAGGTCGCCGAGGCGGGTGGCGTGCCGCTGCTGGTCGCGCGGCGCCAGGCCGAGCTGGAGGAGGTGCGCGCGGAGATCGCGGCCGCGGGCGGGCAGGCGTTCGTGTATCCGTGCGACCTGACCGACGACGAGTCGGTCGACAAGATGGTCGCGCAGATGCTGATGGAGCAGCCGGGCGTCGACATGCTGGTCAACAACGCCGGCCGGTCGATCCGGCGGTCGGTGCAGCTGTCCTACGACCGCATGCACGACTACGAGCGCGCGATGGCCATCAACTACTTCGGCGCGGTGCGGCTGATCCTCGCGCTGCTGCCGCACATGATCGAGCGGCGGTTCGGGCACATCGTGAACGTGTCGTCGATCGGCGTCCAGGGCATCGCGCCGCGGTTCTCCGCGTACGTGGCGTCGAAGGCGGCGCTGGACTACTTCTCCAAGATCGTCGCGACGGAGACGCACGGCGCCGGGATCACGTTCACGACAGTCCACATGCCGCTGGTCCGGACCCCGATGATCCGCCCGACCAAGATCTACGACGCGTTCCCGACGAAGTCCCCCGAGCAGGCGGCGGAGATGGTCATGGACGCGTTGGTCAAGCGGCCCAAGCACATCGGCACGCCGACGGGTCAGGTGATCGCGGCGGCGTACTCGATGGCCCCGGGGCTGGTCGACGCCATCGCCTACCAGGGCTACCGGATCTTCCCCGACTCGACGGCGGCGGGCGGCTCCGGCCGCATGAAGATCGGCAAGGGCGACCGTCACCTCGGCGCGGCCGCGATGGCACTGGCCCGGCTGACCCGAGGTTTCCACTGGTGACCGGTCCGCCGCCCGCGTTCTCGGGTGGCGGCACCGAGGCGGATCGGGACTGTGCCGCCGAGGCGGCCGGTGGTCGGGTGCGGACCTGACGCGCAGTCCACTGTGGGCAGTGCGTTCGCAGGATGTTGCGGACGGTGGTGATCCGAGTACGGTTTCCTTATGGCAGTCGGCGACGACCGTGACCCTGATGGTTTCACCGTGGTGCGCCACGGCTACGACCGCACGCAGGTCAGGCAACGCGTTGCGGAGCTGGCTGAGTCCGCGGAGACGGCGTCGGCCGAGCGCGACGAGGCCCGGGAGCAGTTGGCCGAGCTGCACGGCGAGCTGGAGATCGCCCGCCGTGAGGTGGCCGCGCTGACCGAGCGCCTCGAGGCCCAGGCGGACGAGGAAAGCGCGACGCGGCTCTTGGCCGTCGCGAAGTCCCAGGCCGCCGAGGTGACCTCCCGGGCACGCGTTGCGGCCGACCAGATGTGGGCGGCGGCCGAGGAGGCGTCCCGGTCGATGCGCGACCGTTACCACGCGCTGCTGGCGTCCCTGGACGACCAGCACAACGAGCTGGCCAGGACACACAAGTCGATGATGGCGTCGGCGAAGGCCCAGGTCGAGCAGATGACCACGGAGGCAGAGCGCCGGCGGGAGGCCATCGACAAGGACGCCGAGCAGGACCGGATCCGCATCGACCGCGAGTTCTCCGAGTCGATGAGCACCAAGCGCGAGGCGCTCAGGAGTGAGCTCGAGGAGGCGAAGGCCGCCTGCGAGCGTGCGGTCACCGAACGCCTTGCCGAGGCGACGGCGGAAGCCCAACGGCGCGTCGACTCGGTGACGGACCACGTCCAACGCCTGACGTCGGTCCGCGACCAGCTGAGCGAGCGACTGCGGGACACGAAGGAGCTGCTGGACCTCAGCACGTCCCTGCTGGAACCGGTGGAGGGCGAGGCCGCGACCGTGCCGGACGAGCCGGCCGCAGCCGGCCACGACGACGTGAGTGCGTCGAACGCGGCGACGAAGCGCACGGTCCCGCCGCAACGAGTGTCGAAACGCCAGACAGCGGCGAGCGGCTGACCGGGCCGCGCGCGAGACGTCAGGCGATCCCGTACACCCGAGTCACCGGAATCCGCAGCACCAGTCGCTCGTCGGCGACCATCGCCGCCCGGTACTCGTCCCAGTCGGGATGCTCGCCGGCGACGGCCCGGTAGACCTCGATCAACTCGTCCACCGTCGCGTCGTCGGGCGCGGCCGCCACCGGGGTCAGCTCCGCCTCGCCCTCGGCCACCACATAGGACCGGAAGTTCGGCGCGGCCACGTAGAAGCTCACGCGCGGGTCGCGCCGCAGGTTCTTCGTCTTCGCGCGGCCTTCGGTGATCGACACGCGGATCAGGCGGCGATCGGGGTCGAACGTGTAGCTCACGTTGGAGAGCTGGGGGCGGCCGTCCCTCTTGAGTGCGACCACGACCCCGCTGTGGTGGTCGGCGAGCAGTGCCAGCAGGCGATCTTCCATACCCCGATTCTGCAACCTCCAGCGGGATCGAGGTCAAGCCGCCCGGTCGGCCGCCGCGGCCGCGCAGGTCGCGAGGATCAGCGACGCCACCTGCGCCGGTTCGTCGATCATCGGCACGTGCCCGGCCCGGTACAGCCAGACGTGCCGCGCCTTCGGCAGCAGCGCGGCCGCCCGCCGCGCCTGACGCGGCCACAGGATCCGGTCCCGGGTCCCCCATCCCACGGCCACCGGCACGGTCGGCTCCGGCGCCGCGAACGTGTACTCCCGGCCGGCCTCGGCCACCAGGTCGAAGCCCCGCGCGCCGACCATCGACAGCAGGTCGGCCAGCATGGTCTCCGCGGTCATCCGCGACGGGTGCCCGTAGAGCATGCTGCCCGCCGCCATGCGGAAGTACCGGTTACGCACGAACGCCGCCCGCAGCCACGCGGGCGTCCGGCCGCTCGACCTGATCATCGTCAGCGCCCGCAGTGCCCACGCCCGGTCCCGCGCGTTCCAGAACCCGGCCGGCGCCAGCGCGGTCGCCGACGACACCAGCCCGCGGGAGGCCAGCTCAAGGCTGATAGCCCCGCCGAGCGAGTTGCCGGCGACGTGCGGCCGGCCGAGGCCCAGGTCCGCGAAGATGTCCGCGCACGCCTGGACCGCGTTCGGCATGTCGTAGCCGCGCCCCTCGGGCAGCAGCGGCGAGGCGCCGAAGCCCGGCAGGTCCACCGCGATCACGTCATGCTCGGCGGACAGCGCGTCCAGCACCGGCGCCCACGCCTGCCAGCGATGACCGATGCCGTGCAGCAGCACCAGGGGGCTGCCGTCGCCACGCCGTTCGAACGCGATCTCGATCGGTTCCCGGGCCATGGACCACCTCCACGTTGACTGTTACCGCGAATAACAGTAACTCACGATCCGCCGGCTCAGTACTCGTCGTGAAGGCGCCACCAGTGACTCGGTCCGTCGGTGCCGCGACCGGCCTCCTCCCACGCCTCCTGCCGCCCGAGCGGGGTCAGGTCGAGGTAGCGCAGCGTGCCGACCAGCAGGTCGGTGCCGCGACCGGCGGTGAAGTAGGTCCGGTACACGTCGTCGCCGTCGCGCAGGAAGACGCTGACGCCGAAGAGCGTGCCGGCGCCGCTGTCCTCGGTGAAGTCCGAGCCGTACGTCGAGTACCACGGCACGGTCCAGCCCATCCGCTTCCGGTACGGCTCGCTCTCCTCGAGCGGCGCGGGCGCGGTGACCACGAGGGTGGTGTCGCGGGCGTGCAGGTGCTGGAGGTGTGTCGGCATGTGGTCGACGAGCAGCGCGCAGCCGGGACAGCGGTGCGGGTCGCCGGGATGCAGCATGAAGTGGTAGGTGATCAGCTGGCGACGCCCCTCGAACAGGTCCAGCAGGGACTTCGGGCCGTCGGTCGAGGCGAACTCGTAGTCGGAGTCCCAGCGGACCATCGGCAGCCCGCGGCGCTCGGCGTTCACCGCGTCGAGGGCCTTCAGCGCGGCCTTCTCCTTGACCAGCAAGGCCTCTCGGGCCGTGGCCCACTCCTCGGCCGAGACGACCTCGGGCAGGTTCGTCGTGGTGGTCATCGGATGCTCCCCTCCAGATAGGTGAACAGGTCGTCGAACGCCGAACGCCAACCGTCCAGGTGGCCGTCGCGGTCCTCGACCGTCTCGAAGATCGCCTGGTGGAAGGTCATCTCGGTCTTACCGTCCCGGTCGGCGAGGACGACGGTGACGAGCGTGTCGTGCCCTGGGCCGCCGTCGGGCTCCTCCCAGGCGAAGCTGAAGACGAGCCGTTCGGGCCGCCTGATCTCGTGGTAGACGCCGCGGGCCCAGCGCTCGACGCGCTCCTCCTCGCTGCGGATGCAGATCCGCCACGCGCCGCCCTCGACGAGCCTGGTCGTGCAGGACGGTGCGGTGAACCCGGTGGGACCGAACCACTTCGCGAGGTGGTCCGGGTTCGTCCAGACCTCGAAGACGAGGTCGCGTGGCGCGTCGAGGACGCGGGTGATCGTGAGATCGAGGTCAGTCATCTCGCTCCTCGGCCCGCGTGGCCTCCCGCAGCTCGCGCAGGTGCTCGTCCAGCCGCTCGAAGCTGCCCGCCCAGAACTCGCGGTACTCGGCGAGCCAGTCGGTGGCCTGCTTGAGCGGCGTTGCGTCCAACCGGCACGGTCGCCACTGGGCGGTGCGACCCCGGGTGATGAGCCCGGCGTTCTCCAGGACCTTCAGGTGTTTGGAGACCGCCGGCAGGCTCATGGCGAAGGGCTCGGCCAACTCGGTGACCGAGGCCTCCCCCCGCGCGAGCCGCGCCAGGATGGCCCGCCGCGTCGGGTCCGCCAACGCGCCGAACGTCGTACTGAGCCGATCCACTGCCATGCTGCTCAACCATTCAGTTAATTAACCAACAGGTTGAACATAGCACGCGCCGGGGTCGTGTCAACCACCAGCCGAGTGATCCAGGTAAGCCTTTTCCTCGTCGCTGAACGCGATCGAGTGTGTATTCAGCGTGTTGCCGGACGCGCTCACCTGCGTTAACGCAAACGATTCCGGGAATGGCCCCGGAATCGCTTCACGCTCCGTGTCAATGCAATTGCTGGGAGTTGCGGAGAACGCGCGGATAAATGTACTGGTTGTGCCCCCGACCGGATTCGAACCGGCACTCCACCCCTTTTAAGGGGGCTGCCTCTGCCAGTTGGGCTACGGGGGCAGGCGCAGCCTAGGACGAGATCATGTCGCTACGGAGGGGTTTTCGGAAAAAACCTTCCGATAGACCAATCCGCGATACGCCGGTTGGCTCCACCCACACTGGGCTGTATAAGGCTACCGGTCGGTGTTTCCGAAATCGTTATGTCAGCTTCGTGACACGCGGTCGAAGTCGGCTCGCGGATTGTTGATCTGGCCCATCGAGATGACTTCCCGGCGTAACAGTCCACCCAGTAACCAGTCGGCTACTACGCGGAATTTCCGGTTGAACGTCGGCACCCGCGAGACGTGGTACCCGCGGTGCATGCCCCACGCGATGAAGCCCTTGGCCTTGCGGCCGTAGACGTCCGCGACGCCCTTGTGCAGGCCGAGGCTCGCGACCGAGCCCACGTTCTTGTGGAAGTAGTCCGTCGGCTGCTTGTCCCGCAGCACCGCCACGATGTTCTTGGCCATCTGCTTGGCCTGACGCACCGCGTGCTGGGCGTTGGGCGCGCACAGCGCGTCCGGGTCCTCGTCGCGGCGCGACAGGTCCGGCACGGCGGCGTTGTCACCCGCGGTCCAGACGTCCGGCATGCCCTCGACCCGCAGGGCGGCGGTGGCCTTGAGCCGGCCGCGCTCGTCGAGCGGGAGGTCCGAGGTGGCCAGCACGGGGTTGGCCTTCACGCCCGCCGTCCACACGACCGTGTCGCTGTCGAACTCGGTGCCGTCCGACAGCATCACGTGGCCGTTCTCGAACGACTTGGCGAGCGTCGAGAGGTACACCTCGATGCCGCGCTTCTCCAGCTGCAGCACGGTGTAGACGCCGAGGCTCTCACGCACCTCGGGGAGGATCCGGCCAGCGGCCTCGACGAGCACCCAGCGCAGGTCGTCCGGCTCGATGTTCTCGTAGTAGCGGGTCGCGAACCGGGCCATGTCCTCGAGCTCGGCCAGCGCCTCGATGCCGGCGAATCCGCCGCCGACGAAGGTGAACGTGAGCAGCTTGCGCCGGAGCTCGACGTCCCGTGTGGTCGACGCGGCGTCCAGTTTGGACATGACGTGGTTGCGGAGGTAGATCGCCTCGCCGATCGTCTTGAACGAGATGCCCTGCTCGGCCAGCCCCGGGATCGGCAGGAGCCGGGCGACCGACCCGATCGCCACGACGAGGATGTCGAACTCGACCTGCTCGTGGTGGCCGTCCGGCGCCTCGATCTCGATGCACTTGTTCGCGTGGCTGATGTTGGTGACCCGCGCGGTCAGCACGTGGCAGCGCTTGAGCGTCTGGCGCAACGGCACGACGACGTGACGCGGCTCGATGGCACCGGCCGCCGCCTCGGGGAGAAAGGGCTGGTAGGTCATGTGCGGCTGGGGGTCGATGACGGTCACGGACGCCTCGTTGCCCTTGAGCTTCCGCTGCAGTCCCAACGCCGTGTACAGGCCGACGTAGCCGCCGCCCAATATCACGATCCGCTTCGGTTGCGAAAGTCCTCGACCCATATGTTCATGGTGTCACCCCGATCCTGACAATGCCCGTGACCCCACCTCAGTTGTGGCTTAACACTCATTTCACACGCTGGAGCAACACGACCACGAGGGCGACGGCCGCGAGTCCGACCAGCGCGAGGGCTTCGAGGAACGGCGCGTTCCGGCCGGTGGGGAGCAGCGCGACGAGCACGACGAGGACGGCCATCACGGCCTGGATCAGGAGGAAGCGCAGGACAGGGGCCCGCAGGGCACGAACGTGGACACGACCGGCGGCGGGGATGGCCCCGGCGATCCCGCACGTGACGTGGAACAGGTGGACGAGGGGGACGAGAACGAGGACCCCGGGCCGCAGGGGATCGCCATCGGCGAGCGCGGCAAGAACGGCCGCGACGACCACGACGCCGGCCGGTGCCGGCGAGGCGGGCGCGTAGACGGAGGCGAGCACGGCCGGCAACAGGACGACGAACGTGCCGGTGGTGATCCCCTCGCTCAACGGCACGACGAGGATGCCGAGACCGACGGCCAGGAGCACGCCACGCAACAGCAGCGCCGGCATCCCGCGCCCGACGACCAACCCGTCACTTCCACTCACGACCGCCACCCCCGTGACGAACCGCCCCCGCCGACCCCCTCACTCGCACGAAAGTCCCTTTCGTGCGAGCCGGGGGGTCCCCCGGTTTTCAACGCTACCGGCAGGCACCGACACTCCCGGCCGCTCAAACGGCAACCGGCACGAAGTTCACCCTCGAAACCCGAACGAAAGTCCCATTGGTGCGCCGGGGGGTCCCCCGATGTCAACGCTACCGGCAGCCACCGACACTCCCCGCTGCCCGAACGGCAACGGGCACGAAGTTCACCCCCGAAACCCGAACGAAAGGACCGTTCGCAGGCCAGGGGGTCCCCCGGTTTCAACGCTACCCGCGAGCACCGACAAAGCCGGAGCGCGTTCGCCGTGGTCATGAGCGTCGCCTTCTTCTCGCCACGCGGAGCAGGGCGCCGATCGCGGCGCCGTTCTCCCACCTGAGGACCGGCACGCCATGTTCCTCCAGGGCCCGCACCCGCACCGCGTGCTCGGCCCGCAGGATGGACACCACCGCCTGCCCCCACGGGGTCGTCCGGTCCGCCCTCAGTTCCGTCGGCAACAAATCGACCGCGACCACCAGCCGGCCGCGCCGCGCGAGGCGGATCACCAGGTCCGCCAGCTTGTCGTCCAGAAGCGGCGACAGCACCACCACAGTCGCCCCGGCCGGCACCTGTGCCTGGTTCAGCACCGGGTCGCCGCTTCCTGCCACCCGCCGCGCCGAATTCACCAGCTGGTGCCGGATCCGCTGCAGATGCCGCCGCCCCACCCCCACCGGCACGCCGCCGCGCGGATGTCCGAGGTCCACCAGGCCGACCCGGTCGCCCTGCCGCAGGAAAGCCGCGGCCAGGTTCGTCGCCGTCCGTACCCCCAGGTCCAGGCTCCCGCCGGGCCGAACCGCCGCCCCCGCCGGCCGTGCGTTCCAGTCCCCCACCTCCTCGTCCACGTCCAGCCGGGTGTCCATCGCCAGCACCAGGTCCGCGTCCGCCTCGGCGTGCCGCTCGCGCACATGCAGCGTGTCGGCGCTCAGCGAACCGCCCCGCGCGGCCGCCGCCCGCAGCGACACCCGCCAGTCCACCCGCCGCAGCCGGTCGCCGGAGCGGAACTGGCGTATGTCCCGCAGCTCCATCCCGTCCCCCGGCCGCGCCGAACGGTGCGCGCCCACCAGGCCGGCCGCGCGTGGCGGCAGGGGCCCGGTCGGCAACGGCTCCACCGGGGGCAGCACGATGTGGTGGGCGACGATCCCCACCACCGGCCCGTACAGGTACATCCCGTCGTGGCTGGCGAACAGGTGGTCCGGGCGCTGGTGGACGCCGTGTCCCCACGCGCGCCACGACACCACCGAACGCACCTCGCCCGTGACCGCAGGCAGCAGGTGGACCGGGCCCGCGCCCGACCCGCCGGGCCTCGGCATGCGCAGCGCGGTGAACGCCGCGCCCTCCCCCGGCGTGACGGTCACCGCGACCGTCGCCTCGCCGCCCGCGTCGACCGTCGCCTCGTGCGGGCGGGACACCACGGCCGGCGTGCCGGCCGGCGGGGTCGTCAGCAGCAGGCCGATCACCAGTGGCAGGCCGATCAGCACCAGCTCCAGCCGGTGCAGCAGCACGCCGGCCACCAGCAGCCCCAGCCCGCACACGACCGCACGGACCAGCGCGTCCGTCCGCCGCCATCCCTGGGTGCGGACCGCGAGCCGGCCCGTGAACCAGTCACGCACCCTGGTGCGCCGACCGCCGGCGCGGCCCAGCAGCACGTCCCGGTCGGTCACGGCTCGTCCGGGCGGGTCGTCGCCGGGCCGGGCACCTGGTCGAGCAGCTCCGTCACCACCTGTGTGCCGGTCTGGCCGGAGCTCCACGTCTCGGCACGCAGCGTCAGCCGGTGCGCGAGGGCGGCGACCGCGCACTCCTTCACGTCCTCAGGCAGCACGTACTCGCGGCCGTCGAGCACCGCCAGCGCCCGTGCCACCAGCAGCAACGCCTGCGAGCCCCGCGGCGAGGCGCCGACCTCGACCACGCGGTGCGTGCGGGTGGCGCCCGCCAGGTCAACGCAGTACCGCAGCACGTCCTCGTCCACGTCGACACGTTCGAGCGCGGCCTGCAGGCCGGCGAGCCGGGCGGCGTCGACGACCGGCGGCAGCTCGGTCTCCTCGCGCTGCCGGGCGAGGCGGCGGCGCAGGACCTCCGCCTCCTCCTCGGGCGGCGGGTAACCGACGTCGAGCCGCAGCATGAAGCGGTCGAGCTGCGCCTCGGGCAGCGGGTAGGTGCCCTCGTACTCAATGGGGTTCGAGGTGGCGAGCACGTGGAACGGCCGGGGCAGCGCGAAGGTGCGGCCCTCGACGGTGACCTGCCGCTCCTGCATGGCCTCCAGCAGCGCGGCCTGCGTCTTCGGCGGCGTGCGGTTGATCTCGTCGGCGAGCAGGAGTCCCGCGAACACGGGACCTTCGCGGAAGCTGAACTCCCGCTCGGTCGGGTCGTAGACGAACGAGCCGGTGATGTCCGCCGGCTGCAGGTCGGGGGTGCACTGGACGCGGCGGAAGTCGAGGCCGAGCGTCTGGGCGAGGCTGCGGGCCATGAGCGTCTTGCCGAGGCCCGGCACGTCCTCGAACAGCACGTGCCCGCCGGCGAGCACCGCGGCGAGCGCGAGCCGCAGCGTCCGGCCGCGGCCGACGACGACCCCGCCGACCGCATCGAGGACAGCGGTGGCCTCGGCCTTGATGTCCGTGGTGGTCAGCACAGTTCCTCCAGTCGACGCATGAGCGCCGCGAACTTCCTGGGTGGCGGCAGTTCGGCGTTCCGGGCAGTCAGCAGGTGATGCAGCTCGGGTCCCAGCTTTTCCTTGGCTTCCCGCGTGTTCAGGTCGCACCGGAGCGCGGCCTCGGCGATGCGGCGGAGGCGGGGCTGGACACGTGAGGTGAAGCGGTCCTGTTCGTGGACGGAGCGTTCGAGGCGCTCGGTGAGGAAGCTCGCGTGCAGGCTGACGCTCGCGGTGGGCGGTTCGGGCTCGGGGGTCCAGTCGGCGTCGAACGCGCCGGAGAGCAGACCGCCCGCGAGCGCGACCGCGCCGGCGGGGAGTGCCAGGAGGACGGCCCAGTGCACGGGGACGCTCATGCCGGCGATCGCGAGCGCGGCGGTGGCGGCGGCGACGAGGAGGGCGAGCAACCCGACGCGGAGGAGGCTCATCGGATAGTGGCCAGGATGCGGTCGAGGGCGGTTCTGGCCAGCTGGACGTCGGTTTCGTCGCTGTGGTGGCCGAAACGGGCGCGGTGGTAGAGCGAGCGGAGGTCGCGCAGGGCGGTCTCGTCGGTGGTTTCCTTCTCCAGCAAGGAGATCGTGAACTCGGTGGCGGTCTGGTGCGGCGCGCGCCGGTGGTCGGTCGAGTTCTCGAGGGTGGCCCAGGCACGGATGACGGCGTCCCGCGGCTCGCCGCCCGCGCGGGTGAGGAGGTCACGTGCCTCGGTGACGGCTTCCCTGAGCCGCATGCGCAGGACGGTGTCGATGGTCCCCTCGATGGGGTCCATGACGGCGCCGATCCCGCCGCGGTTGCGGAGGCGGTTGCGGAGCCAGGAGAGGACGGACAGGACGAGGGCGGTCAGGACCAGGACGCTGGCGATCCCGAGGACGACCTTCGCGAACAGTTCGGGGTCGTTGGCGGAGTACTGCAGGCCGGTGCTCGGCCGGTCGCCGCCCGGGGTCAGGGTGACCGGGGGCAGACCACGCTCCAGCGGCAGGTCCCGGATGTGCCCGGGCACCGCGGACCGCCCACGCGCCACGACCACGACGAGCAGGAGAACTGCGACGACGACCAGCGACAGGGCCGGCCGGGGTCCCCTCATCCGAACCAGCATGCCGGACCCGAAGCGGCCGGTCGAACGGTGTGTCCCGATCGAGACCTACCGCGGGGAGCGCTCGGCAGTGGCCGGCCGGTGGCCTATTCATTCGGCGGGGTCGGTGCCTCCGGGACGTCGTCCCGGGACGTTCCGGCGATCTCCCTGGCCTCGGTCAGCACCGCTTCCAGCATCGCCGGGGTCAGCCTGCCGGTGAACGTGTTCTGCTGGCTCACGTGGTAGCAGCCCAGCAGCGTCAACGGCGCGGGCCCCTCCAGCGCCACCTTCACGCCATGGCCGAACTTCGGCCGGGGCACCGGAATCCGCCAGCCGGCCGTCGCCAGCACCGGCAACAACGCCTGCCAGCCGAACGCCCCCAGCACCACGATCACCTTCAACGTCGGCGCCAGCAGTTCCAGCTCGGCCGCCAGCCAGGGCCGGCAGTTGTCCCGCTCAGCCGGGGTCGGCTTGTTCTCCGGCGGCGCGCACTTCACCGGCGCCGTGATCCGCACCCCGTACAGCTCCAGCCCGTCGTCGCGGGACACCGCCGTCGGTTGCGACGCCAGGCCGACCGCGTGCAGGGCCGCGTACAGCACCTCCCCCGACCGGTCCCCGGTGAACATCCGGCCCGTGCGGTTCGCCCCGTGGGCCGCCGGCGCCAGGCCCACGATCGCCATCGACGCGTCGGCGGGCCCGAAGCCGGGCACCGGGCGCCCCCAGTAGTCCCAGTCCGCGAACGACGCCCGCTTGACCCGCGCCACCTCCTCGCGCCACGCGACCAGGCGCGGGCAGCGGCGGCACTCCGTCACCCGCTGATCAAGTTCGGCCAGGGCGTTCACCCGTCACAGCTTGCCAAAGCCGTAATCTGCCCCGCATGGCAGACACCACCGGCGACGACACCAAGCCACTCGAGCTAACCGACGATCTGGTCACCACCTCGCACACACTCACGGTGAAGCGCCGCAAGCTCACCTACACCGCCACCACCGGCCGGCTCGTGCTGCGCCAGGAGGTGCTCACCGACGGCAAGTTCGACGGGCACCTCCCCAAGGCCGAGGTCTTCCTCACCGCCTACACCCTCGACGACGCCGACCCCACCCAGCGACCCGTCACCTTCGCCTTCAACGGCGGTCCCGGGTCCGCCAGCGTGTGGCTGCACCTCGGACTGTTCGGACCCCGCCGCGTGGTGTCGGGGGACGTGGGCGACCCCGCGCCGCCGCCCTACAGCCTCGTCGACAACCCCGAGTCGCTGCTCGCGCACAGTGACCTCGTGTTCATCGACCCCGTCGGCACGGGGTACTCGCGTGCGGCCAAGAACGAGAAGCCCGCCGACTACCACGGGTTCCAGGGTGACCTCGAGTCCGTCGGCGAGGTGATCCGGCTGTGGACCACCCGCAACGGGCGCTGGCTGTCCCCGAAGTTCATCGCCGGTGAGTCCTACGGCACCACCCGTGCGGGCGGCCTCGCCCACCTCCTGCAGTCCCGCCACGGCCTCTACCTCAACGGGATCATCCTGATCTCCGCCGTGCTCGACTTCGGCTCGCTCGACTTCACCAAGGGCAACGACCTGCCCTACTCGACCTTCCTCCCCACCTACGCGGCCATCGCGCACTACCACGGCCTGCTCGGCGACCGTCCGCTCGCCGACGTGCTCGCCGAGGCCGAGGAGTACGCCGCCCGCGACTACCCGTGGGTCCTGTCGCAGGGCAGCCGGCTCTCCGATGCGGACCGGACCGCCGCGATCGCCAAGCTGGCCTCGCTCACCGGCCTGTCCGAGGACTTCCTCGACCGCGTCGACCTGCGGGTCGAGCACGTCCGCTTCTACACCGAACTGCTGCGCCACCGCCGCCAGACCGTCGGCCGGCTCGACGGACGCTTCACCGGCTGGGACCCCGACTACGCCCGCGAGCACTGGGAGAACGACCCGTCCATCACCGCCATCAGCGGCGCGTACGCGGCGGCGCTCAACCACTACGTCCGCGCCGAGCTGGAGTACCCGAACGACCTGCCCTACGAGGTGCTCAGCGAGACCACGAACGAGAACTGGTCGTACAAGGAGTTCGAGAACTCCCACGTGACCGTCGCCGACAAGCTCGCCACCGCGATGCGGGCCAACCCGCATCTCAAGGTGCACGTCGCGTCCGGCTACACCGACGGCGCCACCCCGTACTTCGCGACCGAGCACGTGCTGGCACACCTCCAGCTGCCGGCCGAGCTGCGGGAGAACATCGAGGTCGCCTACTACGAGGCCGGCCACATGATGTACGTGCACGAGCCGTCCCGGATCCAGCAGTCGAAGGACATCGCGGAGTTCGTCCGTTCCGCGTCGAACCGCTGACCAACCCGGCACGTAGAACACGGCTCGGCCACGAGCCACATGGGACAAGGGGGTACCGGTCGCGAGACCGGTACCCCCTTTGCCACATCGCGGAGTTCGTCCGTTCCGCGTTGAATCGTCGACTTCGTACTGATCGCGATATACTCGCCGGATTGTCACGCATGGCGGCCGCGGTTCCCGCTCCCGTTCGTGCGGTGCGGGGACCGTCGACACAGCCGGGATTCCGGCCGCCCCAAGCAACTGGGGTGATTTGGCGTGCTTAGAAGACCCAACCCGTTAGCCAGGCTCGGCCTGGCACTGAGCGCGGCGGTGCTCGGCCTCGCCATGGCGAGCGCCGCGGCCGTCGCCGACCCGGCCGATCCCGCGGCGCCGGCCGCCACGGAGACCGGTGAACCCACCGGTACGACCGTTCCGGCGCCACCGACCGAGAGCACGGAAAGCACCGCACCGACCGAGCCGGATGCACCGGTCGACGCGCAGCCCCAGGCCGAGGACGCGACCACGCAGTCCGTCCAGGACATCCAGGCGACGGCGACGTTCGGCAAGCCGTCCTACAACACCGGCGAGAAGATGACCATCACGCTGACGGTCAAGAACGCCGGCACCACCCCGGTCTCGCTGAACGCGCACTTCTTCTCGAGTCAGCCCGACGCGATCGGCGTGAACTTCCCGAGTCCGTTCGAGGAGGGCACGTTCACCCTCGCCGCCGGTGCGAGCGTCACCCACGACCTGACCGGTGCGATGGGCAACCCGGACGTCGGCACCGCCAAGCTCTACGCGTGGTTCTCCGACGCCACGTCCGGAACGGCCCAGCTGTTCACGTTCACCGTGCCGATCAGGCAGACCTTCGGGCACGCGAGGGGCACCGTGTACGTGGACGAGAACGCCAACGGGAAGTACGACACCGGCGAGGGCCGGGGCGGCGTCGAGTTGACGTGGCGCAACCAGCTGCATGAGGGCGCCACCTTCACGGCGACGTCCGACTCGACCGGCCGGTTCGCCATCGACAAGCTGCCGACCAGCACGTACTTCGTCGACGGCAGCGGGCCGGACGGGCTGAAGGTCGGGTACCGCCAGGTCGTCGTCGACGAGTCCGGTGTGGACGGTCTGCTGTTCCGGGCCGTCGGCCCGCTCGTCGGGCTGACCGTGGACCTGGAGTTCGCCAAGGACACCTACGCACGGGACGAGGCGCCGGTAGTCCGGGTGACGCTGACCAACTCGACGGACGACCCACTCATCGGCATCGTCGCGAACTGTGACCGGGGCGGCTTCGGCACGAGCCTCGACGGCAGCGGACCGGGCTGGGGCGACCTCGCGGGCGAGGGCGTCACCGTCGCACCGCACACCGCCCTGGTCCTCCAGGTCACCGAGCCCATGCCGGCCGACGCCTACGAGTACGGCTTCGTCACCGTCGGCTGCGACTTCAGCTACAAGAACGTCGAGGACTTCGACCACAACCCGCACGACTCCGACCGGGCCGCGGTGCCTGGCCAGCGTGGCGACCTCGAGGGTGTCCTGGCCGACGACGACACCGGCATCGCCGGGGTGCGGCTGGTGCTCGTGCCCGAGGGCGGCGGCTGCGCGGTCGCCGAGGCGACGACCGGCGCGGACGGCCGCTTCGCGTTCCACCAGGTCCCGGTCGGCGACTACGACCTGTACATGTTCCCGCCCGCCGGCTGGCACGTCGAGTACGACAACCCCACCTCGACCTCCGTGGTGGGCAGGTGGACCGGCCAGATGTACATCGAGCTGGCGCCCGGTGCCGCGACGCCGCCGACGCTGCCCAGCTGCCCGGCCGCGCCGCAGGCCCCGGCGCCGCAGGGTCGCACCGCCCCGGTGGACGGGCTGCCCGACACCGGCGCGAGCATCGCCGTCCCGGTCCTCGTCGGCACGCTCGCACTGCTGGCAGGCACCGGCGCGGTCCTGGGGACTCGCAGGCGCCGCCCACTCGAGAAGGACTAGTGTCCCGCGCCGGCCACCCGAAGGATCGGGTGGCCGGCGAGGCAACCGGGCGTGGCGCGAAAGCGTGCACTTCGGGACTTCGACGAACCCGAGGTGATGAGCGTGCGTTCCTCGAACAGAACCACGGCGAGGCTCGGCCTGGCACTGACCGCCGCGCTGCTCGGTCTGGCCGTCACCGCCGTGGCCACCGCCGATCCCGTCGACCCGTCCTCGCCGCCGACCTCGTCCTCGCCGGAACCGGGGTCGCCGCCCTCCTCCTCGACGGAGAACCCGCCGTCCTCGGCGCCGGAGACGCCACCGGCCGAGGAGCCGAGGGACCTGCGGGTCACCGCAACATTCGACCAGCCGTCCTACCTCCCCGGCAAGAAGATCACCGCCACCGTGACGGTCGAGAACACCGGGGCCGAGCCGGTCACCACGTCCGGGTCCTTCCCGTCGCACGCGGACATGGTCGAGCTCACGCCCGGCGAAGACCCGGCCATGGACGTCACCCTCGACGCAGGCGCACGCGTCAGCCGCGAGGTCACGGGCACGGTCGCCGACCCCGGAACCGCCAGGCTGTACGTGCGGTTCGGTCAACGGGAGTACTCCTTCCCCGTCAGGATCACCGGGAAGGCCACTCAGCCCGAGCGCCCGCTCAACACCGTCCTGGCCGTCAGCACGGAGTTCACCAGGGACACCTACGCGAAGGAGGACGCGCCGACCGTCCGCGTGACGCTGACCAACAAGGGCCGCCTGCTGCTGACCGGCATCGTCGCGACCTGTGAGCACCGCGAGCCGTACCCGAACCTCACGGGCGGCGGCTGGGCCGGGCTGTCCGACGGCGGCGTGACCATCCCGGCGGACTCGTCCAAGGTCGTCGAGGTCACCGAAGCCATGCCGGCCACGGCCTACGACTTCGGGTACGTGCGGGTCGACTGCGCGTTCGGACAGTCCGGTGTGGACTACGGCGCCAACCCGCGGACGAGCGACCAGGCCTCGGTGCCGGGCCAGGTCGCCGAGTTCTCCGGCCAGATCACGAACAACGACCCCGGAGCTTCCCGCGCCGGCTTCCGCGTGCTCCTGACCCACAAGGGCGGCGGCTGCCCGATCGTCGGCGAGGACACGAGCGACCCGGCCGGCCGGTTCTCGCTGGGACCACTGCCCGTCGGGCAGTACGACATGTTCGTGGTGCCACCGGACAAGCACTGGGTCTTCAAGTACGGCAACCACGTGCCGGTGGACGTGGTCGCCAACCGGGACGGCGACGACTACCTCGTCTGGGTCTACGGCGGCGTAGGCGACAACCCCAACCTGGTGCCGCCACCGGCCTGCGCCGGGCCGGGTGGGCCGGGCGGCAACCCGCCCGCGCCGCGAGGCAGCGCCTTGCCCGATCTCGCCCACACCGGCGCGAGCCTGGTCCTGCCGGGCCTCTCCGGCATGGCCGCCCTTCTGCTGGGCGGCGGCGCGCTGCTGCTGGCCCGAAGGCGCAGGGCCGGTTGAGCCGAGTGCTCCGTGCGGCCCAGCACCGCACGGGGCACTCACCCTTGTCAGTCAGCCCAGGTACTGCTCCCCGCTCGTGACCGCGGCCCACGCGTCCACGTTGCCGTGGCCGTAGAAGCCGTTGAAGTCCGTGCCGCCCACGCACGTCGCCGTGAACGAGTCGTCGCGGCCCTCGTCGGTGTAGTCGACCGTCCTCGGCATCGGGCACGAGCGCCTGAACGCCGTGTTCTCCAGTACCCGCTGCACGTCGTCGGGGTTCATGCGCATGTCACGGCCCACGAGCCGGCCGTACTGCGACACGATCAGCGCCGCGACGCCGGCCGCGTGCGGGGCCGCCATCGACGTGCCCTGCAGGAACTGGTAGTAGCCGCAGACCGCGCCACGGCACGACTTCCGCACGCCGAGCGAGGCGCCCGCCGCCGTCACCTCGCCCGTGGCCGGGTCGATCGAGCCCGCGGCGACGCCGACGTTCCTGGGGTACGCCGAGAGGACCAGGTTCTCGTTGGTCCGGAACCGGGGCGTCCCGAAGAAGTCACGGAAGTAGCCGCCCGGCGCCGACACCGAGATCTGTTCCAGGCCGTAGCTGGAGTAGTCGGCCTTGGCGCCGGAGGGGCCGTAGGCCGCGACACCGATCGTGTGCGGGCCCTCGATCGGCAACACCAGGCACGACGAGTTGTCGATGACGCGATGGTGCGCGCTGCCGACCGGGAAGTTCGGGCTCGTCTCGTCGGCCTTCGGCGCGCCGTTGTCCTCGTGCTGGTTGCCGAGCGACACCACCATCGTGACGCCACCGCGGTGCGCGTAGTTCAGTGCGCGGGTCATGGCCGTCACGACGGTCCGCTGCTGCGCCCGCTGCTCCGGCGTGTCGGCCGGGTTCGCCGCGCAGTTGTACAGCCAGGGATCCACGAAGAACGACATGTTCACCACGTCGAGGCCGACGTCGCTCGCGTAGGTGAGCGCGTCCACGACCGGCTGCAGGAAGAAGGTCCCCGAGTCCTGGCCGCCTCGGATGTTCACAATGGACACCCGCGGCGCGACGCCGGTGATGCCGATGCCGTTGGGGGCCGCGGCGATCGTGCCGGCCACGTGCGTGCCGTGACCGCCGTCGTCCCAGTTCGGCGGGTCGACGCAGCCACGGAACTCACACGGCCCGTCGACGAGGTGCCCGTTCCCGTCGACCGGGATGTCGTGCGTGAAGTTGCGGGACAGGCCCGCGTCGAAGTTCGGCGCGATGTCCGGGTGCGAGCCGTCCACACCGGTGTCGAGCACACCGACCCTCACCCGCTTGCTCCCGGGCTGGACGGTCCGCGCGAGATCCGACCGGACGGACCGCAGCCCCCACAGCAGGCCGTCGAGCGGATCCATCCCAGTGGGTTGGGGTCTGTCCCTCCTGTTTCCCGCCCCGCCCGCGCGGTTCTCCTTCTCGACCGCGTCCCTGTCCACAATGGGCACCTTGGTCGGCGTGTGCCCGATCGCGACGGTGCGACTCACGTAGAGCACGCTCCGCACGCTCGAAAGCCTTGTGGTGAAGCCGTTCTCCGGCGCCTCCACGGTCAGCAGGCCGGCGGCCGGGTTGTCGCGGGTCACCGTGCCGCCGGCTGCCCGCACGGCCGCCTCGACCGCACCGACGTCCACGCCGTCTCTGGCGAGGACGCTGTACTCGACCGTCCTGCCGGACGGTTCGGGCGGTGTGGGCTCGGCGGCCGCCGGCACACCGACCGCGGCGGCACCCACTACCGCCACAGCCAGCATGATCTTGCGTCTCACGCACGCCTCCTCGTCAACCGGTCCTACGGCACGACCGATCTTTCCTCAGCGAAGTGACATGCGCTGGGGTGATCCCCCGCCCTGTGGACAAGTGCGGGCTCCTCCGCGGCGCAGATGTCCGCCGCCTTCCAACACCTGGTGCGGAACCGACACCCGGACGGCGGATCGACAGGGCTCGGCACGTCACCCTCCAGGCGGATGACCTGTCGCTGCCCGCGCACGGTCGGATCCGGCACCGGCACGGCCGAGAGCAGGGCCTGGGTGTACGGGTGCGCGGGGTGGTTGTAGATCTGGTCCTCCGTGCCCAGCTCCACCACCTTGCCCAGGTACATGACCGCCACCCGGTCCGAGAGATGCCGCACCACGGACAGGTCGTGCGCGATGAACACATAGGACAGTCCGAACTCGGACTGTAGATCTCCCAACAGGTTCATCACCTGTGCCTGGATGGAGACGTCCAGGGCGGACACCGGCTCGTCGCAGATGATGACGTCCGGTCGCAGCGCCAGCGCACGGGCGATCCCGATGCGCTGACGCTGCCCGCCGGAGAACTGGTGGGGGTACCGGTTGAGGTGCTCCGGGTTGAGCCCGACGACGTCCAGCAGCTCCTGAACCTTGCCCGCACGCGACCCTTTCGGTGCCACTTCCGGGTGAATTTCGAAAGGCTCACCCACGATGTCGCCGACGGTCATCCTCGGGTTGAGCGACGTGTACGGGTCCTGCAGCACGATCTGGATGCTGCGCCGCAGCTTCCGCAGCTCGCCGCCACGCATCGCGAAGATGTCCCGCCCGCGGAAGCGCGCGGTGCCGCTCGTCGGCGGCTCCAGCCGCATCAGCACCTGCGCCAGCGTGGACTTGCCGCAGCCGGACTCGCCGACCACGCCGAGCGTCTCGCCCTCGTTCAGGTCGAACGAGACGCCGTCCACGGCCCGCACCTGCCCGACGGTGTGCTTGAACAACACACCCACCCGAACCGGAAAGTGCTTGACCAGATCACGAACCTCCAGAATGGGTTCAGCACCCGACGACTCGCTCCGCAAGCTCCGCTCAGCACCCGACGACTCGCTCCGCAAGCTCCGCTCAGCACCCGACGACTCGCTCCGCAAGCTCCGCTCAGACACGCGACACCAGCTCCTCCGCGAAGTGGCACCTGGACGTCCGCCCGAACCCCAGCCCGTGGTTGGCGGGGATCTCCGCCGAGCACCGGGCGGTCGCCATCGGGCAGCGTGGGTGGAACGGGCAGCCCGGCGGGATGTGCAGCAGGCTCGGCGGCAACCCCCGGATGGTGTTGAGCGTCGAGCCCTTCTGGTCCAGCCTGGGCAGCGAGTCCATCAGCGCCGCCGTGTACGGGTGGCCGGGGTTGCGGTACAGCGACGGCGCGTCCGCGTGCTCCACGATCCGGCCCGCGTACATGACCGAGATCCGGTCCGCGACCTCCGCCACCACGCCAAGGTCGTGCGTGATGAGGATGAGCCCCATCCTGCGTTCGACCTGGATCTCCTTCAGCAGGTCCATGATCTGGGCCTGCACGGTGACGTCGAGCGCGGTCGTCGGCTCGTCCGCGATCAGCACCTCCGGGTCCAGGGCGAGCGACATCGCGATCATCGCGCGCTGCCGCATGCCACCGGAGAACTCGTGCGGGTACTGCCGCACCCGCCGGGCCGCGTTGGGAATCCGTACGAGGTCGAGCAGCTCGACCGCGCGGATCCGGGCCTCCCGCCGCGACATCCCGAGCCGCACGCGCAGCTGCTCCTCGATCTGGAAACCCACCGTGTAGACGGGGTTCAGCGCGGACAGCGCGTCCTGGAAGATGATCGCGACACCCTCGGCGCGGACGTCGTTGCGCCGCTCGTCGCTCACGGCGAGCAGGTTCTCGCCGTGGTACCGGATCTCACCACCGGTGATCACCGCGGGCGGCATGTCGAGGATGCCCATGATCGCCTGCGCGGTCACGCTCTTGCCCGACCCGGACTCGCCGAGCACGGCCAGTGTCTCGCCGGCGTTCACGTGGTACGTGACGCCGTTGAGCACGCTGGCCACGCCGTCCCGCGTGCGGAACTCCACGAAGAGGTCCTCGACCTCCAGAAGCGGATCCGCCAACGCACCTGGCTCCATGGCTCACCTCAGTTTCGGGTCGAGGGCCTCGCGGACCGCGTCGCCCAGCATCACGAAGGCCAGGACGGTCACGGTCAGGAAGCCGGCGGGGAACAGCAGCATGTGCGGCGCCACCCGCACGTAGTTGCGGGCGTCGGAGATCATCACGCCCCACGACACGGCCGGGTCGCGCAGACCGATGCCCAGGAACGACAGCGTCGCCTCGACCCCGATGAACGCGCCGAGCGCGATGGTCCCGTACACGAGGACCGGCGCCAGGCAGTTCGGCAGCAGGTGCCGGAAGATGATCCGCGGCGCGCTCGCGCCGAGCGCCCTGGCCGCCTTCACGTAGTCCTGCTGCTTGGCCGCGATGGCCGCCGATCTCATGATGCGCATGGCCACCGGCCAGGACAGCACGGCGATCGACGCCACCACCGCGAACACGATCGGCAGCGCGCCGCGAATCTGCGCGTTGCGCACCAGGTTCAGGATCACGATCGCGCCGAGCACGAACGGCAGGCCGAAGAAGATCTCGCCGATCCGCGATGCCAGCCCGTCCACCCAGCCGCCGAAGTAGCCGGCGAGGATGCCGAGGAACGCGCCGACCAGCACGGTCAGCACGCTCGCCGCGACCCCCACCAGCAACGTCCAGCGGGTGCCGTAGATGACGCGGGCGTACACGTCCCTGCCCTGCAGGTCGTAGCCGAACCAGGCGTCCCCGGACGGCTTCTGCCGCGAGAAGTCCAGGTCCTGGTGGTTCGGGTCCACCGAGGTGAACCAGCTGGGGAAGATCGCGATGACCGCCAGCAGGACGATCACCGCGCCGGCGACGATGAACAGCGGCCGGCGCCGCAGGTCTCGCCACGCGTCGGACCACAGGCTGCGTGGCCTGCCCGGCCCGGTCTCCCGGTGCTCCGCCGCGGTCACGTACTCGGCGGTGCCGATCCCGGCCATCGCCGTCGTGGGGTCAGTCATAGCGGATCCTCGGGTCGAGTACGGCGTAGGTGAGGTCGATGAGCAGGTTGACCACGAGGAACACCACCACCAGCAGGACGACCACGCCGACGACGATCGAGCCCTGCTTGTCGATGATCCCGTCGTATACGAGCCTGCCGACGCCGTGGATGCCGAAGATGCCCTCGGTCACGATCGCGCCGCCCATCAGGTTGCCGATGTCGGTGCCCAGGAACGTGAGCACCGGGATGGCCGAGTTGCGCAGCAGGTGGACGCCGACGATCCGGCTCTTCGGCAGGCCCTTGGCGAGCGCGGTGCGCATGTAGTCCGCGCGCCTGTTCTCCGAGATCGAGGTCCTGGTCAGCCTGGACACGTACGCCATGGACAGGCTGCCGAGCACGAACCCGGGAATGATCAGCTCGCCCCAGGTCGCGTCGGCGGAGACGGTCGGGTTGAGGATCGCCAGCTGGAAACCGAGCACGATCTGGATCACGAACCCCGTGACGAACGTGGGGATCGCGATCAGGAACAGCGTCGACACCAGCACCAGGTTGTCGAGGAAGCCCCGGCCACGCAGGCCGGTGAGGACCCCGGCGGTGACGCCGATGACCGCCTCGATGGTCACCGCGACCACGGCGAGCCGCAGCGACACCGGCGCCGCGAGCCCGATCAGCTCGCCGACGGACTGCTCGGAGTAGGTCGTCCCGAAGTCACCGGTGAGCAGCGCGCTCATGTACTTCAGGTACTGCACTATGACGTTGTCGTTGAGGTTGTACTTGTCGGTCATGGCCGCGACGAACTGCGGCGGGCACGGCCGGTCGCCGCACATGCCGGTGAACGGGTCGCCGGGCACCGCCCACACCAGCACGAAGATGATGAAGGTGGTGCCGACGAAGACCGGGACCAGCTGCAGCAGGCGGCGGAGGACGTAACGTCCCATGGCATCTCCTGAGTACCCCTGGGGGGCCGGCTCCCGGGTGACGGGGAGCCGGCCCACGAGCCGCTGGTCTACTTGACCTCTACGTAGGAGAGGTCCAGCTCACGTGACGGGGTCAGCCGCACGTTCGTCAGCCGGTCCGACCACGCACTGATCGACGGCGTCTCCCACAGCGGGACGACCGGCATGTCCTTGGCGATCATCACCTCGGCCTCGTGGTACAGCCGGTGCGCCTCCTCCGGTGAGGACGCCTCGTCCGCCGCCTTGAGCTTGGCGTCGACCTCGGGGTTTGAGTAGCCGTTGTCGTTGGACGACCCGCCGGTGCGGAAGATCGGGTTCAGGAAGTTCTCGATGTCCGGGTAGTCCATGACCCAGCCCGCCCGGTAGATCTGGGTCATCTGGTGGGCGTTGATGGCCTGCCGGATCTGCCCGAACGCCTGCACCGGCTCGAAGGTGCACTCGGTCTTGAGCGCCTCCTTGAGCTGGCCGCAGACCGCCTCGATCCACTCCTTGTGGCCGTTGTCGGCGTTGCTGGTGATCTGGATGGGCCCCGTCCAGCCGGACCTGTCGAACAGCTTCTTCGCCTCGGTCGGGTTGTACTCGCAGTACTTGCCGCACGCGCCCGGCTCGTAACCGGGCACCCCTTCCAGCGCGTAGCCGTCGATCGGCTTGCGGTTGCCCTCGAAGATCGTCTTGGTGACCTGCTCGCGGTTGATCGCCATCGAGATCGCGTGTCGGAAGTCCACGTTCTGGTACTTCGGGTCGTACAGCGGGAACGAGATCTGCTGGACCGCCATGACCCGGAAAGCCTTGGCGCGGCCCGGCAGGTCGGACTCCCACACGTTGCCGGCGATGCCCTGCGGCGGCACGGTGTCCAGGAAGTCGAGCTGGTTGCCCTTGACGTCGGCGTACGCGGCGTCAGCGTCGGTGTAGACGTACTTCACGCCCTTGATCTTCGGCTTGTCGGGGCCCTGGTAGCCGTCCCAGCGCTCGATCTCGACGTTCTGGTCGGGCACGCGGCCGACGTACCGGAACGGTCCGTTGCCGATCGGGTTCTTCTTCCACCCCTCGGGGTCGGCGAAGAACGCGTCGGGCAGCGGCATGAACGCCCCGTAGCCGGTCTTGATCTTGAAGAGGGTGTACGGCGCCGAGAACCTGATCTTGAACTCGTAGTCGTTCACCTTGGTCAGGCCGGACATCTCCGTCGCCTTGGGCGTCGGGGCCTTCTGCGGTCCCTCCGGGCCGTCCGGGTCCTCGGTGTAGACGTCGTCGAAGCCCTCGATCTGCTGGAAGAAGCTCGCCATCTGCTGGGCGTTCGGGCCGTAGGCGGTGTAGTTCCAGGCCTTGATGTAGCTGTCGGCCGTGACGTCGGTGCCGTCGTGGAACTTCCAGCCCTTCTTGAGCTTGACCGTGTACTCGTCGGGCGCGGTCAGCTCGAACGACTCGGCGTTGGCCTCCTTCGCCTGGCCGGAGGCCGGGTCGAAGTACATCAGCCCGGTGAACAGCGAGTCGATGATCTTGCTGCCGCCGGTCTCGTTGGTGTCACCGGGGACGAGCGGACGCTCCGGCTCCGAGCCGAAGACCGTGAGCACGGCCGACCTGGTCTTGTCCGCGTTGCCGCCGCCCTGCTGTTTCTCGCCGGCGGTGTTGCAACTGGTGATCGTCAGTGTTATGGCGAGCGGAATCGCCGCGGCCGCGAGCGCGCGCGGTCTGCGCATGAGGGAACTCCTCGACAAGTACCCCTGCGGTCCGCCGCCCGCGTGTGCTTGCTCCGGCCGCGCGGCCGGAATGTGTCAGGACGTTAGTTGCTCAACGGAAACCGGCCCACCCGCAGTGGGATCACGAAGGAGTCACAATCTCCGCGACCGGTCAGCGCAGGGAAAGGGCGATCCCGTCGAGGATGTCGTGCTCGGAGACCAGCAACTCGCTGATCCCGGCGGTTTCCGCGAGCCGGTCGGCCAGCACCTCGGTGATCAGCGCGCCACCGCCGATGACGTCCACCCGGCCGGGGTGGATCACCCGGTTGGCGGCCCGTTCGTCTTTCGTGGCACGAAGAAGCCACTGCGCCGTTCGGCCGATGTCCGCACGCGAAAGGCGGGACAGGTGCGTGCGTTCGGCGTCGTACTCCGGCAGACCCTGTGCGACGGCCGAGAGCGTGGTGATCGTCCCGGCCACGCCGATCCACGTCCGCGCCTCGCCGACCGGCACGACGTCGAAGGCGGGCCGGAGGGTCTCGGCGGTGAAGTCCTTGGCCTGTGCGATCTCGTCGGCCGTGGGCGGGTCTCCGCGCAGGCACCGCTCGGTGATCCGCACGCAGCCGATGTCGACGGAGAGTGCGCCAAGCACGTCGGCACGCTTGCCGTCCCAGGTGCCGACGACCAGCTCGGTCGACCCGCCGCCCAGATCCGTGACGACGAACGGGCCGTCCGCCGGCTCCAGGTCGCCGACTGCGCCGGCGAAGGAGAGCCGCGCCTCCTCGTCGCCGGAGATCACCTCGGCCTCGACACCGAGGATGTCCCGCGTCGTGGCGAAGAACTCGTCGCGGTTGGTGGCGTCGCGGGTGGCGGAGGTGGCGACCATGCGGACCCGCTCGGCACCCTTTCGGCGGCAGATCATCGCGTAGTCGGCGACCGCGTCCCTGGTCCGCTTGAGCGCGGCGACCGAAAGGCGCTTGGTCGCGTCGACACCCTCGCCGAGGCGGACGATCCGCATCTCGCGATGCACGTCACGGAGATGCGAGGTGCCGTCGTCGTGCTCGGTCACGTCCGCGACCAGCAGACGGATGGAGTTGGTCCCGCAGTCGATCGCCGCAACCCGTGCCATGCCGCCAGCCTATGCGACGACGCGACCCGTCACCCCGCCTGCTTGCGGTGCCCGCCGCCGGCCGGCGACGGGCCCGAACCTCAGCAGGTCGGCGACGGCGTCGTCGTGGTGGTCGTCGTCTCGGTGGTCGTTGTCGTCGACTCGGCCGAGTCGGTGGTGCCCGGCTGCTCGGTCGAGGACGCCGGCGTGTCCGAGGTGGTCGTGGTGGGGTCGGACGTCGGGGTGCACGGCGGCGTGGTCGTCGTCGTGGGCAGGTGCGGAGACGTGGGGATGCCGGTGCCAGAGCCGATCGGTCCGCTCGGCGTCGTCGGCGGGGTGCTCGTGGTGCCGCCGCCCGGCGTACCAGTCGGCGGCGGGTTCGTCGGGGGCGGCGGCGGCTCGTCGCCGACCGACGGCGGGCCGTACGCGTCCTCCGTCGGCACGTAGTCGTCCGGCATCGGGGTGACACCATCCGCGTAGGCGTCCGCCCACAGGAGCACCGTCGCGACGTAGCTGTCCGAGTGGTTGTAGCGGAACACGGACGCGGCGCGGTCCGCCGGGTTCGACAGGTCGAGGTTGCCCGAGCACAGGAACTTGCCGGCGGCCAGCGTCTCGTCGTAGACGTTGTGCGGGCTCTGCACGCCGTCGTCGTTGCCGTCCGAGGCGTACTTGGTCCACGTCGTCGGGATGAACTGCATGGCGCCGACCGCGCGGTCCCAGCGGTTGTCGCCGTCCAACCTGCCGCCGTCGGAGTCGCGGATCGCCGCGAAGCCGCCGCCGTCCAGCACCGGGCCGAAGATCTTCGGCACCGTGTCGCCGTTGTCGTCGATCTTGCCGCCACGCGCGTGGTTCGACTCGATCCGGCCGACGCTCGCGATCAGCGACCAGTCGAGATTGCAGCTCGGCTGGGACTCGGCCAGCATGTCGGCCGCGTTCATGTAGGCCTCGAGCATGTTGCCCGGGATGCCCAGCTGGTCGTCGGTCGGTGCGTCACCACCGAGTTTGAGCAGGCTGTCGACGTCGTCGGCGTTGTCCTTGAGGTAGTCGCCGATCTCGTCGTCGTCGTTCATCCGGCCGGACGCGCCGACGTTGTCGGGATCGGTCATGCCCTTCAGACCGCCGCCGATACCACCCGCGACCTGGGTGGCGCCCGCCGCCAGACTGATCGGCTCCCCCGCGACCGCCGCCGCGACCAGCAGGACGGTGCTGGTCGCCGCCGCGAGCTTCCGGCGCCGCCGCCGGAGACGCCGCTCGGCTGATCTTCCGTTCGCCGCACTCACCTGTACCGAACCCCTTCGCGCCGTGCGCGACGGACAGGTCGCCGTCCGTCGCAGCCTGTGTGCCGCCTGCCACCGTCTCACGAACCATCATCGCAAGAAAGGGGTCAGTTGACGGTCAAGCCGTAACCTTCCGCATCACAGACGTAGATATATGGGCGCCAGGTTGCCCTTTCGGGTACATGAACTTAGCCGCGCATGAAACTTCGCGTTTACCAGTTGGCGTGACTAGGCGTCACAGTCACCGGCCGGCCAGTCCGCTTTCAGCAGCTCGACCGCTTCGTCCCCGAACGGGTTCACGCCCGGCCCGACGGCGAGCGCGTGCGCCACGTGTACGTGCAGGCACTTCACCCGACCAGGCATTCCACCGGCGCTCACGTCCGTGCCGAGCGACTCGATGGCGTCCCGCTCCGCGAGATACGACCGGTGCGCGGCGAGGTACGCGGCCGCCAGCTCGGGCTCCACGGCCAGCCGCTCGGTCATCTCCTTCATCAGCCCACTCGCCTCAAGCCGGCTCGTCAGGGACGTCAGCCGCGGGCACGTCAGGTAGTACAGCGTGGGGAACGGGGTGCCGTCGTCCAACCGGGGCGAGGTTTTGATCACCGCCGGATGCCCACTCGGGCAGCGGGCCGCGACCTTCCGGATCGCCCGCGGCGGCCGGCCCAGCTGCTCGCCGACCGCGAGGCGGTCGGCCTCCGACACGGTCGCGGTGCGCTCACTCACCCCGACACCGCGTTCCACAGCAGCTGGTACCACGACTCGTCCTTCGCCTTGCCCTTCGCCGGCTCGTCGCCGGTCTCGCTGGTCCCGTCGCCGGGCAGCTCCACCATGTACGGGGTCTCCCCCGGCATCACGTACCGCAGCCGGCGGCGGGCCTCGGCCTCGACCTGCGCCGGATCGTCCAGCTGTGCCTTGCGTTCCTGCAGCGCCTGCACCTGTGAGCGCAGCTCGGCCTGCCGCTGCTCCTCCGTGGCCACGTCGTCGCGCTGGCCGAGGTAGGTCCGCAGCGGCACCGCGACCGACAACGCCAGCGCGCACACCACGATCGCGAACACCGCGGCCCGCCGCGTGGTCGACAGCCCGAAGGCCGCCGCCGCGCGGACGGTGCGACTACGGCCCGCACGCCCCGGCACCACGGGCCGGGCCGGCCGGCCGTCCCTCGGCCGGCGCACGCTCTGCGGACGCCGGCCGGTGGTGCGCTTCCTGGGTTCCCGCGCGGGCTCGCCGGCCATCAGCTCTCCGGGTTGAACCTGGGGAACGCGAGGTCGCCGGCGTAGCGCGCGGCGTCGCCGAGGATCTCCTCGATGCGCAGCAGCTGGTTGTACTTGGCGGTCCGCTCACCGCGGGCCGGGGCACCCGACTTGATCTGCCCGACACCGGTCGCGACGGCCAGGTCGGCGATCGTGGTGTCCTCGGTCTCGCCGGAGCGGTGGCTCATCATGCTGCGGTAGCCGTAGGACGTGGCCAGGTTCACCGCGTCGAGCGTCTCGGACAGCGTGCCGATCTGGTTGACCTTGACCAGCAGCGCGTTTGCCGCCCTGCGGGCGATGCCCTCCTCGAGGCGCTCCGGGTTGGTGACGAACAGGTCGTCGCCGACGATCTGGACCCGCTCGCCGATCTCGTCGGTCAGGCGCACCCAGCCGTCCCAGTCATCCTCCGAAAGGGGATCCTCGATGGACACCATCGGGTACGCGTTGAGCAACTCCGTGTAGTACGCGGTCATCTGCTCCGCGCTGCGCTTGGTGCCCTCGAACACGTAGGTGCCGTCGGAGAAGAACTCGGTGGCGGCCACGTCCAGCGCGAACGCGATGTCCCGCCCGACCGTGTAGCCCGCCTTCTCGACCGCGGTCACGATCAGGTCGAGCGCCTCGCGGTTGCTGGGCAGGTTCGGCGCGAAGCCGCCCTCGTCCCCCAGACCGGTGGCCAACCCGCGGCCCTTCAGCACCGACTTCAGCGAGTGGTAGACCTCGGCGCCCCAGCGCAGCGCCTCGCGGAACGACTCGGCGCCGATCGGCGCGATCATGAACTCCTGGATGTCCACGTCGGAGTCGGCGTGCGCGCCGCCGTTGAGGATGTTCAGCATCGGCACGGGCAGCACGTGCGCGTTCGGGCCGCCGATGTAGCGGAACAGCTCCAGGCCGCTGGAGTCCGCGGCCGCCTTCGCGACGGCGAGCGAAACACCCAGGATCGCGTTGGCGCCCAGGCGCGACTTGTCCGGCGTGCCGTCCAGGTCGACCAGCTTCTGGTCGACGATCCGCTGGTCGACGGCGTCGATGTCCTTCAGCTCCGGGCCGATCTCGTCGAGCACGGCCTGCACGGCCTTCTCGACGCCCTTGCCCGAGTACCGCTTGGCGTCCCCGTCCCGGAGCTCGACGGCCTCGTGCTCCCCAGTGGACGCACCCGACGGCACCGCTGCGCGGGCCAGCGTGCCGTCGTCGAGAGCGACCTCCACCTCGACGGTGGGGTTACCGCGCGAGTCCAAGATCTCACGCGCACCAACCTGCTCGATAACCGCCACGTGCTTGCTCCTCAACCGGTTCAGGAAAGTCTCGTCAACGAGCGTACAGAGCCTCCGGATTCCCCCGATGGAGACTCGCTAAGAACACTCCGTAACCACCCTTGTGGATCTTTCTGGAACACGGGTGGCCCCGGTAGCGTTGACCGCACCATGACCGGAGACGCCCAGGAGACCTTCGAGGCGTTCCGCCGCGCTGAGTCGTTGGTGGCCCAACGCCGGCCGCTGGATGCCCTGGCGGTGCTCGCGCCGGTCCTCGACGCGGAGCCAGACAAGTCGTCGGTGCACCTGCTCGCCGGACGCGCATACCTCATCTCGGCCCAGCTCAGGCGGGCCGAGATGGCGTTTCGGCGGGTGATCGAGCTCGACCCCACCGACCACTACGCGTTGTTCGCGCTCGGCAAGACCCTGCAGCGGATGAGCCGGCTCTCCGAGGCACAGACCCAGCTGCGCCTGGCCGTCGCCATGCACCCGGACCCGGCCTACCAGGAGGCGCTTGGCGAGGTCAGCGCGCGCATCTCCGTAGAGCGGGATCGCTAGCGCGGTCCACCGACGTTCGCCGCGTCTGTCGGTGGGCATCGGACTAGATCTTCGCGGCGGCCTTGGCGTACGCGTCGGCGCCGCTGAAGACCTCCTGGCCGTAGGTGGTCGAGGTGTTGTAGGTGAACACGGCCTTCCACCAGCCAGCGGCGGTCGCCAGGTCACCCCCGCTGGCGCACAGGTACCTGGCGGCCGTGAGCGCGGCGTCGTCCATGTTCTGGGGGTCCGGCGGGGCACCGTCCGCACTGGCCCGCATGCCCCACCGCGCCCAGGTGGTCGGCAGGAACTGCATGGCGCCGACGGCCCGGTCCCACTGGGCGTCGCCGTCGAGGTGTCCGCCGTCGGTGTCCGGCATGGCCCGCACCCCCGGCGACCCGTCGAGCGCGATGCCGATGATCGGCGGCGTCACCACTCCGTCCGCGCCGATCCGCGTGCCGGCGTGCCGCCCGTGCTGTGACTCGACCCGGCCGACCCCGGCGAGCGTCGTCCAGGTGATCCTGCAACCGGGGGTGGACCGGGCGGTCAGGATCTCCGCCTGCGCGTAGGCCTCCAGGGCACGTGCCGGGACCTGGATCTTCGTCGAGACCCGTCTGGCCCACGACGCCACGCTGTCCTTGCCCGGCGGTGCCGCCACCGCGGTCGCGGTGGGCACGGCGCTGCCCGGCGCCACGTCCAGCTCCGGCACCACGAAGTCGGGACGCGTGGCCACGACGCCCTCGTGCCGCGTCCCGATCACCACGACGACCAGGCCGGCGATGAGCACGGCCACCAACACGACCACCCCACCGATCCGGCGGCGGCGAGGCGGGGGGACGAACCCGGGTCTGTCGTACAGGTCAGGGGAGGACACGAACTCCAAGGTACGGATCCGTCGGGGGTGTTGTGGCTCACGCGCGCTCGGAGCGCCGCGAAACGTCCCCTTTCGGCTGGTTCTTCGGCTGTCTTGAACTGGACAAATACGAATATTCGGACAGTTGCGAGTGCTTTCGGTGCGCATCCAGCGGACCCGGCTGGACAACATAGGTAAGGCATGCCTACCTTCAGCAAGGTTAGGCATACCAACTCCGGGAGGAACGGTGCTGTTCAGCAGCGCGCTGATCGGCCTGCGCGAGGGCCTCGAGGCCGCGCTGGTCGTCAGTATTCTCGTCGCCTTCCTGGTCAAGTCGGACCAGCGGTCGGCGCTGAGATGGGTGTGGGGTGGGGTCGCCGCCGCGCTGCTGATCTGCGTCGCCATCGGCACCGTGGTCGCCTACACGATCGGCGAACTGCGGTTCGAGCAGCAGGAGATCGTCGGTGGCTCACTGTCGATCATGGCGGTGGCCTTCGTCACCTGGATGATCTTCTGGATGCGCTCGACGGCCAGAACGATCGCCAAGGACCTGCGCGGCAGGCTGTCCGACGCGCTGGCGATCGGCCCGGTGGCGGTCGCGGTCATGGCGTGCCTCGCGGTCGGTCGCGAGGGCCTGGAGACCATGGCGTTCTTCTACGCGAACGTGCGTACCGCCGAAACCGGGCCGGACGAGCCGCTGATCGGCTTCGTCGTCGGCATCACCGTCGCCGTCGTGCTCGGCTGGCTGATCTACCGCGGTGCCGTCCGGTTCAACCTGGGGAAGTTCTTCACCTACACGGGTGTCCTGCTGGTGTTCGTCGCGGCAGGCATCCTCGGCTACGGCCTGCACGACCTGCAGGAGGCCGGGGTGCTGCCGGGCCTGAACACGCTCGCGTTCGACCTGTCCGGCCCGATGCCGGAGGACTCCTGGTACGGCGCGTTGCTCAAGGGCCTGCTCAACTACTCCGCCCAGACCACGGTCCTGCAGGCCGTCGTGTGGGTGCTCTACGTCGTGGTCGTGCTGACCATCTTCCTGTGGCCGCGCAGGCAACAGCCCGCGCCGGCCGCCGCCTCTCCGTCCCCCGTTCCAGCCAAGGAGCACTCGTGACCTCGACCCGTGCCGTACTCACCGGCACCTTCGCCCTGTTCGCCCTCGCCGCGTGCGGCACGGCGACCCCGACGGAGTCCTCCGGCGGCGCGATCGCCGTCGCCGCGAGCGACGACAAGTGCGAGGTGGCCCGCACGTCCCACGACGCGGGGACCATCACGTTCGAGGTGACCAACAAGGGCAGCCGGGTCACCGAGTTCTACCTGTACGCCGACGGCGACCGGATCATGGGCGAGGTCGAGAACATCACGCCCGGCCTGACCCGGCGACTGATCGTCGAGGTGAGCGAGTCCGGGAAGTACCAGACGGCGTGCAAGCCGGGCATGCAGGGCAAGGGCATCCGCGGCGCCTTCACGGTGAACGGCGACGCGAAGAAGGCGACGGACACCGACGAGCAGCTGGCCGAGGCGACGGCCGGCTACAAGCAGTACGTGAACTCGCAGGTCGTGGCCCTGGTGGACAAGACGAAGGAGTTCACGACCGCCGTCAAGGCCGGCGACGTGGACAAGGCCAAGGCGCTGTTCCCGGTCGCCCGGATCTACTGGGAGCGCATCGAGCCGGTGGCGGAGAGCTTCGGCGACATCGACCCCAAGACCGACTCCCGCGAGGACGACGTCGAGCCGGGCCAGCAGTTCACCGGCTTCCACCGCCTGGAGAAGGACCTTTGGGTGCAGGGCCTGCAGCCGGACTCCGGCACGATCGCCGACCAGCTGCAGTCGGACATCGAGGACCTGGCGACCCGCGCGAAGGACGTCGAGCTGACCCCGCTACAGCTGGCGAACGGCGCGAAGGAGCTGCTGGACGAGGTCGCCACGGGCAAGATCACCGGCGAGGAGGACCGCTACTCGCACACCGACCTGTGGGACTTCCGCTCGAACGTCGACGGCTCGCAGGCGGCCATCAACGCGCTGCGCCCGGTGATCCAGAAGCGCGACCCGAAGCTCCTCACCACGCTGGACGCCAAGTTCGCGGCGGTCGACACGCTGCTGGAGAAGCACCGGGTGGGTGACGGCTTCAAGCTGTACACGGACCTGACCCAGGACGACATCAAGGAGATGTCCGAGGCGGTCGACGCGCTGGGCGAGCCGATCAGCCAGGTGGCCGAGGTGGTGGCAGGGAAATGACGCTTTCCCGGCGCCGGCTGCTCGGCGTGGTGGGTGCCGGCGCCGCGGTGGCCGGCGCCGGCGCGGCCGCGGGTGTGCTGGCGAACGAGGCACTGACCGAAGCCCCGGTGACCCAGACGTCCGGAGCGGCCGAGGCCGTGCCGTTCTACGGCCGCCACCAGGCCGGGATAGTGACGCCGGCACAGGACCGCATGCACTTCGTGGCCCTCGACGTGACGACGACGGACCGTGCCGAGCTGGTCCAGCTGTTGAAGGACTGGACGGTGGCCGCGGAACGCATGACGCGGGGCCTGGAGGCCAAGCCGGACGGGGCGGTCGGCGGGCTCCCGGACGCGGCCCCGGCGGACACGGGCGAGGCGCTGGACCTGGCGGCGTCGGCCCTGACCCTGACCATCGGCTTCGGCGCGTCCCTGTTCGACGACCGTTTCGGTGCGGCGTCGAAGCTACCGCCGGCCCTGGCCCCGCTTCCGCGTTTCCCGGCCGACGACCTGGACCCGGCAAGGTCGGGCGGCGATATTTGTGTGCAGGCGTGCGCGAACGACCCACAGGTGGCCGTCCACGCGATCCGCAACCTGGTGCGCCTGGGCTTCGGCAAGGTGGCGGTCCGCTGGTCGCAACTGGGTTTCGGCAGAACGTCGTCGACGTCGAAGTCCCAGGTCACCCCAAGGAACCTGTTCGGCTTCAAAGACGGAACGAGAAATTTGAAGGCCGAAGAGTCGGACCTACTGACCGAACACGTGTGGGTGGCGAAGGGCGATGGGCCTGACTGGCTGGCGGACGGGACGTACCTGGTCGCCCGCCGGATCCGCATGCACATAGAGATCTGGGACCGCACACCGCTGTCCGAACAGGAAGCGATCGTGGGCCGCGCCAAGGGAACGGGTGCCCCACTGGGGCAGGTGGCCGAGTACGACGAGCCGGACCTACACGTCCGCGGCGAGGGCGGCATCCCGGTGATCGCGGAGGACGCACACATCCGCCTGGCCTCGGCGGAAAACCTCAAGGGAGCAAGGATCCTGAGGCGTGGCTACAACTTCACGGACGGCACGGACGGCCTGGGACACCTGGACGCGGGCCTGTTCTTCATAGGCTTCAACCGAGACTCCCGAAAACAGTTCGTGCCGATGCAGCAGGCGCTGTCGTCAAAGGACTCCATGATGGAGTACGTGGAACACACGGGCTCAGGACTGTTCGCGGTACCCCCCGGACTGTCGAAGGGCGGCTACTGGGGCGACACACTGTTCACATGACAATCGACAAGATCGCGTGGCTGGAACTGGCCGAGGGCCGAATCCTCAGCACGAGGTCCAAAGGAAAAGACGTCTACTACCTCCCCGGTGGCAAACGCGAACCAGGCGAGTCCGACGTGGACACGCTGGTCCGCGAGACAAGGGAGGAACTGACGGTGTCCATAGACCCCAGCACCGCGGTCCACGAGGGCACGTTCACCGCCCAGGCCCACGGCCACCCGACAGGCGTCACGGTCCAGATGAGGTGCTACTCCGCGCGATACGAGGGAGTTCCCACAGCAAGCAGCGAGATAGCAGAAATCCGCTGGCTGACCTACGAGGACCGCCCAAGAGTATCCCCGGTGGACCAGATTATCTTCGATCACCTACACAAAACCGGACGCCTCAGCTAAGCACCAACCGGGCGCACAAAGGCACGGACAAGGCCCCAAGGCCGGCCACGGGGACAGCCGGAAACCACCGGCAATCCCCTCGACCCATACCCAAAACGCGACCAAGGCAGCACGCCACCCCACCGAAGCACCTACAGCAAAGCCCGCCCCCGGCAAGCACAAACACGACACCACCGAGCGAACGACGCCTTTCATAGGCAAACTCGCTCAACCAGAGCGAACCGGCGGATCGTGCAAGTGGCGTCCCTTCGCCTCCCCCACACATTGCCCCTCACTCACCCACACATTGCCCCTCACTCACCCACACATTTCTCCCCTACCCACCCCTCCATCAAGTCTTCTGACCCCACTTCCTCCCTCCAACCCCACTCTCGCCCTTCCCAAAAGTGAGATCAACTTCTACGCCGCCACCACCGGCGACGACCCCGAACTGGACACCCTGCTGATCCGGCTCCACACCGAATCCGCATGCCGGGCCGGCGGCGCGCTAGCCCTGCGGCCCCGCGATCTCAACCAAGAACATCCCCTCCCCCACACCACCTCCCCACAGGCCCACCCCCCGCCCGCCCCAAACATCCCCTCCCAACC
>Ga0164298_10000053_pt1 | contig 60389 bp, 49 predicted proteins | sample Whisoiple_216_MG_FD_109713 | JGI IMG/M metagenome (GOLD analysis project Ga0164298, IMG submission 109713) | Unamended control soil microbial communities from upstate New York, USA - Whitman soil sample_216_MG | ecosystem: Environmental > Terrestrial > Soil > Agricultural land ...
TAGTGCGGTGTCCACCAACGTTCGCCGGGTCTCTCGGCGGCCCAGCGAGCACCGGGCCGGCGAGACGGCGTTGCCGATCCGCCCAAGTACGGTCCAGTACGAGGGCGAATCGGCGCCTTGCCAGCGGAAACCTGGATCCACCGATAGACCCACCGACATTGACGGACACCGCACCGGCTCATGCACGATCCGTCCACTTCTAGTCCACCCCGTGACCTCATCCTGCCCCGAAAGGAGCTGACATGGAGATCCACTAGAGGAGACTGGCCAATGAGTGGACACACCGAGCTGGTCCAGGAGCTGAAGACCCTGCGCAAGGGCCGTGCCCTTTTCGCGGGCTCGATAGAAGATCGTGTCGGCCCGAGCCTGAGGATGGCCTGCGCGATAACGGATGGTGACGGACTTCTGGTAATTCGCCAGAAAGTGGCCAACCGGTTGACTGAACTGGCCGATCAGCTACCGGACGACCTCCGGCTGGTAACACGAGCGGCATTCGCAATAGAGGCGGAGGCTCGCCACTCGCTGTACCAGGAAAGGGTTCGCTGGGCAGCGATGAAGTCCGACCGCGACCCGCGAACGGTTCGCCGCAGGGTGGACGAAGCGATCACCCAGATGGCTGAACTGGCAACGGGCGGCCAACGGAGCCACACCGTGGCCACGGCAAACCACTGGCACACCACGGAGCTGAGGCTGGCGGTGGCACTGGACCGCCAGGAACCCGAGGCCCTGGAACAACGCCGGATAGTCGCCGACCAGGACGGCGTACGCGAGCTGGACCTGGCGGTCTCGCTCCCGGTCGCCCGCCGGGACCTGGAGACGACGGTGTTCTACGGCGGCACCCTGCGGGACCGGGGAATGGAGTCGAGTGACCGCATGGGCTTCACGCTGGTCCTGCCCAAACCCCTGCGGCGGGGCGAGTCCCACGACTTCGCGGTGCGTTTCCGCCTACCGTCCGTGCGCCCGTACATGGTGTGCGTGCCACGGCATCCGTGTGACCTGTTCGACCTGCGGGTGCGCTTCGGCAGGGACCGGATGCCACTGCGCGTCTGGTCCCTGCAGGGCGCCTTCCAGCGCGACATAACGGACCCGACCTGCCGCGGCAGCCAACACGCGGTCGACCAGACCGGCGAGGTCCACATGCGCTTCCGCCAACTGGCCCCGGGCCTCGCCTACGGCGCGCGTTGGGAGCCGGCCACCGGGCGCCCGTGACGCCACCCCAATGTGTCCATCCGCATTACATCAAGTTCATCACCTCCCGGTGTAGGCTGACGGGCAGCGGGACTCCTGGGGGGCGATCAGGCATTCGCGCCTTCACTCTGTCGAGACGAGGACCGAGCCGGCGCGGTCGCAAACTGTCGTGAAAGGACGCTCATCATTACTGACACAACTCCGAACGGCGCACTGTTCAGCCATCCTCCGGCCGAACACGCGCACAGCGAAAGGGTCCGCGGGGACGCGACATACGGGGTCCTCTTCCGTGAGCCGGAGGTCGCGCCGGGCACGTCCGTTCCCGATTCCGTCGAGTCGGCGGACGCCGGCACGATGCCCTGATCTGTCCACAATGGACATTTCGGCTGGTCCGTAGTGGACGGTCCGGCGACTCGGTCGTCTCAGGCGGTGGTGGGATCCGCGGTGAGCTCGCCGAGGATGCCGGCGAGAGCGGTGCAGGCCTCGTCGATCGAGCCCGCCGAGATCCGTCGTGCGGACGCGGGCCAGTCCATTTCGGCGCCGACGAGCAGCACGACGGCCACCTGTCCGTCGTGCAGCCAGGCCCGCACCAGGACGACACGCCACTGCCCAGAGTCCATGGGCCGGAGTATCCGAACCGTTCGTGTACGCCGCCGTCAACGATCGAGGATTGACGGTGGCGCATACGGTGCGCCCGTAGAGTGGCGGTCACAACGCGGAGGAGGTGTCTGTGCCTCATCCACTCGACTCAGCCACGAGCGACGTTCCTCTACTGGTGCGGTTGCTGGACGGGTTCGGCCTCGACATCGGACACCACGCGGTGGTGCTGCCGGTGCACGCCCAGCGTGTGCTGGCGTTCCTGGCCCTGTCGCGCCTGTTCGGCACGGCCCAGCGGCGCACGGCACTAGCCGAGCGACTGTGGTGCGAGGGTTCGCATGAGCGTGCCCAGGCGAGTCTGCGTACCGCGATCTGGCGTATCCGGCAGGCCGACGGCCGACTCGTGCACGCCGACCGTCGGCACGTCCACCTGGGCAACCGGGTCGAGGTGGACGTCGAGCGGAGCCTGGGCCAGGCCGAGCGGCTGCTGGCCGAGGACGGCGACCTCGCACCGGCCGACGCCGCGACGGCGGGGCTGACCGCGGACCTGCTGCCGGACTGGGAAGAGGACTGGCTGATGGTGGAGCGAGAACGGATTCATCAGGTCCGTATCCAGGCGCTGGTGGCACTGTCCCAGCGGCTTTGCGGGCTGGGCCGGTTCATGCCCGCCCTGGACGCCGCGTACACGGCCATCGCGGCCGAGCCCCTGCACGAGTCCGCGCACGCCGCGCTGGTGGAGGTCCACCTGGCCGAGGGCAACGTGACGCAGGCCCGCCGCCATGTCGACGGGTACGCCAGGTTGCTGTGGGCCGAGATGCGGCTGCGACCGTCGAACGCGCTCGTGGCGAAGGTTGGGGGACCACGATGAGGGTGGGCATTCTCGATCTGCTGGGTCCGCCGGCCAGGAGCCCGGTGGACATCGGCTACCAGCTGTTGATCACGAAGCAGTACGCGAGCATCACCCCGCAGGCCATCTCGGTGTGGTGCCGCCGGCAGGGGCACAGGACGTTCTACGCGACGTACTACGGACTCGGGCGGCCCCACAAGCTGCTGCCGATGGACCTCGACGTGGTGTTCATCTCGTGTTACACGCAGGTCAGCCACCTCGCGTACGCGCTGGCCAAGCTCTTCCGCGCGGCGGGGGTCCGCACGGTGATCGGCGGCCCGCACGCGAGGGCGTTCCCCATGGACTGCCTGCGTTTCTTCGACCTGGTCGTGGGGGAGTGCGACCAGGAGCTGGTCACGAACATCCTGGCCGGCCAGTACGACCCGGGCACCATCGTCTCGTCCCCCGGCCCGTTCGACGACGTGCCGACGGTCGAGGAGCGCATGCCCGAGATCCGCGCGTCGGCGTTCTTCCTGGGCCGCAAGCGACTGCGGCTGTCGGCGGTGCCGATGCTGGCGAGCATGGGCTGCCCCTACAAGTGCGACTTCTGCATCGACTGGAGCAGCACGTACCGCCCGTTGTCCACCGAACGCCTGTCGACCGATCTCCGGTACCTGTCGAAACACCTGCCGGGCACGATCATCGTGTTCCACGACCCGAACTTCGCGGTGAAGTTCGACGAGGTGTTCGAGACGCTGGAGGCGCAGCCGCAAGAAGGACGGCCGCCGTACATCATCGAAAGCTCGCTGACGGTCCTGCGCGGCGACCGCCCCAGACGCCTGAAGGAGACCAACTGTGTGATGGTGGCCCCGGGCGTGGAGTCGTGGACGGACTACTCGAACAAGGCGGGCGTGGGCCGCGAACGGGGAGAGGCGAAGGTCGACCGGGTGGCGGCGCATTTCGCACAGTTGGCCGAAAACGTGCCGTACCTGCAGGCCAACTTCATCTTCGGCCTGGACACGGACGAGGGCGACACGCCGATCGAGCTGACCAAACGCTTCATGGACCAGACCCCGTTCGCGTGGCCGACGATCAACATCCCCGTCCCGTTCGGCGGCACCCCGTTGCACGACCAGTTGGCGGCTTCCGACCGGATCCTGAAGGCGATGCCGTTCAACCTGTACTACGCGCCGTACCTGGTGACCACGATCAAGAACTACGACCCGGTGACGTACTACGAGAAACTGGTGGAGCTGTACGCGCACGCGGCCTCCCCGGAAATGCTGGCCCGGAGAATGCGGACCACGACACACCGCACGATCCGGTACGTCCACCGCGCCCGCGCGGCAAGCTTCCGCGCCGACATCGCGAGCTTCCACCGAATCCTGGACATGCTGCGATCCGACCCGAAGTTCCTCGCGTTCCACAATGGACAGACCGCGACCCTGCCGGAGTTCTACCACCGGACCGGCGAACGCATGCTGGGCCGCTACGCCGAACTGCTGTCCCGGGCCGACCGAACCCCGGACCTGTCCCCGGCGCCCGCCCATCGATCGCGTGATTTCCTGGGGTCGTCGTAGAAGACGAGACCGCCGGAGGGCTGACGTTGGGCAGGGTGACTCCCGCCGCACGGTAGACGGCGTCGGTGAGGCCGGGCAGGATCCGTTCGATCCGCCAGACATCGCCGTCCAGTTCATGGGTGCCGGGGCGTGGCGTCGATCGGTGTCAGCGTCCGGTGGCGCCGTCGATCAGCTCGCGCAGGATGTCGGCGTGTCCGGCATGCCGTGCGGTTTCCTCGATCAGGTGGGTCAGTGTCCAGCGTCGGGACGGCGCCTGGCCGCCACGTCTGGCCGGTCGAGGTCCCGGTTCGGCGAGGTCGTCCCAGGAGGCGAGCTCCTTGTTCGCTTCGGCGACGGCTTCCCGGTAGGTGGCGAGGATCGAGTCGGTGGTGTCGCCCGGGGCGGCGTGGAACGTGGCCTGCCAGTCGGCCACGCGGTCGCCGAGCAGCCAGTGCCGTTCCACGGACGTGAGGTGCTTGACCAGCCCGAGCAGGTTCGTCCCCGACGGCACGCCGGGGGCGCGGGCCTGCGTTTCCGGCACCCCTTCGGCCTTGGCCGCGACGGCGGCGCGCAGGTAGTCGAGAAAGCCGACGAGCACGTCCCGCTCGCCGGGGCCGGTGGAGGGCGGCCCTGTGTCGTGTCTGCGTCTCGTGCTCATCGCCGTTCCCCCGGAGCCGCTCCCGCTCGGTGAACGACCAGTACGGCTTGGTTGTCGGTGTTCATGCTCTCCTCGTGCGCCACTCTGACGCCGAGCCGCCAAGAACGGCACCAAAAGTTGCCGGTATGGCAAGATCGGTTGGCATGGCGGAGGAGACGGACCAGGTCCTGGACGCGGTCGGCCCCCGGCTGCGTGCCCTGCGCAGGCAGCGCGAACTGACCCTGGCCGAGGTGTCGGCGGCGACCGGCACGTCGGAGAGCACCTTGTCGCGGCTGGAAAGCGGCGGACGGCGGCCCACTCTGGAGTTGCTGCTGCCGCTTGCCCGCGTGTACGGGGTGCCGCTCGACGACCTCGTCGGCGCTCCGCGGACCGGTGACCCGCGAATCCACCTCAAGCCGATCCACCGCCTCGGCATGACGTTCATCCCGCTCACCCGCCGCGCGGGCGGGGTGCAGGCGTTCAAGATGCTCATCCCGAGCCGCCCGCAACCGGCGGAACCAACCCCGAAGACACATGGCGGCTACGAGTGGGTGTACGTCCTCAATGGACAGCTCCGCCTGCTGGTCGGCGACCGCGACCTGGTCCTGTCACCCGGAGATGCCGCCGAGTTCGACACGGCACTCCCGCACTGGCTCGGATCAGCCGACGGCCGGTCCGTCGAGACCCTCGTCCTGTTCGGACCACAGGGCGAGCGAGCACACGTGCGAACCCGCACCACCCGGTAGCACACACCCCGGCAGCTCGCCGGCGGTGGTTGCGCCGTCAATTCCTTTTTGGACACCATCCACGGTGGCTCGCCGTGTCACAACGCGCAGAAGAGGGACGGGCTAACTACGGTACCGCCCATGGCTCACTCCGCTCTCCGAGTCCCACCGGCCGGTGGGGCGACCCGGGCGCGCTTGGTCGTGCTCGGCGTCGCAGTGGTCGCCACCGCTGTCAAGCTGCTCGTCGCGGCCCGCACGTTCGGCACGAACGACGTGCACTCGTGGCTGTCGTTCGGCGAGGGGGTGCGCGAGTACGGCCCCGTCGACCTGTACGGGCACCAGTTCTTCAGCCTCTACAACCACCCGCCGCTGTCGGGCCGGATGCTGGTGGCGGTCAACTGGCTGGTCGACCATGACCTCGGCACGTTCGTCTTCCTGATCAAGGTGCCGGCGGTGTTCGCCGATCTGGTGACGGTCCTGCTGGTGTTCGAGCTGGTTCGGCTGCGGGCGTCCACGGCCCGGGCGCTGCTCGCCGGGGTGCTGGTGGCGTGCAGCCCGGCGCTGGGTGTCGTCTCCGGGTTCCACGGCAACACCGACTCCGTGTTCGTGATGTTCGTGGTGCTCGGCGTGTACCTGCTGGTCGTGCGGCGGTGGGCGGCGGTGGCCGGGGCGGCGTTCGCGCTGGCGCTGAGCGTGAAGCTGACACCGGTCGTCGTGGCCCCGCTGCTGCTGGTGCTGGTCGTGCGGCTCGGGTGGCGTCGCGTGCTCACGTTCACGGGGGGCGGCGCGGTCGTGTTCGCGCTGCTGTGGCTGCCGGTGGTGCTGCGCCGCTGGACCGAGTTCAGCCGCGACGTGCTCGGCTACCAGGGCATCCAGGCGCGGGAGTGGGGGCTGAACCAGTTCGCCGTGTGGGCGCACGTGCCGGCGGGGATCACCGGCTGGTTGATCGGTCCCGGCCGGTTCGTCGTGCTGCTGGTGAGCGGCCTGCTCCCGGCGATCATCGCCTGGCGGCGGCCCTCCTCGTGCGCGCCGGCGGCGGCCGGGCTCGCGCTGGCACTGTTCCTGTTGCTGAGCCCGGCGTTCGGGATGCAGTACCTGGTGTGGCCGCTGGCCGTCGCCTACTTCGTCAACTTCTGGGTGGCCACGGTGTACAACGTCGCCGTCAGCGTGTTCGTCCTCGTCGTCTACAGCCACTGGAACGGCGCCCCGCCGTGGGACTGGTGGGAGGGCGTCGCGACACTGTTCCGGCCGGGGGACTCGGTGCTGATGGTGATCTCCTGGGTCGCGCTGGCGGCGGTGGTCGTGGCGGGTGCGCTGATGGTGCGCAGGCGTGACATGGACGAGTTCCTGACAGCTCCAGTAGTGCCCGCCCCGACCGAGTCCGTGCCAATTTTCGGGTCGGAAGTTTCTTGCTTGCCCGGTGTGCCGAAATAACCCAATCGTGTAATTATGGGGTTGGTAATGGTGCATCGCCGCCAGCTCGTGGGTTAGCCTGCCCGGCGTGATCAACACGCCTCGTATCGGGATCATGGTCGTGGCATACAACGCCGCGTCGACCCTGTCGGAGACTCTTGACCGAATACCGGTGGGAATTCGGGACAAGATCGACGAGGTGATGGTTCTCGACGACGCCAGCGTCGACGACACGTTCTCCTTCGGACAGAGCTGGGCGGCGCGCGCGGACACACCGAGGACGGTGGTGGTTCGGCACACGAAGAACCTGGGCTATGGCGGCAACCAGAAAGCCGGCTACGCCATGGCGATGGAGCGCGGCTGGGACATCGTGGTCCTGCTGCACGCCGACGGGCAGTACGCGCCGGAACTGCTCCCGGAGATGGTGGCCCCGCTCGTCCGTGGCGAGTGCGACGCCGTGTTCGGCTCGCGGATGATGAACAAGAAAGACGCGCTGCGGGGCGGTATGCCGCTCTACAAGTGGGTCGGCAACCAGTTGCTCACCAAGTTCGAGAACCTGATGCTCGGAACCCGGCTGACGGAGTTCCACTCCGGTTACCGTGCATATCGGGTCGACGCCCTGCGGGAAATTCCGCTGAAGTACGATTCCGACGGTTTCGACTTCGACACCCAGATAGTCATCCAACTCGTCGGGGCCGGCAAGAAGATAGTCGAGATCCCGATCCCGACCTACTACGGCGACGAGATCTGCTACGTCGACGGCATCCGCTACGCCAAGGACGTCGTCAAGGACGTGCTCGAGTCCCGCCTGGCGAACATGGGCTTCGGCACGTCGGACTGGATGCCGACACCCGAGGAGTACGCGTTCAAGGACGGCGACGGCTCCTCCCACTCGGTGATGCTCGCGATGCTGGCGAACCGGCCGTCCGTCAAGGTGCTGGACCTCGGCTGCTCCGGGGGCCTGCTGGCCGAACGCGTCCGCGCCGCCGGCCACTACGTGACAGGGGTCGACTACCTGGAGGTCCCGGGCGTGCGTGAGCGCACCGACGACTTCTACCAGGCCGACCTCGCGACCGGCATCCCGACCGGCGTCGGCACCGGTTACGACGTGGTCATCGCCGGCGATGTGATCGAGCACCTACCCCGGCCGAAGGAGACGTTGTCGGAGGTCCTGCGCGTACTCCGTCCCGGTGGCGAGCTTCTGCTGTCGGTACCGAACTTCGGGCACTGGTACCCGCGTGCCAGGGTCGCGCTCGGTCTGTTCGGGTACGACCGGCGCGGCATCCTCGACCAGACGCACCTGCGGTTCTTCACCCGGGCGTCGCTGCACAGACTCGTACGCCGCTGCGGCTTCGACATCGTCGAGCAGACCTGCACCGGCCTGCCTCTCGGTGTCATGTCGGCCTCCCACAGCAGGAAGGTGCGCGCCCTGCGGAGGATCGACGCGTGGCTGGTCCGGCACTGGCCCACCCTCTTCGGCTACCAGTTCGTCCTTCGGCTGCGTCCGCATGTGGAGGACACCGTTGTCGTCGAAGGAAACTGAGGCCGGTCCGCCGCCCGCGGCCACGATCGAGCCCACGCAGTCCACATTGGACGAAATGAGTGGCCCGGCCAGGAGGCGGACAGTGACCACGGCAAGCATGACCTTCCTACTCTTCGCGGTCTTCTCCGCCGCGGCGGGCCAGGTGATCCTCAAACACGGCATGACACTGGTGACGGGGAGCGCGAAGGCGAGCAACTCATCGCTCATCGTCAAGGCGATCACGTCGCCGTGGGTGCTGCTCGGACTTGTGGTGTTCGCGATCTCGGCGGCCGCATGGCTCACCACCCTCAGCCGGGTGCCGCTGAGCATCGCCTACCCGTTCAACGCGCTGGGCTACCTCGCCATCCTGACCGCGAGCGCCGCCCTGCTCAACGAACGCACCAACCTGTGGACCTGGGTCGGCACCTCGTTCGTGGCGACCGGTCTGTTGATCGTCGTGTGCACGAAACCAACCTGAGACAGCATCCGAGCAAGCTCCGGTTCCTCGGTTCTCGTTGTCCGGTCCTTGACGTCCGGCGTCCTGGCCACGAAGCCGGACAACGTCACGCGCGCTACACACGAGCTCATGAGTCGTGAACCAGACAGAAGGCCCATGATGCGCGCAACCGTGATCGCGGCTGTGCTGACGCTGCTGCTCAGCGCTGCCGCCCAGGCCACGGCGGAGCCCGCCCAGGCGTTCCAGGTGTTCCTCGACCCCGCCGGGTCGGACACCAACTCCGGGCTGAGCACCTCGGCGCCGGTGAGGACCCTGGCGCGGGCCCAGGCGGTGCTCACCGCGGCGCAACCACAGACCGACGTTGAGGTCCGGGTCAAGCAGGGCACCTACACGGCCCCGACGACCACCTGGACATTCGTCGTGCCGGGGCACACCGTGAACTTCATGCCGATCGACTACGAGTACGGCGACGGAGTCGACGACATCGCCGGACGCCCGGTGTTCCGCGGCGACGGCACGGCCGGGTACTGGCTGCGCGGCAGGATGCCCGACACGATGCCGCAGGGCGGTGACGGCGGCCTGCGGTTCTACTACCTGCGCGTGGAACGCTACAGCGAAGGCGGGATCGCCCTCGCGGGCCGCTACCACACCGACAGCGACGGCCTGCGTGTCCCAGCCGACGCGGGGTTCAACCACAACAAGATCTTCGGCATGGAACTGGTCGACATCGGCTCCAAGTGGTCGTCGGCCGGATACGGCTACGGCGGCGTGGACCTGGTGAACTCCAGCGGGAACCTGATCCAGAACAACCACTTCGTGCACCTGGAGAACACCGACGGCCAGGCCCCACTGCTGCACGGCGTGTACATCGCCCACCACAGCAGCGACAACGTCATCGTCAACAACCAGTTCGCCTACATCAGCGGCGATCCACTTCGCGCCCGCAACGACAGCAACCACAACGACATCTACGGCAACGTGCTCGAGCGCACCGGTCAGAAGGGCCAGTTCTCGGACTGGTTCTGCGACACCAGCACCGGCTGCGTGGACGCCGAACATCCCCGCGAGTGCGCCTCACAGGGAAACCTCTTCCACGAGAACGACAACATCTCCGGCTACGACGGCGGCTCCCTGTCGAACTGGGCCATGATCGTCGGAGACCTCACCTACTCCGGCGCATCCCCGTGCACCAACGACGGCGAACAACGCGTCCGAACTTGGGGCAACACCTGATTTGACTCGTCCGCGAAACCCGCCTCCCTTGCCGGCGCATCCCGGCAAGGGAGGCGGGTTTCGTCTTTCTCGCGATCTCGCCGCGCGTCACGGCTGTGTGACACCGCGCGAATATTCCGGCCTGACATTTATTCGCTTCGTGGCGGCTCGATCGGCGCGGAGCATCCAGTGATCTTGACTGTGCCCGTTGTGAGGGCCGTCTCATTCTCCCCACTGAACATTTCTTCCGGGCCATGTCGTGGTCTGGGTGGCAGACCGCCGGTTGGGGCGGTCGAGTTTGTCAGTGAAGAAAGGTGATCACGTCATGACGGACCCGATCAATGTCGACGTCTCGGCCATGCTCGCCGCGGTCGTGGAGTTCGACGACAAGCACGACAACATCCGCGGGCAGGTGACGACCGTGCAGAGCGAGTTCGACGGCCTGTCCGCCACGTGGGGCGGTGAGGCCGCCTCGGCGTTCCAGGGTGCGATGCACGGTTTCTACGAGGACTGCAACACGATTCTCGCGACCCTGCAGCAGATCGCGCTCAGCGTGGACAACTCGGCGATCAAGTACCAGCAGACCCACAACCTGTCGACCGACGCGGCGATGCAGCTTCGACAGCAGATCAACTCGCAGCCGGCCGGGCTGGCCGGGTTCTGACGGACGACTCCAAGGAAAGGACACCAACGATGACGGACGGCACCTATTCCGTTTCCCTGCTCGCGCTCGAGAGTGCGGTCATCAGCGCCGGCGAGACCAGCGCGAACATCGCCAAGCTGCTCGGTGAGCTGGACACCCACGTCCAGGGGAAGCTCGCCACCTGGACCGGTGACGCGCAGCTCGCCTACAAGGCCGCGAAGGACCTCTGGGACGCCGCCAAGGAGCGGATGCCGACGAGTCTCGCGGCCGCCAGGACGACGCTGGAGAACATCGCGGAGCAGTACGACGCGGCCGAGAAGGCCGCGATCGACATGTTCTTCGACGCCCGCTGACCGTCCACACCGGAAAGGAGGGAGACTGGAGATGGCGGTACACGACGGTGACCTGTTCTACCTGGGCGGCACCCTGTACCGGGTCGTGGTCGACTCGAACGGGCAGTACTCCGACGGCAGCGTCAGGTACAACCTGGCCCTCGGCCCCGCGCAGCCGGATCCGAGCGTCCTGAAGAACATCCCACCGGCGAACGACGACCCGTCGGTGAGCCACGGTGCCGTCGTGACCGCCCCGTCGGTGCCGGGCGGCCACGACCACCCCGGCAAGGGCGTGACGGTCGTCAACATCAACGCCATGAAGACGTTCGCCAGCAACATCAGCGGGCTCGTGGCCGACGACGGACCGTTGCGGCAGGCCCTCGTGCAGCTGGAGGACGTGGACGTCCGGGCCGGCGGTTTCCGCACGGCCGTCGCACTGGCCAAGGTCGTCAACGGCCCCGACGGCATGCAGGGCGCCACGAGGAACACCCTCACGGACGTGATCCAGGTGCTCACCTCGGTCGCCGACGCCGTCAACCGGATGGCCAACCACTACGAGAAGGCGGAGGACCTCAACACCATGTCCTCCACCGACTACGCGACCTACCTCGGCCAGACCAGCGGCGCGATCAACAGCATGGGCCCGCAGGCGCAGAAGTAGACCGGACACGGGGGAGAGGCAAATGGGTGACGCTGACCCGGAGAACAGCGGCGGATTCACCAAGGACTCGAGCGGCGTCTTCGCCAACCCGAGCGGGCTGCCCACGGACGGCACCGACTTCGAGGGCTGGACCTGGAAGCAGATCATGGCGGCCATCAACGGTGGCGCCGCCATCGCGCCCGGCTCGGACGGGCAGCAACGCGCGCTCCAGATCTCGAACCCGGAGACCCTGTTCACGGCCGCGAGCACGTTCAACACCGCGTTGCTGAACCTGAACGCGGTGGCCGAGATCGTGACCGACCAGACCGCGGCGCTCGCCGGTCCCGACGGGGCGTGGAAGGGGAAGGGCGCCGACCAGTTCGTGACGATGATGTCGAAGTTCGTCGCCCAGGTCCTGGCGCGGGCCAACCAGCTCTCCGGCGGTGCGGCGCACATCGACAACTTCGTGACCCAGCTCTACAACGACGGCGTCTACCTCAGGTGGGCGCAGGAGACCATCCGCTACATCGACGGCTTCTACGCCCAGCAGGTCATCGCGATGGGCCACCAGTTCCCCGACGGCCGCGCGCACATCGCGGACGTGCCGGAGGCGGTGACGGCGATGACCGCGAACATGAAGGTGGTCGGCCAGACGCTCGCGGCACAGTACAACCTGGTGGCCGGCAAGTTCAGCGTGCCGGACATGACCGGCTTCGGCGGCGGCCCCGGCGGTCCGCCGCCCCCGGTCCCCAACCCGGACAAGCTGCCGCCCCCGCCACCGCCGCCGAACACCGGTGGTGGTCCGCCCCCGCCCCACCTGAACACCTCCGTTCCCCCGCCCAACATCCCGCCGCCGCCGAATCTGAAGACTCCGAACCTGAAGACTCCGGACCTGAAAACCCCGAACCTCAAGACCCCGAACCTCAAGGACCCCAGCCTCGAGTCGCCCAACCTGAAGTCACCCGACCTGAAGTCGCCGAACCTCACGGCACCGAACCTGAAGTCCCCGGACCTGGCGGACCTGCGACCCCCGTCGGGCACGAGCGGCGCGGGCCTGCCGAACCTCACCGCCCCCGCTCTGCCGCTCCCGCCCCGGCTCGGCGGCGGCGCGGGCAAGGGCCCCGGTGGCGCGCCGAAGTCCGGCGGTGGTCTGTCCACGATGGACAGAATGCCCGGCCCGAAGTCGCTCGACGGCACGGATCCGCTGGGCAGCGACGCGAAGCTGCGAGACGCGGCGCGGCGTGCCGCGGAGGTGCGTGACCCGAGAAGCGGCGGGCTGCCGATGATGCCCGGCACCCCGGGCGGCGCCGGCGGCGGTGCGCGAGGCCAGCAGGGCACGGACCGCCCGGACGCGGCGGGCCTGCTCGGCGGGGAACAGGAACCCTGGCAGGGACTCGAACCGCCGGACGGCTCCGGCGAGCCGAGCACGGAAACCGAGACCAGGCCGGACACCGCGGAACCGTGGGCCACCGCGCCACCCGGGATGCCGATGGCGCCCGGCACGCCCGGCGCCGGCAAGGACGCCGACGACCGCCCCGACGCGGCCGGTCTGCTCGGTGGAGAGCAGGAACCCTGGCTGCACCGGGAAAGTCCACGCGAGCTGGACGATCCGGCCCCGCTGACCGAGACCAGCGCGCAGGCCGCGGAGGCATGGGCCGTCACCGGCGCCGAGAAGAAGGCGGTGTCGCTGACCGAGGCGCCGGAGACCGGCGGCACACCCGCGCAGGCGGTGGTCCTGCCCGGCGTCCCCCTACCCGCCGTCCCCCTGCCCACGCCAACCGCCCTGGCCACCCCCGCCGTCCCGAGATCCAGTGTCGCCAAACCGGTCGCCGGCCCGACGAGCACGGCGACCAATGATCCCCAACAACCGGACGAACCCGGTCGCGACCGACGGCTGGCAGTGGTGACACCACCACGCGGCGGCGCGGACACCGCGGCGTGGGACGACGGGGCCAGCGGACTGCTGGCGCTCCTCGTCCCTGCCCGTCTCCGCCCTGCCGGGGAAACGCGGCAGGACCACATGACCTACCGGCGCCGCCGGCACGGTGAGGCACCGGTGGTCGCCGACGGCCAGGGCCCGACGTGCGCCGGCGACGACCCCTCCGACGACCCGCCCGACGGCCGGACCGACCCGGCCGACGCCGAGCACGACGGCAGCGCCGACGAGGGCGAGGAGGACCGGTCCGCCGCCGACCTCCTCACCCAGGACGGTTCCGCGTGGACGTCGACGGGTGCCGACCTGAACGGAGTACTCGCATGAGCACCGTCACCGTCAAGCGCGGACCGCGTGCCGCCGGGCCGGAGCTGCCCCAGGGACAGGTGGAGCTGCAGGAACCACCGGTGCTGGCCGAGCCGGCAACGCGTGACGCCAGCACGATGATCACGATGCTGCCGATGGGCATCGGCAGCATCGTGATGGTGCTGTCGTTCTCCGGCGTCGGCGGCAGCACGCCGATGAGCTACCTGATCGGCGGCGGCATGGGCGTGTCCATGGTCGCCATGGGGCTCGGTCAGCTCGGTCGGGCCGGGGCCGAACGCAAGCGCAAGATGCGGGCCGAGCGCCGCGACTACCTGCGCTACATCGGACAGCTCCGCCGGCAGGCCAGGACCGCGGCCGGCGAACAGCGGCGTGCGGTGCTGTGGAACAACCCGTCGCCGCACTCGCTCTGGGCGGTCGCGACGGGCCCCCGGCTGTGGGAACGCCGCGCCGGCCACGACGACTTCGCCAGGGTCCGGATCGGGCTCGGCACCCAGCGTGCGGCACTGGAGCTGACGCCACCGTCGACGAAACCGGTCGAGGACCTCGAACCGTTGTCGGCGATCTCGTTGCGGCGCTTCGGCGAGGCATACCGGCAGGTGACCGGGATCCCGGTCTCCGTCGGGCTGCGCAGGTTCACGAGCGTCGAGTTCGCCGGCGACGCCGAGTCCGCCGTCGGCCTGGCCAGGGCCGTGCTCGGCCAGCTGGTCACCTTCCACTCGCCGGACGAGCTGCGGGTCGCGGTCCTCACCACGGAGGCCGCGGTGCCGCAGTGGGACTGGGTGAAGTGGTTGCCGCACAACGCACATCCCACCGAGCGAGACCTCGCGGGGCCGGTGCGCATGCTCGCGGTCGACCACGACGAGCTGATGGACCTGCTTGGTCAGGACATCACCGACCGCCCCGACCACGACCGCGACGCCGCACCGAGCGTGAGCGAGCCGTTCCTGGTGATCGTCGCGCACCTGGCGCGACTCCCCGAGTCGTCCCGCCTGGTCGGCGCCGGATTGCGCAACGTCGCGCTGCTCGACGTCACCGGCCTGCTGCCGGGCGGCCCGAGGGTGCTCCGGCTGACCGCGACCGGCGACCGGGTGGAGTTCCCGGCCGGCGAACAGACCGGCGCCGCCCGCCGCGACGAGCTGGGCGTCGTGCCGGCCGAGGCGCTGGCCCGGCTGCTCGCCCCCAACCGGACCAGCGGCACCGTCGAGCTCGCCGACCGTCCACTCGAGAGCGACTTCGGCCTGACCACGTTGCTCGGCATCGCCGACGCCCACGGCATGGACGTCGGGGCGCTCTGGCGGCGGCGCACCCCACAGCACGCCAGGTTGAGCGTGCCGATCGGGGTGACCGAGGACGGCGAGGTGGTCGAGCTCGACCTCAAGGAGTCCGCGCAGGGCGGCATGGGCCCGCACGGCATGCTCATCGGCGCCACCGGCTCCGGCAAGAGCGAGCTGCTCAGAACGCTCGTGCTCGGTCTGGCCGCCACGCACTCGTCCGAGGTGCTCAACTTCGTGCTGGTGGACTTCAAGGGCGGCGCCACCTTCCTCGGCATGGACGAACTGCCGCACACCAGCGCGGTGATCACCAACCTCGCCGACGAGCTGCCGCTGGTCGACCGCATGCAGGACGCGCTGGCCGGTGAGCTCACCAGGCGCCAGGAACAGTTGCGCGACAGTGGTTTTCCCTCGCAGTACGAGTACGAGAAGTCCCGCGTGGCCGGTGCGCCGCTGCCCCCGATGCCGACGCTGCTGCTCGTGGTGGACGAGTTCAGCGAGCTGCTCGGCAGCAAGCCCGAGTTCATCGAGCTGTTCATCTCGATCGGCCGGCTCGGGCGCAGCCTCGGCGTGCACCTGCTCCTCGCGTCGCAGCGGCTCGACGAGGGCCGCATCCACCGGGTGGAGGGCCACCTGTCGTACCGGATCGCGTTGCGCACCTTCTCGTCCATGGAGTCCCGCAGTGTCATCGGGGTCGCGAGCGCCTACGAGCTGCCGTCCGAACCGGGTAACGGGTACCTCAAGATCGACACGACGAACCTGGTGCGGTTCAAGGCCGCCTACGTATCCGGCCCGGCCCCGGCCACGGCGCGCGGGAGCGGCCCGGTCGAGGAGCGGACCAGCGTCGGTAGCGAGATCACGCCGTTCCACGTCCGCGCCCACCCGCTGTCCCACCGGTTGCCGGTCGACCGCACCGAACCGGAGGCGGACGCCGCGGTGGCGGAGGAACCCGCGGAAGGCGGCCAGGAGATCGCGGCGCCCAGCCTCGCCGAGGTGTTCATCGACCGGTTGCGGGGCGCCGGGCCGGCCGCGCGGCAGGTGTGGCTGCCGCCGCTGGCCGACCCGCCCAGCCTGGACGCGCTGCTGCCGAGCGTGCTGCCCGACCCGGTGCGCGGCATGTCCGTGCAGGACCCGGCGGTGCGGGGCCGCCTGCGCGTGCCCGTCGGTCTGGTCGACCACCCGTACGAGCAGACCAGAGAGCTGCTCGTGGCGGACCTCTCCGGCGCGGAAGGGCACATGGCGGTCGTCGGCGCGCCGCAGGCCGGCAAGTCGACGCTGCTGCGCACCCTCGTGCTCGCGCTGGCACTCACCCACACCCCGGAGGAGATCCAGTTCTACGGCCTCGACTTCGGCGGCGGCGGGATCATGGCGATCAGCGGCCTGCCGCACACCGGGTCCGTGGCCACCCGGCTCGAACGGGACCGGGTGGTCCGGACCATCGAGGAGCTGCTGCACGTCATGGAGCGGCGGGAGGAGGTGTTCACCCGGCTCGGGCTCGAGTCGATGGCCGCGTACCGGGCGGCCAGGGCGGACGGCCGCGTCACCGACCAGCACGGCGACGTCTTCCTGGTCATCGACGGCTGGTTCAGCCTCAAGTCCGACTACTCGGAGCTGGAGCAGAAGATCGGCGAGCTGGCCTCCCGCGGCCTGTCCTTCGGCATCCACGTGCTCGTCGCCGCCACCCGGTGGTCGGAGATCCGGCCGTGGCTGCGGGACCTGCTCGGCACCCGGTTCGAGCTGCGGCTCGGTGACCCGATGGAGTCCGAGCTCGGTTCCCGCAAGGCGGCGAAGGTGCCCAACCTGCCCGGCCGCGGGATGACGACGACCGGCGCGCACTTCCTGGCCGCTCTGCCACGCATGGACGCCGGTGCCGACGCCGACCTGACCGCGGCGACACGTGCCGCCATCGACGAGATCAGGACGTTCTGGCCGGGCCCGTCGGCGCCCCCGGTGCGGCTGCTGCCCGCCACCCTGCCGGCCGAGGACCTGCCGGCGCCGGAGGGAGACCTACGCGTCTGCCTCGGCCTCGACGAGCAGCGACTGCACCCGGTGTGGCACGACTTCGGCGCCAGCGCGCACCTGCTCGCGTTCGGGGACAACGAGACCGGCAAGACCAACCTGCTGCGCCTGGTGGTGCGGTCGGTGGTGCGGCGGTACGGGCCGGACGAGGCCAAGATCGTGCTGGCCGACCCGAGCCGGCAGCTCGACGGCGAGGTGCCGGAGCCCTACCGCGCCGGCTACGCGATCACCGGCGAGTCGCTGCGGGAGCTGGCCGGTCAGGCCGCGGTGTCGCTGTCCGACCGGGTGCCCGACCAGAGCATCGCGGCAGACCGGCTGTCCAGCAGGGACTGGTGGCAGGGGCCGAGGTTGTTCCTCGTGGTCGACGACTACCAGCTGTTCGGCGCGGGCATCGGCACCGGTGCGCCGCTGGAACCACTGCTGCCGCTCGTGGCACAGGGCGTCCACATCGGACTGCACATCGTGGTCGCGCGGAGCACCTCTGGCGCGATGCGTGCGCTGACGGACCCGGTGGTGCGACGCATGTGGGAGCTCGGCGCGCCCGGCGTGCTGTTCTCCTACCCCAGGGAGGAAGGGAAGTTCCTCGGTGAGGCGGCGCCGCGCAAGCTGCCGCCCGGTCGCGCCCAGCTCGTCACCCGGCGCGGCGTCAAGCTCATCCAGACCGCGGCGACCGACGCGGACGCCCAGCACGGCGTCCTGCTCGCGGACAGCCTGCGATGACCCGGAAGGGAACGACCATGTCCAACGCGTTGAACACCGCACCCGCCACCGACCTGTGCCGGATCACCGTGCACGGGCCGAAGGGCCGGGCCGATCTCGCGGTGCCGGTCACGGTGCCGGTGGCCCGGTTGCTGCCGGTGCTGGTGGCGCGCGCCGGCGAGCCGGACGAGGACGGCACGTGGGTCCTGCAGCGGCTCGGCGGGCCGCCGCTCGAACCGGGGGGCACGCCGGAGTCGCTCGACTGGCGCGACGGTACCGAACTGCACCTGCGGCCGGCCGCGGATCCGCTGCCGGAGCTGGACTTCGACGACGTCGCCGACGGCATGGCGACCGCGCTGGGCCAGCGCGCGGACCGGTGGCGGCCGGAGCTGAACTCCCCGCTGTTCCTGGGGTTCTGCGTGGCGGCGCTGGTCGCGTACGTGATGGCGGTGCTGTCGGCGCCGAGCACGGCGGCGGCGACGGCCGCGGCCGGCGCCGGTGCCGCCGCGTTGTCGAGCGGCGCGCTCGTGGCCGGGGCCCTGCGCCGCGCCAGTGCGACGATCCTGTTGCTGGGCCTGGGTGGCTGTGTGTTCGCCGGGCTCACCGGCGCGGTCGCGGTGGCCGGCCCCGCGGCCGCACTGCAGCTGCGTGCCGAGCCGGTTCTCGCCGGTGGTCTCGCGGCGGCCGCGGCGGCGGTGGCCATGCTCGTCGCCAGGGCGGTGCGCACGCACCCGGCGCCGGCCGCGCCGTTCGGGGTGCTCGCCGTGACCGGGTCGCTGGCCGGCGGCGCGCAGTGGCTGCACACCGGCGTGGGGATGACCCCGCCCCGCGTCGCCGGCGTGCTCTGCGCGGCACTGCTCGTCGTGCTGGTGTTCGCACCGCGGCTGGCGATCCGCATCGCGCGGATCCGCGGCCCGCAGCTGCCGCGCACGGCCGAGGAGCTGCAGTACGACATCGAGCCGCTGCCGGCCGGCACCGTCGTGGCACGGACCGCGGCCGCGGACGGCAACCTGACCGTCGCCGCGGTCAGCGCCGCCGCGGGGTTCGCCTGCTCGTTCCCGCTCCTGGTCGGTGACTCGGTGGCCGCGCGGGTGCTCGCGGCACTGGTCGCCGTGGCCGCGCTGCTGCACGCGCGGACGTTTCTCGGTGTGTGGCAGCGGGTTCCGCTGGCGGGGGCCGGCGGCTTCGGGCTCGTACTGGTCGGGATGTCCACTGTGGACGGTTGGTCGACGGGTGCGTGGGCGGGTTGGCTCCTGCTGCTCGCGCTCGCCTTCGGGATGTCTTTCCTCGCGGTGGTGCGGCCGCCCGGCCGGCGGCTGCTGCCCATCTGGGGGCATCTGGCCAACGGGTTGGAGATCGCGAGCGCCGCGGCCGTGCTCCCGCTGCTGTTGCAGCTGTTCGGTGTGTACGCGCTGGCCAGCGGCGTTGGTGGGTGAGCTGTGCAGACGCAGAAGGACCATGTCGACGCGTACTCGTTCCTCATGGGGCGGATGACGGCGGCGCTGGTGACCGGAGACGCCTCCCACCCGGAGGTGCCGGCGAGGCGGACGTGGACGGGCCTGCTGGTCGGCGCACTGCTGACGGCCCTGATCACCGCGGGGTTCCTGATCTACGGGCTGATCGCGTGAGGAGAACGAGCGACATGAGCAGGACGAACAGGCAACCGCACGCCGAGCTGCGCCGGCACACGGTCGGCAACGCGCTGGTGGTCCACCGGCCGGGGGACATGACGGGTGCGGCGAAGGCGCTGGCGCTGACCGTCGCGGAGGACCCCGAGCACGACCTGGTGGTGGTGGACCTGCCGGCGGGGCTGCCGGCCGCCGTGTGGAGCTCGGTGGCCGCGACACTTCCCCGCGGCCGCCGCGGTGTGCGGTTGGTGGTCGGTGGCAGGGCGCGGGAGACCGCGACGCTGGCCGGCCAGTGGCTCGCGGACCGGTTGCACCGCACGGTGATCGCGCACGACGGCGCCGTGGTCCCCGCGGCCGGCGGCACGCTGTTCGTCCACTCAGGACGGGACAGCGGTTGGGTCCGCTTCGAGCCGGGTCGCACGCCCCGGTGGGAGGCGAAGCGGTTCCCGCGCCCGTCCTGGGACGCCGCGATCACCGCCGAGACCACGCCGACCAGCGCGCTGGGGGTGGCCGAGCCGCTGCCGAGCGGTCTGTGGATCCGCCCGGTCGGCGCCGAGGACCGGCAGCACGAGCAGCGTGCCAGGCTGGTCGAGCTCTCCCCGCAGCAGTCCGACTTCCCGGCGATCGTGCTGGGCAGTCCCGGTGGGCCGGCCCTGTCACTGGACGACGTGACGCGGATCTGGGTGCGGCTGCCGGCACGGGTCCGGTCCAGCGCCCGGTTCATCCACTACGGACCGATGGCGCTGCCGGCCGGCACCGGTCTCGGGCAGGCGCTCGCCGACCTGCTCGACGAGGAGATCGTCTGCTACACGGGCGTTCCGGTCGGGGACGCCGCCGCGCCGGTGGTGCGCGCGGTGCTGCACGACGGCACCTTCGGGTGGGCGCCCTACGCCCGTGAGCTCGCCCACCGGCCGGGAGCGGACCTGCCCGTGGTGGCAAGCCACCGGCCACCGCTGCCCGACCTGCGGCAGCTCGCGCCGACCGTGTACTGGTACGCCCTCGACGCGGTCATCGAGGTGGTGCAGTCGGGCCTGCTGGTCCGCCCGCCGGTCGACGGCCCCCACACGGCCGAGGTCCGTGCGCTGGCGCCGGATCCGACGCGCAACCGCCTGGTCTTCGACGGTCCCGCCGAGCTGGCCGAACGCCTGCGGCTGCTGGCGGAGGACCTGGCCGCGCGGCTCGACCCCGCCGTCCGGCAGGCCACCGTGGTCACGGCCGCGACGGACGAGGTCGACCGCCCGGTCAGCCGTGCCGCCGAGCAGGCACTCGCGAGCCTCGACCCCGCCGAGCCGCCGGCCGTGCGGTCGACCGGTGCGACCGAGGCCCTCCGGGCACCGGCGCCCGCGGTGGCGCCACAGCCGGCGCCGGCCATCGTCACCGCCGTCGACCTCGTGGTCGAGAGGCCCAGCCCGGCCGGCGAGCCCCGAGCGGTGTCCACCACGGGCCCGGGGGAGCCCGCACCGGAGCCGGCGGGCGGAGCGGTGGCGGTTCCCGTACGGCGCACGCGGGTCGCGGCTCAGCCCACGCCGCGACCCGAGGCGGCCGCACTGCTTGCCCCGCACGGCATTGCCGACGAACGCGAGTGGCTCCGCAGGACACTGGCGCAGGAGTACGGCACCCTGGCCAACGCGGTCGCCCGCGTTCTCTCCGAACACCCCGGCCTGCAGGGCAGGTCGTCCACCGACGCCCTCACCGACGCGGTCGCGGTGCGGATCTACCTGTCCGCCGCCGGCGCCGCGATCGACGGGGGACTGCGTGGCGCCACGGTCGGCCCGCACGTCCCGCTGGCCCGCTGTGTGGTGTCCGGCCTGAGCAGGCTGCCGTCCCACCGCGGCGTCGCGACCTTCTCGACCACGGTGGACCGCGCGCAGTGGGACTTCTACCGCGCCCACCCGGCGATCACCGACTGGGGATTCGTCAACGCGTTGACCGGCCCGTGCGCGGACCTGCCCGGGGACACGGACGTCCTCGTGTGGTCGATGACCGCACGCCGGACCCGGCTGCTCGAACCCGACACCGGCGGCGCGGCGGACCGCGTGCTGTTCGTGCCCGGCACCAGCTTCGCGGTCCTGGAGCTCACCGAACCCGCACCCGGCGCCCGCGGCCGGCTCCTCCTGCGGGAGCTGTCCCCCGGCGAGGTGGACGAGACCGGCCGGGTCGCCGCACCCGCGGCGTTGACCGACCTGGCCATGACGTCCCTGCGCCGCACCGACCAGACGTGGGCCGCGGCACCCCGCACGGCCCGGGTCGCGCCGGACGCCGTCGCGCGCTTCGGCGCGTTGCCGGGCCTCGACACCACCGCACAGGAGGCGTGATGAACCGGCAGATGCTGGTGGTGTCCGGCGACCGGCCGGGCGCGTACCCCACGATCGGCGCCGCGCTGGCGGCCGCCCGGCCCGGCGCGACCATCACCGTCGGTTCCGGGCGGTACGAGGAGCGGCTGGTCATCGACCGGCTGGTGACCGTGGTCGCCGACGGCGACGAGGTCGAGCTGCACGGGACGCTGACGGTGAACGCGGACGCCGTGCGGCTCACCGGGTTGCGGCTCACCGGCGCCGGGGACGCCACGCCGGTGGTCGACGTGGTGCGTGGCGAGGCCGCACTCGACGGCTGCCGGGTCAGCGGCGCCGCGTGGACCACGCTGCTCGCCCGCGACCACGGCTCGCTCGCGTTGCGGGACTGCACCGTGCGTGCCAGCGGCGGCGCCGGCGTCGTGGTCGCCGCCTCGGTGACCAGCACGGTGGAGGACAGCACGATCGTCGAGCCGACGTCGTCGGGGATCGTCGTCACCGAGCAGGGTTCGCTGGTGCTGCGCCGGACCACCGTGGTGCGCCCCGGTGGCAACGGGATCTGCGTGGGCGGCGAGGCCCGGGTGACCGCCGAGGGCGTCGAGATCACCGGCGCGGCCAAGCCGGCGATGGTGGTCGAGCAGCAGGCAGGCGCGTCGCTCACCGGTCTGACCGTGCGGGACAGCGCGAACGTCGACCTCCTCCTGACGACCCGGGGCGAGGTCACCGTCCGGGACTCGACGTTCTCCGGCGCACCGGCCCAGGCCGCGCACATCGCGGGCGGGTGCGCCCCGGTGCTGACGAACTGCGTGTTCTCCGGCACCGAGCACATCGCCGTCCGGGTGACCTCCGCCGCCTCGCCGCACCTGGTGGACTGCGTGGTCGACGTCGGCGACAGCGGTACCGGCGTGGACGCGGACGGGGGCAGCGCGCCGCGGCTCGACCGGACCACCGTCCGGGGCTCGACCGGCACGGCCGTGCGGGTGGGGGAGGGGACCGAGCTGCGCGCCACCGGCCTGCGGCTGTCCATGGCGAACGGTTCGGGCGTCGTCGTGGCCGGGCGGTCCGGGCTCCAGCTCACGGACGCACAGCTCGACACGGGCTCGCACCCGGCCGTCGAGGTCACCGGCGCGGCGCGCGCCGGCCTCGTCGACGTCCAGGTGCGGTCCACCGCGCCCGCCGCGATCGCCTTCGCCGGCGCCGGTCCGTCCACGATGGCCTCCACCGCGCTGACCGGCGGCGGTCTCTCGGTCGTCGGCGGTCAGGAGTTCTCGGTGCGGGACACCGAGATCGTCGGCGCGGGTGCCGAGGGGATGCGGTTCGGCGCGGGCGCGGTCGTGGCCGCGACCCGCTGCCGGGTGCGCGACTCCGGCGGCGACGGGATCGCCGTGGCGGCCGGCGCCTCGGTCCGGCTGGTCGAGTGCGAGGTGCGCGGTGCGGCTGGCGACGGCATCCGGCTGGCCGACGAGGACGCGACGACGCTCGTGGGCTGCACCGTCCTCGACAACGCGGGCGGCGACCGGCCGACCGGCGCGGAGCGGACGGCGGAGTTGACGCCGCCTGCCGGGCCGGCCACCGGTGTGCTGGCCGAGCTGGACTCGTTGATCGGGCTCGCCGGGGTGAAGACCGAGGTCACCGGGCTCGTCAACCTGATCAGGATGGCCCAGCGGCGCGAGCAGCTCGGCCTGCCGATGCCGCCGATGAGCCGGCACCTGGTGTTCGCCGGACCGCCCGGCACCGGCAAGACCACCGTCGCCCGCCTCTACGGCAAGGTGCTCGCCGAGCTGGGTGTGCTCGCCAAGGGGCACCTGGTCGAGGTGGCGCGGGCGGACCTGGTGGGGCAGTACGTCGGCTCGACCGCCATCAAGACGACCGAGGTGGTGACCGGCGCCATCGGCGGTGTGCTGTTCGTCGACGAGGCCTACACGCTGACCGCCCAGTCGGGTGGTTCCGGTCCGGACTTCGGCCAGGAGGCCGTCGACACGCTGATGAAGATGATGGAGGACCACCGCGACGAGCTGGTGGTGATCGTCGCCGGCTACTCCGGGCAGATGACGCGGTTCCTGGCCTCCAACCCCGGCCTCGCGTCCCGCTTCACCCGCACCGTCGAGTTCCCGAACTACAGCGTCGACGAGCTGGTGACCATCACGACCGCCCTGTGCCGCAAGCACTACTACGAGCTGACCGACGACGGGCTCGCCGCGCTGCGGCAGTACTTCGAACGGGTGCCACGCACCGACACGTTCGGCAACGGCCGGGTCGCGCGCACCCTGTTCGAGGCCATGGTGAACAGCCAGGCGTCGCGGCTGGCCGCACGACCACCGGCCAAGGACACCGAGCTGAACCGGCTCACCGCCGAGGACCTGGCGGCCGAACTGGCCGCGCTGACCGCCCCCGCGGCGGGCACCGCGCCGGTCACCGCGGACGACCCGGTCGAACAGGTCGAGGCCAGCACCGGCTGGCGGCGGCTGTCGGGCCTGGTCGGCCAGGCGGCGACACGTGGTGCGGTGGGCGCGGCGCTGGTCCGGCTGACCGAGCTCGGCCGAGGGGGCGGGGCGGTCGCACCGGGCGCCAACGCGATCATCTCGGGGCGGCGCGGCTCCGGTCGCGGTGAGGTGGCGCGGATGTACGCACGCACGCTCGCCGAGCTCGACCTGGTTCGCACCGGCGCCGTGGTGCGTGCCGCAGTCGCGACCGACCTGTGCCCGCACTGGCCCGGTCAAGCGGAGAGCCTGGTGCGTGCGGCGTTCGACGAGGCGAGTGGCGGCGTGCTGGTGATCGACGTGGATGGTGACGGGGTGGTCGGGCCGGGCACCGCCGGCATGGACGCGGTGGAGGCCGTCGCCGACTCGATGGCCGCGCGGCCGGCCGATCCGGTGGTGGTGTTGACCGGTGAGCAGGCCCGGCTGGGCGAGCTGTTGTCCGTGCTGCCCCGGCTGCAGACCGGGTTCGCCGAGTCCTGGCAGCTCGACGAGTACACGGTGGACGAACTGGCGGAGGCAGCCGTGCGGTTGCTCCTGCGGCGCGGGCACGAGGTGCCGGACGAGGTCCGCACGGCCATCGCGTCCGCGCTGAGTCCACAGTGGACGCTGTGGGAGGCGCACCAGCTGGCCCGCCGGCTGTCGCGGACCGCGGCGTCACGCACGCTGGCGGCGGCCGACCTGCGGGCCGGCGGCACCACCGCGGCACTACCACTGGCAGAAGTCGGCTGAGGAGGAGACGATGGCGAACGAGGAACAGGCACTGGCCGACGCGATGACCGCGCTCCGGGAGCGCCGTGCGGCGCTGGCCCGCCTGCGCGCGGACCTGGGTTCGGTGTCCGGGACGGCGACCGCGCCGCGCCAGGTCGTGTCGGTGACCGTCGGCCCGCGCGGCCGGCTCACCGACCTGAGGTTCCCGACCGGCGCCTACCGCGCCATGGCGCCGGCCGAGCTGGCCGAGGTGATCGCGAAGACGGTCGCGGACGCGCACGCGCAGGCCATGGCCAGGTGGGCCGAGCTGTTGGCCCCGATGCTCCCCGGAGGACTGTCCGCGGAGGCGGTCCTGGCCGGCACGGCCGACCTGAGCGACCTGGTGTCCGACGAGCCACGCACGCCCGGATCCGCACGCACCGGATCCGCACGCACCGAGGAGAAGCGATGAGCGACCACGATTTCTGGGTGAACCCGAACGGCCTGCGGCGCAGCGCGGAGGGTTTCACCGACAAGGAGTTGGAGATCAACAGCATCTCGGCGCGGATCACCGCGCTGACCGACCCGGCACGGCTCACCGACGCGACCGGCGGCGACAGCGGTGGCCGGGAGTTCGCGGGCGTGCACCTCAACATGGCGGGCCAACTGCACGACGGCGTACGGGCGTGGAGCACCGCGACCGGCGCCACGGGCGGCGGGCTCCGTAGCGTCGCGAGGACGTTCGCCGCGGTCGAGACCAACGCGACCACCGGTGCGAAGGCCTTGAACCGCACCGTGTCCGCCGACCAACCGGTCCAACCGGCTCAACCAGTTCAACCAGTTCAACCGGCGACCGCGGGCGTCCCGGTCCGTGCCAGAGCCGTCCAGCCGCGAAGCGAAAAGAAGTAGGGCATTCCGATGAGCCTGATGGTCGACCCCGAGTACAACTGGTTCTTCGGCATCATCGCGGGCAGCAACTGGCCGCAGGGAGACGAGGACAAGCTGCGCGCGCTGGCCGCCGACTGGGACGGCGTCGCCGCCGACCTCGGCCGGGCCGGCGAGGGGTTCGGTCCGCTGTCGAAGGAGATCACCGGCAGCGTCGGTGGGACGGTGGGCCGCAACTTCGTACGGTTCGGCCACAAGCTCGGCAGCTACCAGGGCGACTTCGCGCAGTCGGCGGCCGGCCAGGCCCGCCTGCTGCGCCAGCAGGCCCTCAACGTCGAGAACGCCAAGTACTCCATCCTGATCCAGATCGCCTTCACCGCGTGGGAGATCATCTCGGCGCTGGCGGACCCGTTCACCGCGCCCCTGGTGCCCGAGATCATCCTCGAGGGCCAGCTGGCGGTCCGCACGCTGATGAAGCGTTTCTTCGGCAGGACATCGAGTTTCGTCCGCGCGGCGATCTCGGAGGGGATCGAGGAGGTCGTGCAGGACGCGCTCGCCCAGCTGATCCAGATCGCGCAACACAACCGCGACGGCGTCGACTGGGGCTCCCTCGGCGTGTCGGCCGGTTTCGGCGCGGGCGCCGGCGCCTTTGGCCACGGCGTCCACAAGGGCCTGGCGAAGTACGACCCGAAGTTCGCCAACAGCTGGAAGGGCGCCGCCGCCACGGAGGCCATCACCGAACTGGGAATCGGCCTCGGCACCCTCCCCTTCGGCGGCGACGCGGACGGCCTGGGCTGGTCGGTACTGAACGGCGGCCTGAGCGGTGCGGCAACCCACGCCGCCCACCTCGTGCACCACAAGGACACCCCAGACCAGAAGGTCCCGGCAGTCCCGAAAGGCCCCAACACAGACGGCGACAACCTCCCCACTGACTTCGAGCCCCCACCTCCGTACGTCGACGACCGACCACCGTCCTACCAGGACAACCAACCGGCCAAGCCCAGCCCCAGCCCCAGCCCCACACCGGCACCGACGCCGAACCGCACCACCAGTGCGGGAACGCCGACCACACCGGCCCCCACCCCGACCAGAACACCCTCGCCCCAAGCAAACCCAGCTACCGAAGTTGGCCCACCGACCACCCAACCCCAACCGCCCACCACCGCGACACCCGAACCCGCCCTCACCGAGACGCCCACCCACACCCCAACACCCCAACCAACGCCCACCCACACCCCAGCACCCGACACCGCACCCCAACCAACGCCCACCCAAGCCGCCCCGGCTACCCAGGCGAACAACGCCAACTCCGCCACACCCGAAGCGAAGGCCACCGCCCCGCCCCGGGAGACCCCCTCCACCGAAGCCACATCGAGCACCGCGACGAAGGTCGCCCCCGCCGCGACCCAACCCACCGAGACCGCCGCTCAGAGCACAAACAAAACAGCTACCAACACCACCACAACCCCCCAACCAAGCCGGACACCCACCCAGCCAGATCGCACCACCCCAACCCCCGACACCCGGATCTCGACCTCCGGCACCTCCACCACCGTCCACAACCTAGCCACACCAAGCCCCGTATCACCAAGTCCCGGTAGCTCCTCCGCCAAGATCCACAACCTCGCCACATCAAGCCCTACAACCCCGAACCCCGACACCTCACCGACACGAACCACGCCCCAACCAAGCCGCACCCCAGACCCCACAACGAAAGAGCCAACCCGCACCGAGCCACGACACACACGACGCGGCCCGGTACGCACGGAGCTGAACTTCGACGCCGACCTCACCCACCGGACGAACCGGGAACTCCGCCGACTCGGCCGGGACGACATCCGACTGTCCCAAGAGGACATAACCGAGATGCGGGCCCAACGGGCGGGAAAGCCGCTCGCCCGGGACGTCGTCGGGCTGTCGAACCAGCTTGCCCAGGTCGCGATCATCGGTGACGTCGTTCGGCTCCGGGGTGGCGTGTACGACCCCAACTCCGGTCACGGGTCGATCTCCTTCAACGAGAAGCAGACGGGGAGTCTGTCAACCGAGCAGCGACAGGAGGTCGCGGAGATCGCCAGGGCGTCGGCCGATCTGCTGGTGAGTGGGCTGCCGACCCAGCAGCTCCACGTACGGGTCACCGGCTACGGCAACGGTGAGTTCTCCTTGCTGGACAAGGACAAGACCCGCAGGACAGCCGAGGAGACCGGCCGGCAGCGTGCCGGTCTGGTCGCCGACGCGCTCGACACGAGGCTGGCTCAGGAGCTCGGCTCCCGTCCCGGTCCCCTGTCCGTACCCCAGGACGTGCGCATCGAGCGCGTCAGCGCCGGGCGTGGCGGTGCCGGGGAGACGGACACCACGCGCCGGCGAGCGGATGTGGACGTCCGGCTGGTACCCCGTGATGGCAGGACGCTCCGCTTCGCAAGGCCGAGCGACCTGCGCGCGGTCCCGGTGCCCGATCGGGAGCTGGCCATGAGGAACGACATCCACGACCCGACCCTGCCCATGCGCACGGTCCTCGACAGGCTCGGCACGCAGTCCCCGCCGGACCGCCACACTACCCAGGACCCGCGGCCGCGGCTGCGCCTCGACGAGGTCCTGCGGCGCGACCAGCGCTGGCTGGCCTACATCGATCCCTACGACCACGCGACGGCCCAGGAAAGACACCCGGACGACCCCGGCGGCTACTACGCCAACAACTTCGCGGCCGCCATGGGCCCCGCCGTCGACAGGAACCTGCAGGGTGACGGGATCGACGTCAGCCGGCTCGACTGGAACTCCTACCGACGCCTGTACGCCGAGGTGACCAACGGGGTCGAGGGCGACCGGTTCGTGCGGACCGGGACGGGTCGGCAGGCGGGCTTCGCGATGCGTACCCCCGTGCCCGCACCCGACATCCTCACCGAACACATCGGTGGCCGGCGGCTCATGAGCCACACCCTGGATGACGCGCCCCTCACCCAATGGGCCAGGGACGACAACCGCGGACACACCTCGATCACCACCCAGTACGCGGGGAGGGACGCATCCGATCTGGTCAACGAGATCTTCGACCGGTTCCGCGGGGAGATCGCCGAGGCAGGTGACGACCACGCGCGGCTGATCGCCATCGCCAGGGCGGTGCGCGCACTGCACGTGCTCCACCTCCACCGCGACGGCAACGGCCGGCTCAACGTGTACATCCTGTTGCCCCGCCTGCTGATGGAGTACGGCTTCCACCCGCTGTACCTCGACCACGGCGACAGTCAGCGGCGCGCCGTGCTGAACTCCGTCGGCGCGCTGTTCAACGGCGGCTACACGGTCGAACAGATCGCCACGGCCATCGAGTTCCTGCAACCGCCCGCCTCGCGGTTCGACCGCACCTACGGCGCCGAGACAGCGCAAGGCCGTCCGCCCGCGCCCGACACCGGGGATGCCGTCTTCGGCACGCCGGCCGACCAGGAACCGGCACGGCAGGGGGAAACCAGGAAACGCCCGGCCGAGCAGGACGCCGACACCGACACCGATCGGGCCAAGCGGCCCCGCGTGCTCGACGTGCTCCCCGGCTCGGCGCAGGACGCGGTGCTCTCCGGCCTGCACGACGTGCGACGCGACGCCACGGGCGGGCAGGACACGCCGCCGCCCTCGCGGCCGTGGGCCTTCACCGAGCCGGGACAGGCACCGGGGGAGGGGCGGCCGAGGGTGCTCTCCAGGGACACGTTCCCCGAGCACTCCCTCGAACCGATCCGCTACCTCCGTGAGCACCACCCCGACCTGATCGGGCTCAACGCGGTGCGCTACCACGCCGCGCATCCCGACTACCTGGTCAACTGCGTCAACGTGGCCGTCTCGGTCAGCGAGACCCTCAACGGACATCGGCACGTTCCCCTGCCCGCCAGCGGCCCCCGGCGCGGTTCGCTGATCGAGCAGCACTTCGGCCGGCCGGTGCGGCCGCTGGCGGACCCGGACGGCATCGTCGACGCACTCGTCACCGCCGGCCCCGGCGCCCACGGCATCGTCTTCGACATCGGCCCGGACGGCCACGGCCACGTGTTCACCGCCCTGTACGACGCCGGTACCAACGACATCGTCCTCCTCGACGTCCAGTCCGGCCGCTTCGCCGCGGTCCGCGCCGACCACACCTACGGCTTCCTCCTGACCTCCGGCCCCACCGGCGACACCGTGGCCCCCACCCCGTTCTCCCACCACGACTTCGGCGCGCCGAGCGGCGCGAACCTCCCAGGTCCGGAGACCGTCCGCGCGCCGAACACCTCGCGCCTCCCCGGTCCGCTGCTCGTCACCACCCCGCCGACCGATCACCAGCTGGATCAGGTCAGGGCGCTCGCCACCCAGGCCGCGGCGGCGACACTCGACCACCTGCACCACACCGGTCGCCGTGCCGTGATCACGATGACCAGCCACGGGCCGCTCACCTCGTTGTACAGCCACTCCGTACGGGCAGTGGTCAACTCCGCGGTTCAGCGGGCGTTCGCCGAGCGCCGGCACCTGGCGCCGAGGGAGCTGGATGCCGACGAGGACGTGTCCGTCCGCCACGTCACCGACCAGACGGGTCCGTCGCGGATCGAGATCAGCGTCGGCACCGAACCGCACCCGTCCCCGCCGTCCCTGCCCACCTTCCCGAGGTCGGGTCCGTTCACCTCGGACCCGACGGCCGGGACCAGAGACCTGCTCGACGACCTTCACGGCCAGCAACCGCCAGACGCCACGCCGCGGCGGCCGCTGCCGCCGCTCGGTCTCGACCAGGTCCTGTGGCGCAGCCAGCGCTGGCTGGCCTACATCAGCCCGGACAACCACCAGGAGGCGGTCGCCACCCGTCCCGGCAACCCCGGCGGCATGTACCGCGACGACTTCCAGCAGCCGATGGACGCCGCGGTCGTGAAGATCCTGCAGAACGGCGTCATCGATGACCGGCTCAGCTGGCGAACCTACAAGTCGTTGCACAGGGACGTCGTCGCCGGCGCCCAGGGCAGCTTCAGGCGCACCGGACACCCGGCGGGAGCGGGTTACTCGCTGCGCACCCCGGAGCCGGCGGCCGACATCCTCACCGAACGGCTCGGGAACCGGCCGCTCATGTCCGACGATCCGGCCGACAACCCGCTGACGCGCTGGCGGTGGTCGGACGACCATCGCTCCGCGATCGCCGAGACCCGGTACACAAGCGATGACACCGGCGCGCTCGTCGACGAGGTCTTCGACCGCATGTACGCGGAGCTGGCGGCCGCCGACACCGACAACGACAGGTTGATCGCGATCGCACGGGCGGTACGCGCCCTGCACGTGCTGCACCCGTACCTGGACGGCAACGGCCGGCTCAACGTGTTCGTCCTGCTGCCCCATCTCCTGATGCGACACGGGTTCCGGCCGATGTACGTCGGCGACAACGACACCCAGCGCGAGATCCTCCTCGCGATGGGCGCCCTGTTCAACGGCGGCTACACCCTCGACCAGATCGCGACGGCGATCCGGATGTTCCAACCACCTCGGACGGACGACGACTCCTCGGACGAGGATTCCCCGGGCGACTACTCGGACTAGTAGGCCGCACGGCCCGCGCGGTTCGGCGTACGGTCGACTGGTGCGCAGTCGAGAGCGGCGCGTGGCCGAGGCGGTCACGGCGTACCTGGCGCGGGCCGGGCAGCACCCGGAGCCGCGGGCGCTCGCGCACGTGGTCGGCGCGGCCGCCGGCGCCGCGAGCTGCGCGCTGGTCATCGACCAGCAGCGGTACCAGTGGGGCGAGCACCCCGGGCCGTGGCTCGAACACGACATCAGCTACGGCGACGTGGTGGTCGGCACGCTGGCCGTCGCGCCGGAGTCGGTGCGGCGGCTGCCGGCCGTCGCCGCCGTGCTCGGTCCACCGGTCGCCACCATCCGGATGGCCGAGGGGACGGACCGGCTGCGGCGCGAGGGGGACGCGGCGACGCGGGCGCTGGCGGACGAGCGGTGGCGCGCGGCGGCCGAGATGGAGCTCCAGCGCCGCGGCCTCGAACGCGACCTGCACGACGGTGCGCAGCACAACCTGGTCGCGCTGCGGATGTCGCTCGCGCTCCTCGAGCACGAGATCAGCGCGGGCAAGGGCCGCGAGCGCGTGCCGGACCTGCTGGCGCAGCTGGCCACGGCCGAACGCGTGCTGCTCCACACGGCGGCCGGGATCCTCCCCGGCACGTTGGTCGCCGACGGGGTCGCCGTGGCACTGCGCACCGAGATGGCCAAACACGGCACCGTCACGTTCGACGCGACGGAGGTCCGCCGCCGCTATCCCACCCCCGTCGAGTCGGCGGTGTACTTCGTCGTGCTCGAGGCCGTCAACAACGCGCGCAAGCACGCGCCCGGCGCGCGGATCGTGGTCGCCCTGCGCGACGACGACCGAGGCCTCGAGTTCACCGTCGCCGACGACGGGCCCGGTTTCTCAATGACCACGCCGAACGGCGGGCTGTCCAACCTGGCCATGCGGGCCGCGTCCGTCGGCGGGACGATCGAGGTTCACTCCCAGCCGGGTGCCGGCACCACGGTCCGGGGTGTGGTTCCGCTCTGATCCTCAGGACAGCGCAAGACGTTCCGCGGTGCGGACGAGGACCTCGCAGACGGCGCGGTCGCGCCCGCCGGTGGCCGGATGCTCGACGTGGACGCGCCAGCGCACGACCGCTTCGCGGGCGGCCGCGGTGATCTGTGCCGACGTGGCGCCCGCGGAGAGTCCGAGCCGGCTGCACGGGTCGACACCGTCCCCGCCGAGCAGGCGGGCCGCGGCGGACGCGACGCCACGCAGCAGGCCACCCTGTTCCAGTTCGTCGAGCAGGTCAAGCTCGGTGAACTCGTGGGCGTCGACCAGGATCCGGTCGACCGCCCAGCGCAGCCGGTGATCGTAGGGCAGTGCGCGGACCAGCTCCGCCATCGCCACGACGGCGCGCCGCGCGGTGATCACCGGCCCGCGCGCGACCAGGGACGCGACCACCTCGTCCGCCTGGTCGGTGGTGGCCAGCACGACCCGGTTCCGCCCAGCCAGCAACGCTTTGCGGAACTCCGGCGGCGGGGTGGCGCGGCACAGCACCGCGTCCACGCTGCCCAGCGGACCGTCGTCGGCGCGGAACTCCTCGGCCAGCGCCCGGTCCGCGACCGCGTCCACGGAGAGGACGGACACACCGGCGGCGGCCGGGACCGCACCACCGACGACCGCGAGCCGGGGCAGGGTGGTCAGCCGCTCGGCGGCCGCGTCCCACCTGGCCTGCTCCGGCCGCCCGGCGAACACCTGCTGTCCCTGCCGCAGCAGCTCCCCGACCTGTTGGTACAGGGCGCTGCCGACCCGACGGGCCTCGTCGGCGCGGGTCGGCTGGACCTGCTCGACCCGCTCCGCCAGCCGCACGCTCACCACCGCGACGCCGTCGGTGACCCCACAGGCCAGCTCGCCGCCGAGGACCTCGATCCGCTCCGCGTCGTGGCGCAGCATCGCGCGCAGTTCCTCGGACAGCAGCGAAACCGGCGCGCTCACCCTGGCGTGCAGGGCGTCGTCCCTGCCGAACGCCACGGTCACCGGACCACCGGAGGTCCTGCTGGACAACAGGTTCAGCGCGGCCGCGACCGCGTGGTAGAAGCCGGACTCCAGCTGCCACCCGAGTCGCCGGCCGAGGTCGCCGGTGAAACCCACCGGGCAGGCCAGCGTCGCGGCCAGCTCCTCCAGCGCCGCACGCGGACCGCGGTCGGGCAGCATGGCCGGGAACACCCCGCGCACCACGACCCGGAACTCGTCGATCAGCTCGTCCAGCGCCTCCTGTGCCGGCGCCAACCCCGAGCCGTCCTCGGCGACCCCCCGCAGCCGTCCGGCGATCCCGGCCAGCTCGCGCAGTGTCGTGGTGGTGATCGCGGTGACCAGACGGTGCCGTTCCAGGTCACGGACCTTCGCGACCCGCGTGCGTGCGGTGGCCAGCTCATCGTGCAGCCGGCGTGCCCGCCGGCCGGCGGCCTCCTGGTCGACCCGCAGCCGCGTCAACCGCGCCGCCGTGCCGAGCCAGACCGCCGTGTCCCTCAGCAACGCGCGGGTCGTGTCGTCCCACCGGACCGCCGCGACGACGAACACCGCACCGCCGCCACCGACGGGCTCGGTGACCGCCGCGTCGAGTGCGGCGGCCGGCAAGGACAGCCCGGCAGGCCACGACTCGACGACGGTGCGTCCCCGGTCGGTCGGCACCGCGTAGACCACCTGGCCGTCGACGGCCTCGGCGAGGTTGCGCACGAGTGCGCCGGCCAGGTGCTCCGGCCGCGCCTGTCCGGCCACCTCGTAGGCGGGCCGGACCCGCGAGCGCACCAGGCGTGGCACCTGCACGCCGGTCACGGCACCAACCCGTCCATCTGCCGGTTCCTCAGGTACGCCAACACCGCGAGCACCCTGCGGTGGTGCACGGTCGCGTCGGCGGGCAGCCCGAGCTTCGTGAAGATCGCCGCGATGTGCTTCTCCACGGCCTTGGCGGAGATGAACAGCTCCCCGGCGATCGCGCTGTTGGCCCGGCCCTCCGCCATCAGCCGCAACACGTCGGTCTCCCGCTGGCTGAGCGTCGAGACGGCCCCGTCCACCTGGTTCGTCCCGCCCTGCACCAACCGCTTGGCCAGCACGGGCTCGATGACGATCTCACCGGCGGCGATCCGCTCCAGGGTGTCCCCGAGGATCCGGACGCTCGCCACCCGTTCCTTGAGCCGGTAACCGATCCGCTCCACGCCGATCTCCAGCACCCGCATCAGGTAATGCGTCTCCGCGTAGTGCGAGAGCAGCAGCAGACCGGTGTCGGGGTGTGCCGCGCGCAGGCGTTCCGCGGTGGCCAGCCCGCCGTCGACGCCCGGTGGCATCCGGATGTCCAGGATGGCGACGTCGACCGGGTCCTCCGCGACCGCGGCGAGCAGCACGTCGCCGTCCGGGAAGCAGCCGGTGACCTCATGGCCGGCTGCTTGCAGCAACAGCACGAGACCCTCGCGGAACAGGACGCCGTCCTCGGCGATGGCTATCCGCATCGCAGTACCGCCCGGTGTTCGCGCCACCCGGCGTCGCCAGTTTCGTGATCCCTGACGAGCAACCGAACGACGTGCCTACCGCGAACCCACACCCCGACCACGCTACCCCGGCGCGACGTGTGGAAGTAGTCGGCGGCGATCCACCGTTCCAGCGTCATTTCGTCACGCACGGCTAACAAGGGTGCCGCCCCTCTTCCCCGGGTAGGACATCCCTCCTAGCGTGTTGCTCTGCGGTTCTCGCCCCGTCCGCGTGCCATGGCGGGGCCAAGGGGAGGTGTCGTGCCGTACGTGCTGGGGATCGACCTGGGCACCACGTTCGTATCAGCTGCGGTCGGGGACAGCGCCGGTACCCGCATGGTGCCGCTCGCACCGGAGATCGTGGTGCCCTCCCTCGCCTACCACGCACCGGGCGGCGCACTGCTCACCGGCGCCGCGGCGCTGAACGCCGCCGCCGACCCGGCGAGCCACTCGTCGTCGTTCGGTCGTGGCTTCAAACGGCGCCTCGGCGACCCGACGCCGCTGATGCTCGGCGGCGCCGCGTACTCGCCGACCGCGTTGATGGCCGCGCAGCTGCGGGACGTGCTCAGCACCGTGACCGGTGTGATGAGTGGGCGGCCGGAGTCGATCGTCTTGACCTGCCCCGCGATCTGGGGGCCGTACCGCAGGGAGCAGTTCGCCGAGGTACCGCGCATGGCGGGGGTCGACACGTTCGTGCTGACCACCGAACCGGAGGCCGCCGCCACGCACTACTACCGCGAACGCGCGCTCGGCGACGGCGAGGTCGTCGCCGTTTATGACCTAGGTGGCGGCACCCTGGACACCACGGTGCTGCGGGTGCGGGCCGGTGCCATGGAGATCCTCGGCACGCCGGAGGGCGTCGAGCACCTCGGCGGCATGGACTTCGACGACGCCCTGCTCGGTCATCTCGACGAGCGGCTGGATGGGGCGATCACGGCGCTCGACCCGGCGGAGACCACCACGCTCGCAAGGATTCGCGCGCTCTGCGTCCAGGCCAAGATCGACCTGTCCACCGAGCCGGACGTGAGGCTCACCGTGCCGCTGCCGTCCGGACCACGCGAGCTGACCGTCACCCGGCTCGAGTTCAACGCGGTGATCCGGCCGTCGGTCGAGCTGACGGTCAGCGCACTGCGGCGCACGGTCGCGTCGGCGAGGCTCGACGACGACGACCTGTCCGCGGTGCTGCTCGCCGGCGGCTCGTCCCGGGTCCCCCTCGTGCGGCAGATGGTGTCCGAGGAGTTCGACAGACCGGTCCGGGCGACACTGCACCCCAAGTTCACCGTGGCGCTGGGTGCAGCCTCGGTCGCGGCAGGCGCACTGCTCGGCGACCGGTCCGGCCCGACCCCACCCCCGGCCACACCGGCACGGCCGCGGCGATGGCTGGTACCGGCAGGAGCCGCCGCCCTCGCGGTGGTCGCCGCGCTGGTGATCGCGTTGATCGGCCTCAACTCCACCCCGACGGCGGGCGCGGGTGACACGTCGACGTCCGCACGGTCGGCCCCCGCGCCGGACCCGCTGGTCCTCTTCGACAACACACCGGTCAAGCCGTACCGAGCGTTCATCGGCTCGGACCAGAACTGGAGCGGCAACGAGGTCCTCGGGACGGCAAGCCACCCGGCGATCGCAGCCGATGACACCGACGGACTGCACGTGACGTGGCGAGGCAGCGGCCCGGCGCAGGTCTACCTGCAGACGGTCCAGGACACCCGTGATCTCAGGTCCTATGTGGACAACGCGGGTGCGTTGGTGTTCACCGCGGTGGTGCACTCTTCGAGTCGTGCCAAGGTCGTCGTCGGCGCGCACTGCGTCTACCCGTGCGGCGCGGAGCTCGACGCGTCCAGCGTGTTCCGCGCGCTCCCGGTCGGCAAACCGAGCACGGTCCGCATCCCGTTGCACTGCTTCACCGACAAGAAACTGAACGCGAAAGCCGTCAACACGCCCTTCCTGGTGTGGTCGGATGGTCCGCTCGACGTGACCTTCCGCGACATCGCCTGGGAAGCCGGCGTCGCGGACGAACCAGGCGCGAGCTCGTGCGCCGACCTGCCGTGAGTGACGGGTTATCCCTACCGAGCAAAACCGGGACCACACCTGGACCACGGGGGATTTACCCAGCGATTTCGCCGCCCGAATCGGCGAGGCTTCCACCAAGCGAAGCGAAAGGGCGGGATCGACATGGTCACCATCGAAGACGTAGTGCGTACGCACGGTGCGGCATTGCTCAACTACGCCACCAGGCTCGTCAACGGGGACCGGCACACCGCCGAGGACGTGGTGCAGGAGACCTGGATCCGTGCGTGGCGCAACCTCGACCGACTCACCGAGGACCACGGTTCGGTACGCGGCTGGCTGATGCGGGTCGCCCACAACATCGCGGTGGACCAGCACCGCCGCCGTGCCCGATCGACCGAGGTCGAACTGCCCGAGCAGGACCTCCAGCACACGACCACACAGCCCCCGGGAGACGACGAGGTGGCGACCAGGGTCGTGGTGCGCGACATCCTCGGCGCCCTGACCCCGATCCACCGCGACACCGTCGTCGCGGTCTACTACGCCGACCGCACGACCGCGTCGGCGGCGCTGGCCCTCGGCGTGCCGCCGGGCACGGTGCGGAGCCGGCTGCACAACGCCCTGCACACACTGCGCACCACCGTGACCCCTCGCGCCCTCGAAGCCGCCTGACACGTACCGGTCTTGGTGGCGCAGGCTGAGCTACCTCGTAGGGCGTGTACGGGGACGCTTGAGGTCGCCCTCCACAAAGACGAGTCGCCGGTGGCGCCTCCGCGACGGAAACCAACCACGTGATTCCGGGTGAACTGCCCGCCCTGAGCTTGTCGTTTAACCCGTAGCTTCGTTGTTCTTGCTGGTGGTCGCGCCTTTTGTGATCGTTTTGCCGACGTTGTGGCGGGTGGCGCGGTGTTGGTTGCGGGAGCCGGGTGGGCGTCCTGGCCCGGGGTGGGAGGGTTTCGGTGCGCTGGCCGGGGAGGTGGTCTTGCGGTGGAGGTTGCGAAACCCGCGGCGGACGCGGGCCGGGGTCAGCCGGTGTGGTTCGGTGACGGGTTTCTCCCAGGGGCGGCGGAGATCGCTGGTGAGGTGGCGGGCGAGCCGGAGTTGGGTGTGGGCGGTGATGACGAGCCAGGTCCACCGATCTGCTTGTTCGGGGGTGCGGACGCGGGGGCGGGTCCACCCGAGGGTCTGTTTGAGGAACCGGAATGTGTGCTCCAGATCGAATCGGCGCAGGAACGCGCGCCACAATCGGTCCACATCAGACGGTGTCACATCGGGGTTGGAGTGCCACAGCCACACCGGTTTCGGATCACGCTCGCCGGGCAACCGATCCACCGTGAGGCGGATGAGGCTGCCGTCGATGATCGGCAGCGGATCGTCGTGGTGCTGCCAGGCGGCGCGGCGGGTCAAGCGAGGATGCAGCCGGTTCCACGCGGATGCCCGGGCGGTGCCGTAACGGGTGGTGTTGGTGATCGTGGCCGCCTCAGGTTCGGGCTGAGTCGTGGGATCGCTCAGCTTGAACTCCTTGCCGTGCTTGGGTGGACGCCCGTTGGCGCCAGGCGTGCGGGGTGGGACGGGGAAGAGGAAGATCCGATCAGAACGCACCCCGGCCCAACAGTTCGACAGGTAGGTCAGTGAGCAGAAACGCCAGTCGTGTGATGTCGTAGCCGGCGTCGAACACCACCAGAATGTCTGGGTCATCGGGCTTCCACTGTCCCGCAGCCATCATCCGCTCGACCACCTCGCGTACCTGGACGGCGGTCACCTCGGTGACATCGTCGGCAGGCCCGAGGCGTTGCGCGTCCAGGGTCGCCGTCCACGACGTGCGGCCCGGCTCCAACGCGGCCACGAACGAGTACGGCCAGCCCGGGATCATCTGCGCCTGCCCCTTGCCGCGCGCATAGGTATGGCAGAACAACCGTTCAGCCGAAGCGGCAGCGTCCGGCCGCAGCCAGTTGCTGACATCCACGCCCAGCATGATCCGTCCCTCCCGGTCTCGGGGCAGCGGCAACCCAGCCAGCGCACGCCGCAGCCGCCCGATCTCGACCCGCCCACCGGCCAGACCGTCGTACAGCGCGCCGTGTCCCCGCCGATGCTCGGCCGTCAACGACAGCCCCACCAGCGTGGTCCCCCTCGCTGCACAGCACCGCATCCGTCAGCTCGAACAACGCATCCGCCCGCAACGGCAGACACCGGTAGAACTCCTGCCGGAACTGTGTCAGCTCCCCGAGCGCGCGCTCACGCCCGCCATCGTGCACACTGATCACCGCAGCCCTTGGTGTTGATCTTCTTTCTGTCGCAAGAAGCATGATCAACCAAGGGCTGCTTCCATGATCAACCGGGGCCACCCCGCACAGCCCGGGGGTTAAACGACAAGCTGAGCGCAGGATCGGATTGTCATGTCTCGAAAAGCTCATCGCCCGCGCCGCACCAGCGGGACCACGTCGCGGCGGTTGGTCACGCCGAGCTTCTGGTAGATCCGGCCGAGGTAGTTGTCGACGGTGCGGGCGGACAACCCGAGGCGGTGCCCGATGGCCAGGCTGGTCATCCCGTCCGCCACGAGCAACGTCACGTCCCGCTCCCGCCTGGTGAGACCGGCCAGCGCCGGCGTGAGACGCAGCAGCGGGGTGACCGCGTTCGGACACGCGGTGGGGGCCGGCTGGTGCCGGATGGCGGCCGACGCGGTCGCGGTCTCCGCGGCGAGCAGGCCGAAACCCAGTGTGGTGAACGCCGTCGTGGCCCAGTCCAGGCCGGTCGAGTCGCGGTTGGCGAGGGCGGCCGCCGCACCGGCCATCGCGGTCGTGAGCGGTCCCCGCACCACGTCGGTCAGCGCGTCGAGCCTGCGGTGTGCCGAATGGGGATCACCGAGGCGGGCGACGTCGTAGCGGGCCCGTGCCTCGACCGCGAACTGTCCGGCCGCCATGGCGGCGTCGGCGGCGGAACCCGCCTGCCGGACCGCGAGGGTGGTGTCCCCACCGGCGGCCGTCGTCCACGCCTGGCTCAACCCGATCAGCGGGGTGAGCGGCCGGTCCGCCTGCGCCGCCGTCACCCGCTGGAGCGTGCGGTGGGCCGCCGCACGGTCACCGGACACGGCCTGGGCCGCGGCCAGCTCGGCCAGGCAGGGCACCAACATCCGGTACGGGTCGTGCTCCTCGAGCATGCGTGCGGCGGCGCACAGGGCGGACACCGCCGTGGTCACGTCGCCGCGTTCGATGGCGACCAGGCCACGCAGCATCGACGGGTCGGCGGCCGCCGCGACGTTCTTGTCGGCCATCGTGGGGACGACCGCCGTGCCGGGGAACTCGACCGGGGTCGACTCGATGGACCGCCGTTGGCGGACCAACACCTCGACGCCCGACCACTCCGGGCGCACCACCGCATCCACCGCATCCACGGCCTCACGGTAGAACCGCCCTGTAAGTTGGCGATAAGTTCCCCGGCTTACGGCGACGGGTCCACGCCGACCGCGCTGTACGGTGCGCGGGCTCCCTGCACGCAGCCGGCCCTGCGCACGACCTGCTCCACGCTGACGTGGGTCCTGACCGGTCCGATGCGGTGTCCGGTTTCGCTGTGTGGCACCGGGGTCGCCGCCGGCATGCGCGTGAACAGGTAGCCGCGCAACACGTTCGCGAGCTCGGTGGCCACCGAACGTGGTCCATGCGCCGCGGTGTGGCCGATCGCGGCCATCAGGTTCAGCAGCTCCGCGTCCACCCACGCCAGCACTTCCGGGAGCTTGTGCGGGTGGAACCGTTTGGTGGCCGCCCGCACGCCACGTATGTAGTGGTCGTAGAGCCGGTTCAGCGCGGCGGCCCGGTCGAGGGTGTGGTCCCCGGCCGCCAGGTCGGCCGCGTAGAGGCGCAACAGGTCGTGCAGCGTGTAGCGCTCGGGGGTGTGTTCGACGACGAGGTGCGCACCTGCGAGGCGGGCGAGCAGCAGCGCCGCCCGCGCGGGCGGGAACCCGGCGAGCGCCGCCGCGGCCTGCGCGGTGATCTCCCTGCCCGGCACGAGACCCAGCAACCGGAACAGCAGCGCCGCGTCCGCGGGCAGCGTCGCGTAGGACTGGTCGAACGCGGCACGCACCGCCACCCCGGGGTCGCCGTCCACCTGCAGCGCGGCCAGCCGGTCGCCGTCCGCCATGCGGGTCGTGTCGTCGGTGATCGCGCGGGTCGGCCGGGCGGTCAGGTTCGCCGCCGCGATCCGCAGCGCCAGCGGGAGGTGGCCGCACAGGTCGGTGAGCTCCGCCGCCGCGGCCGGCTCCGCGCCGACCCGGTTCGCCCCGAGCAGCCGAGTCAGCAGCGTCAGGGACTCGGCCGGTTCGAAAGTGTCGAGCGTCAGCGGCACGGCGCCGTCCCTGGCGACCAGCCCGCCGAGCCTGTCGCGGCTGGTGAGCAGGGCCCGGCAGCCCCGGCTGCCCGGCAACAGCGGGCGGGCCTGGTCCGAGTGCGCCACATCGTCCAGCAGCACGAGGACCCGCTTGTCGGCGAGCAGGCTGCGGTACAGGCAGGCCGCGGCGTCCACCTCCTGCGGCACCTGTTCGGCGGGCACCCCCAGAGCGGGCAGCAACCGGTTGAGTGCGTCGATCGGGCGCACCGCCGGGCCCGCCGAGTGGCCGTGGAGGTTCACGTACAACTGGCCGTCCGGAAAGCGGTGCCGGACCTGGTGGGCCCACCGCAGCGCGAGAGCTGTCTTGCCGACCCCGGCGGTGCCGACGATCGTGGCGAGCACCGGGGCGGCGGACCCGGCCGCGCCGTGGGCGTCGTTCTCGTTGGGCAGCAGGATGTCCAGCTGCCGGAGGGCCAGTTCGCGGCCGGTGAACGCGGTCACCTCGGCAGGCAGCTGGGCCGGGGTGACCCGGTGGTGGCCGCCGCGCCGGAGCGGGGCCACCAGGTGCGGTTCGTCGGCGAGCACGGCCTGGTGAAGCCTGCGCAGCTCGATCCCGGGTTCGACGCCGAGCTCCCCGGTGATCATCCGGTGCGCGCTGCGGTAGGCCGCCAGTGCCTCCGCGCGTCTGCCGCACCGGTGCAGCGCCAGCACGAGCTGTTCCTGTAATCGTTCCCGTAACGGGTGTTCCGCGACCACCTGTGCCAGCTCGTCGACCACCTCGGCGTGCCGGCCGAGGTCCAGCAGGGCGCCGAGCCGCTCCTCGACCGCGGTCAGCCGTCGTTGCTCGAGCCGGTTGACCTCCGCGGCGACCGTCTCGCTGGCCGGCACGTCGGCGAGCACGGCGCCGTGGCACAGCGTCAACGCCTCGGAAAGCCGGGTGAGCGCCCCGGTCCGGTCGCCGCGCGCGATGGCGCGGATGCCGGTGTCCACCAGGCGCTCGAACGCCCTGGCGTCCACGTCCTCGTCGGCGACCGCGAGCTCGTAGCCGTTTCCCCGCGTCAGCAGCGGGCCGTGTGTGCCGCCGCCGAAGGTCCTGCGCAGTGCGTACACATATCCGCGCACGGTCGCCGCGGCGGTGCCCGGTGGTTGTTCTCCCCAGATCTCGTTGACCAGCTGGTCCGTGCTGACCACCGTGCCTGCCTCGATCAACAGCACGGCCAGCACCAGCCGCTGCTGGGCGGCACGGACCGAGATCCACTGCGCCCCGTCGTGGATCTGTAGCGGGCCGAGCATGCGAAAACGCATCCGTGCTGCCTCCGGCTGTCGACCAACTCGATGAGCGAACAGTGAGCCTTTTTCATCTTTGGCTTCGATGCGTTGGCACGCAAGACTTTTCGCGGATCCCGCTGCGCGTGCCGCAGAACTACGAGGTCAGGGCCCGGCCGGTGCCGGAACCGAGGACCTCCTGCCAGGCAAAAGGATCTTGTGGTTGGGCCGGTGCCGCACGGCACACCACGTACCGGCGCGGGGTGATGGCGGTGGGGTGGCGGGGGAGGGCGGCCATGCAGCGGGCGTGGGCCCGCTCCGGAGTGTCCGCGGACTCGCCGGCGGTGAGGTAGGCGACGAGGGGCTCGCCGTCGACCGAGGGGAAGATCCGCGCCGCCCCCGGTGCGAGCGCCTCGTCGAGAAGACGCTGCACCGCGACGAGGTCGACCCAACAGCGGTCGACCAGGAGCCAGTCCGGCCCTCGGGGAATCGGCTCCAACCCGACGGCCGCCCGGATCCCGTCGGTGTCGAGATCGGCGCGCGCCGCCGCCACGAGGAGGCGCTCGACGGCCAGCAGCAAAGATTCCAGCTCGGCGCGCGGCACCAGCCCGTTGTCGGCGCTCCATCCGTCCAACCGGACCACGTCGTCGACCTGGTGGAGGTCGAACCGCACCAGCGTCGCCGGGCCGGGCAAGGGCCGCCAGCGCAGCTCGGTCCGCCTGACCGCGGCGCTGATCTGGTCGGGATCGGGCAGAACGCCGGTCTCGGGCGCCGACCGCGACTCGACCGCGATGTTGTTGAACACCGGGTCGTAGTTGAAGCACAGCCCGCGTTCGTAGGCGATCCGGTCGGCGATTTCGGCCCGCTTGACGACGTCGTACCTGCCGTGCCGCGACCCCTCGATGACCGACGCCCACGCGTGCCGCGCCAGCGCGTCGAAGCCGCCCGCGCCGACCTCGACGGTCACGGCGGCGGACTGGGCGAGGGTGCCGACGTAGCGCGCGAGGTGGCGTTCGAAGCGGTTGCTGGAGATGACCGGGAACACCAGTTCCCTCAACCCGGTGCGCTGTGCGAGCACGGCGCAGAGCGCGGCGAGGACGATGCTGGAGCGGCTGCCCCTGGTGCGTGCCGCCACCCTGCGCACGGCCATCGCGGCCGCGGTGGACCACAGCTCCACCGCCAGCGACTCCCCGGTGATCGTGCCCCGTTCCGGCACGTACACGAGGTGGGGCATGCGCTCCAGTTGGTCCTGCCAGTGGCAGAGCGCCCGCTCGGCCTGGCGCCGCGCGGCGGGCACGGCTTCCACCGCGACCTGGTCCAGCGGCTGGTGGTACCGCTCACCGACCCGCCGTGCCGACCTGTCCCGCGCCAGTTCGGCGAACTCGCGCCGGACGATCCTCACCCCCTGGTCGTCCACCGCCAGGTGCGAGATCCCCGCGACGCAGGCGATGATCTGGTCGGTCCGCCCGTCCTCGCCGGGCGCGATGGCCACCGCGACCCGGAGCGCGGGCCGGGTCAGGCCGAGCCCCGCCTGGTCCCGGCCGTACATCCACCGCCCGAGCGCCTCGGCGACGACGTGCTGGTCCCTCTGGCCCCACCCGTGCCCGCCGAGGTGGCAGACCTCCAGCATGAGCACGCCGTCGCCGGCGACGCTCTGCCGGGGGTGGCCGCCGTCCACCAGGAAGTGGGTGCGGAGCGACTCGTGCCTGGCGAGCAGCACGCCGACCGTCTCGACCACGTCGGCGATCGCCAGGCCGGCCGGCATCTCGAGTTCTGTCCACATTGTGTGGAGCGGGTGGTCGGGTGATCCGATGAACCAGTGCATGATGTTGAGCTGGCCCAGGGTCAGTGGCCCCACCGCGCTTCGGTGGCCGGTGAAGGCGACCGGGACGGAGGGCAGCGGGGTCAGCTGCACCCGCCGCCGGCCAGTGGGCCGGGTGGGAGTGATCGTGTCCATCGATTACCTCACCTGTCGGTGCCGCGTCGCACTCGGAAAACATCAGCACGCCATTCGCGAAAACGTCAAGCGCGCATTCTTCCCGTGTCGGGAAATGGATCGTGGATGGATAAGGAACGGATATCCCGATGAACTTGTATGGGGTCATGCCGGAAGTCGAGGTGGTCGAGGAAAACGGTGCGGCCGTTGCGGAAATGGTGGCCGAGGCGTGGCGGGACGTGCTCGGGTGCCCCGGACCGTCCGAAGAGGACAACTTCTTCGAGCTCGGCGGCCACTCGCTGGCCGGCGCGCGGGTGATGTCCCGGCTGCAGCCGAGTGTCCACGGCCGGCTGACCATGCGGATGTTGTTCGACAACCCCGTCTTCGGCGAGTTCGTCGCGGCGGTCACCCGGCTCGCCGCGCGGTAGCGGTGGGCTACACAAGGGTGTCCTCCTCGGCGAGCCGTTCACGCGCGAACGTCCTCAGCACCCCGCGGAGGTGGAACCGCGCCTGCCCGTCCGGGTCCCGCTCGACGTCGAGCAGGCCGGCGTCGACGAGCTCAGCCAGCGCGTCGTCGGCGTCGTCCTCCGCGACGGCGAGCATCGGCGCGCATGCCCAGCCCCCGAAACCGGCCGTGCTCAGCAGGCTCGCCCTGCGCAGCAGTCGTTGCGCCTGCCCGCCGAGCCGTTCGTACACCTGCCGGACCTTGCCGGTCAGGTCCAGCCCGCCGTGCGACAGTTCCGTCAGCCCTCGGCCGTCCTCCGACATCCGCCCGACCAGTCGCGCCACCGACCAGTGCGGCCGGGCGGCGAGGCGTGCCGCCGCGAGGCGGAGTACCAGCGGCTCGCCGCCGCACAGCTCGGCCAGCCTCGTGAGGTCCGCCGACTGGCCGCGAACCCGGTTCTGGCCGAGGGTTTTCGTCAGCAGTGCGAGGGAGTTCGGCAGGCTCAACGAGCCGAGTGGGACCAGCGTCGCACCAGGCAGGTCGACCGGGCGGACCCGGCTGGTGACGACGACGGCGCAGCGCGGGTTCCCCGGCAGCAGGGGGAGGACCTGCCGCTCCTCCGCCGCGTCGTCGAGCACGACGAGCACCCGGCGGTCGCCGAGGAGGTTGCGGTACAGCTCGACCCGTTCGTCGGTGCCCTCCGGGACGGCGGTGTCCGCGACCCCGAGCGCGCCGAGGAACCGACAGAGCGCCACACCCGGGTCCAGCGGCCTGCCACTGCTGCCGCCGAGGTCCACGAACAGCTGACCGTCCGGGAACTCGGCGGCGACCTGGTGTGCGACGTGGACGACGAAGCTGGTCTTGCCGAGCCACGGTCTGCCGTGGACCGCCGCGAGGCGGACCGTGTGGGCCTCGACGCGTGGCCCGGTCAGCACCTCGCGCAGCCGCTCGACGAGCCCGGCCCTGCCGACGAAGTCGCCGGTGTCCGGCGGGAGCAGGCGCGGCACGGCCGGTGCTGGCGAGCCGGCCGTGACGGGCGCCGCCGGGGCGAGTGCGATCTCGGGGTCGCCCCGGAGGATCGCCTGCTCGACCCGGACCAGTTCCTCACCCGGCTCGAGCCCCAGCCTCGCCACGAACAGCCGCCTGCCTGTCCGGTAGGCCTCCAGCGCCTCTGCCCGCCGCCCCGCCTGGTGCAGCGCGATCATGAGCTGGACGCGCAGCCGTTCGCGGAACGGGTTGGCGGCGACCAGTTCGGTCAGCTCGCTGATCAGCTCGTGCTCGTAGGCCGGTTCCGGCGGCCTGCCGATCCGCAGCTGCGTTGCGACGTACTCCTCGACCACGGCCAGCCGCCGCTCGTCGAGCGTCGTGCTGATGGACCTGATGAGCTGACTGTTCATCCCGGACAGTGGCTTTCCCCGCCATAGCGCGAGTGCGCTCCGGAACGCGGTGACCGCCTCCGCGAGCCGGTGCCGCGCGGCCTCCGCCCGGCTGCTCGACACGAGGGACTCGAAGGCGAGGAGGTCCAGGTTCTCCGCCGTGCACTGGATGAAGTAGCCGGGCGGCCGGGTGACGATCGTGTTGGGCAGGCCGTCCGCGCTCAGCCGCCGCCGGATCGACGAGACGCAGATGCGGATCTGCTCCTTGGCCGTCGGTGGCGGCGCCGCGCCCCACACCGCGAGCACCAGCCGGTCGACGGTGACGACCCGGTTGGGCTGCAACAGCAACATCGACAGCACGACCCGCTGGCGGGGCGCCAGTGGCAGCGGCTCCGCGTCGCGGGCCACCTCCAACGGGCCGAGGATCCGGTAGAGCATGGTGGGTCAGCCGATCAGCGTGCGGAGTTCGTCGGCGATCGACTGGACGTGGGTCCCGTCCGGACCGGCCGGGCACTCGTGCGCCTGCTCGGTCATCCCCGGCGGCCAGCCGGCCGACCGGTCCCGGCCGCCGAACACGTCGAGCCGGCCGGCGTGATGCGCGGGCCGCCAGTCGCGGACCGCGTCCTGGTTGGCCTGCCAGACCCGCAGCGAGCGGGTGACGAAGGCCGGGGCCTCGTCGTGCGGGACGAGGTCGTGCTCCTGCCACTCGGCGAGCACCTCGGCCGGCTCCCGCCCCTGCGCGAGTTGGCGGAGTGCGGAGTCGACGAGGCCGGCGGCCGGGTCGACGAGGTCGTGGTCGATCGCCGCGAGCAACCGCACCTCGGCGCCCGCGCCGGTGAGCAGGCCGGCCAGCTCGACCGCGACCGCCGCGCCGGTGGAGCAGCCACCGAGGAAGTAGGGGCCGACCGGGTCGACGGCCCTGATCTCGTCGAGGTAGCGGCGTGCCATCGCCGCGATCGTCGTGCTCGGCGCCGCGTCGGTGTAGAGGCCGACCGGCTGCAGCCCGAACACGGGGAACTCGTCACCGAGGGCGCGCGCCAGGTCGCAGTAGGCGCCGACCTGCCCGCTCGCCGGGTGGACCAGGAACAGCGGTGGCCGGGAGCCGTCGCCGCTCTGGATCTCCACGAGGGGGAGGGACAGCGCCCGCCCGTTCTCCTCGCGCACGAGCGTCGCCAGCCGTTCGACGGTCGGGTTCTCCATCACCGCGTTGAGCGGGAGCTGGCGGTCGAACTCGTCGAGGACGGAGTTGATGACCCGCGCGGCGTCGAGCGAGTTACCGCCGACGCCGAAGAAGTTCTCCCTGATGCCGACGCCGAACCCGAGGACGTCCTGCCAGTGCCGGGCCACCCAGATCTCCGCGGGGTCCCGAGGGCGGGCGTGGTCGGTGTCGGTCGACGGTTCGACGGCCAGGTTCATGCTGTGGCTCCGGTCTCTGTCATTCCTGGTTCGCTGTCGTGGTGCCAAGTCGCCAACGTTGGATCTTCCCGGACGCGGACCGGGGGATGCCGTCGACGAAGGTGAACCGCTTGGGGATCTTGTAGCCGGCCAGCCGCCTGCCGCAGTGCGCGGCCAGTTCCACCCGGCGGACGGTCGCGGACGGTCGCAGCACCACGCGCACGCCGATGACCGAGCCGAGTGCCTCGTGCGGCACCCCGAGCGCCACCACGTCGAGCACGTCGGGGTGGTCCAGCAGCGCCGCCTCCACCTCGTTCGGGTCGACCTTCTCGCCGCCGACGTTGATGAGGTCGCCGGTGCGGTTCTCCAGGAACAGATAGCCGTCCTCGTCCAGCCTGCCCCGGTCGCCGACCGTGGCGAACCCGTCCGGCGTCGTCCGCACCACCTGGTCGCCGACATAACCCGACCGGCCGTGCGGCCGGCCGGTCCGCATGAACACGGTGCCGGCCGAGCCGGGGGCGACCGGCCGGCCGGCACCGTCCAGGATGCGGATCTGGGTGAGGAAGCCGCGGCCGACCGTGCCCGGCCGGGCGAGCCATTCGTCGCCCCGCACCAGGGTCATGCCGATGCCCTCGGTGGCGCCGTACAGTTCGTACAACCGGTGTGGACCGACCAGGTCGAGCCAGCCGCGCTTGGTGTCCGGGTCGCAGCGCGCGGCCGTGTGCAGCACCGCGCGCAGGCTGTCGAAGCTCGCCGGCTCCGGGCGGGCGAGCAGCAGGATCTCCCGCATGTGCGTCGGGGTCAGCTGCATCCACTCGACGGCGTACCGCTCGACCAGCTCGACCGTCCATTGTGGAGAGAACAGCGGCGGCAGCACGACGGTGTTCCTGTCCAGCACCGAGTCCACCAGGGTGGTGAACGGCGCGGCGTGGTACAGCGGCCCGACGATCAGCTGCCGCTGCCCCGACACCCAACCCGTCCGCCGGATCGGCAGGGACGGGGTCCGTGCCGCGTCGTAGCGCAGTGGACCCGGGCGCACGGCGATCTTGGGGATGCCGGTGCTCCCGCCGGTGGCCAGCAGGTAGGCCGGGGTCCGGTCGTCCGGTGGGGGCGGGGACCCCGGCCGCGGCCCCGCCGGGTGCGGCCTGCCGTGGGTGTCGAGCAGGTGGATGTGCGCGAACCGCATGCCGAGCTGGCGCAGCAGAGTGGTCCGCTCGGCCGGTGGCGTTCCCGGGTTCAGCGGGAAGACCGGGACCTCGGCGGCGAGTGCCGCGAGGATGCCGGTGGCCGCCGCCGCGGTGTTGCCCGCCTCGACGACCACGCAGGACGAACCGGGCAGCGTCCGCAGGACACGCGCCGTCGCCGCGACGAGCTCGCCGAGTTCTCCCCAGGACAGGGTCTGTTCGGCCAGGTCGCCGTCGAACCCGATCACGGCGGTGCCAGCGGGCTCGTCGGCCGCGATGGCGGCGATCCGCTCCGCGAAGGACTGGGTCGCCGACGTCATCGCAGGAGGTCGGCGACACGCCGGACGCTGGCCGCACTCATGAACTCGAACACGTCCAGCGCCCGGTCGAACTCGGTCTCGATGGCGGCGATGACGCCGAGCGCGGACAGCGAGTCGCCCCCGAGCTCGAGGAAGTCGTCGTTGGCGCCGACGGACCGCTCGTCGAGCTGCATCTGCTCGGCCCAGATCTTCACCAGACTGCGCTCGACATCGTCCCGGGGGTCCGCGAACAGCGTGCACCGGCCGTCGTCGACGGCGGCCGCGAGCTGCTCGACGTCGACCGAGCCGCCGGCCATCGGGATGCTCTCCACGGTCAGCACGCCGGCCAACCCGTTGTCCTCGCCAAGTTCCTGCCGCACGTGGTCGCGCAGCACCGGCCCGCCGAGGTAGTCGATCAGCTCGACGGCGGCGACGGTGACCTCCTTGCCGCCGTGGTGCAGGGTGGCTGCCTCTGCTCGGCGTACACCGGGATGTGCCAGCAGCACCTGGGAAATCTCGGCGGGTGTCACCACGAGAACTCTCCTCTCAGCACGTCGGCGACGAGCTTGGTCGTTTCGGCGTCACGCAGCAGGTCCGCGCGGTCCACGTCCAGCGACACCGTCCACTCGGGTGCCGCGGCCTGCTCCGGCTCGTGGTCCACGGAGGACACGAACAGGGGAGTTCCGGTGTGCGTGTCGAGCCCGCCCTGGCTCGCCAGCCGCAGGTAGGTGAGGTAACTGGCGAAGCCGGCGGTCAGCTCCCGGCGGAAGACGTCGTGCAGCGCGAGCCTGCCCGCCATCGCCGTCATCAGCGTCTCGTACCGGCCGGCCAGCGCGGCGGCGATGCCGGGCAGGTCTTTCGGGTACCGGTCGAGCAGGCGTTCCGCGTACCGGTGCGCGTCGTCCAGCTCCGCCTCGGTCAGATGCTCGGCGGAGGCGGTGATCGCGGCGGTGAACTGGTCGGACAGCGCGGTGGCGCCGGCCGGCACGACCGCGTCGAAGAGCACTGTCCGCGGCGGCGGATGCCCGGCCGAGGCGACCGCGTCCGCGACCCGGGTCGCCAGGCACGCCCCGCCGCAGAAGCCCAGCACCGCGCGCACCGGGCGGCCGGTCGCCAGCACCTGGCGGACCCATTCCTCGAGGCGCGGGTCGAGGAGGTCGGGTTCCCCGCGGGGGGCCGGCGGTCTGAGGTGGAGGAAGCAGGAGTCGGCCGGCGCCGCCGCGGCCAGCTCGGCGAAGCCGGCCGCCGCGCGCCCGCCCGCGAAGTCGAGGCACAGGACCAGCTCAGGCCCCCGATCGCAGAGCAGTTGCCAGTCCGTCAGTTCCGCCACCGATGTCACTGCCTGACCTCCCGTGCTCTCGTTCCCCGGCCGCCAGCGCCTGGTAGTCGATCTTCCCGCCGGGTGTCTGGGGCAGGCGTTCGACGGGCTGGAACACCACGTGCCTGCCCGGTACCCCCAGTAAGGCGGCCAGCTGCCCACACTGCTCCCGGTGCACCGCCGGATCGCCGGCGCCGACCAGGCGTAGGAAGTCGTCCTCGTCGCTGACGATCGCGGTGGGGTGACCCGGCCGGGCCACCTGGTGCTCCAGGTCGTCGAGGCTCACCCGGACGCCGAGCACCTTGACGATGCGCTTGGTGCGGCCCGTCAGGTACAGGTAGCCGTCCACCAGGTAACCGAGGTCCCCCGTGTCGAGGACGGTCACCTCGTCGCCTCTGGACAGGTCGGCGCGACCGGTGGCGTAGCCGAGCATGACGCCGGGGCCGCGGTAGTGCACCGCGCCCTCACCTGGCTTTCCCCCGTGCCGGGCGGGTCCCGGCTCGATCGTGATCGTGCCGCCCGGCACCGCCACCCCGACCGATCCGAGGTGCGCGGGCAGGTCTTCCGAGGCGAGGCAGGCGATGCGGGAGGTGGCCTCGGTCTGGCCGTACATGACGAAGAACCGGCCGTCCCGCCGCGCCATCGTCTGCCACAACCGCAGTGCGGTCTCGTCGGGCAGGCGCGCACCGGACTGCGTCATGGTGCGGATGCGGGTGCGGGCCAGCAGCTTCTCGTGTGCCGGGCCGTACGCCGCGTACGTGGTCGGGACCGCGGCGAACGAGGTGGCGCCCGCTCTGGTCAGCTCGTCCCACATGGCGAGCGACAGCGGCGACCGGCCGCTGAGCATGATGGTGGCGCCGGCGAGGAGGTGACTGTTCAGCACGGACAACCCGTAGGCATGCGTGATCGGCAGCGTGGTCGGCGCGCAGTCCGCCGACGTGATGCCCAGTGCCCGGACGACCGCGGCGCTGTTGGCGGCCACGCCGGAGTAGGACAGCCGCACCGCCTTGGGACTGCCCGTGGACCCCGAGGTGGCGATGAGCAGACCGGTGTCCGGGTGGATGTCCGCCGTCGAGGTCCGGTGACGGCGGAAGACCCGCACCCCGGCGGTCTCGGCGGGCCGGTAGCCCAGTGCCGGCAGGTCGTCCTCCGTGCCGGGGGCCGGCACCACGAACTCGGGCCGGTAGGCCGCGAGGACCTCCCGCGACGACGGCAGGAACGCCACGGCGTGGCCGAGCCGCAGCGCGGCGAGGTAGGTCAGCAGCGTGGCCAGGTCGCGGTCTCCCGCGCACACCACCAGCGCCTTGCTGTCGTGCCGGAGCAGCCGCTCCACCCCGCCGACGAGGCCGGCCAGCTCGCCGTAGGTCAACGTCTCCCGGCCCGCGACGGACACCGCGGGTGCCGACGGCGCCGCGCGGTCGTGGGTCACCAGGTCAAGCACCGCCACCACCGCCTGACAGTCCGAAGTGGTCACCGAGGTGAGCGCAGCCCTGGACGCGGGCCGCGCGGGGCCGCGCGCCCTCGTCCCGCGGCGGGGAGACCGGCGGGTCGAGGCCGTCCTGCGGCGTCACGAGGTACCGGCTCCAGTACCAGGCGCCCGACCGCCGGTGGTCCGGCCGCTCCAGCAAGGCTGTGACCTGGGGATCAGACGGCACGTACGCCTCCGTCCTTCAGCACCCGGTGGATCGCGTTCACCAGTTGTGCGCGGCTCGGTTGGACGGCCCGGTCGAGCTCCGCCGCGTAGGGCAGCACCGCGCCGTCCGGTCTCGTCACGCGGGCCGGCGCGGTGGTCAGCCCGAGCCACTCCGCCGCGGTGGCCAGGATCTCCCCGCCGATCCCGCAGGACCGGTTGGAGTCGTCGATCACCACGAGGCGCCCGGTCTTCGCCACCGAGACGGCCAGCCCGTCCCAGTCGAACGGGTACAGCGTGCGCGGGTCGAACACCTCGACGGACGCGTCGCCCGCCAACTCCTCCGCGACGGCGAGCGCGTCCCACACCAGGTGGCCGATCGCGACGACCGTCACGTCGTCGCCCTCCCTGCGCACCCGGCCGGTGCCGAGCGGGACGCAGGTCAGGTCGGCGAAGTCCACGTCCTCGCGCACCGTGAGCGCGCCGGCCGGCGCGAACACCACGACCGGGTCGTCGTCGCGGATGGCCGTGCACAGCAGCCCGTAGGCGTCGGTGGGGGAGGCGGGCACCGCGGTCTTCACCCCGACGTGGGCGAACAGGCTGTACGGGTGGTCGGAGTGCTGGCCCGCCCAGCCGGACCGCGACCCGGAGCCGGGCACCAGATAGGTCACCGGCACCCGTGCCTGCCCGCCGGTCATCAGCGAGAACTTGTGCGCCTGGTTGGATATCTGCTCGAACACGAGGAACAGCAGCGACGGGATCTGGTACTCGATCACCGGTCGTAGCCCGGCGAGTGCCGCGCCGGTGGCGAAGCTGGTGAACGCCTGCTCGGACAGCGGGGTGTCGAGCACCCTGCGCGACCCGAACCGGCCGGCGAGCCCCGCGGTCACGGTCGAGACCGCCACCCGGACGTCCTCGCCCAGCACGAACACGTCCGGATCGCGGGCGAGCTCGTCGGCGAGCGCCCGGTTGAGCGCCTTGCGGTAGGACAACCACGGCATCGTCAACCACTCCCCGAGCGGCCGCGCATGCCGGTCGCGTACAGGTGGTCCAGCGCGCCGGACGGATCCGGCCGGGGGCTGCCGACGGCGAACTCGACCGCGCTGTCGAGCAGCGCCTCGATCTCGATGTCGACCGCCGACCTGTCTACTTCGGACAGTCGGGAGCCCTGGATCTCCACCGGGTCCCGGGACCTGGCCAGCGCCACCTCCGCCTCGTCCCGGTAGCGGACCCGGGAGCCGTGCTCCCAGGTGTGGTGGGCGTCGAACCGGTAGGTCGTGCACTCGATCAGGCTCGGCCCGCAGCAGGCACGGGCCCGCGCCAGTGCGGCGCGGGTCGCGTCGAACACGATCTGCGGGTCCGTCCCGTCCACTGCCACGGCCGGCATGCCGAACGCCTCGGCCCGCCCGGTGATCGTGCCGGCGACCGCGTCCTTCACCGTCAGCGAGGTCGCGTAGCCGTTGTTCTCGCACACGAACAGCACGGGCACCCGCCACAGCGCGGCGAGGTTCATCGCCTCGAGCAGCACGCCCTGGTTGACCGCGCCGTCACCGAAGAAGCTCACCCCCACCGGGTCGCCGCCGCCGTTCTGCTCGGCCTGGCGCCTGGCCGCCCACACCGCGCCGACGGTGATCGCCCCGTTGGCGCCGACGATGGCGTTGGCTCCGAAGATCCCGAGGGAGAAGTCCGCGGCGTGCATCGAGCCACCACGGCCCTTGTTCAGCCCGGTGGACCGGCCGGCGAGCTCGGCCAGCATCCTGGCCGGGTCGGCGTTGCGGGCCAGCACGTGCCCGTGCCCCCGGTGGGTGCTGGTGATGATGTCACCGGCACGCAACGCCGTGCACACGCCCGCGGCGACGGCCTCCTGCCCGGTGTAGGGGTGGATCCCGCCGACGATTACTCCACTGTGGACCAGTTCGACCGCCCGCTCCTCGAACCGCCGGATCAGCCGGACGGCCCGGTAGAGGTCGCAGGGCGTGTTCATGCGATTCTGATCGCCTCGAGGATGCCGTCCCACAACCTGGTCCTCGCCGTCAGCGCCGTGTTCACCGTGTCCGCGCACTGCGCCCACTTCTCGTCGTCCTCGCCGCAGAGGTCGGCCAGCATCTGCATGGCCATCGGGGTGTGCTGCTCGCCGTCGACCTCGATGTGCCGTTCGAGGTAGTCCACGAAGGTGCCGAGCCTCCTGCTCCGCTTGTTGACCTCGACCACCTTGGCGAACATGTCCGGGATCAGGTCCTCCCTGCCGAACGCGAAGGCCGCGGCCTGGCAGTGCACCGGAGCGGTCTCGATGATGTCCCAGGTGGTGCGGGCGAACTCGGCTGCCGGCTTCGGTACGCCGGCCTGGTCCAGCGCCGCGCGCACCTCGACCCCGTCACGCAGCAGGACGACCAGCTTGTCGACGGCGGCGGTGCTCGCCCCCGCCTCGCGCATCCCGTCGACGTACAGTTCGAAGTGGCTGGTGAACCCGTCGCCGAGCTCGTCGCTCTCCTCGACCATCACTATGTCGTTGATCAGGCGGCGGCTGCCGGGCGGCCCGGTGGGCACCCAGGGCACCGCGACACAGGTCAGGTTGCGCTGCAGGGACTTCAGCAATGACATGAAGTCCAGCACGGCGAACGCGTGGTGCTCCATGAACGTGGTGATCGCGTCGTGGTCGTCGAGGCTCGCGTACAGCGGGTGGCTGACGACGTGGTCCCGCGCCGGGCCGATCTCCTGCTCGAGCCTGCCGATCCCGGGGTGGGTCCTTCCCCAGTCATATCTGGACATGGGCGGCTCCTCGCTCGTCGGTGGTCGGTGTGTGCCAGAGGGCCGGGCAGAACTCGGGGTCGGCGTAGTCCGGTGTGCCGTCCCGGTTGCTGCGGACCAGTGCGTCGTGGTTGTACGTCGCGAGCTCCCCGTTGGAGAGTGGGAACTCGCGGTAGGCGTTGTCGCCGTCCTGCAGGTGCAACGAGATCGCCCTGCGTGGGTTCGTGCCCCGGTTGGGGCCGCTGCCGTGGTAGGTCCGGCAGTGGTGGAAGCTCATGTGCCCCTTGGGGATCCGCATCGGAACCCGCCTCAGCTCCGCGCCGTTGTGCTCGGCGTTGCGTTCGAGCACCGCCTCCAGCCGGTTCCGGTCGCGTCTCGCGAAGTGCTCGTTGGCGCTGTCCTCGAAACCGACCTCCTCCCAGGTGTTGCTCCCGTCGACCATGACGATCGTGCCCATGTCCTCGTCGCAGTCGTGGAACGGGATGAACGCGGTCAGCATGTCCTCCGAGGAGGACGAGGCCCAGTAGTGCTTGTCGAAGTGCCAGGGCACGAGGTTCGACGGCTCGCTCACGATCGGTGGCTTGTAGATCAGGGTCGACTGGAACACCCGGATCAGCCCGACCCGCGCCAGCCGCGCGGCCACCGCGCCGATCAACGGCTTGAGCAGCACCGCCGCGATCGCGTCGCTCTCGTAGTGGACGTAGTCGTTGTGCCGCTGCACGTCGCCGTGCTCCGGGGTCCAGTAGGCAAGCCGGGGCGGCCGCACGGGCAGCCTGCGGTCGCGTTCCCCCGCGTAGTACCGCTCGCTCGCCGCGAGCAGCTCGTCGACCTCGTGGTCCGAGAACAGCTTCTCGGACAGGTACCACCCGTGCGCGGCGAAGAACGCGACGTCCTCGTCGGTCGGCAGCAGCGCCTGTTCCTGCTCGGTCAGCACGAACTCGCGCGTCGCGGTCACGAGAGGACCCCGGACAGCTCGCGCTGCTTCGCGGCGTACAACATCTTGATGTTGCCACTGCCGAAGGTGAGCGCGCCCCGCCGCTCGACGATCTCCAGGAACAGCGTCCTGCGGACGTGCATCGACTCGGTGAAGATCTGCAGCAGCTGACCCCAGTGGTCCCGGTCCACCAGCACGCCGAGCTCGCGCAGTTGGGCGAGCGGCGCGTCCAGGTGCCCGACCCGCGCCTCCAGCCCGTCGTAGTAGGTGTCCGGCGTGCCGAGGAACCGCACCCCGTGGTCGGTCAGCCTGCCCACCGCGGTCACGATGTCGTCGGTGCCGAACGCGATGTGCTGCACACCGGCGCCCGCGTGCCAGGACAGGAAGTCGTCGATCTGCCCTGGCTGGCGGTCGGGGTCCGGCTCGATCAGCGTGAACGTGACCTCCTGGGACGGGCTCTGCACCACGACGGAGTCCATGCCCTGCCCGCCGACTTCGATGTACTCGGTGAACACCTGGGTGAAGCCGAAGACGTCCGCGTAGCGCTGCGCGGTCGGGGCGAGTCCGCCGGCCGGCACGCAGATCGCGATGTGGTCGATGGTGCGCAGCAGCTTGCCGTCGCCGTGCGACTGCGACTCGGTCACCTCGATCGCGCCGGGCAGGAACTCCCTCGGCGGGCCGTGCCGTTCGACCAGCCGGTGCGTCACGTCGGAGAACCCGGCGACCTCGGCGATGATCGCCCGCCGGTCGTCCTGACCGTACTCCCTGGGCGGGGAGACCGGTTCCGCGCCGCGCTCGACCAGCGTGCGGTAGGCGGCGGTGGCGTCGTCGACACCGATCCCGATGCAGGCCACGCCGTCGCCGTGCCGCCGGACGTACTCGGTCGCCGGGTGGTCGACGACCAGCCCGGAGGTGAGCACCAACTGGATGTCGCCCTGGCGCAGCAACAGTGAGCGCTGGCCGGGCAGCCCGGTCTCGGGGCCGCCCTGCCCGCAGATGGTGAAGCCGAACGCCGTGCTGAGGTAGAGCGCTGTCTGGCGTGCGTCCCCAACGTACAACTCGATGTGGTCGATACCGGAGATGTTCATCGGCTACCTTCTCCTGCCTGACGTGGTGCCCTCGGCCGTCACCGGAGCCCGCCCAACCGGCTCCCCAACACGTCGACGGCTTCGGAAACGGTCGTGATGCCGGCGAGCCGGCTGTCGTCGAGGTCGAAGCACAGGCCGTAGCGCTGCTCGACCTGGTGCAGCAGCCAGGCCAGCTCCATGGAGTCGATGGTCTCGGGCACCGCGTCCACCGACCGGGAGCCGAAGCTCGCGAGTATCGCCACGATCTCGTCGCGGCGTGTCGTGCCGTCCCAGCTCATGCGGTCACCTCCCGCGCTGCCTGGCGCAGGACCGTGCCGCTGCGCACCAGTTTCCCCGTCGTGGTGCGGGGCAGGTCGGCGAGCACGTGCAGTCGCCTCGGCCGTTTGTGGGCGGCGAGCCGCTCGGCCAACTCGGCCTCGACCGCCGCCGCGGTGGCGTTTCGAGCGAGCTGGACGTATGCCGTGATGACGTCGTCATGCACCACGACGACCTCGGTCACCGCCGGCAGCGCGCGCACGGTCGCCTCGACCTCGGTCAGGTCGACCTTCAGCCCGCCGATCGAGATCTGCGAGTCCAGGCGTCCCAGGACGGTGACGAGCCCGCTTTCCCGGTCGACCGTGCCCGCGTCCCTGGTGTGCAGCCAGCCGCCGGTCCACCTGGTCGGGTCGGACAGGCCGACGTACGGGGACTCGGGCCTGCTGATCAGCAGTTCGCCACCGTGTTCGACGACGTCGAGGCCGGGCGCGGGCGTGAGCGCTGGCCGGTGCTCGCCGAACAGGTCGGTGGCGATCACGCCGACCTCGGTCATCCCCCACATGTTGCCGAGCGGCACTCGGTACCTGTCGGTGAAGGCGGCGGCGGTCGCCGCGGGCACCAGCTCGCCACCGGTGGTCAACCGCTTCAACTGCGGCAGGGCGGGTGGGTTCGTCACGGACGCGAGCAGTCCGATGTGGAACGGCACCCCCAGCACGGTCGCCGGGGTCGGCTCGGCCGCCACCGCGTCGAGGACGCTGTCCCCGGTGACCCGGTCCGGCACCCGGATCCGCACGCCGGCGTGCAGCCCGTACAGGAGGGCGCCGACGAGCCCGAGCACGTGCACCATCGAGGCCAGCACGACAATCCGTTCGCCAGGCAGCGGCACCCCGTCGATGCGGGAGTACCTGCCCAGCTCGGCGATCAGGTCCGTCGCGGTACGACCGATCACTTTGGACGGACCGGTTGAGCCGGAACTGAGCTGTACCAAGGCGTGGGGTGTCGCGGCGGGACGGCCGGGCCACGGCTTCGCGATCTCCTCGACGTCGACGAACGCACGCAACGTGCCACCCCTGGTGTGCTGTGCGGCGACGACGACCTGGGGAGCGAGCCGATGCAGCGCCGCGTCGACCTCGAACCGGGTCATGCGGTGGTCGAGCAGGATCACCTGGGCGCCGGTGCGCCAGCCGGCCAGCAGGTTCGCGACATACGCGATGGACGGTGGCAACCGGAGCGCGACCGAGCCGCCGGCGCGCAGACCGGCGGCCGCGAGGGCCGACTGTCGCTCCGACACCAGCCTGCGCAGGGTCCGCCGGTCGACGAGCCGGTCCGAACACAGGCAGACCTCGTCTTCCGCTCCGGAGAGCAGGACCTCGTCGACCCAGTCCGGGCTAGTGACAAGCCCAGTGGGCATCGCAGAAAGCTCTTGTGTCACCGGCACTCCCTCGCCTTTCCGAGTACGCGATTCCCTTGGTACTAGCCCGCGAGCGGGACAGCTAGAGTAATTCCGCGTCGCTTTCGGCCGGTCGAAAGTTTCGATGGTGCTGTCAAGTCAAGGCACAGAACGGGAATCGGCTGCCCGGAGCCGGAAGGGGCGGTCCATCGTGCCGGTCGGCGGCGGCAGTGAATAGAGTAATGCGAAGCTGGAAGCTCATCCTTGACGACACCGCTCCCGGTAGCGGACTCTCTTGTCTGTCGAAGGGAAACATTGGCCATGACTGATGAGATCCGCCAGTTCCTGTTCGAGTCGTTGACGGAGATGCAGTACAGCACCGACGACATCGTCGACGACACCACTCTCGGCCCCGCCGGGGTCGACCTGGAGTCGCTCGCGATCGCCGAGCTCACACTGCGGTTCGAGGACCGGTTCGGAGTCCGGTTCAGCGACGACGAGTCCGACACGTTGGCCGCCATGACGATCGGCGAGTTCTGCGACGCGGTCGCGGCACGCGCGCGGGCGTCGTCCACAACGTGATACCGCGATGACCGGTGTCACGGTGACCGGCATGGGGCTGGTGTGTCCGGTCGGGACCGCGGTGGACGAGGTGTTCACCGCCGTCTGTGCCGGCCGGTCCGGCCTTTCCCGGCCACCCGCTGAACATCCGCTGCACGGGGTCGTCGACGTCGCGGCGTTCAGCCCGGACATCGACCCGGCGAGCGTACTGCCGCTGACGGCGGCACGCACGGTCGACCGCTCGATCGTGATGGCCGTGCGTGCCGCCGGTGCAGCCGTGGCCGACGCCGGGATCGAGGTCGGCCGGGACGTCGACGAACACCGCATCGCGGCCGTCGTCTCCGGTGTCGGTGGGCTCGCGACGCTGGCCGACCAGGCGGTCTCGCGTTCGGACCGCGGTCGGTCCGGCGTCAGCCCGTACCTGCTGTCCGGTGTGCTGCCGAACATGGCGGCGGCGCGGATCGCCATCGAGTTCGGCATCAGGGGCTGTGTCTCGTCGGTCGGCACCGCGTGTGCGTCCGGTGCGCAGTCGATCGGTGAGGCGGTGCGAATCCTGCGGGCCGGTGAGGCCGACGTGGTGGTGTGCGGCAGTTCCGAGGCGCCGCTGTTCCCGACGTTCGCCGACGCGTTCGGCAACGCCCGCGCGCTCGCGCGGGGCTGGCCGGACCCGACCGCCGCGAGCCGGCCGTTCGACCGGCGCCGCAACGGTCTGGTGCTCGGCGAGGCCGCCGGTGTCTTCGTGGTGGAACGCACCGAGTTCGCGCGTGCGCGGGGCGCGCGGCGGTACGCCGAGGTCCTCGGCTGGGCGGTGACGAACGACGCCTACCACACCGCGACCCCTCGCCCGGACGGATCCGGTGCGGCGCAGAGCATGCGGCTCGCGTTGTCAGACGCCGGACTGTCCACGAAGGACATCGACTACCTCAACGCCCACGGCACCAGCACCAAGGCCGGCGACGCCGCCGAGGCGGTGGCGATCAAGAGCGTCTTCGGCGATGGCGGGCCACCGGTCAGCTCGACGAAGGGGGTGACCGGACACCTGCTGGGCGCCTCCGGCGTTGTCGAAGCCGCGATCAGCGTTTCGGTGCTGCGCAAAGGGATGTTGCCGCCGACGCACAACCTGGACGACCCGGACCCGGCGTGCGACCTCAACCACGTCCGCACCGCGAAGCCGGCCGGAGTGCGGACGGTCATGTCGAACTCGTTCGGCTTCGGGGGCCACAACGTCAGCCTCGTCCTGGGTGCGTGATCCGTGTTCGA
>Ga0164298_10000054_pt1 | contig 59203 bp, 59 predicted proteins | sample Whisoiple_216_MG_FD_109713 | JGI IMG/M metagenome (GOLD analysis project Ga0164298, IMG submission 109713) | Unamended control soil microbial communities from upstate New York, USA - Whitman soil sample_216_MG | ecosystem: Environmental > Terrestrial > Soil > Agricultural land ...
GTGTTTGAACGCGGGACTCGCGGGGGTTAGATGGCTAGGCCTGGGAAGAGTTTGGCGGCGTTGCCGGCCAGTACGTCGTGGAGGACCTCGGGCGGCCAGTCCAGGGTGGTCAGTGCGCGGGCGTTGGCGGCCACGCCGGGGACGCCCGGCCAGTCCGTGCCGAAGATCATCTTCGTGGCGAGCCTGGTGAGGTCGAAGCGTTCGTAGTAGCTCGGGAGGTTCTTCGGCGGCAGGCCGGCGATGTCCAGCCACACGTTGGGCTTCTGCAGCGCCAGGAACGCCGCCGTGTCGTACCACCAGCCGCGGCCGCCGTGCGCGAGGACGAAGTTCACGCCAGGGAAGTCCTCCACCGGGTCCAGCATCAGCGCCGGGTCGCCGCAGCGGGCGCGGGAGCCGGGAAAGGTGGACGTTCCCGTGTGCACGATGACGGGCACACCGCGGTCGGCACACACTCCGTACGCCGCGTACATCTCCTTGTCGCCCGGGTCGAACGCGCCGTGCACGGGATGGACCTTCAGCGCCACCGCACCCAGGTCGAGCTGACGCTCCACCTCGGACGCCAACGGGTGGTGCAGGTGCGGGTTCACGTTGGCCACCAACCGGAACCGCACGGGATTGTGCTCGACGATCGGTAGGTTGTCCTCGATCGGCTGGATGCCGGTGGACCTCGGGCTGTACTCGCAGAACAGCAGCGCCCGGTCGACACCCTGCGCCTCCAGCAGCGCGTCCAACAGCGCCGGCACGGGGTCGCCCACGTCGTCGTACACCGCGCGCCAGTCGTGGCCGGACGCGAAGTTCGCCGCCCAGTCGTGCCACGCGGGCTTCAGGGTGGACAGCCGCGCCGCGTGCACGTGCGCGTCGACCAACGGCATCCCGTCCAGCATCAGGTCAGCACCGTCTCCTCCGGGACCACCGGGCGCACCACCAGCTCGTCCGCGACCAGCTCGCGCAGGACGTTCCTGCGGATCTTGCCCGTCGCCGTCTTCGGCAGCTCCGCCATGCCCACCACCGCTCTCGGCCGCTTGTACGCCGCCAGGCCCTCGCGGCACCACCGCACCAGCGCGGCCGCGTCGACCGTGCGGCCCGGCGCCGGGACCACGCACGCGACCGGCTTGTCCAGCCCCTCCGCGTCGCGGCCGGCGACCACCGCCGCCTCCGCCACGTCCGGGTGCTGCAGCAGCCGCTCCTCCACCTCCGCCGGCGACACCCAGATGCCGCCCGCCTTCAGCATGTCGTTCGACCGGCCGAGGCACGTGTACGTGCCGTCCTCGTTGCGCATGTACGTGTCGCCGGTACGCAGCCACTCACCCTGGAACACCGCGCGCGTGGTCTCCGTGCGGCACCAGTAACCCGTGGCCACCGACGGGCCGGACAGGTACAGGTCGCCGGGCTCCCCGGCCGCCGTGATCGGGGTTCCCTCGTCGTCACGCAGCTCCACGCGGTAGCCGTCGACCGGGATGCCGGACGAGCCAGGACGGGCCGTGCCGGGCCGGTTGGACAGGAAGATGTGCAGGGCCTCGGTCGAGCCGAGGCCGTCCAGGATCTCGACGCCGAACCGTTCGCGGAACCGGGAGAACAGCACCGGCGGCAGCGGCTCGCCGGCCGAGACGCCTTGGCGCACCGAGGAGAACGTGTCGTCGGGGATGTCGGAGCCGAGCAGTGCGGAGTAGAACGTCGGCACGCCGAAGAAAAGCGTCGGCCGGGTGGCCCGCACGCGGTCGGCGACCGTCGCCGGGGTCGGCCGGGCGCGCTCCAGGATCGTCGTCGCGCCGGCGGACAGCGGGAAGAAGCCCGAGTTTCCCAGGCCGTAGGCGAAGAACAGCTTCGCGACGGACAGCGTGCGGTCGTCCGGTGCCACGCCGAGCACGCCGCGGCCGTACAGCTCGGCGACGTCGCGGACGCTGCCGTGGCGGTGCATCGCGCCCTTCGGCTTGCCGGTCGTGCCCGAGGTGTACAGCCAGAACGCCGGCGACTCCGGCCAGGTCGTGTACGGCTCGGTGAGCCCGTCCTGGGAGCGCAGCTCCGACCAGGACGTGCCGGGCAGGTCGCTCTCCCCGTCGACCAGCACGTGCGTGACCTCGGGGGCGGAGGCGAGCGCGATGGCCACCGCGGGGGCGAACTCGGCGGAGACACACAGAACGCGGGCGCGGGAGTCGGCGAGCACGGCCGCCAGCTCGGCGCCGGTGACCATTGTGGACACCGGCACGGGGACGGCACCCAGGTACATGGCGCCGAGGATGCCGGTCAGCAGCTCGACACCGTCGGCCATGCACAGCATGACCCGCTCCTCCGGGCGGACCCCGATGGCACGGAACCCGGCGGCCACGCGCCCGGTCTCGTCGGCGAGCTCCCGGTAGGTCAGGGAGACCCCGGCGCAGAGGACGGCGGTGCGGTCGCCGAAGCCGTCCCGCACGTGCCGGTTGAGTAAGTAGTCGGCCGCGTTGAACGTGGTGGGAGTCATCCTTGACCGCCTTTTCGGGGTTCAGGCGAGGTAGACGTACTCGTAGTCGAAGGGCTTGCCGTTGATGCCGTTGCGTGGCGGCGCGACCCAGCTGGCTATCTTGCCGCGCTCGTACACCGGCTGCATCAGTGACCGCACGAAGGCGAGATCCTCGCCGGTCGGCAGCCACCTGTGACTGGCGGCCCGCCAGGTCCGCTCGTCGACGATCGTGCCGTCCGGGGTCACGTGGACGTCCGCGCTGACCCCGACCGACCGGTTGAACCCCGGATGCGGCAACGCGAAACGGTAGTCGATCTCGGCCGACTCGAGGATCCGGTTCCAGCGCTTGACACCGGTCTCGCAGTCGGCCACGTACTCCCCGCGCAGGTCCAGGTTCAGCGCGAGCAGTGCGGGCAGTTCCTCCTTCTCCCACGTTCCCTGCGATGTCGGGCGCTCCAGGAAGACGCCGTCCTCGGTCAGTTTATGGTCATCCCGGCGGCGTGTCTCCTGCCATCGCCCCTTGAGCCCGGCGGTGAAGTAGTTGGCGGCGTTCGTGGACGTCTCGCTGCCGAACAGGTCGAGCGACACGGTGAAGTGGAAGTTGATGTACTTCTGGATGATGTCGAGCGGGATGCCGCCGCGGGGGCCGATGTCGGTGGTGTCGTGCTCGCGGATCAGCCCGGCGCTGCGCTCCACCACGCGGTCGACGCCCGTGGTGCCGACGAACATGTGGTGCGCCTCCTCCTTGAGCATGAACTCGCAGGTGCGCGACAGCGGGTCGAACGCGGACTCCTTGAGGGTGCCGAGCTGGTACTTGCCGTCCCGGTCGGTGAAGTAGGTGAACATGAAGAACGCCAGCCAGTCGGCGGTCTCCTCGTTGAACGCGCCGAGGATGCGTGGCGAGTCGGGGCTGCCGGAGTTGCGCAGCAGCAGTCCCTCCGCCTCCTCGCGGCCCTCCTTGCCGAAGTAGGCGTGCAGGAGGTAGACCATCGCCCACAGGTGACGGCCCTCCTCCACGTTGACCTGGAACAGGTTGCGCAGGTCGTACAGCGACGGCGCGGTGAGGCCCAGCAGCTTCTGCTGCTCGACGGAGGCCGGCTCGGTGTCGCCCTGGATGACGATCAGGCGTTGCAGGTCGGCGCGGTACTCGCCGGGCACCTGTTGCCAGGCGGGTTCGCCCTGGTGCTCGCCGAACGCGATGCGGCGGTCGAGGTCGCGCTCGGCGAGGAAGATGCCCCAGCGGTAGTCCGGCACGCGCACGTGGTCGAAGTGCGCCCAGCCCTCCCGGCCGACGGCGACCGCGGTGCGCAGGTAGACGCCGTGCGTCTCCAGCGTGGGGCCCATCTCGGCCCACCAGTTCATGAACTTCGGCTGCCAGCCCTCCAACGCGCGCTGGAGCCGCCGGTCCGACGACAGGTCGACGTTGTTGGGGATCTTGTCCTCGTAGTTGATGGAGGTGCTCACAGCCGTCCCTACACTCGTTTCCTGTCGAAGACCGCCTTCTGGCCGGTGCCGTACCGGCGCAGCGCGCCTTCCTCGCCCGACGCGTTCGGGCGGACGAACACCCAGTTCTGCCAGGCGGACAGCCGGCCGAAGATCTTCGTCTCGATGGTCTCCGGGCCGACGAACCGGTGGTTGGCCTCCATTCCGGTGCAGGCGTCCGGGGACAGCGCGGTGCGGCCCTCGGTGAAGATCCTGATCTCGTCCGCCCAGTCGATGTCGTCGAGCACGTCGGTGACCAGGCCGAGCGTGGTGACCTCCGCCGGCGCGAGCCGGTTGCCGAGCTCCTTGCGCAGCGTCTGGACGTGGGCAGGATCGCCCCAGAAGCGTGACTCCAGGCGGGACAGGCCGTTGCCCATCGGGTAGCGGCCGAAGTTGGCCTCGGTCAGCACGATCGTGCCCGCGGTGCCGTTCTCCTGGTCGTCGAGGAGGTACTGGCGGTCGCAGGCGAAGGCGAGCTCGGCGAGCGGGCCCGCGAAGCACGAGCCGGGTTCGATGAGCGCGATGAGGCTCCGGCTGGTCACGTCGAGGCGTTTCAGGGTGCGCTTGTAGTAGTGGGTGATCTCGTTGGCCAGCCAGTTGTCCTCGGCGAGGATCCGCTCGTGGGCGAGCACCACGTCCGGGTCGCCCGCGGTCCTGACCAGCCACGTCCCCAGCTCGGGCTCGTTGGCTCGGAGGTTGAGGATGAGGTCGTCGAGCTCACGGGTCATGGCCAGCGGCCAGAACTCCGCGCCCTGGTCGAGGGCGCCCACCGTGTCCGGCGCGTGGACCGTGATGGCGACCGTGCCCGCGCTCCGGTCCAGGACCGACGTGACGTAGCGGTCGCGGCGGAGCGGAGTCAGTTCGACGCCCTGGGTGTCCGGTCGGTCCGAGCGCCGTGCCAGCTCCTTCGCGCGTTCGACGACGGTCTCCTCGAACCTGCGTGGCGGTGCCAGCTCGTCGACCAGCTTCCAGTCGACGGCGGTACGGCCCTTGACCCCGTCCGCACGGGTCGCGAACACGTCGGCGAGGTCCTTGCGGGTGCCGCGCTTGTCGACGACGCGGGTGAGGCCGCCGGTGCCGGGGAGCACGCCGAGCAGCGGGACCTCGGGCAGCGCGACGGTCGAGGAGTTGTCGTCGACCAGGATGATGTGGTCGCAGGCCAGCGCCAGCTCGTAGCCCCCACCCGCGCACGAGCCGTTGACCGCCGCGAGGTAGGTCTGGCCGGAGTGCGCGGTGGCGTCCTCCATGCCGTTGCGGGTCTCGTTGGTGAACTTGCAGAAGTTGACCTTCCACTGGTGGCTCGCGGCGGCCAGCATGCGGATGTTCGCGCCCGCGCAGAAGACCTTGTCCTTGCCGCTGGTCAGGATCACCGTGCGGACGGCCGGGTGCTCGAAGCGGAGGCGCTGGGTGGCGTCGTAGAGCTCGATGTCGACGCCGAGGTCGTAGGAGTTGAGCTTGAGGTCGTAGCCGGGGGTGAGGCCGCCCTGCTCGTCGACGTCGAGGATGAGCCAGGCGAGGTCGCCGTCGACTCGCAACCGCCAGTGCCGGTACCTGTCGGGGTGTGTCTCGAACGACACCATGAGGTCCATTCTCGACACAGATGTCAGCGGCCGTCAAGGTTGTGTAGACGTTTGGCACACCATTCGGGGGGTGTCACGTCGTGGTGTAGCCGATTGGCACCATTCGGGGGTGTCGCACGTTGGACCGGTATGCCTGTTCTCGCGCTGCTGCTCATCGCCGTGGTCGCCGAGCTCGCCGTGATCATCGCGGTGGGCCAGGCGGTCGGCGTTCTCGCGACGATCCTGCTGCTGGTCGCCGTGTCGATGCTGGGGGTGACGCTGCTGCGCCGGCAGGGCCTGCGCACCCTCATGGCCCTGTCCGACGCGGCCCGCAACCGCCGCGACGCGAGCCCCGAGGTCACGGACGGGGTACTGCTCGCGGTCGCCGCGGGCCTGGTGGTCTTCCCGGGGTTCCTGAGCGACGTCGCCGCGTTGTTCCTCCTGTTCCCGCCGACACGCGGGATCGTGCGCCGCCGGTTGCTGCGGCGGTCCGCGGCAAGACGCCAGACGAACCCGGTCGTCGACGGCGAGGTGGTCGCCGGCGAGGTAGTGAACCCGAACGTCATCGTCATCGACTCCCACCGCGAGGACTGACCCTCCCGCACCACCCAACCCCCCGCGAGTCCCGCGTTCAAACAGCGCGAGTCCCGCGTTCAGACATGCCGAGTTGCGGTTTCGTGCATACCGCCCGGGCCTGGACCTGCACGAAACCGCAACTCGGTGTGCGCCAACGCGGGACTCGCTAGGTTTCAACGCGGGACTCGCGGGTTAGGTTTGGGGGGTTGGGAAGGCTACGGGGCTGCGGTGGCCTGTGGTGTCTACTGCGCGGACGCCGAAGAAGACGTTGTCCTTGGACAGGTCGATGGTTGTGGTGGTCACGTTGCCGAGGCGGCGTGCGGTGGTCCATTCCGGGGCGGTGGTCTCGCGCCAGACGACCTCGTAGCCGGCCAGGTCCGGTTCCGGGCCGCGTTGCCACACCAGTTCGGTGTCGTTGGTGAGGTTCGACGTCACGACGCGCACGTTCTTGGGGGTGCCGGGGGCGGTCGCGAGCGTCCACAGGGCGGCCGCGTTCACCCTCGCGACGCGGGCGATGTAGGCGAAGTCGCAGAACTCCGGGAGGTCGCCGAACTGCTGGCCGTTCTCCATCCGGACGTCCTGGTGCTGGTGGGCGAAGTTCTCGTTCGGCTCGGTGAACCGGGCCGCCGGGTAGCCCTGCTCCAGGAAGCCGATGTGGTCCCCGCCGCGCAGGTACCGGTCGCGGCGGTAGATCACCCGCACGTTCATGTCCGTGTCGTGGTTGACCGCCACCTCGCGGACGAACCGGCCCAGCTGGCGCGGCGGCGAGTCGTTCTCGCCGCCGACCGATCGCCGGATCGCCGCCTCCGCGGGGGTTTCCGCCGTCGGGACGCCCTCGGCGAACAGGCGGACCGTGTGGGCGTCTCGCGTGCCGTCGTCGGCGCGGCTGCTGCCCACAATGTCGTTGGTGAACATGGCCTGCACGTCGGTGCCCGCCGCCTTGAACTGCGCCGCCATGTGCCGGGAGCCGTACAGGCCCTGCTCCTCGCCGGCCACCGCGGCGAAGACGATCGTGGCCTTCGGCGCGCGGGTGGCCATGACGCGGGCCAGCTCCATCGACACCGCGACGCCGGACGCGTCGTCGTCGGCGCCCGGCGCGTCGGCGGTCGCGTTCATGACGTCGGTGACACGCGAGTCGTAGTGGCCCGACACGACGTAGACCCGTTCCGGCGTCACGGATCCACGCAGTGTCGCGACGATGTTCGTGATCCTGGTCGGCACCGGGATGCGGTCGGCGGGCGGCTGGATGTACGACTGCAGCTCGACGGTCATCCGGCCGCCGGAGGCCGCCGCGTACCTGCCCAGCTCCGCGTGGATCCAGTCCCGGGCCGCGCCGATGCCCCGGTTCGGATCGTCCTGTGTGGACAGTGTGTGGCGCGTGCCGAAGGAGACCAGCTTGCGCACGATCGCCTCGACGCGTCCGAGGTCGACCTCGCGGAGGATCGCCCGCAACTCCCTGTCCGGCTGTCGCGACAGCGGTGGCCGGCCCGAGTCCGCCGCCGCCACCGGCACCCCCGTGAGTGCCACGCCGCCGGCCGCGACGGTCGCGGTGAGAAACGATCGACGAGAGTTCTCAGTCATCCCCCCTGCCTACACCGCGGGCAGGTTGATCGCTAGAACCTAAGGGAGGCAAGGTAGTCGTAACTGTTGCGGGACGTGTCCAGCGGCGCGGGCTGGTCGTCGCGCTCCACCAGCCAGTACCGGACGCCGGCGCGGCCGGACTTCTCGAAGATGCGGGCCCAGTCGACCACACCGCTCCCCACGTCGGTCCAGTTGCCCCGGCCGTCGTGGTCCTTGACGTGCAGCACCGGGAACCGCCCCGGGTTGTCGACGAACAGCCGCCGCCCGTCCATGCCGGCGCGCGTCGCCCAGCCGAGGTCCAGCTCGAAGTCGACGAGCCGGGGGTCGGTCTCGCCGAACAGGATGTCCGAGAGGCGGATGCCGTCGACGACGCCGAACTCGCTGTCGTGGTTGTGGTGCAGCATGCCCATGCCCAGCTCGCGGGCCGCCGCGCCGGCCTCGTTGAGCTGCCGCGCGCCGAGCCGGATGCCCTCGACGGTGTACATGTCGCTGGGGAACGACGACAGCACGACCCACCGGACGCCGATCGTCCTGGCGTCGGCCAGTTTCGCGGCCCAGTCGCCGGTGATGTCGCCGTGCCCGACGTGCAGGATGACCGGGTCGAGGCGGGTCTGCCGGCACAGGTCCCGGATCTCGGCGGCCGGGCGGTTGAACGAGCTGACGCCGACGCACCGGTAGCCGAGCCCGGCGAGCGCGGTCAGGGTGCCGAGCGGGTCCGCGTTGAGGATGTCGCGGACGGTGTAGAGGTGCATGCCGATGCCGCCGCGGGGGATCCGGTGGCAGTGGCGGGCGGTTCCGGTGTCGGCGCGGGCGACGCCGGCCATGCCGGCGGTGGCGGCGCCTGCGCCCAGCAGGGCGAGGACTCCTCGCCTGGTGACTCCGTTGTCCATACGGCCGAAAGTACCTGAGAAAGCGCTTTCCCACCAGAAGCAGCCGACCCCGGACTTCGATCGGGACCTGAACCAAGTGCCGGCTTACCGGGCCACCGGACCGTCCACTGTGGTCACCGGGCCGACACCGAGGTCATGCCATCAGCTCGCGCGTCGGGGCGTGGTGGACCAGGCCGTCGTGGGTCACACAGCTGCCGGAGACGATGTCGTCGTCGAGGTCCGGGACGACCTTGCCGTCGGATGCCATGTGCAGCAACAGGTTCACCACGTTCGACGCGTACAGCTGACTCGCCTGCGCCGGCATCTGGCTCGGCACGTTCCGGCCACCCCACACCCGCACGCCGCCGACCGCGATCTCCTCGCCCGCCACCGAACCCGCCACGTTGCCGCCCTGTTCGGCGGCCAGGTCGACCACCACCGAGCCGGGACGCATCGCCGCCACCATCTCGCCGGTCACGAGCAGCGGGGCCTGCCGGCCGGGGACCGACGCCGTGGTGATCAGGGCGTCCGCCTCGGCCACGTGCGGCGCCAGCAGCGCCAGCTGCCGCGCCGCGCGGTCCTCGGTCATCTCGCGGGCATAGCCGCCGGAGCCCTCCAGGGGCGGCAGCCCGAGGTCGACGAACTCGGCACCCACGCTGGGGACCTCCTCGGCCGCGGCCGAGCGCACGTCGTACGCCCGCACCACCGCGCCGAGCCGCCGGGCGGTCGCGATCGCCTGCAGGCCCGCGACTCCCGCGCCAAGGACCAGCACCTTCGCCGGGGCGACCGTGCCGGCGGCGGTCATCAGCAACGGAAAGAACCTCGGCAGCCGCTCGGCAGCGACCAGCGCGCAGCGGTAGCCGGCGACCAGTGCCTGCGAGGACAGGGCGTCCATGGACTGGGCGCGCGACGTCCTCGGCACCAGTTCCATCGAGAACGCCGACACGTTCGCGTCCCGCAGGTGGGCGACGAGGTCCAGCTCCTGTGCGGGTGCCAGGAAGGTGATCACGACCGCGTTCTCGGCGAGCGCGTCGACCTGGGCCTCGGTCGGGGGTTGGACGCCGAGCAACGCGGCGGCGTCCCTGACCGCGTCCGGGGTCACGTCCGCCCCCGCCGCGCGGTAGTCGTCATCGGAGTGATGGGCTGCGGCGCCGGCGCCCGGCTCGACCGCGACCTCGAAGCCGGCGCCGGTCAGGCGCGACACGAGTCCCGGTACCAGTGCCACCCGCCGCTCACCGGATCTCGTCTCAGCAGCTATGGCGATCCTCACACGGCGGACCTTACCCGGGCCACGCCCGGCCGGACCGCGGTACGACGACCTGACGCATGCCTCGCGCCGCTCGCCGGCCGGAGGGCCGAGAGGGTGACCGCGGCCCGCCGAGGCTTGTCAATCCCCGACCGGGCGTGCCAGGTTCGTCCGTATGCGCACCCTGCTCGCACTGGCCACCGCCGCCACCATGGCGCTCGTTCCAGCCGCCCCGGCGCAGGCCGCCCCGCACCCCGTCGACCCCCGGCCGACCAACGAGACCCTCGCACTGTCGCTGAAGGTGCTCGCCAGGCAGTCGCACGGCGTCATCACGGTCCGCACCATCGGCACGACCAACGAGGGCCGGCCCATCTGGGCCGCACGGGTCGGGCACGGCCCGGTCCGCGTCCAGTACGTGACCCAGCAGCACGGCGACGAGCCGCTCGGCACGCCGGCCGCCGTGGAGTTCCTGAGGACCGTGGGCCTGTCCAACTCGGCGTGGCACCGGTGGCTGCGGTCGCGGGTCACCGTCGACATCGTCGTGCGTGCCAACCCGGACGGGCACGTGCACGGGTGGCGGTACAACTACGACCCGGCCGCCGACCCCGTGTACGGGGAGAAGGGCAAGGGCTACGACATCAACCGCTACCACGACCCCGCCGTCGCGCCCGAGGACAACCCGGTGCCGGAGGCCGCCGCCATCCAGCGGGCGTACGCGGAGTTCCGGCCGCGGATCGTGATGGACTACCACATGCAGGGCCGGTACACCGACGCGAACGGCCGCGAGATCACCGCGTCGATGCTGTGGCCGACGCACCCGGACGCGACGCCCGCGAACGTCGCCGCGGCCAAGCGGGTGACGGTCGTGGCGCAGCGGGCGGTCACCGCCGCGGGCGGCAACGTGAGCCAGTACCCCGGCGGTGACTACGAGGGGATCGCGCGGAACGCGTACGGGCTGCTCGGCAGTGCCAGCGTGCTGCTGGAGCTGAGCGCGATCGGCGACGAGCAGTCGCAGATCCGGTCGGCGTACGCGGCGATGCTGGCCGTGGTCCGGACCGCGGCGGACGGTTCACTCGACCGGGTGAACCCGGCCCTCGCGGACGCCATCCCGCCACGCGGCGAGCCCATTGTGGACTGAACGCCTGATCCTTCTTCGCTGGTCATGACGCTCGGGCAGCTACCTATCACCAATGAGGCGGGGTTGGCTGCCCGATCGGGTACGCCTCCGCGCTGACCAGCATCTGGGTGTCGACCCGGTGTTCTACTCCAATGGGAAACCCATCCGCGCTGCCGGACTGGCCCGAACCAGATCCGGGTCCTTCGTGGGGGCGCGTACCGACGATGGGGATCGAAGGGGTGGGTCGGCTTGGGCAGCAGAAACAGCAAGGCACGACACCGGCGCCAGGGGCGGAGACCGGTCACGTTCGCGTGGCTCGCCGGCAGTAACGGGAGGCACCGGAGCAGGCAGCCGTCCACCGGGTTGATCGCGGTGAGCGCGGTGGTGCTCGCCGCGTCGGCCGCCTCGTCGACGGTGCAGGCGACGCCGGAGCCCGTCGGTCCCCCGGCACCCGCCGCGGAACCGGTGCCGGCCGACGGCGGCTCGATGCCCTTGATGGACTTCCCGCAGTTCGAGAGTCACCTGGCCAGCGGGCGGTTCGTCGGCATGCCGCTGCCCACGACGGGCGGCGCCGCCATCCCGGCGACCGTGCTGGCGGCCTACCAGCGGGCGGTCGAGCGGATGAACCTGATCCAGCCGAACTGCCACATCCCGCTGGAGCTGCTCGCGGCGATCGGCAAGGTCGAGTCGGGGCACGCCCGTGGCGGGCGGGTGGACGCCGCGGGTCGCACGCTGACGCCGATCCTGGGGCCGGTGCTGAACGGCGGCCCGTTCGCCGCGATCGCCGACACGGACGGCGGCGAGTACGACGGGGACAAGACCTGGGACCGTGCCGTCGGCCCGATGCAGTTCATCCCGTCGACCTGGTCGAAGTGGGCCTCGGACGGGAACGTGGACGGGCAGCTCGACCCGTCCAACGTCTACGACGCGTCACTGGCCGCGGCCCGGTACCTGTGCGCGGCCAACCGCGACCTCGGCACGCCGGATGGGCTGGACGATGCCGTCCTGAGCTACAACCACTCGACCAGCTACCTGTCGCTGGTCCGCTCGTGGATGGCGGTCTACCAAAACGGCACGGTGTCCGTGGACGACATCCTCGACGCGGGCCCGCTGCCGGTCTACGACGACGCGCCGGCGACCTCCTCGCCGTCGACGCCGGCCACACCACCGAGCACGCCACCGCCCGGGCCTACCACGCCGCCGGTCACCGTGCCGCCGCCCCCGGCCACCCCACCCACGACGACGGACCCGACGACACCACCCACCACGACGGACCCGACGACACCACCGACCACCACCCCCTCGACCACGGACCCGACGACACCACCCACCACCACCGACCCGGCGGCGCCGTCCGGCGGGCCACCGGCGAGCTCGACCGAGGGGCAGTGCGGTCTGCTGGACGTGGTCACCGGCCTGATCGGCGAGGACCCGGACTGCGTGCACGATCTGGAGCTGTCCACTCCGGCCGCGGTCGCGACGACGACCCCGGACACCACGGCGACCGCCGAGACCTCGGCGACCCCGGTGTCCCCGGTCGCGGCGCCGTAGGCGTTAAGGCCTGAATGGACCGTCCTGTTGTCGAGGGGCGGCGAACGGTCCATTCAGGACAGGAGACAGGCGGCGAGCCCAAGGCAACCGGTGAGCCGTCGCCTGCCGCCGTCAGTTACCGCCGCCGGGCGGGTTGACGTTGCCGTTGGGCGGGTTGACGTTGCCGCCGTTGCGGCGGTTACCGAAGTTGCCCAGCTCCATGATGGACTTGGCGGTCGACGTGCCGTTCGAGGTGCTGGCGATGACCGTCACCTGGCCACCCTTGGCGACGTTGTCACTCTTCTGGGTGTCATTGTCGATGGTGTAGGTCTTCTCGTAGCCGTCCTGGCTCTTCACCGTGATCGAGTCGTCCGACAGTGCGGTGACGTCGCCGACCTGGAACTCGCCGTGCTGGGCCTGGTCGAAACCGCCCATCGGGCCGGCCATCATGCGCGGGCCGCCGCCGGGGCCGCCGCCCGGGCCGTTCTGGCTGTTGTCCACCGAGCCGCTCGCGGCGTAGATCGCGACACCGCCTGCCGCGGCGATACCGATCGCGACCAGAACCGCGATGACGATGCGCTTCGTCGTCCATCCCGACTTCGGCGCGGCCGGGGGCGGCGGAGCACCCCACTCGGCCGGCTGCTCCGGTGGCGGGCCCGACGGCGGCGGACCACCGGCCGCCGGTTCGGCGGGCAGCCGGGTCGTCGACTCAGACTGTTCGGTACTCATGACCGACACGGTGGTGGGCGAACCTGTGGATGACCTGTGTTCGCTGTGGGCAGGTCCTGTGACGTGACCCGACACAGCGAACACACAGGATTCGCTCAGCGGACCCACACATCCGTGCGCGACGATGATCGCCATGGTGGAGCGGAGCGAGCTGCGGCGACCCGACGGGCAACCCGTCCGGGTCCTGGTCGTCGACGACGAAGCCACGCTGGCCGAGCTCGTCTCGATGGCCTTGCGGCTGGAGGGTTGGGAGATCAGGAGCGCCGGCGACGGCGTGTCCGCCGTGCGCACGGCCCGTGACTTCCGGCCCGACGCGGTGGTCCTGGACGTCATGCTGCCGGACATCGACGGGCTCGAGGTCCTCCGCCGGATGCGTGCCGACCTGCCGCACCTCCCCGTGCTCTTCCTGACCGCCAAGGACGCCGTCGAGGACCGCATCGCCGGGCTCACCGCCGGCGGCGACGACTACGTCACCAAGCCGTTCAGCCTGGAGGAGGTGACGCTGCGCCTGCGTGCGCTGCTCCGCCGCACCGGCGTCACCGAGGCGACCGCCGGCGCGGGGCTGGTCGTCGGCGACCTCACCCTCGACGAGGACAGCCGCGAGGTCACCAGGGCCGGCCAGGCCGTCGAGCTGACCGCCACCGAGTTCGAGCTGCTGCGGTACCTGATGCGCAACCCGCGACGGGTCCTGTCGAAGGCGCAGATACTGGACCGCGTCTGGAACTACGACTTCGGCGGGCAGGCCAACATCGTGGAGCTGTACATCTCCTACCTGCGCAAGAAGATCGACGCGGGGCGCTCGCCGATGATCCACACCATGCGAGGCGCCGGGTATGTCCTCAAACCAGGGGCGTAGGGGCGTCGAGTCCTGGTCCCTGCGCCGGCGGCTCATCTTCGAGCAGATCGTGCTGCTGGCGCTGGTCTGCGTGGTCGTGGTGCTGGTGACCGAGGTCGCCCTGCGGGCCTTCCTCGTCGGCCAGCTCGACGACCGGCTCACGGCGGCGAAGCCGCCGCCCGGCGGCCCGCGGCCCGGCAACTTCATCGACGTCCGTTCCCTGGGGCCCGGGGCGTTCACCGCGCTGGTCGGCCCCGACGGCCAGGTGGCCCACGCCAGCCGGTTCTCCCCCGCCAGCGGTGACGAGGACCTGCCGGCCAGCGAGTACCCCGCACTGCTCGACCTGCCGGCCGACGACCACATCTACGTCCGTGACCTCGGCAGCAGCCTCGGCGACTACCGGCTCGTCGCCAGGCAGACGGACTTCGGGGTGACCATCACCGGGCTGCCGATGTCCGAGGTCGACGGGACCCTGCTGAGCGCGGGCCTGATCATGGGCGGCGTGGCGCTCGCCGGACTGCTCGCCGCGGCGGGCGCGGGCGCGTTCATCGTGCGCAGGGCCCTGCATCCACTGCAACGGGTGGCGGCCACGGCGTCGCAGGTGGCGGAACTGCCGCTCGACCAGGGCGAGGTGGAGCTCGCCGAGCGGGTGCCGAAGCGATATACCGACCCGAACACCGAGGTCGGCCAGGTCGGCCTGGCCTTCAACCGCATGCTGGGCAACGTGCGGGACGCGCTGGTGGCCCGGCACGAGAGCGAGACCCGCGTACGCCAGTTCGTCGCGGACGTGAGCCACGAGCTGCGCACGCCGCTCGCCGCCGTCCGCGGCTACACCGAGCTCATCCGCCGCCGCGACGACGACGTGACACCCGAGGTCGCGCACGCGCTCAGCCGCGTCGAGTCCGAGGCCGCGCGGATGACCACACTGGTCGAGGACCTGCTGCTGCTCGCCCGCCTGGACTCCGGCCGCCCGCTCGACCGCGCGCCCGTCGACGTGTCCCGGCTGGTCGTCGACATGGTCAGCGACGCACAGGTGGCCGGCCAGAGCCATGTCTGGCAGCTGGACGTGCCGCCGGACCCGGTCGTCGTCCCCGGCGACGACGCGCGGCTGCACCAGGTGGTCGCGAACCTCCTGTCCAACTCCCGCACGCACACCCCGCCGGGCACGACCGTCGTGGTCGGACTGTCCACAACGGACGAATGGGTGGTGCTCACGGTGACCGACAACGGACCCGGCATCCCGTCCCACCTCCTGCCGGAGGTGTTCGAGCGGTTCGCGCGGGGCGACTCGTCCCGCTCGCGGGCGGCCGGCAGCACGGGACTCGGCCTCGCCATCGTGGCGGCGGTCGTGCAGGCACACCACGGTTGGGTCGAGGTCGAGAGCCGGGCCGGTTGGACGCGGTTCACCGTCCGCCTTCCCCGCACGACCCACTCGTGGGAGTGACGCGGGCGGCACCGAAACAGTCGGCGGTGTCGTGGTTCACGACCCGTCCTGACACGCACAGCTCTCACACAGGCGAGCCACACGACCGTCCAAGCGGGGTGCCCGAGCGTGGACGCCATGACGCTCACCGTGCCCAATCCCACCGACCGGGAGGCCATCGACCCCGATGGGGACCACCCGGTGCTCGACATCGTCGTGCCCGTGTTCAACGAGAAGCGGGACCTGGCACCCTGTGTCCGCCGGCTGTACGCACACCTCAGCGGCAGCTTCCCCTACCGGTTCCGGATCACCGTCGCGAACAACGCGAGCACGGACGGGACCGCCGGGATCGCCGACGAGCTGGCCAGGGCGATCCCCGAGGTGGTCGCCGTGCACCTGCCGGAGAAGGGGCGAGGACGGGCGCTGCACGCGGTCTGGTCGGCGAGCGACGCGTCGGTGCTCGCGTACCTGGACGTCGACCTCTCCACCGACCTCAACGCGCTGACCCCGCTGATCGCGCCGCTGCTGTCCGGTCACTCGGACCTCGCGATCGGCAGCCGGCTCGCGCGTGGGGCACGGGTCGTGCGCGGCCCGAAGCGTGAGTTCATCTCCCGCTGCTACAACCTGATCCTGCGGGGTGCGCTCGCCACCCGCTTCTCCGACGCGCAGTGCGGCTTCAAGGCCATCCGCGCGGACGTGGCGACCAAGCTGCTGCCGCACGTGGCCGACACGGCGTGGTTCTTCGACACCGAACTGCTGGTGCTGGCCGAGCGCAGCGGCCTGCGCATCCACGAGGTGCCGGTGGACTGGGTGGACGACCCGGACAGCCGCGTCGACATCGTGGCCACCGCGGTCGCCGACCTGAAGGGCGTCGCCCGGCTGGTCCGCGGCTTCGCGAGCGGGCGGATCCCCGTGGCCGAGCTCCGTGAGCAGCTCGGCCGGGACGCGCCGAAGACCGGCCTGCTGCGCCAGCTCGTCCGGTTCTCGGTCGTCGGCGTGGTCTCCACGCTCGCGTACCTGGTGCTGTACTCGTTGATGCGCGACGGTTTGGGGGCGCAGGGCGCGAACTTCGTCGCACTGGGGCTCACGGCCGTCGGCAACACGGCGGCCAACCGGCGGTTCACCTTCGGCGTGCGCGGCAGGACCGGCGCGGCACGCCACCAGTTCGAGGGGCTGATCGTGTTCGGCCTCGGGCTCGGTCTGACGTCCGGCTCGCTCGCGTTGCTGCACGCGCTGACCAGTCCCGGCCGTGCCCTCGAACTGGCCGTGCTCGTCCTCGCCAACCTCGCGGCCACCGTGCTGCGGTTCCTCCTCCTTCGCGGCTGGGTGTTCCACCCGCGCCGCCAGACCGAAATGAGCACACGTTGATCACGATGGCCGAACCGAAGGCGGCGCCGACACACGCCGCTCCGGCCCGACGCGCGCGACGCCCGTGGGTCCTCCTGCTGCTCGCCGGCAGCGCGGTGCTGTACCTGTGGAACCTCACGGCGAGCGGCTGGGCCAACAGCTACTACGCGGCGGCGACACAGGCGGCGGCGCAGAGCTGGAAGGCGTTCCTGTTCGGCTCGGTCGACGCCGGCAACGTCATCACCGTCGACAAGCCGCCCGCGTCGCTGTGGCTTTCCGGCCTGTTCGCCAGGGTCTTCGGCGTCTCCAGCTGGTCGGTGCTCGCCCCGCAGGCACTCTGCGGCGTCGCGTCGGTGGGGTTGCTGTACCTGGCAGTGAAGCGGACGTCCGGCCAGTTGGCCGGCCTGCTGGCCGGTGCCGCGCTGGCACTGACCCCGGTGGCGACGCTGATGTTCCGCTTCAACCTGCCGGACCCGCTGCTGGTGCTCCTGCTGATCGCGGCCGCGTACGCGACGATCCGGGCCGTGGAGAAGGCGAGCCTTCGCTGGCTCCTGCTGGCCGGCACCGCCATCGGCTTCGCGTTCCTGACCAAGATGATGCAGGGCTTCCTGACACTGCCGGCACTCACGCTGGTGTACCTGGTCGCGGCGCCGACGACCCTGTGGAAACGGATCGCGCACGTGTTGGCCGCGGGCGCGGCGGTGGTCGTGTCGGCCGGCTGGTACGTGGCGCTGGTCGCGTTGTGGCCGGCGGACTCGCGGCCCTACATCGCGGGCTCGACGGACAACTCGATCCTGGAGCTCGCGCTGGGCTACAACGGGCTGGGCCGCATCTTCGGCGGTGAGGGCAACCCCGGCGGAGGCGGCGGAGGCGGCATGGGCGGCGGGAACACCGGCTTCGGCGGCGCGTCCGGGATCGGGCGCATGTTCGGCGCCGCGTTCGGCACGGAGATCTCGTGGCTGCTGCCCACCGCGCTGGTCGGGCTGGTCGCCGGGCTGTGGTTCACGCGGCGGGCGCCGCGGACCGACCGGACCCGGGCCGCGCTGCTGCTGTGGGGCGGCTGGCTCGTGGTGACCGCGCTGGTGTTCAGCTTCATGAGCGGGATCATCCACCCGTACTACTCGGTGGCACTGGCGCCGGGCATCGCCGGCGTGGTCGCGATCAGCGCCCGTGAGCTGTGGCGCGGCCGGGCGCACCCGCCGGCCCGGTACTTCCTGGCGGGCATGGTGGCGGTCACCGGCGTGTGGACGTTCATCCTGCTGGACCGGTGGTCGGACTGGCAGCCGTGGCTGCGCTGGGTGATCGTCATCGCGTCGGTCGCGGTGGCGACGGCGATCGCGGTCGGGATGAAGGCCCGGGTGCTGGCGGTGGCCGGGATCGTCACGGCACTGCTCGGCACCGGGATGTTCTCGGTGGCGACCGCGGCGGTGGCGCACTCGGGCTCGATCCCGACCTCCGGCCCGACGGCGGAGGGCTTCGGCGGCATGGGTGGCGCCCTGGGCGGCGGCTCGACCTCGGCCGAGCTGGTCTCGCTGCTGCGGTCGACCGACACGCAGTGGGCGGCGGCCACCACCGGCGCCACCAGCGCGGCGGACCTGGAGCTGGCCAGCGGCAAGTCGGTCATCGGCATCGGCGGCTTCAGCGGCGGCGACCCGGCGCCGACACTGGCGGCGTTCAAGCAGTACGTCGCCGACGGCGAGGTCGCCTACTACGTCTCGGGCGGCGGGATGGGCGGCGGAGGCGGCCCCGGCGGCAACTCCGACATCGCGCAGTGGGTGGCGGACAACTACCAATCGACGACCGTGGGCAACGCGACCGTGTACGACCTGCGAAGCTGAGCCCGCTCCCGAAAAGGCGCGTCCGGAACTACCCGGGCGCGCCTTTTTCGCCGTGCCGGCTGGCGAAGACCCGGAACCAGGCCTCGGCCCACTCGCGCAGCTCGGCGGGAGAGGCGCCGAGCGCGGTGACGATCCGGTCGAGGACGTCCGGCGGCGGGAGGTACCGGCCGGTGACGTAGGAGTGGATCGTCGACCGCGGTTCGGCCACCCGCCCGGCCAGCTCGGCGAGGCTCATCTTGGTCTTGTGCGTGCCGCGGGCGGCGCGTGCCCGCATCAGCTCCAGCTCCCGCGACAGTTCGGTCAGGGTGTGTACCCGTCTCGGATCCGGACCGTTCATCGTCGTCCTCCCCGTGCCTCCAGGAATGTCCAGGAGTTTCCCGCACGGCGCCACAGCGGCCCCACATTCGCTGTACTCGGGCCATGCTTTCGTCAATCGACAGTTCGCGCAGGGAGAGACTTCGCGGCGAGCTCGCGGAGCTTCTCGACGTCGACGCCGCCGAGCTGACCGACAATGCCCGGCTCGTCGACGACCTGTCGTTCGACAGCCTCACCATGCTGACCCTTCTCACGTGGTTGGCGGACCACGGCGTGCGTCTCGGCGCGGAACACCGGAAACCTGCTCGGGTCGCCGAACTGTGGTCATTGCTGGAGACAGACGGATTCCCGCTGTCGATACGAACCACCGAGGGGCCGGACCTCGGGCCAGCGCACGTGCCGCGTGTTCCCCAGCCGGCCGCGGACCCGCTCGTGCCCGTCCTCGAGAGCGGCACGTTCCGGCTGGCGCCGCTGCAACCGAGTGACGTCCCGCTCCTCTACGCGCTGGCCGTCCGGCCCGAGAACTGCTTCCGCTGGCGCTACCGGGGTGCCCCGCCGTCGCCGGAGCGGTTCACCGACGAGCTGTGGAACCACGTCCTCGTCCAGTACGCGGTGCGCCGCGGGAGTGACGGCAGGCTGGCCGGGCACGTCGTCGCGTACGGCGCCGACCAGCACACCAGCCACGTGTCAGTCGGTGCGGTCTTCGACCCGGAGCACACCGGTTCGGGATTCGCCGCGGAAATCGTCGAGGTGTTCTCGCGGCACCTGTTCCAGGTTTTTCCCCTGCGCAAGATCTACCTCGAAATACCGGGTTACAACTGGCCTCAGATGCGCAGCGGAGAAGGCAAGTATTTTCGGGTCGAGGGAGTTCTTCCCGAACACGTCTACTACGCCGGGCGCTACTGGGAACAGTACATCTGCGCCGTTTATCCAGAAGGCTCACGAAGTGAGCGGAAACCGGAAGAAGGAGTCGCATCATGACACAGCCAAGAAAGACGTTGCTCACCCTGGCCCTCGCGGCCGGCGGTGCCCTCGCGACCACGCTCGCACCCGGCGCGGCACAGGCCGCCCCCGCCGTTCCCGACAGCGAGATCGGCATCCTGGGCACCTGCGGGGACCATTTCCACCCGAGGGTCACCGACGGTGGGCGGGTCGTCGGCGAGGCGGACTGGAATGTCGTGTGCAGGTGGACCGGCACCGAGTGGAACGTCTACATGGAGGGCTGGGTGGACGACCTGGCCGCCGACGGCAAGTGCGTGTGGGTTCGCGGGGAACGGTTCCCGGGCGACCCGGACACCCAACTCGCCAAGAACTGCCCGGCCGACGGTCCGCGTACCAACTTCACCTTCAAGTTCGCCGGCCAGAACGCCAACGGCTTCGCCTACGTGTCCTGACCCGGCGTGCGTGGCCCCCTCCCGCGATCACCAGCTTCCCCGGTGGTCGGGGATCGTGAAGATCAGCGGGAGGGCGGCCAGCATGAGGACCGACAGCACCACGAAGCCGTGGGCCTGCGCCATCGCCGGGTCGGTGCTGTTGGTCACCACCGCGGTCATGATCGAGACCGAGATGATCGAGCCGCTCTGGCGGAACATGCCGCGCAGGCCGGCGATGGACGCGATCTGGTCCGGGGCCAGCTGGAGGCCAGCGTTGTTCGACGCCGGGACCGCCACGCCCATGCCCACCCCGGTGATACCGGCCGCCACCATCAGCCACAGGTAGCCGTTGACGTGCGGTGGCGGGAAGGCCATCAGCGCGAAGCCCGTCACGATCAGCGTGAAGCCGACCATCATCGGGATGCGGCAGCCGAGGCGCCGGAGTGTCATGACCGCCAGCGCGGCCACGCAGATGACGCCGGCGCCGCGGGCCGTCAGCACCGTCCCCGCCTCCAGCGGGTCGAGGTGGAACCGCGTCTCCGCGTACAGCGGCACCAGCGCGCCGAAGCCGATCGCCGCGCCGCCGAACAGCAGGTTGAGGACGTTCATCGCGCCGAAGCCCCGGCCGCGCAGGAGTCGCATCGGGATGAACGGCGCGCTCGCACGGACCGTGTGCCGGACGAACACCCATGCCAGGACCGCCGCCGCGAGGACCGGGGTCAGGAACCACGGGCTGGTCACGCCGTGGCCCAGGTTCGTCATGCCGTAGATCGCGGTCAGCATCACGCCCGCGAGCAGCACCAGGCCACGCACGTCGATGCGCTCCGCAGGCTTGCGGCCGGTCTCCCTGATCAGCCGCCACCCCAGCGCCAGCAGGAGGATCCCGATCGGCACGTTGACGAAGAAGATCCCCCGCCACGACAGGTAGGTCACGAAGATCCCGCCCAGGATCGGGCCGAGGATGCCGCCGATCGGGAAGATCGACGTGAACATGCCGACGGCCCGGTCGCGGCCCGGGCCGTAGTGGTCGGCGATGATCCCCGTCGCCGACGGGATGAACCCGCCGCCGCCGACCGCCTGGACCGCCCGCAGCGCGACCAGCACGTAGATGTTGCCGGCCAGCGCGCAGGCCAGGGAGGCGGACGTGAAGACCACGACCGCGACGAGGAACACCCGCTTGCGGCCGAAGTGGTCCCCCAGCTTGCCGGCGAGCGGCATGGCGATGATCTGGCCGAGCGAGTAGATCGTGATCGTCCAGCCACTCCACGTGAGCTGAGCGTGCAGGTCGGACTGGATGGCGCCGAGTGCCGTCGCGACGATCGTCTGGTCCATCGACGACATGAACAACGCCATGGCGACGACGGCGAACACCAGGTGACGACGGGGTAGCGCGCCGGCGGGGATTGCGGCTGGCGCTGTTACTCCTATGCTTCGCATCCCCATAGCCACGAGAGTAAGTTGCTTGCCGGCAAGCAACCAAGAGTGTGTGACCAACCAGTCGTCAGGGAGTTTGGTTAAGTGGATGCCGAGAACGTGACCCGTCTGCGCCGGGTCATCGGCCGGCTGGCCCGGCTGCTGAACGCCGCCCCGGTCAGCGAGAACCTGACACCGACCCAGGCCTCCGTGCTGGCCCTGGTCGCACACCGCGCACCGATCGGCATGACCGAACTGGCCGAGATCGAGGGCCTCAACCCGACCATGCTGTCCCGTGTGGTCGCCAAGCTGGTCGACGACGGCCTCGCGCGCCGCCTGCCGAACCCGAACGACCAGCGTGCCGTGCAGCTGGAGGCCACCGACCGCGGCCGCGTCGTCCACGAACGCATCATCGCGGCGCGCACGGCGACGGTCGGACAGATCCTGGACAGTTTGTCACCGGACGTGACCGACGCTCTACGGAACGCACTACCCGCCCTGGAGGCGCTCGCGGAAGGTCTCCGGACACAGAAGAGCTGAACCAAGCGTGACCAACTCGCCGACGATCACCCGAACGCGTTGTCCGTCGGCGGAGCGCGGTCCTCGCGAACCCGCGATTTCGTCGTGGGAAAGCACGATACCGGCCTGGTTGCAGGTTTGTTGGGCAACAGCCTCGTTGTCCTGCCTGGTCACGTGCCAGTAGCCTTTCTCTTCGCACTGCTTTAGCGACGGGGAAGGACCAACGGCATGCCGCGTACCGAGGCGATGGCTCGGCGCACCTACGGCGGTCGCTCCGCAGCCGACCGGAGAGCCGAACGGAGAGAGCGGCTGATGGAGGCCGGGCTTCAGCTGTTCGGCGGCGACGGCTACGCGGCCACGTCGATCGAGAAGCTGTGCACGCACGCGGGTGTGTCCACGCGCAACTTCTACGAGGAGTTCTCCTCGCGGGAGGACCTGCTGATCGCCTTGCACAAGCGGGCGAACGAGCGCTCGTTCGCGGCGGTGACCACCGCGTTCGAGGACGCCGCCGACGCCGCACTGGCGGAACGCTTCGAACTGGCCGTGCGCACGTTCATCCAGACCATGGCAGCTGACACGCGGTTGGCGCGGGTCGCGTACGTCGAGATGATCGGCGTGAGCAACACCGTGGAGAAGCACCGCATGGCGTGGCGCAAGAAGTGGTGGGACTTCATGGTCCGCGAGGCGGACCGCGCGGTGCTGCGCGGCGAGGCCGAACCGCGGGACTTCACGCTGCCGGCGCTGGCGGTCATCGCGTCGGTGAACGAACTGGTGCACCACTACTCGCTCAACCGGGGAAGGATCACGTTGGACGAGCTCATCACGGAGGTCGTGCGTTTCTCGGTCGCGGCGGTGACGGCGCCATGACCGTCTCCGCCACGGCGTCCGCCGCCGCCCTTCTCGAACGGCTGACCGCCATCGCCGCCACCGACGTCGGCCCCGCGGCCGCGCTGCTGGCCGCTTCGGTGCGGAACAACGGGGTCATCCAGGCCTTCGGCACCGGTCACTCGCAGGGCACCGCCCTGGAGATCGCCGGCCGCGCAGGCGGCCTGGTCCCGTCGAACCGCATCGCCCTGACCGACCTGGTGCAGTTCGGCGGCGAGGACCCGGCCGTGCTCGCGGACCCGATGCTGGAGCGGCGCGGGGACGTGGTGTCCCGGCTGTACGAGCTGGCCGCGCCACGCCCGCAGGACGTGTTCGTGATCGCGTCCAGCTCCGGCGTGAACTCGTCGGTCGTGGAGATGGCGCACATCGTGACGTCGGCCGGCCACAAGCTGGTCGCGATCACGTCGTTGCAGCACAGCAGCCAGGTGCCGGCCCGGCACGAGTCCGGGAAGCGGCTGTCGGACCTGGCCGACGTGACGCTGGACAACGGCGCGCCGTTCGGCGACACGCTCCTCCCGCTGCCGGACGACACGTCGGTGGGCGGGGTCTCGTCGCTCACCGCCGGGTTGCTGGTGCAGATGATGGTGGCGGAGACCGTCAAGCTGCTGCTGGACTCCGACTACGACCCACCGGTGTACGTGTCGAACAACGTGCCAGGCGGCCACGAACGCAACATCAAGCTGGAAGCCCTCTACGAGGGCCGAATCCGCCGCACAGCAAGCTAACCCGCGAGTCCCGCGTTCAAACACCGCGAGTCGCGCGTTCAGACACCCCGAGTCCCGCGTTCAGACATCCCGAGTTGCGGTTTCGTGCACATCCGGCAGCCGCAGCCAGACGTCCGGCGGGCCGACGACCGCGCGGGCGTCGGTGAGGCGCAGCCCGGGGTACGCGCAGGCGTAGGCGACCGAGTCGTCGCGGTGCAGGTAGGCGAGCAGGACCTCGCGGGCGGAGTCGTCGTCCGCGGGGTCGCCGCCCGGGACCAGGTCGCCCTCGAGCAGCTCGCCGTCACGGGAGACGGACCCCTGGCTGCCGCTCTTCGGGTTCTCGTAGAGGCCGTAGCAGACGGTGCCGGCCGAGAGCCGCTCGTGCACGTCCGTGTCCTGCGGCCGGTAGCCGTACGGCTGCATCACGACGACGCCACCCGGCACGCCGGTGACGCCGACGACGTCGAGGGTGTCCTCCTCCGCACAGCTCGTCCCCGCCAGCCGCCGCGTGGCCTCGGCGACGTCGATGCCGGCGACACAGGCCAGGCCGATGCCCTCCTCGACGACACTCCCCAACGCGGCCGCGAGCCGGCGCGCCTCGGCGACCATCTCGGTCTCCGCCGAGGACAGTTCGGCGGGCGGCCCGAAGAGGTCCGGTGTCGGCCCGGCGGCGGCCAGGCGCGCGGGTGACCAGCCGGCCATCATCTCCCGGTACGGGTCGGCGCCCGCCGCGACGAGTGCCCGCGCGTTGTCCGGCTTGTTCTCGAAGACGGCCCGCCAGAGCGGGGTTCGGCCCCACGCCAGCCCGTCGACGTCCGGCGCCTCGGCCGCGAGCGCGGCCACCTGGCCGGCGGTGCCACGCTCGGCCGCGGTGTGCAGATCCATTGCCCTACCGTGCCACGAGATCGCGCGCGGCCACCGGCCAGGTCGGGTACTCGAACGTGAAACCGGCCGCCAGCAAGCGGGTTGGCACGACGCGGCGGCTCTTCAGCAGGAGCTCGGTGTCCGAGCGGGCGACCCACGCGCCGAGCTCCGCCATCCAGCGCGTGGCGGGCAGACCGACCGGGATGCCGCCGGCCCTGCGCAGGTCGCGCATGAAGTCCTTGTACGGCGACGGGTTCGGTGCCGCGAGGTTGACCGGGCCGGACAGTTCCGTGTCCAGCAGGAAACGCACGGCGCGCACGAAGTCCTCCCCGTGCAGCCACGACATGTACTGCCGGCCGCCCGCGACCGGGCCGCCGAGGCCGAGCATCGCCAGGCGCCGCAACGCGTTGAACACGCCGCCCCGGCCCGGGCTCATGACCATGGCCGTGCGGAGCGCGACCTTCCGCGTGGCCGGGGTGTCGGCCTCGTCCAGTTCGGCCTCCCACCTCCGCGCGATGTCGACGCTGACGTCCCAGTACCGCGGCACGTCCGGCTCCGCGCCGCCGAGGATCCCGGTGGCCTCGTCGTTCGGCGCGTCGAAGCGGTGGGCGTAGATCGTGGCCGTGCTCATCTGCAGCCACACCCGCGGCGGGTTCTCCGCCTTGGCCACCGCCTCGCCGACCGCACGTGTCGAGTCGACCCGGGACGACGTCATCTCCCTCAGGTTCTCCGGCGTGTAGCGGCAGTTCACGGTGCGGCCGGCGAGGTTGACCACCGCGTCCGCGCCGTCCACCACCCGCGGGTCCAGGGTGCGGCCGTCCCACCGCACTCCCTCGCCGCGGCTCACGATCGTCACGTCGTGCCCCAGCCCGCGCCGAAGCAGCCCGCCGAGGTGTCCGCTCCCACCCGTGACCACGATCCTCATGTGCTCGCCCCCCGGAGTTGAACGTGTTCAAAACCGAGGGTAGACGTCGGCCCGGGCACGTCAACCGGACATGGGTCACACCGTGGCGGACCGGCAGGTCAGACCATGTACTGGTCGTGGCCGGCGAGGAACTCCGTGAACTCCTCGTCGCTCAGCTGGCGACCGGACGTGCGGATCTCGGCCAGTTCCGTGAAGTACCTCTCGCGCGGCGGGCCCGGCGCGAACAGGATCAGCATCGACGCGAACTCGTCGCTCTCGTTGCGGAACGCGTGGATGCCGTTCGGTGGGACGTACAGGTAGTCGCCCTTCACCGCGGTGACCCAGTTCGCGCCGTCGAAGAGGCGCACCTTCCCGTCCAGGACGTAGAAGCTCTCGGAGAAGGTCTTGTGGTAGTGCGCGGCCGGTCCGCCCGCCGCAGGCCGCATGTCCCACTGGAACAGACCGAAGTCCCCACCGGTCATCTTTCCCGTGGCCAGGAACTTCGTGTCCACCTTGGGACCACTCAGCTCGGGGTCGGTCGCCGCCGGCCGGTACGTCGCGCTGATCTCACCGGAGAAGGACATGTCTGCGATAGTAGGCGACATCATGTATGTGCTGCTGAGCTGCGCGATCTCCCTCGACGGCTACCTCGACGACGCGACGGAGAAACGGCTCGTCCTGTCCAACGCCGCCGACCTCGACCGCGTCGACGCGGAACGGGCCGGTGTGGACGCGATCCTGGTCGGCGCCAACACGATCCGCCGCGACGACCCGCGCCTGTCGGTCCGCTCTCCGGCCCGCCGCGCGGCACGCGAGGCGGCCGGGAAGCCCGCGACGCCGCTGAAGGTGATCCTCTCGTCGCGGGAGCCGCCGGCCGGCGCGGCCTTCCGCGCCGACGGCGACGCGCTGGTCACGCACGGCCCGCTCGACGCGGTCGTCAGGGAGCTGGCGGACCGCGGCGTCGAACGGCTCATGGTCGAGGGCGGCGGCCGGGTGCTCACCGGGTTCCTGACCGCGGGGCTCGCCGACGAACTGCAGCTGGTGATCGCCCCGTTCTTCGTCGGCGACTCCACCGCGCCGCGCTTCGTCCACGATGGACGGTTCCCCCGGACCGGGGGCGACCGGGCCGTCCTCGCGTCGGTGGCGACCATCGGAAACGTCGTGCTGCACCGGTACCTGCTGAGCGAGCCGGCGATCGACCGGCACTGGCTCACCGAGGCGATCGAGCTTTCCCACCAATGTCCCCCGTCCACCACGGCGTTCAGCGTCGGCGCGGTCATCGTCGACCCGGCCGGCGAGGTCCTCGCGACGGGCTACTCCCGCGAGACCGACGACCTGGTCCACGCCGAGGAGGCGGCCCTGGCCAAGCTCGCGGCCGACGATCCGCGCCTGCGTACGGCGACCATGTACAGCTCACTGGAACCCTGCGACCGCAGGAAGTCGCGGCCGGCGTCGTGCAGCCGGCTGATCCGCGCGGCCGGCATTCCCCGCGTGGTCTTCGCGTTGCGCGAACCGGACACGTTCGTCGTGGGCGAGGGCGCGGAGGACCTGACCGCGGCGGGCATCGCGACCGTCGAGTACCCGGAGCTGGGCGACGCGGTCCGCGAGGCCAACCGGTTGCAGCTGGGGCTGCCCTGAGCGAGTGGCTCAGGCCGGGAGAGCGAGCAGGCCGGCGAGGGTGGTCGGCGGGCCGCCCGGCCAGGACAGGATGCCCGGCAGGCCCGGCGTCCCCGGTCGCGGCGCCGTCGCCTGGGCCGGGACCTCCACGGGTTTCCCGCCGTACGGGGCGTTCTGCGAGCCGCGGACGCCGGTCGGACTGCCCGGCGGCTCGGCGCAGTAGGCCTGTTCGTTCACCGGCACGTCCTCGGTCTGGTCGGCGCCGCGCTGCTTCGTGCCCTCGTACCCCTTCGTGCACGAGAACGGGTCGTTGAACGTCAGCACCAGGCCCAGGTGGCCGGTGCCGTCCGGGTTCGCGCCGGGGGCGGTGGCCGTGATCATCGGGAAGGCCACCAGCAGCTCCTCGATCGCGTCGGTGCGGGTGGCGGTGATCTGCATGGTGGTCAACAGGTTCGCAACGATCACGCCGAGGTCCTGACCGGAGTCGCGCAGAATGTCGTTCACCTGCACGGCGACGGTCGGCGTCACGTTGATCAGGTTGCGCAGGTCGGGGTTCGAGGTCTTCAGCTGTTCGGCCAGCAGGTGCAGCGACGAGCTGTAGTCCAGGATCTGGCGCGACTGCGCGGCCTGCGTGTCCAGCACGACCCGCCCGTTCGCCAGCAGCGACACCGTCTGCGGCAGGTGCGCGGTCGCCGTCGACGTCAGCCTGCCCGCGCTGTCGAGCAGCACCCGCAGCGCCGGGCCCGAGTTCTGGAACGCCAGGTACAGCTCGTCCACCGTGGTACGCAACGAGTCCCGCGGCACGCTCGTCACCAGATCGTCCAGATTGGACAACAGCACCTCCGGGCCGGACGGCGTCCTGGTGCGGGCCACGGGAATGACCGAGCCGTCCGCCAGGTACGGGCCGTGGTCGCCGGGCGGTTGCAGGTCGACGTACTGCTCACCCACCGCCGACCGGTTCGCGACCACGGCCCTCGCGTCGGCCGGGATCGACGGCGTGCCGTCCTCGATGTCGAGGATCACGTTCACGCCGGTGTCCGACAGCACCAGCCGCTCGACCCGGCCGACGGCCACGCCGCGGTAGGTGACCTCGGCGTTCGGGAAGATGCCGCCGGAGTCGGCCAGCTGCACGGTCACCCGGTAGCCGCGCGCGCCGAACAGCCTGTCCAGTCCCGCATACGTGCCGCCGACGTAGACGATGCCGACCACCGCGATCAAAGCGAACAGGAACAACCGGACCTTGGTTCCCCGCAACAACATCAGTGACCACCACCCAGCAGCGAGCCGAGCACACCGAGGAGCCCGCCCGGTGACGACCCCGGTGACGTCGGCACGGTCGGGATCGGCAGCAGCGGCTCGGAGCTCGACGGGGGCGCCGGGGTCTGCGTCGGGGTCACGCCGGGGATCGGGATCAGCGGCGTGCTCGCGTTCTCGATGTTCTGGAGCAGCCCGGACAGGTCCAGGTCGAACGTGACGTCCACGTTGACGTAGTCGCCCTTGACGGTGTTGAGGAAGTAGTCGGTGAACGGGTAGGTCACCAGGAACTGCAACGAGTTCGGCAGGTCGGCGCCGGACTTGGCGAGCTGCTGCAGTGTGGGCGCCAGCAGCCGGAGGTCGTCGGCGAGGTCGTCGCGGCTGCGGTTCACCGTGTCGACCGCGACCTCGACCAGGTTCTCCAGGGCGTTCAGCATGGTGACGAGCTGGTCCCGCTGCTCGTTGACGATCGCCAGCCCGGGTCCCAGCTTGTCGAGCGCGACCTTGATGTCGCCGGTCTGCGCGGCCAGGTTCGCCGACAGGCGGCCGAGTGCGTCGATGGCCTTCGTGATGTCGTCCTTCTCGCCGTCGAGCACCTTCACCACGGTGTCTATGTTGGACAGTGTGGCCCGCAACTCGGGCTCGTTGCCGTCGAGGGCCTTGTTCACCTCGGCCACGATGGTCGACAGCTGCCCGATGCCGCCTCCGTTGAGCAGCAACGACAACGCGCCGAGCACCTCCTCGATCTCCGGGTTGCGGTTGGTGCGGTCGATCGGGATCACCGCACCGTCCCCGAGCGTCCCCTCGGCCGTGTCCGGCGAGTTCAGCTCGACGAACTTCTCACCCAGCAGGGAGGACTGACGCAGCTCGGCGCCCGCGTTGGCCGGCAGGTGCACGTCGCCGTTCACCAGCATGGTCACGACCGCGGTCCTGTTGTCCCTGGCCAGCTCGATCTTCTCCACTCGGCCGACCGCGACGTCGTGGACCTTGACCCCCGCGTGCGGCACGAGGTCGAGGACGTCGCCGAAGTGCGCGACGACGTGGTAGGGGTGGTCGCCGACGTCCGCGCCGCCGGGCAGGGGCAGCTGGTACATGCCCGAGAACCCGCCGGAGCCGCACCCGGCGAGCACGAACGTCAGTGCCGGCAACAGAAGTCGTCTCATGGACCGGTGGATCGCGCCGCTCATCGCCCACCTGCCGCGACCGCGCCGGTGAGGTCGACGAGTGGGATGGGCAGCGGTGGCAGCTGTCCCTGTTCCAGCGCGCGGATCGCCTCGGCCGGGGTGGGGAGCTTCAACGTGCCGTCGAGGTACGGGGCGAGCTGCAGGCACAGGTCGCTGAGCGTCTTCGGCAGCTGGACCGGGGTCGCCGCCTTGAGGGTGCGGCACAGCAGCAGCACCGGCGGGTACGTCAGCTCGTTGAGGTTGCCCCGGATCGCGAACGACGCGGACGCCGCGTCGTAGGTGTTCAGGAAGTTCGACATGGCGAGCGGCGCGACGTCGAGGATCTCCGCGACGGCCGCCCGCTGGTCGACGAGCGCCTGGGTCACGCCGGTCAGATTGTCCACATTGGACGCGATCAGGTCCTTGTTGTTCGCGATGAAGGACTGCACCTCCGTGAGCGCGACACTCAGCGAGCTCAACGCCGTGCCGAGTTCGTCCCGGTCGTCGGCCAGGTACCCGCTCACGTCGGCGAGCTTGTCGTTGAAGTCCCGGACCTGCGCGTCGCTCTCGGCCAGTGCCGTGGTGAACGTGTTGAGGTTGTCGACGGTCGCGAACAGGTCGCCGCGCGAGTCCGCGAGCGTGTCGGCGGCCTGGGAGAGCTGCCGCATGGTCTGGTTGAACAGCTCGCCGTTGCCGGCGAGGTTCGCGGCGGCCGTGTCGAGCACGTTGGACAGCGCGCCGTCCTTGTTGGCGCCGTTGGGGCCGAGCGCGGTGGCGAGGTCGTTGACGCTGGCGGTCAGGTCGTCCAGCTCGACGGGCGTGGCGGTGCGGTCGAGCGGGATCACGGTGCCGCTCTTCATGAGCGGACCGGCCTCGTAGGCCGGCGTCAGCTGCACGTACCGGTCGCTGACCAGCGACGGCGCGACGACGACCGCCTGCGCGCCGGCCGGGATCTCGACGCCGTCGTCCACGGTCATCTCGACCCGCACCCGGTCGCCCTGCGGGGTAACGGACGTGATCCGGCCGACGCCGACGCCGAGCACCTTGACCTCGGAACCCGAGTACACCCCGACGGTCTTCGAGAAGTACGCGGTGATCCTGGTGCCGGTGGGGCGCATCGTGACCCACCACAGCGCGAACGCGACCACCAGGATGATCGCGACCGCGTAGACCGCGACCAGCGCGGCCCGGCGGCTGGTCCGGTTCTCCGTCAGCATGGCGCGCACGTTCATCGGCCACCGCCCGTGTACGCGAGCGGCGGTTCGCAGCCCTGCGGGTTGATGTCGAATATCCCGAGGTCGGTGGTGGGTGGCAGCAGACCGCAGATATAGCCCTCGAACCAGCGGCCGTTGCCGACGACGTTGTTGAACATCCGGACGTACGGCGCGAGCGAGTGCAGGCTGTCGTTGAGGTTCTTCTGGTTGTCGGACAGGATCGTGGTGACCCTGTCCAGGTCGGTCAGCACCGGGTTGAGCTGCGCCTGGTTGTCCGCGACCAGGCCACGCAGCTCGCCCGCGAGGTTGGTGGTGCCGGTCAGCAGCGAGTGCACGGCGTCGCGCCGGAACTGGAGCTCGCCGAGCAGGAGCGACGCGTCGCCGAACAGCTTCTTCAGCTGGTCGTCCCGGTCGGCGAGGGTCTTGCTGAAGCCGGCCGTGTTGGCCAGCAGGGTGCGGAGCTGTTCGTCCCTTGTGGACAGTACGGACGAGATCTGCGACAGGCCGGTGAGGGTGTCCCTGATGTGCTGCGGGGAGTTGGCAAAGGTGTCGGAGAGCACCTGGAAGCTCTGGGCGAGCTGCCCGGTGTCGATCTGGTCGACGGTCTGGGAGAGCTTGCCGACCGCGGGAACGATGTCGAACGGGGTCCGCGTCCGGTCGACGGGGATCGGGACGTTGGCACTCTGCGGCTCCCGGCCGGCCGAGGAGATGGCGAGGTACTTGTCCCCCAGCAGGGTCTTGATCTCGATGGACACGGTGCTCCGGTCGCCGAGGCTGACGTCCTTGACCCGGAAGTCGACGACCACCTTGTTACGGACGAGCTCCACGTCGCGGACGGCGCCGACCTTGACGCCGGCGAGCCGCACCTCGTTGCCCGGCCGCAGCCCGGCGGACTCGCGGAACTCGGCCGTGTAGGTGGTGCCGCCACCGATGATCGGCAGGTCGTCGGCGTTGAACGCGACCAGCATCCCCAACGCGATGAGCACGAGCGTGACGGCGCCGACGGCGGCCTGGTCCCTGTCCTTGAGCCGTTTCATCGCCGCCCCCGTCCCGGCTCCGTGCCGGCCGCTGCCTCGACGCTCATTGGCACCTCTTCGCCATCGGGGTGCCGGGCACGGGGATCAGCGGGAGGTCCACGGAGATCCCCAGGTCCGACACGCCGACTCGCCCGCTCATGCTGCAGAGGTAGTAGTTGTACCAACCGCCGTAGCTCGACACGCGGTTGATCGTCTCGACCTTGTGCGGCAGGCCGGCCAGGAACCTGTCCACCGTGTCTCCGTGGTCGGCAAGCGTTCCCGCCAGGTCGCCCAGCGCGGCGATGTCGTCCTTGAGCGGCGGGCGAACCGACGACAGCAGACCGGCCGTCGACGTCGTCAGCTCACCCAGCGCGCCGATCGCGTTGCCGATCGAGCCGCGTTGCTGGGCCAGGCCGGTCGCCAGCTGCTGTAGCTGGTCGATGAGGCCGGACACCTCGTTCGTGCGGTCGTTCACCGTCGTCAGCACGGTGTTCAGGTTGTCGATGACCTGACCGATCACCTGGTCCTTGCTCGCCACCGTCGACGCCAGTGACGCGGTGTGCGCCAGCACGCTGTCGATCGTGCCGCCCTCGCCCTGCAGCACCTGGATCAGCTCGCCAGCCAGCCTGTTCACGTCCCCGGGCTGCAACGCCTGGAACAGCGGCTGGAAGCCGTTGAACAGCTGCGTCAGGTTCAGGGCCGGCTGGGTCCGCGAGACCGGAATGGTGTCACCGGGGCGCAGCACCGCGTTCGTGTCGCCCGCGCCGAGGCCCAGTGACACGTACCGCTGACCGATCATGTTGCGGTACTTGATGGTCGCGGTGACCATGCGCGGCAGCACCCGGCTCGCCTCGATGTCGAAGCGCACGTCCGCGTACCTGTTCTCCGCCACCGAGATGTCGGTGACCTGTCCGATCCTGACCCCGGACATCCGGATGTCGTCGCCGACGTTCAGGCCCGTCGCGTCGGCGAACCTGGCCGTGTAGCCGGTGGTCGCACCGAGGGTGCTGTTCGCGATCGTGAGGCCCAGCAGGGCGGTCAGCGTGATGGTCACGGCCGCGAACACGACCATCTTCACCAGCGGCGCGACGAAGTTCCTCATGACACCGCCTTCCCCGTTCCGTGGCGCCGGAATGCTCCGCTCACTGGACGGTCACCTCCGTGCCACGGAACAGCGGTCCCACCAGCAGGGAGCTCCACGACGGCACCTGCGAGGGCTGCACGCCGAGACCGGGTGCGACCAGCGCGGCGATCAGCTGCTGCTCGGCCGGGCTGTTGGCGATCCGCGGCTGGCTCGTCAGCGACTGCGGCAGCGTGTTCGGGAAGTCCTGTGGGCGGTTGTTGTGCGGCGCCGGCGGCTTGGACGAGCCGTCCTTCAGCCCGCCGCCCTCCGGGTACTGCGGGAACACCGCCGGCGGATGCGCCACCGGATAGCAGCGCGGCCCGCGTTTGTCGTCGTACCGCGGGGTGTCCACGCCCGGCAGGTACTTGCCGCGGCTGGCCGTGATCTCGATGGTCACCCTGGTGACGTCCGGCGTGTCCGTGCCCTTGCCGAACGCCCGGTCCGCGCTGGGAATCGCGTCGACCAGCTGCTTGAGCAGGCACGGGTACTCGGGCGCGTACTTGGCCAGCACCGCGAGGGTGGAGGTCGAGGTGCTGGCCAGGTCGATGATGTTGTCCTTGTTGGCGGCCAGGAAGTTGCCGAGGTCGATCGACGCGTTCGTCAGCGTCGAGTAGAGGTCGCTGAGCTGGCCGCGTTGCTCCACGACCGTCTGCGTCGTGATGGTCAGGTCCCGCAGCGCCGCCACCAGCTCGGGTCCGGCCGTCGCGTAGGTGTCCGCGACCTGTGCCAGCTTCTGGATGTTCGCCCGCAGGTCGGGCAGTGACGGCTCGAGCCGGCCGAGGTACTGGCCGAGGTCGACCAGCGTGTCGCCGAAGTCCTCGCCCTGGCCCTTCAACGCCGTCGACATGGCGGTCAGCGTCGCGGACAGCTTTTCCGGCTGGACGGCCTGCAGCACCGGCATGAGGTCGTCGAGCACCTGCTCGATCTCCACGGCCGAGCTGGTGCGGTCCTGCCCGATGACCGAGCCCTCCCGCAACCGTCCACTCGGGACGGACGGGGTCTGCAGTGCCACGTAGCGTTCGCCGAACAGTGTCTTCGGCAGCAGCCGCGCGGTGACGTTGCCCGGGATCTTCTCGATCTGGTCGGGATCCATCGCGAGGTCGAGCACCGCGTGGTCGCCCTCGGGCTCGATGCCCCGCACCTCCCCGACGATCAGGCCACGCAGCTTGACGTCCGCGCCCGTCCGCAGCTGGTTGCCGACGTGGTCGGTCTCCAGCGTCACCGGCACGATCGAGGTGAACGTCTTGCGGTAGAAGGCGACCGACAGCACGACGAACATCCCGGCGACGACCAGGAAGACCAACCCGTAGAGCTGGTGGCGGAGTTTCTCCTTCCGCATCGACTGCCCGCTCATCCGGCTATCCGAACCGTCGTCGTGGCACCCCAGATGGCCAGGGAGAGGAAGAAGTCGAGGAGCATCTGCACGACGATCGCGGCGCGTACCGCCCTACCCACGGCCACACCGACCCCGGCCGGCCCGCCGGAGGCGGTGTAGCCGTAGTAGCAGTGCACGAGGATGATCACCACGCTGAACACGATCACCTTGAGGAACGACCACAGCACGTCCTCGGGTGGTAAGAACAGATGGAAGTAGTGGTCGTAGGTGCCGCTGGACTGGCCGTAGAACCACACGGTCACCTGCCGCGACGCCACGTAGGACGACAGCAGCCCCACCAGGTACAGCGGGATCACCGCGGCGACCGCGGCGATCACCCGGGTGGTCACCAGGTACGGCAGGCTCGGCACCGCCATGACCTCGAGCGCGTCGATCTCCTCGGAGATCCGCATGGCGCCGAGCTGCGCGGTGAACCCGCACCCCACGGTGGCGGACAGCGCGAGCCCGGCGGCCAGCGGCGCGACCTCCCGGGTGTCGAAGTACGCCGCGATGAACCCGGTCAGGGCGGACGTGCCGAGCTGGTTCAACGCGGAGTAGCCCTGGAGGCCGACGATCAGGCCGGTGAAGACGGTCATGCCGATCATCACGCCGAGCGTGCCCCCGATGACGGCGAGGGCACCGGAGCCGAAGAAGACGTCCGACAGGATGCGGAGGATCTCCCGCGGGTAGTGCGCGAGCGTGCGGGGTGCCCAGGCGAGGACGCGGGCGTAGAACGCGAGCTGCTGGCCGAGCGTGGCGAGACCGTCGAGCGGCTGGTTCGCGACGGTCACCAGCCGCCGTGGCGCCTTCTCCGGAATGTCCACCGTGGCCACGGGCGTCACATTCCCTTCGGGGGAACGATCTGCAGGTAGATCCCCGTGATCACCACGTTGATCAGGAACAGCAGCAGGAACGTGACCACCACGGTCTGGTTCACCGCGTCACCGACGCCCTTCGGGCCCCGCCCGGGGTTCAGCCCGCGGTACGCCGCGACCGTGCCGGCCACGAACCCGTACAGCACGGCCTTGAGCTCGGACACCCACAGGTCGGACAGCTGGGCCAGCGCGTTGAACGACGCCAGGTACGCGCCGGGGGTGCCACCCTGCATCACGACGTTGAAGTAGTAGCCGCCCACCACGCCGACGACGCTGACCAGCCCGTTGAGCAGCACGGCCACGATGGTCATACCGAGCACCCGTGGCACGATCAGCCGCTGGACCGGCGACACGCCGAGGACCTCGAGCGCGTCGATCTCCTCGCGGATCGTGCGGGAGCCGATGTCCGCGCACATGGCCGAGCCGCCCGCGCCGGCCACGAGCAACGCCGTGATCAGCGGGCTCGCCTGCTGGACGATCGCGAGGGCGCTCGCCGCGCCGGTGAACGACTGCGCGCCGATCTGCTGGGTCAGTGACCCGAGCTGCAACGCGATGACCGCACCGAACGGGATGGACACGAGCGCGGTGGGCAGGATCGTGACGCTCGCGAAGAACCAGCACTGCTGGATCAGCTCGCGCCACTGGAACGGGCGGCGCGGCGTGTTCCTCGCCACCTCCCACGCGAGCGTCGACATCCGGCCGACCTGGGCGAGGGCTCGCACAGGCGCGGCACGTACCGCAGCGTCATTGCTCAATGCCATCACCCAATGGTTTCAACGAGCGGGAACCGCCGTGGTTACCCGAAACTCGACAGCGAATGTGCCGCCGTCACACCACCGTCCGCGACGAACTCGGCGCCGGTGCAGTACGAGCTCTCGTCGCTCGCCAGGAACACGGTCAGCTGGGCCACCTCCTCCGGCTGGCCGACCCGCCCGAGCGGCACCTTCTTCCCGGCGAACGTGAGGTCGACCGCCTGCCCGCCCAGCGCGTTCGGCAGCATGCCGGTCTCGATCATGCCCGGGTGGACGGAGTTGACCCGCACTCCCTTGCCGGCCAGCTCCAGCGCCGCGACCTTCGTCATGCCGCGGATCGCGAACTTGCTGGCCGTGTAGGCGCTCAGCAGCGGCGCGGCCCGCAGCCCCTCGATGGAGGACACGTTGATGATCGAGCCGCCGCCCGCCTTGACCATGCCGCGCACGACCGCCCGCATGCCGAGGAACGTGCCGACCTGGTTGATCTGGATGACCCGCTGGTAGTCCGCGAGCGTGGTGTCCTGCAGCCGCGCGAAGTGCAGGATGCCGGCGTTGTTGACGAGCACGTTCGGCGGCGCGTAGACCTCTGTCACCTCGGCGACCGCCGCCGCCCAACCGTCCTCTTCGGACACGTCGAGGTGCACGAAGTGCGCGCCGAGCTCGTCGGCCAGCGCCTTGCCCTCGTCGTCCCGGACGTCGGCGACGACCACCCGGGCGTCCTCCTCGGCGAACCGGCGCGCGGCGGCCGCGCCCTGGCCGCCGGCGGCGCCCGTGATCAGTGCGATCTTTCCCGACAACCGTCCCATGTCTACATCATCTCTTCACTGAGCGGCATCAGCACGGTCTTGAGCTCGGTGTACGCCTCGAACGCGCTCTGCCCGCCCTCACGGCCGAGCCCGGACTGTTTGAAACCACCGAACGGCAGGTGCGGCTCCACCTGGAAACCGTTGATCCCCACCGTGCCGGCGCGCAGCCTGCGCGCCAGCCGGAACGCCCGCCTGGCGTCCGTCGTGTACAGCCCGGCGCCGAGCCCGTAGTCGGTGTCGTTCGCGATCCGGACGGCCTCGTCGTCGGAGCTGAACGGAATGACCGCGAGCACCGGCCCGAAGACCTCCTCGCGGGCGATCTCCATGTCGTTGTCCACGTCGGCGAAGATGGTGGGGCGCACGAAGTTGCCGTCGGCCAGGTCGCCGCCGGCACGCTCGCCGCCGCACACCAGCCGGGCGCCGGCCTCGCGCCCGCGGTCGATGAGCCCGAGCACGCGGTCGAGCTGCCTGGCGTTGATCAACGGGCTGGCCGTGGTGCTCAGCTCGAACGGGTCGCCGTAGGTCACCGCGCCGGCCATCATCTCGGCGGCGCCGAGGAACTGGTCGTAGACGTCCCGGTGCACCAGCGCCCGCGTGTGCGCCACGCAGGCCTGACCGGACAGTCCCATGGTGACGGTGCCGACCGTGGTCATGGCCGCCAAGCCGATGTCCGGCGCGTCCGGGAACACCAGCGTCGGGCTCTTGCCGCCCAGCTCCAGCGAGACGCGCTTCAGGGTGCCCGCGGACGCCTCGACGATGTGCTTGCCGACGGCCCGGCTGCCGGTGAAGCTGACCTTGTCCACCAACGGGTGCGTGACCAGCGCCTCGCCGGTCGGGTCGCCCGGCCCGGTGACGACGTTGACGACGCCGTCTGGCAGGCCGGCCTCGCCGAGCAGCTCCACCATCCGCAGCACCGCGAAGGACGCGAACTCCGACGGCTTCACCACCACCGTGCAGCCGGCCGCGAGCGCCGGCCCGAGCTTCTGCGCGAACAGCAGGAACGGCGCGTTCCACGGCAGGATCGCCGCCACCACGCCGATCGGGTCGCGGAAGGTCATCGCGAGGTGGTCGCCGCCCTGGTACGGCGGCAGCGTCTGGCCGCCGATCTTGTCGACCCAGCCCGCGTGGTGGGCGAACACGTCCGCCGCGATCTCGACCGACCCCGCGTAGATGTTGGTGCTGAACATCAGCGGCACGCCGTTGTCCAGTGCCTGCAGCCCACGCAGCTCCTCGGCGTGCTCACGCAGCAGCGACGCGTACCTCAGCAGCACCTGGATCCTGTGGCGCGCACGGGAGTGCGGCCAGTCGCCCTCGTCGAAGGCACGCCGGGCGGCCCGTACCGCGTCGTCCACATCGGACTCACCGGCGACCGGGATGGTGCCAATGGCCTCGCCGGTGGCCGGGTGGCGGTGCGTCCACGTGGCGCCGTCGGCGGCCGGCCGCCACTTGCCGTCGACCAGCAGCGCCCCGTCCTTCAGGCCGATCTCGTCGCGGCGAGGGCTCAGGCTCAGCGTCATCGCTCCTCCTTCAACGACATCAGCTCGGTTGCGGAGAAGGTCCTGCCGGGGTCGCGGTCGTCGAAGTACGCGCCGAGGGTCGCGTCCAGTGACTGTGGTGTCCACTGTGGATCGTCGAACCGGGCCTCGACGGTCGGCGGCGCGAGCAGCGCCACCATCCCGCCGTACACGACGAACACCTGGCCGCTGATCCGTTCGGCGGCCGGCGCGGCGAGGTAGGCGACGAGGGGCGCGACGTGGTCCGGGGACAGGGGATCCACGCCCTCCGCCGGCGCATCGCCGAAGACCCCGGCGGTCATGGCCGTCCGCGCGCGCGGGCAGATCGCGTTGGCCGTCACGCCGTAGCGGCCGAGACCGCGCGCGGTCGCGACGGTGAGCGCGGTGATGCCGGCCTTGGCCGCGGCGTAGTTCGGCTGGCCCTCGGACCCGAACAGGAAGGCCTCGGACGTGGTGTTCACGACCCGCCCGTACGTCGTGCCGCCGTTCGCCTTGGCCTGCCCGCGCCAGTACGCGGCCGCGTTGCGGGACAGCAGGAAGTGGCCGCGCAGATGAACTCGGACGACGAGGTCCCACTCGTCGTCGGTCATGTTGAACAGCATCCGGTCCCGCAGCACGCCGGCATTGTTGACGAGCACGTGCAGCCCGCCGAAGCGCTCGACCGCGGTGCCGGTGATCTCGCGCGCGGCGTCCGAGGAGGACACGTCGCCGCGGACCAGCACCGCCTTGGCGCCCAACGCCTCGATCTCGTCGACAACGCCGGTGTCCGCCACGTCGTTGACCACGACGTCCGCGCCGGCACGGGCAAGCGCGAGCGCCTCGGCACGCCCGAGCCCGGAGCCAGCACCCGTGACGACCGCGACCTTCCCTTCGAGGCTGAGCATCAGAAAGTGACAATCTGTCGGATCACGTTGGCGCCGTCCTTGAGTGCCTGTAGGCCTTCGTTGATCTCGTCGAGCGTGATCCGCTTGCTGATCATGCTGTCGAGGTCGAGGCGGCCCGCCCGCCACAGCGCCAGCAGGCGCGGGTAGTCGCGACGCACGTCCGCGCCGCCGTAGAACGAGCCGAGCAGCCGCTTGTCGTGCAGGAACAGCTCCTGCGCGCTGAACTGGACCATCGCGTCGCCTCGCCCGGCGCCGACCACGACGGCCGTGCCGCCGCGGCGGGCGTTGTCCCACGCGGCGCGGATGGTCACCGGCGCGCCGACCACGTCGAACGCGTAGTCCCAGCCCTGGCTCGCGGTCAGCGAGGCGTGCAGGCCCGGCAGCTCGTCCGGCGTGACGGTGTGCGTGGCGCCGAAGTGCCTGGCGGCCTCGTGCTTCTCGGTGAGCGGGTCGACGGCGACGACCTGGGACGCGCCGGACAGCCGCGCGCCCTGGATGACCGAGATGCCGACCCCGCCGCAGCCGAACACGAGCACGGTCGAGCCGGCCGACACCTTCGCCGTGTTGATCACCGCGCCGACGCCGGTCATCACCCCGCACGCGACGAGCGCCGCGATCTCGAACGGCACGTCGTCGTCGATCCGGACCGCGCCCTCGACCGGTACGACCAGCTCCTCGGCGAACGTGCCGGTGCCGGCGTACCCGAACACGGGCGTGTCGCCGATCCTGAAGCGCGGGTTCACGAACGCGGCGACGGCGTGGATCGCGCAGAGGTGCGGCCGCCCACCGACACAGTTGACGCAGTCGCCACAGGGCGGGACGAAGGTGAGGACCGCGTGGTCGCCGTTCTGGAACTCGGTGACCCGCGAGCCGATCTCGACGACCTCGCCCGCGCCCTCGTGGCCGACGATCCCCGGCGCCAGCGCGGGCAGCGTGCCGTCCATGGCGGAGACGTCGCTGTGGCAGACACCGGTGGCCCGAACCCTGATGCGGATCTCCCGGGGGCCGACGGCGGCGGTGGTCACGTCGTCACGCAGCTCGAGCTTGGTGTCCCCGATCTGGTTGAGAACAGCCGCCTTCATCGCCGGACCTCCTCGTTTGGCTCGGACTCTAGTACATTCCTAGAACGTGTTCTAGTAGTGAGCGCGGCGAGCGGACCAACACGGGAGGGTGGATGCACATCGCCTACACGCCCGAGCAGGAGGCACTGCGGCGTGAGCTGCGGGCGTACTTCGCCGACCTGATGACGCCTGAGCGGCGCGACGCACTCGCCAGCGGCGGTGACTACGGCGACGGCGACGTGTACAAGGAGGTCGTGCGCCAGATGGGCGCCGACGGCTGGCTCGCGCTCGGCTGGCCAGCGGAGTACGGCGGGCAGGCCAGGCCGATGCTCGACCAGCTCATCTTCACCGACGAGGCGGCCGTCGCCGGGGCGCCGGTGCCGTTCCTGACCATCAACACGGTCGGCCCGACGATCATGAAGTTCGGGACCGAGAACCAGAAGCGGTTCTACCTGCCGCGCATCGCCGCCGGGGAGCTCCACTTCTCGATCGGCTACTCCGAGCCGGAGGCCGGCACGGACCTCGCGTCGCTGCGGACCCGCGCGGTCCGGGACGGCGACGAGTGGGTCATCAACGGCCAGAAGATGTGGACGTCGCTGATCCAGTACGCGGACTACGTCTGGCTGGCCTGCCGCACCGATCCGGACGCGCCCAAGCACAAGGGCCTCTCGATGATCATCGTGCCGACCGACACGCCGGGCTTCTCGTGGACGCCCGTGCACACGATGTCCGGCCCGACGACGAGCGCGACGTACTACTCCGACGTCCGGGTTCCCGTCGAGAACCTCGTCGGGGAGCTGAACCGGGGCTGGCCGCTGATCACCAACCAGCTCAACCACGAGCGCGTTGCGCTGACGTCGTCGGCGCCGGTCCGCGAGGCGCTGCGGGGCGTGCGCGAGTGGGCCCAGCAGACCAAGCTGCCGGACGGGCGGCGGGTGATCGACCAGGAATGGGTGCAGATCCACCTGGCCCGCGTGCACGCGAAGGCGGAATTCCTGAAGCTCATCAACTGGAAGATCGCGTGGGGCGTGAACAAGGGCCTGAACCCGGCCGACGCGTCGGCGACGAAGGTGTTCGGCACGGAGTTCGCGACCGAGGCGTACCGGCTGCTGATGGAGGTGCTCGGGCCGCAGGCCTACGTGCGGACCGGCTCGCCGGGCGCGGTGCTGCGCGGGCGGATCGAGCGCATGCACCGCGCATCGCTCATCCTCACGTTCGGCGGTGGGACGAACGAGGTGCAACGCGACATCGTGGCGGCCGTCGGTCTCGGCATGCCCCCGGCGAAAAGGTAGACGGCCATGGACTTCTCGTTCGACGACACCGTCGCCGACCTCACGGAGCTGACCCGCACGATTCTCGCCGACCACGTGACACCGGCGCGGCTGACGGAGGTGGAGGCGACCGGCGACCGCTTCGACCGCGCACTGTGGACCGACCTCGCGAAGGCCGGCGTGCTGTCCGCGGCACTGCCGGAGTCGGCGGGCGGGAGCGGTCTCGGGCTGCTCGAACAGTGCGCGGTGCTTGTGGAGCTTGGCCGAACGGTCGCTCCCGTGCCGTATCTGTGCTCGATCGTCCAGGCCGCGTCGGCGATCGCGGAGTTCGGCACCGACGAGCAGCGGGCGGCCTGGGCGGCGCCCGCGGCCGACGGAGCCATGGTGCTGACGGCCGCGCTGTCGGAGGAGGTCGGCGACGACCCGGCCAGGCCGGCGACGGTCGCGTCACGTGCAGGTGCATCTGCGCGCTGGCGTTTGCACGGCACGAAAACGGCGGTTCCGTCGGGACCCGTCGCCGACCTTTTTCTTGTCCCCGCCGAAACTTCCGCTGGACCGGCTGTGTTTCTCGTCACCCCGGAGGACGCCGGGGTGACCGTGCGCCGCCAGCGGATCGTCGACGGCGACGCCGAGGCGGTCCTGGAGCTCGACGACGTCTCACTGGGCGAGGACCGCGTGCTGGGCGCGGACGGTGCCGCCGTAGTCGACTGGCTCGTCAACCGCGGCACGGTCGGCCTGTGCGCCCTCCAGGCCGGGGTCTGCACCGAGAGCCTGCAGCTGACGGCCAGGTATGCAACTGGCAGGGTGCAATTTGACCGTCCGATCGCGACATTTCAGGCGGTGGGCCAGCGGCTCGCCGACTGCTACGTCGACGCCGAGGCGATCCGGTTGACACTGTGGCAGGCCGCCTGGCGACTGTCCGAAAACCTCGCTGCCCACAACGAGGTGGCGACCGCGAAGTTCTGGGCGGCGGACGGCGGGCACCGCATAGCCCATGCGGCGGTGCACGTTCACGGCGGTGTGGGTATTGACGTGGACTACCCGCTGCATCGATATTTTGTTGCCTCGAAACGCATTGAGTTCAGCCTCGGCGGCGCCACCACACAGCTGCGCCGCATCGGCACCACACTGGCCGCGGAGCCGGCCTGAAGGAGGTTCGCATGACCGCGCCTGGGGATCCGGTCCCCACCGTCAGTGAGCTGCTGCTCGCACGCGCGGACGATGCGAACCCCGGTCTCGCGTTCGAGGACCAGCGGTGGTCCTGGAAGGACCAGGTCCGGGAGTGCGCCGACCGGGCCGCGCTGCTGCGGTCGCTGCGCCGGCCCGGCCCGTTCCACGTCGGCGTGCTGCTCGACAACGTGCCGGAGTTCTCGTTCCTCCTCGGCGGCGCCGCGCTGGCCGGCGCGGTGCTGGTCGGGCTCAACACCTCGCGCCGGGGCGAAGCGCTGGTGCGCGACGTCCGGCTGGCCGACTGCCAGGTCGTGATCACCGAGAGCCGGTACGTGGAACTGCTGCAGGGCCTGGACATCGGCGCCCGCGTGCTGGACATCGACTCGCCGGCGTGGCACGTGATGGCCTACCGGCACCAGTACTCGCCGCTCGAGGTCGCGCCGGCGACGCCGGACGACCTGCTCATGCTGATCTTCACGTCCGGCACGAGCGGGGACCCGAAGGCCGTGCGGGTCACCCATCACAAGGTCGCCCAGCCGGGCGTGCTGCTGGCGTCCCGCTACGGGCTGGCCGCCGGCGACACCTGTTACGTGGCGATGCCGATGTTCCACTCGAACGCGATCATGGCGGGCTGGGCCGTCGGCCTGGCGGCGGGCGCCCAGCTGGCACTGCGCAGGCGGTTCTCGGCAAGCTGTTTCCTGCCCGACGTGCGTGCGTTCGGCGTCACGTACGCCAACTACGTGGGGAAACCGCTCTCCTACGTCCTCAGCACGCCGCCGGAGCCGGACGACGCGAGCAACCCGCTGAAGGTGATGTTCGGCAACGAGGCGAACCCGCGCGACGTCGAGGCGTTCTCGCGGCGGTTCGGCTGTGTGGTGGTCGACGCGTACGGGTCGACGGAGGGCGGGATCACGGTGGCCCGGCCACCCGGGACGCCGGCCGGCTCGCTGGGTCGCCTCGACGAGCACCTCGCGGTGCTGGACCCGGACACCGGCGCGGAGTGCCCGCCGGACGCGGTCGGCGAGCTGGTGAACACCGGCGGCGCGGGCATGTTCGCGGGCTACTACAACGAGCCGGACAACGAACGCCTGCACGACGGCAAGTTCTGGAGCGGGGACCTGGTGTACCGCGACGAGCAGGACTTCCTGTGGTTCGTGGGGCGGACCAGCGAGTGGCTGCGGGTGGACGGGGAGAACCTGGGGACGGCGCCGATCGAGCGGGTCCTGCTGCGCCACCCGTCGGTGGCGGAGGCGGCGGTGTACGCGGTGCCCGACGCGTCCGTCGGCGACCAGGTGATGGCCGCGCTGGTCTACCGGGGCGACTTCGACCCCGAGGAGTTCGCGTCGTTCCTGAAGGCGCAGCCCGACCTGGGCCCGAAACAGGTCCCCCGCTTCCTCCGCGTGACGGCGAGGCTGCCGCGGACCGCCACGTTCAAGGTGCTCAAGCGGACGCTGTCGGCGCAGCGCTGGCGCACCCCCGACCCCGTCTGGTGGCGCCCGGAACAGGCGCTGGAGTACGAGCCGTTGACCCCATCCAGCGACCCCATCCGGCTCGACTGGGGCGCCCGCTCCGTGCGACCCTGAGCCCATGCCCGACACACCGGAACCCGCATCCGCCGAGACCGAGACAGAAACGCCCCAGGAGGATGTGAAGGCCGCGTTCCGCGCGGCACTGGAACGCAAGCAGGCGCAGAACCGCCAGGGCCAGGAACACGCGGACTCCCGCTCCAAGGTCGACCACGCCCACGGCCCGGTCGCCGCCAAGCGCACCTTCCGCCGCAAGAGCGGCTGACACCGCGAGTCCCGCGTTCAAACACAGCGAGTCCCGCGTTCGAACACACTGAACTGCGGTTTCGTGCAGATCCTGGGTCGGCGCGGAACGCACGAAACCGCAACTCGGTAGGTACGGACGCGGGACTCGCTACGTTTGAACGCGGGACTCGCGCATGGTGAAGAGGAGGTAGGCGGCCAGGGACGGGGCGTCGGTGATCACGCCGTCGCGGAGCATGCGCTCGACCTCCGGCCGCGGGAACCACGCCTGCCGCATGTCCACCTCGGTGGCCTCGCGCCGGGGCTCGCCCGGGGTCAGGTTCGTCGCCAGGAACACGTGACCCGCCTGGCCTGTCCAGCCGTTGGCCGGGTTCACCCGGCCGAGCGGTTCGAGACGACCCGCCGTCAGGCCCGTCTCCTCGCCCAGCTCGGCCGCCGCCAGCTCCACGGGGGTGCCGGCCACGCCGTCCGGGAACGAGCCGGAGGGGAACTCCCATGACCGCGCGCCTACCGGGTACCGGTACTGCTCCACCAGGTGGAACCCGTCGTCCTCGAACGGCAGGACGATCGCGAAGTCGGGTGAGTCCACCACCGAGTAGATGCCCCGCGAGCCGTCGATCCGCTCGACCTGGTCCTCGCGCAGCGTCAGCCACGGGTTCGTGTACACCATCCGGGACGACACCGCCCTCACGCGCGGGCACCCATCGTGAACAGCAGGTACGCGGCCAGTGACGAGTCGTCGGTGATCACGCCGTCGCGGAGCATGCGCTCCACCTCCGCCCGAGGGAACCACTCCTGCCGCATGTCCTGCTCGGTCAGCTCGCGGCGCGGCTCCCCGGCCGTCAGCTCCGTCGCCAGGAACACGTCGTAACCCTGTCCCGTGATCCCGTGCGCACAGTTGAGGTACCCCAGCCGCTCCCAGCGACCGGCAGTGAACCCCGTCTCCTCCACCAGCTCGGCGGCCGCCAGCTCGGACGGCGTGCCCGTCACCCCGTCCGGGAACGCCCCCTGCGGGAACTGCCACCGCCGCTCACCCAGCGGATACCGGTACTCCTCGACCAGGTGGAACCCGTCGTTCTCCAGCGGGATGACCAGCGCGAAGTCCGGTTTGTCAATCACCGAGTAGATACCGCGCGACCCGTCCGCGCGCTCGATCTGGTCCTCCCGCAGCGTCAGCCACGGGTTCGAGTACACCACACGGGAAGACAGCGTCCTGATGCTCACACCTTCAGTCTGGCCCGTGCGTCCTCGATCTCGGCCAGCAGGCTCGTCATGACCTCCGCCACCGGCCTGATCTCGTTCATCCGGCCGACGATCTGGCCGACCGGCATCGCCACGACCTCCGGGTCACCGCCCTGGTTCATCCGCTGGTGCGCCTCGCTGACCAGCAGGTTCTGCAGCGGCATCGGCAGCGGCTCCGGCGCGTCGGACTCCTCCCACGCCTGTGTCCACCGGTTCTTCAGCAGCCGCGCGGGCTTGCCGGTGTAGATCCGCGCCCGGACGGTGTCACTGGACGTCGCCCGCACCAGCGCGGTCTGGATCGGACTCTCGCCCAGCTGGTACTCGGCCGTGGTGAGCCAGTACGAGCCCATCCACACCCCGGCCGCACCCAGCGCGTGCGCCGCCAGCACCTGCCGACCGCTGCCGATCCCGCCCGCGGCGAGCACCGGCACCCGGTCGCCGACCGCGTCGACGACCTCCGGGACGAGCACCATCGACGCGATCTCGCCGGTGTGCCCGCCGGCCTCATAGCCTTGCGCGACAACGACATCGACGCCGTTGTCGACGTGCCGCCGGGCGTGTGCCGCGGTACCGGCCAGCGCCGCGACCGGCACGCCGTGCTCGTGCGCCCGTTCGATGACGTCGGCCGGCGGTGAGCCCAACGCGTTGGCGATCAACGAGATCCGGTGTCCCAACGCGACGTCCACATGCGACCGTGCCACGGAGTGCAGCCAGCCGAGCACTCCCGAGCCGGACTCCCCGGACAGTGGCGGCACGCCGAGCTTCAACAGTGTTCGCTCGACGAACTCCTTGTGGCCCTGCGGAACCAGCGAGGACAGGTCCTTCGGCGTGCCCTCGGTCGGGATCTTGGCCGGCATGACGATGTCGACACCGTAGGGCTTGCCGTCGGTGTTCTCGTCCATGTAGGTCAGTGCGGCGTCGAGATCGGCCGGGTCGTTGAACCGCACGGCGCCGAGCACGCCGAACCCGCCGGCCCGGCTGATCGCCGCCGCGACGTGCTCCGACGGCGTGAAGCCGAAGATCGGGTACTGGATGCCGAATTTCTCAGACAGCGTTGAATGGTTCGCTGTGCTCATCAGCCGGCTGCCTCCTTCCCTCGTCAGTCCGGCAGCGGGCTTTCTCGCTACGCTTCCGCGGCGGCACTGGCCGCCCGCCACGATGGCTCGTGCTCGTCCGCGTGCTTCTTCGCCCACGGATAGTCCGGCTTCCCACTGGGCGCACGGCCGATCTGCTCGACGATCCACACGCTGCGTGGTGTCTTGTACCCGGCCACCCGCTCCCGCACGTGCGCGTCGAGCGCCGCGAAGTCGATCTCGCGACCCTCCCACGGCTGCACGAGCGCCGCGACCCGCTGGCCGAGCCGTTCGTCCGGCACCCCGACCACGAGTGCGTCGTACACGCCGTCGTGGGACTTGAGCGCCGCCTCGACCTCCTCGGGGAACACCTTCTCGCCGCCGGTGTTGATCGAGACGTTTCCCCGGCCCAGCAACGTGATCGTGCCGTCGTCCTCGAGCCGGGCGTAGTCGCCGGCGACGACGTACCGTTCCCCGTCGACCTCACGGAAGATCGTCGCGGTCTTCTCCGGGTCCTTGTAGTAGCCGAGCGGCACGTGCCCGCCGCGCGCGAGCCAGCCGATCTCACCCGGCGCGACCTTCTTGCCGTCGTCGCCGAGCACGATGGTCTTCGGTCCGCTGTTCACCCGGGGCAGGCTGGACTCGACCTTGGTGCCCTTGAGGATCACGCCGATGCCCTGGAAGCCGGACTCCGACGAGCCGATGGCGTCGGTGATCACCGCGTTCGGCAGCACCTCGAGGAACTGCTCCTTCACCGACGGTGAGAACAGCGCGGCGTGGCTGGAGAACGCGATGATCGACGAGGCGTCGTAGCCGCCCTCGCGCAGTGCCTCCAGCAGCGGGCGCGCCATCGCGTCGCCGACGATCGTCATGACCTGGACCTTGTGCCGCTCGACGGCCTGCCACACCTCGTGCGGTTCGAACTGCGGCAGCAGGACCACCTTCTCGCCGGAGAACAGCGAGGGCAGGGTCGCCCACTGCGCGGCGCCGTGGATCAGCGGCGCGCACGGGAGCCGGGTCATGCCGTGGGAGTCACGACCCTTCGCGGACTGTGCCCACTCGTCGGCCAGGTACGCGCCGGTGTAGAAGTCGATGCCACCGCCCAGCGTCCGCCACACGTCCTCGTGCCGCCACATGACGCCCTTGGGGAACCCGGTGGTGCCGCCGGTGAACAGGATGTAGATGTCGTCGGGGCTGCGTTCCTCGAAGTCCCGCTCGGTCCGCTGTCCGGCCAGCGCGGCCTCGTACTCGACGCCGTCCGACGGGAGGTCGGTGCCGTCGTCGACGACCACCGTGTGCCGGAGGCGCGGCGTGTCCGGCAGCACCGCGGCCACCTTGTCGGAGTACCGCCGTTCGTGGACGAGCGCGACGAGGTCCGCGTTGTCGAACAGGTACCGCAACTCGTTCTCGACATAGCGGTAGTTCACGTTGACGGGTATCGCACGCAGCTTGTAGACGGCGAGCAGCGTCTCGACCGCCTCGATGCTGTTGCGGCTGTAGAACCCGACATGGTCACCCTTGCCGACACCCTGTTCGGCCAGGTGATGGGCTAGTTGGTTGGCACGCCCCTCCAGCTCGGCGAAAGTCGCCACGCGGTCGCCGCACGCGATCGCGTCTCGGTCCGGAAAGGCGTCGACGGCATGCTCGAAGAGGTCCGCGATGTTGAGGGCCACGGGACCAAACTAGAACGTGTTATCGTTTCTGGCAATGCTTCTGCTGGAGGTGACTTCTCTTGGCCGACTGCCTCGTCGAGCTGGACGAACACGTCTTGATCGTGACGATGAACCGCCCGGAGGCACGCAACGCGCTGTCCGCCGAGATGCTCAAGATCATGTTGGAGGCGTGGGACCGGGTCGACGAGGACCCGTCCATCCGCTGCTGTGTGCTCACGGGCGCGGGCGGCGCGTTCTGCGCGGGCGCCGACCTGAAGGCGATGACCACCAGCCATCCCGGCGAGACCTCCTTCGACGCGGCCCGGATCGAGCCGCTGCTGAAGGGCCGCCGCCTGACCAAGCCACTCATCGCGGCCGTCGAGGGCCCGGCCATCGCCGGCGGCACGGAGATCCTGCAGGCGACCGACATCCGCGTCGCGGGTGAGAGCGCCCGCTTCGGCGTGTCCGAGGCACGCTGGGGGCTGTACCCGCTGGGCGGCTCGGCCGTGCGGCTGCCGCGACAGCTCCCGTACACGCTGGCGGCGGACATCCTGCTGACCGGCCGGCACCTGCGCGCACCCGAGGCGCTACAGGTGGGCTTGATCGGTCATGTGGTCCCCGACGGCCAGGCGCTGGCGACGGCACTGGAGATCGCCCGCACGATCGCGGCGAACGGCCCCTTGGCGGTCCAGGCGATGCTCCGCACGATCCGCGAGACGGAGGGCATGCCGGAGAACGAGGCGTTCGAGATCGACGCCCGCAACGGCATGGCCGTCTTCCGCAGCGCCGACGCCAAGGAAGGCCCGAAGGCCTTCATGGAGAAGCGCAAGCCGAGGTTCGAGGGCCAGTAGGTTCGAAGGCCAGAGGGTTCGATGGTCGGTAGGCCCGAGGCGCGGTAGGTCCGAGGGCCGGTGGGGCAGCCTCCGGCCCCCGGAATCCAGCGTACCGTCGCACACCGACACTGCCGCGAAGCTGTCCACAGCGTTGTCCACAGGCGGTTGTCCACAGGGGCGAGGTTGTCCACAGCTCGCCACTCACCGACCGGGTTCTGTCGGCACCGTGCCGTAGGCTGGAACCCGGGGGCCGGAGGCCAACCCGAGTCCCAGCCGGTCAGATGGCGCGTTCGCGGTCGGCCCAGTAGGGGTCGCGGAGCTTTCGCTTGTACAGCTTGCCGTTCGGGTCGCGGGGCAGCTCGTCGACGTAGTCGATCGACTTGGGGAGCTTGAACTTCGCCAGCCGTTCGCTCGCGAAGGCCAGCAGCTCGGCCGTCAGGTCACCGTCGGGTGACACGCCGTCGGCCGGGCGGACGACCGCCTTGATCTCCTCGCCCCAGTCCGGGTTCGGCACGCCGAACACCGCGACGTCCGCGACCTTCGGGTGCACGGCCAGCTCGTTCTCGATCTCCGCCGGGTAGATGTTCACCCCACCGGAGATGATCATGTCGGCCTTGCGGTCGCACAGGTACAGGTAGCCGTCCTCGTCGAGATATCCGATGTCCCCCAACGTGAACAGGTCACCGACGCGCGCGGCCCTCGTCTTCTCCTCGTCCTTGTGGTACTCGAACGACGACGCGCCCATCCGCATGTACACGAGACCGGTCGTGCCCGGCGGGACCTCCTCGCCGGCGTCGTCCAGCACCTTCACCACCGAGTTCGGCCACGCGCGGCCCACCGACCCGGGCTTGCGCAGCCACTCGTCGGCCATGATCGTCGTGCCGCCGCCCTCGGTCGCCGCGTAGTACTCGACGACCACCGGGCCCCACCAGTCCAGCATCCGCCGCTTGACCTCCTGCGGGCACGGCGCCGCGCCGTGGATCATGCACCGCAGTGACGACACGTCGTACTTCGCGCGGACGTCCTCCGGCAGGTCGAGCAGGCGGTGGAACTGCGTCGGCACCATGTGACTGTGGGTCACGTGGTGCTTCTCGATCAGCCGCAGCATCTCCTCCGGCTTCCAGCGGTCCATCAGCACGGCCGTGTGTCCCAGCTGGATCGAGTTGGCGACGAAGTTCAGCACAGCCGTGTGGTACAGCGGCGAGCCGCAGATGTGCACGTGGCCGTCGAACGGCTGGAGCCCGAAGATGCCGAAGAACCACACGGCCTGCGGCGGCGTCTGGTCCGGGTCCTGACCGGTCAGCGGGCGCCGCACGCCCTTGGGCCGCCCGGTCGTGCCGGACGTGTAGAGCATCGGCGAGCCCGCGGTGCGCACGTCCGGGCGGCCGGACTCGTCCTCGCCGAGCGAGGCGAGCGGCATGAAGCCGGGCAGGTCACCGACCCCGAAGCCGCGGACTCCCGTGCGCCGCAAGGCATCGGTCGCCGTCTCGGCGAACCGCTCGTGCGCGATGAACGCCTTGGCGCCGCTGTCCTCGATGAGGTACGCGACCTCGGCGCCGACGAGGTGCCAGTTGGCCATCACGACGTACAGGCCGGTCTGGAAGGCGCCGAAGTAGACGGACACGAGGTCGATCCCGTTGGGCAGCAACAACACCACGGCGTCGCCGGGTTCGAGCCCCATCGCCTGGAAGCCGCGACCGTAACGGTCGGCCGCGGCGGCCAGCTCGGCGTAGGTCACCTGCCGGCCGTCCGGGTCGACCACGGCGGTCAGGTCAGGCTGCTCACGGGCGATGTTCCACAGTCCGGTCTCGGCCACGAACCCACACTAGAACGTGTTTCAGTTATCGGCAAGGACCGTGGCCGCCGCCCGCACCTCGTCGACGGTCCGCGGGCTGATCATCAACATGGTCACGCCGCGGTCCGCCCACTGCTTGACCTGCGCCCGCACCTGTTCCGGATTGCCGATGATCGCGACGTCCCCGACGAGCTCGTCCGGCACGGCGGCGGCCGCCTCGGCCTTGCGCCCGGCCCGGAACAGCGCGGTGACCTCGTCGACGACCTCGGCGTAACCCATGCGGCGGAACAGGTCCGCGTGGAAGTTCTTCTGCTCGGCACCCATGCCGCCCGCGTAGAGCGCGATGATCGGCCGGTGCTTGTCGAACTCGGCGGCCCGGTCGTCGGTGACCGTGACGGTGACACTGGCGGCGACCTCGAAGTCGGCACGGGAGCGGCGGGCGCCGGGCCTGCTGAAGCCGTCGTCGAGCCAGGTGTTGTACTGCTCGGCGAGCTTGTCGGAGTAGTAGACGGCGAGCCACCCGTCGGCGATCTCGGCGGCGAGGGCGACGTTGCGGGGACCTTCGGCGCCGAGCCAGATGGGCAGGTCCCGGCGCAGGGGGTGGGTGATGGGCTTGAGCGACTTGCCCAGCCCGTCGGCACCCGGGCCGGTGTAGGGCAGGGGGTAGTGCGGCCCGGGGTTGGCGACGGGGGCCTCGCGAGCGAGCACCTGCCGGATGACGCCGACGTACTCGCGGGTCCGGGCGAGCGGCTTGCCGAACGGGGCGCCGTACCACCCCTCGACGACCTGCGGACCGGACACGCCGAGGCCGAGAATCGCCCTGCCGCCGGAAAGGTGGTCGAGGGTGAGCGCGGCCATGGCCGCGGCGGTGGGCGTCCGCGCGGACAGCTGCGCGACGGCCGTACCCAGGCGAACGTTCCGCGTCGCCGACCCCCACCAGGCCAACGGCGTGAACACGTCCGAGCCCCACGACTCGGCCGTGAACACGGCGTCATACCCGGCCTCATCGGCGGCGACGACCATCTCGGCCGCGTTGGGGGGCATGCCGGCGCCCCAGTACCCGAGCTGCAGTCCAAGCTTCATGCCAGCATCGTAGAACGTGTTCCACAAACGAAAAGATCACCCGTTCGATACAAGGTCGATTTTCCGCAGGTCAAGTAAGTTGCGAGCATGTATGCTGCGCACATGACAGCGGACGCCGTCGAGCCGCCTCCACGAAGGAGCTTCAGGGACGCCTCCCCCAAGCAGATCCGCGCCGCGCTGATCCCGGAGGAGCAGGGCGAGTTCGACGCCAGCTGGCAGAACGCCATGTCCGAGGCCGCGAAGGCGCAGGATCTCGGCGGAGTGTTCAGCACCCTGGCCACCTGGCGCGTCCACGCGGAGATCACACAGGATCTCGGCCACGAGGGATACCGCCAGTGGCTCGCGCGCGCCGAGCGGATCAACCGCACCGGAGAACTCCCGCCGGGAACCGTTCCATTAGCGGACGTGCAGGCCCTGATTCGGGAGCGCCTGGGTCGCTGACGTTGTATCGCATCGACACGGACGGTGCCGCGTTTGACCAGATCGCCGCACTGCCCGTAGATGGCCTGTCCGCTTATGCCCAAGCCCTCGACGTCCTCAAGCTGGTGCCGTGGAACGGGATCCCGTACAACAGCGAAAAGCCGGACGGCGCCATGCGTACGCTGATGTTCGGCGATGGACGCGGAAAGGTCACCTACCTCATCCTCGACGACCAGCTTCGCGTGGACGTGCTGAAGGTGATGTGGTTCGACTGAGCTGGAGCACTTGCCGAGCAAAGTAGAACGTGTTTCACTCTGGGTGTGACCCAGGCACCGTTGTCCGCGCCGCTTGACATTGGGTTCGACTACACCCGGTCGCTTGGCCCGACGCTGAGTCGGTTCGTCACCGGGCTTGCTCAGCGGCGGATTCTCGGGGCGCGCGGCACAGACGGACGAGTGCACGTACCACCCCCGGAGTACGACCCCGTCACCGCCGAGCCCCTCACCGACCTCGTCGAGGTGGCCAGGACAGGCACCGTCACCACCTGGTGCTGGCAGCCGGAACCCCTTGCCGGGCAACCACTCGAACATCCCTTCGCGTGGGCGTTCGTGCTGCTCGACGGGGCCGACACGCCCATGCTCCACGCCGTCGACGCGGGTGACGTGCACACCGGCATGCGAGTTCGGGTCCGGTGGGCCGAAACAGCGGGCAACGGCATTCGCGACATCGAGTGTTTCGTACCCGAGACCTCCGAAGCACCCCAGACATCCGAAGCACCCCAGACATCCGAAGCGCCCCAGACATCCGATGCGGCCGAGGCATCCGAGGTGGAGCCGCAACCGGTCGACGACATCAGCATGATCACCACGCCGGTTCGCCTGCACTACATGCACTCGGCCTCACCAGAGGAAAGTCTGTACCTGCGCGGCCTCGAACAGGGAAAGCTCCTCGGCCAGCGCTGCCCCGCCTGCGAGAAGGTCTACATTCCGCCGCGCGGCGCCTGCCCGACCGACGGCGTGCCCACCGAGGACGAGATCGAGCTCCCGGACCGCGGCATCGTCACCACGTTCTGCATCGTCAACGTGCCCTTCCTCGGCCAGCGCATCAAACCTCCTTACGTGGCCGCCTACATCCTCCTCGACGGCGCCGACATCGCCTTCCTCCACCTCGTCCTCGGTTGCGCCGCCGACGAAGTCCGCATGGGCATGCGTGTCGAGGCGGTCTGGAAACCCCGCGACCAGTGGGGCACCACCCTCGAGAACATCGACCACTTCCAACCCACCGGCGAACCGGACGCGCCGTACGACAGCTACGCGGGGCACCTATGAGCACCGACGTCTCCATCGTCTCCTTCGCGCAGGCACCCAACGTGCGCGAGACCCACGGCACCACCAACGGCGTCGAGATGCTGGTCCCCATCATGAAGGAGGCGCTCGACAACACCGGACTGTCCAAGAAGGACATTGGTTTCTGGTGTTCCGGCTCCTCGGACTACCTCGCGGGGCGCGCATTTTCCTTCATCGCCGCCGTCGACGCCATCGGCGCCTTCCCGCCGATCCACGAGTCACACGTGGAGGCCGACGCCGCCTGGGCGCTGTACGAGGCCTGGGTGAAGATCCGCACCGGCGAGGTCGACACCGCGCTCGTCTACGGCTTCGGCAAGTCCTCGGCCGGACAGCTTCGGCGGGTTCTCGCACTCCAGCTCGACCCCTACACCGTCGGTCCACTGTGGCCTGACTCGATCAGTGTCGCCGGGCTCCAGGCGCGCCTCGGGCTCGACGCCGGGCTCTGGACCGAGCGCGACATGGCCAACGTCGCCGTGCGCAGCCGGGCCGCCAACCCGAAAGCCCAGATCTACGAGCAGGTCACCGCCGACGAGCTGCTCGAACGGCCGTACACGGCCGATCCCCTGCGCAAGCACGACTGCGCGCCCGTCACCGACGGCGCCGCCGTCGTGATCCTCTCGACGGCCGAGCGGGCCAGGGATCTCTGCGAGCGGCCGACCCGGGTCGCCAGCATCCAGCACCGCGTCGAGTCGGCGCATCTCGGCGCGCGTGACCTCACCACCTCACCGTCCACTGTGGCCGCCGCGAAGGCCGCCAACACCGACGGTGTGACGCTGGCCGAGCTGCACGCCCCGTTCACGCACCAGGAGATCCTGTTGCGCCAGGCACTCGGGCTCGGCGACGAGGTCACGATCAACCCGTCCGGCGGCCCGCTCGCCGGGAACCCCATGTTCGCGGCCGGGCTGGCCCGTATCGGCGAGGCCGCGACCCGCATCAGACCCGGCGAACGTGCTCTCGCGCACGCCACCGCCGGACCCGCGCTACAGCAGAACCTCGTGTGTGTACTGGAGGCCGAATGAGCGGCGCTTGCGGAGCGAATCATCGATGCTCAGGTGGCATCCGCGGCCGCGGCGAGCACCGGAGCAGCGGAGCGTTCCGGTGCCACGGAGCGGGTGAGGAGGCAACCTGATGGCCAAGCAACGTGCCGCGGTCCTCGGCGTCGGCCAGACCCACCACCGCAGCAAGCGGCTCGACGTGACCATCGGCGGGCTGTGCCGGGAGGCCATCGACCGCGCGCTCACCGACGCCGGCCTCACGTTCGACGACATCGACGCGGTGGTGCTCGGCAAGGCGCCGGACCTGTTCGAGGGCGTCATGATGCCCGAGCTGATGCTCGCGGACGCCATCGGCGCCACCGGGAAACCGCTGCTGCGGGTGCACACCGCCGGTTCGGTGGGCGGTTCCACCGCCAACGTCGCCGCCAGTCTCGTGCACGGCGGCGAGCACTCGCGGGTGCTGGCCGTGGCGTTCGAGAAGCAGTCCGAGTCCAACGCCATGTGGGCGCTGTCGATCGGGGTGCCCTTCCACATGCCGGTCGGCGCCGGGGCGGGCGGCTACTTCGCGCCGCACGTGCGGTCCTACATCCGCCGCTCGGGCGCGCCGTCGCACATCGGCTCGCTCGTCGCGGTCAAGGATCGGCGCAACGGGGCCAAGAACCAGTTCGCGCACCTCAGGCAGGCGGACATCACGCTGGAGTCCGTGCAGGCGTCGGCCATGCTGTGGGATCCCATCCGCTACGACGAGACCTGCCCGTCCTCGGACGGCGCCTGCGCGATCGTGCTCGGCGACGAGAACGCCGCGAAGGGCAGGACGGCGGCGTGGATCCACGCGACCGCGATGCGTACGGAGCCGACGACGTTCGCCGGACGCGACCAGGTCAACCCGCAGGCCGGCAGGGACGCCTCCGCCGCGCTGTGGCGGGACGCCGGCATCACCGACCCACTGTCGCAGGTGGACGCCGCCGAGCTCTACGTGCCGTTCTCGTGGTTCGAGCCGATGTGGTTGGAGAACCTGGGCTTCACCGAGGAAGGCCAGGGCTGGAAGCTCACCGAGTCCGGCGAGACCGAGCTGGGTGGACGGCTGCCGGTCAACCCTTCCGGTGGCGTGCTGTCGTCCAATCCCATTGGTGCGTCAGGCATGCTTCGGTTCGGTGAGGCGGCCATGCAGGTGATGGGCCGGGCCGGCGACCACCAGGTGGACGGCGCACGCATCGCCGTCGGGCACGCGTACGGCGGCGGGTCACAGTACTTCTCGATGTGGGTGGTCGGAGCGGAGAAGCCATGAGCGGAGCTTGCGGAGCGAACCAGCACTCAGGACTCGAGGTGGCGGCATGAAGTTCACCGTCGGTGTCGCGTTGAGCCCGCTCGACCAGCTCGGCGAGCTGGCCAGAACGGCCGAGGAGTGGGGTTACGCATCGATCGCGTTGCCGGACTCCCTGTTCTTCTCGGAGACGGTCTCGGCGAAGTATCCGTACACACAGGACGGCAGCCGGTTCTGGAACGAGACGACGCCGTGGGTGGACCCGTTCGTCGCGGCCGCGTCGATGGGCGCGGTGACGTCCAGCATCAGTTTCTACACCCAGGTCCTGAAGCTGAACCCACGCAACCCCGTGTTGCTGGCGCGACAGGTCGGCTCGACCGCGGTGCTCACGAACAACCGCTTCGGGCTCGGCGTCGGACTGGGGTGGTCTCCGGAGGAGACCCAGTGGTGCGGCGGGCATTTCGACCACCGCGGCGCCCGCGCCGACGAGGCGATCGACGTGCTCAAGCTCATCCTCGGCGGCGGGATGGTCGAGTACCACGGGAAGTACTACGACTTCGACAAGCTGCGGATGAGCCCCGAGCCGACCGAGCCGGTGCCGTTCTACGTCGGCGGGCACACCGAGGCCGCGCTGCGGCGTGCGGCCCGGGTCGGCGACGGCTGGACCTCGGCGATGATCAAGTACGACGAGCTGCGCGAGGTCATCGACCGGCTCGGGAAGCTGCGGGCCGAGTACGACCGCTCCGGCCCGTTCGAGATCCAGGCCGTGTGCGTCGACAGGTTCGGGCTCGACGGTTACCGGCAGCTGGCCGAGATCGGCGTGACGGACGCGATCGTGGTGCCGTGGGTGTTCTACGGCGTCGGGTTCGACGCGCCGGTGCAGGCCAAGAAGGACGGCATGAAACGGTTCGCCGAAGAGATCATGGGGAAGCTATGACCGCGGTCACCTGGAGTGGTCCGGAGACCACGCATCCGGCACGCACGGCGTCCCGCCGCTCGATGGACGCGGTCATCCGCCGCGCCAAGGAGGAGTGGCTGGCACTGTTCGCCGAGGACGCGGTCATCGAGGACCCGGTCGGCAAGTCGATGTTCGACCCGACCGGCGACGGCCATCGCGGGCCGGCGGCGATCGCCGCGTTCTGGGACAAGACGATCGGGATCACCGAGCGGATGGAGTTCGACATCCGCGACTCGTTCGCGGCCGGCAACGAGGTCGCGAACGTCGGGACCATCACCTCGTACCTGCCCGGCGGGTCCGTTGTGGACACCGATGGCGTGTTCGTCTACCGGGTCAACGACGACGGGCTGGTCTTGTCGTTGCGGGCGTTCTGGGAGACCGAGCGCGCGATGGCTACCCTGCGGCAGGTTTGAGCTCGACTCCGTGCTCCGCACACGACTTCACGACGTCGTCCTGCGCGAAGTCCGTGCGGGACAGGAAGTCCGCCAACGACGCGTCCTCGCTGAACACCGTGAGCGCGAAGCGTGCCGAGTCGAGGGCCCGGCGCAGTTGGTCGTCCGGTGCGCGCAGGCGGGACAGGTCGTCCATGGCCGCGGCGGCGGTCGCGGAGAACTCGGCCGGCGCGGCCTCGTAGTTGGCGGCGTCCACGTACAGCTTGCCGACCGCTTCGCCGTAGTCCTCACAGAAGTGGGTGGCCGGGTTGGGGCCGCTGCACGCCGCCAGCGCGCCGGCCACGACGGCGACGGCGATGACGGTGGGGAGACGGCGAACCACCTGCCCAGCGTGCCCCGGCGCCCCGGTGTCCACCCGCCTCGCGCGGACGGCAGAAGGGGAACCGGCCACCGCCCTATCGGGCAACCCCCACCGCTTTGCCGATCGCGCGGTCGTCGGTGAGGAGCGCGAGCATGGCGTGCGCGACCTCGGCGCGGGACGCGAACATCCCGCGCGGGACGTTGTCGCCGATCGCGATCCGGTACTCGCCGACGCCTTTGTTGGTCAGCTTCGGCGGCCGCACGACCGTCCACTTGAGACCACTGGTCGCGATATCGCCCTCCATGACGGCCAGGTCGCCGTAGATGCCGGCGAAGAACCGCCGGGTCATGGCGTAGACGATGCGCTTGTTGACGAAGCTGTCACCCTCGGGGACAGGCCCGACCGGCGCGGCACTGACGGCGACGAACCGCTCGATCCCGGCGCTCTCCAGCGCGGCGAGGATGTGCCGGGTGGGCACGGACGCGGCCGTGACGTCCTTGCTGGTGGCCGGCCCGACGCCGGACAGCGCGGCGTCGCTGCCGGCGACCGCGGCCCGGACACGTTCGGTGTCGGCCAGGTCGGGCACGGTGACCAGGGTCAGGGCTTCGTGGCCCGGCACCGTGAACCTGGCCGGGTCGCGCACCACGGCCGTCACCGTGTGCCCCTGATCGAGGGCGAGCTTCACCAGTTGGGTGCCGACACCACCGGTCGCCCCGAAGACGGCGAGCTTCATCGTGACCTCCCGCGTTATATTTCCATACGCCCCAGATACGATATGGAAACCATACTATATGACGAACGTAGCACACGGGCGGGCGCGACGGCGGCTCGTCAACACGGTCAAGGACGCGGTACGCGGCCTCCGCACGGAGCTGGCGCTGCTGAACCGCCGGATCGGCGGCCGCCTGGAGCTGCGCGACGGCGATCTCGACCTGCTGGAGCTGCTCGCGCGGCTCGGCCCCATGGGCCCGTCGGCACTGGCCAGGCAGGCGGCCCGGCACCCCGCGACGATGACGGGCGTGCTCGACCGCCTCGCGAAGGGCGGCTGGCTGACCCGCGAACGCGACCCACTGGACCGCCGCAGCGTGGTCCTACGCATGCGCAGCGAACGAGTCACCGAGGTCTTCGCCCTGTACAGCGGCATGAACCGCGCACTCGACAACCTGTGCGCGACCTACACCGACGAGGAACTGACGGTCATCGCCGACTTCCTGACCCGCGCGTCAACAGCAAGCCACCAGGAAACCACCCACCTGTCCGACACCTGACCCGCGAGTCCCGCGTTCACACCTAGCGAGTCCCGCGTTCAGACACACCGAACTGCGGGTTCGTGCACATCCGGCCAGGGACGGTCTGCACGAAACCACAGTTCGGTA
>Ga0164298_10000055_pt1 | contig 57109 bp, 48 predicted proteins | sample Whisoiple_216_MG_FD_109713 | JGI IMG/M metagenome (GOLD analysis project Ga0164298, IMG submission 109713) | Unamended control soil microbial communities from upstate New York, USA - Whitman soil sample_216_MG | ecosystem: Environmental > Terrestrial > Soil > Agricultural land ...
ATTCTGGACTCCGTCAAGAAGGGCCTGTCAACCGACCAGCCCAAGGAAGACCCAAACCCCGACCGCAAGAAGCTCAACCCCTAACCGCGAGTCCCGCGTTCAAACACCGCGAGTCCCGCGTTCAAACACCGCGAGTCCCGCGTTCGGACACATCGAGTTGCGGTTTCGTGCACACAAGATCGGCGCGAACGCGACTCGGTATGTGTGAACGCGGGACTCGGTATGTCTGAACGCGGGACTCGCGGGTTAGGGGTGCCAGCGGTACTTGCGCATGTTGACCTTTTCGCCGTCGGCGAGGACGCCTTCCGCGCGTAGCAGTTCCAGTTGGCGGCGGGCGAGGCCTTGGGCGGGGACGCCGTTCGAGCGGATGACGCGGTGCCACGGGAGGTCGTGGCCGTCCTCGGACAGGATGCGTCCCACCAGCCGGGGCGTCGAGGCGGACGCCATGGCGGCGATGTCCCCGTACGACGCCACCCGCCCGGGTGGAATCGACCTGATGATCTCCCGCACGCGCTCGTGCAGCTCCTCTGACACCACGGCGACAAGTATGCCGGCGTGCCGGTGTTACCGAACCGAGTCCGGCGTGGTTCCATCGTCCGGTGGTCGTCGCGAACGCTCCCCGGCTCGTGCGCCGGCCGGTGGCGCCGCGCGCACCGTTCCGGTGGGAGCCGGCTGCCCAGCGCCTGCTCGCCGGCGCCGGCGGCTTCGTCCGGGTCCTTGGCGGTCCGGGCACCGGCAAGACCTCCCTGCTGACCGAGATCGCCGCCGACCGCATCCTGAACCAGGGGGTCGATCCCGAGCGGCTGCTCGTCATCACCGCCAACCGGCGGGCGGCGACGGAGACACGGGCCGCCATCGCCCGGCGGATCACCGAGCACGACCAGACCGGCGACCTCCCCCGCACGGTCCGCGAACCGCTCGTCCGCACCGTCCACTCCTACGCCTTCTCCGTCCTCCGCCTCCACGCGCACCTGCGCGACGTGCCGGGCCCGCGCCTGCTCAGCGGTCCCGAGCAGGACGCCGTCGTCCGCGAGCTGCTCGCCGGTGACGTCGAGGACGACGCCCACCACCTGTGGCCGGACCGGCTCTGGCCCGCCCTCACCGTGCCGGGCTTCGCCGAGGAGCTCCGCGACCTGATGCTCCGCGCCGCGGAACGCGGGCTCGGCCCCGAGGACCTGATCAAGGTCGGCAAGGACGCCAAGCGCCCCGAGTGGGTCGCCGTCGGCAGGTTCGCCCGCCAGTACGAGCAGGTCATGCTCCTCGCCAACGCCGCGGACAGCGCCGTCGCCCAGGAGTCCGCCCCGGCCCTGGACGCCGCCGAGCTGGTCGCCGGCGCCGTCCTCGCCTTCGAGACCGACCGGGATCTGCTCACCGCCGAGCGCGACCGCGTCCAGTACCTCCTCGTCGACGACGCCCAGCACCTCGACCCCCTCCAGTACCGCCTGCTCGCCCGGCTCGGTCTCAAAGCCAAGGAGTTCGTCCTCGCCGGCGATCCCGACCAGGCCGTCTTCACCTTCCGCGGCGCCGAGCCGCGCCTGCTCGCGGACTCCGACCCCGACGGCGGCACGGTCGTCCTCACCCACAACCACCGCATGGCCCCCGCGGTACGGGAAGCGGCCGCCCGCCTCGCCGCGCGGCTGCCCGGCACGGCTCCCCAGCGGCCCGCCCCCAAGGAGACGGTCGAGAACTCCCGCCAGAACGGCCATGTGGACGTTCATCTGCACACCACCGAGGCCGCGGAGGCCGCGTGGATCGCCGACCAGTTCCGCCGCGCGCACCTCATCGACGGCGTGCCGTGGTCGGAGATGGCGGTCCTGTGCCGTTCGGTCGGCCGCTCCGCCCCGGTCCTGCACCGCGCGCTGGCCGCCGCGGGCGTCCCGGTCGCCGCCGACGCGGACGAGCTGCCGCTCGCCCGCCAGCCCGCGGTCCGGCCGTTCCTCGACCTGCTCCGCATCGCGACCTACCCGCACCTGCTGACCGCCGAGCGCGCGGAAACACTGCTGACCAGCCAGTTCGGCGGCGCCGACCCGCTCGCCATCCGCCGCCTGCGTCGCGGTCTGCGCAAACTCGAGCTCGCCGCCGGGCAGGACCGGCCCTCCGACGAGCTGCTCGTCGAGGTGCTGAACGACGTCGACCTCCTCACCGCGCTGGACGACGCCGAGGCCGCGAGCGTCCGCCGCATCGCCGGCCTGCTGGCCACCGCGCGCCAGGCCATCGACGAACGCGTTGGCATCGAACAGGTCCTGTGGCTCGTGTGGCAGGAGAGCGGCCTGGAGGACCGCTGGGTCAGACAGTCCCAGCGCGGCGGAACCACTGGCGCGCAGGCGGACCGCGACCTCGACGCGATCGTCGGCCTGTTCCACGCGGCCGCCCGCTACGCCGACCGGCTGCCCGGCGCCGGCGTGACCGGGTTCGCGGACTTCCTCGCCGCGCAACGGATCGTGGGCGACAGCCTGGCCCCGACCGCGCAGCGCGCGGACACCGTCTCGGTCATCACCGCGCACGCGGCCGTCGGTCGCGAGTGGACGGTCGTGGCCGTTCTCGGTGTGCAGGAAGGAACCTGGCCGGACCTCCGCCTCCGCGGCTCACTGCTCGGCGTCGAGCGGCTGGTCGACCTTCTCGCGGGCGTCGCCGACTCGGCGCACCTGTCACAGATCGCGCCGCTGCTGGCCGAGGAACGCCGGCTGCTGCTCGTCGCCGCGAGCCGGGCCCGCGGCCGGCTGCTGGTCTCGGCCATCCGCGGCGAGGACGAGCAGCCGTCGCGGTTCCTCGGCGAGCTGTCCGGCGTCGACGTCGAGGAGCTGACCGACGCCGGCCGCCCGACCTCGCTCGGCGGCACCCGGCGTGCGCTGGTGCTCGCGGACCTCGTCGGCGACCTGCGCCGGGCGGTCGTCGACGGCGACGCCACCGAGGAGCGCAGGCGCGACGCGGCCCGCCAGCTCGCCCGCCTCGCCGAGGCCGGCGTGCCGGGCGCGCACCCTGACAGCTGGTACGGCGTGGCCGACCTGTCGACCAGGAACCCCCTGCGCGACAAGAAGGACAAGGTCACGGTCTCACCGTCCAATGTGGAGACCCTGGCGAAGTGCCCGCTGCGCTGGGCGATCGAGAGACACGGCGGCACCGACCCCGCCGAGCTGGCGTCGATCACCGGTGTGCTCGTGCACGCGCTCGCCCAGGCCGCCGCGTCCGGCGCCGACGAGGTGCACCTGCGGGCCGAGCTGGACCGGGCGTGGGACGCCGTCGACGCCGGCGCCCCGTGGTTCTCCCGCCGCGAACGCGCGCGGGTGCACGCCATGCTGGACACGTTCCTCGCCTGGTTGACGGCCACCCGGGGCGAGCTGACCCAGGTCGCGGTCGAGCACGACTTCGCGGTGGACGTGCCCGAGGCGCACGTGCGCATCCGCGGCCGCGTCGACCGCCTGGAGAAGGACGGCGAGAACCGCCCGGTCGTCGTGGACGTGAAGACCGGCAGGCAGGCGGTCAGCGAGTCCGACGCGCAGGAGCACCCGCAGCTCGCCGTGTACCAGCTGGCCGCCGCGTACGGGGCGTTCGTCGAGCTGGGCCTGGACGCCGAGCCGGGCGGCGCGCGGCTGCTGTACGTCGCGAAGGCCAACCGCCGCAAGAAGGGCGCGACCGAACGGAACCAGGACCCGGTCGGCGAGGACGGCGTCAAGCACTGGACCGGCGTGGTCGCCGACGCCGCCGAGGCGAGCACCGGCCCGGAGTACACGGCACGGCAGAACGCCGACTGCCCGCGCTGCCCGGTGCGGACGAGCTGCCCGATGCACGCGAGCGGCCGGCAGGTCACCGAGTGATCTCGCCGAGAGAGCTCGCCAGGGAGCTCGGTCTGCCGGCACCAACCGACGAGCAGGCCGAGGTGATCGCCGCACCCACCGACCCGGCGCTGGTCGTCGCGGGCGCGGGCGCCGGCAAGACCGAGACCATGGCCGCACGCGTGGTCTGGTTGGTGGCCAACGGAATCGTCACCCCGGACCGTGTGCTGGGCCTCACCTTCACCCGCAAGGCCGCCCGCCAGCTCGCCGACCGCGTCCGCTCCCGCCTGCGCAGGCTGGCCGGTTCCGCGCTGCCGTACCGGCTCGACCCGAGTGGCGCGCTGCTCGCCGACCTGTACGCGGGGGAGCCGACCGTGCTCACCTACCACGCGTACGCGGGCCGGCTGGTCGCCGAGCACGGGCTGCGGCTGCCGGTCGAGCCGGGCGCGCGCCTGCTGACCGAGACCGCGTGCTGGCAGCTCGCGCACCGCGTGGTCTCCACCTGGACCCACGACCTGGAGACCGAGCGGGTACCGGTCACGGTCACCCGCTACCTGCTGGAGCTGGCGGGTGAGCTGGCCGAGCACCTCGTCGACGAGGACAAGCTGCGTGCGTACAGCGAGGACCTCGCGCTGACCATCGAGGAGGCCCCCCGTGGCCCCCGGCAGCGCGCCGAGCTGTCCCAGGACCTGAAGGAAGTCGTTGCCGCGCAACGGTTCCGAATCGCGTTGCTGCCGCTGGTGAAGGCCTACGGCGACGCGAAGCGCCGGGAGGGCGCGCTCGACTTCGCCGAGCAGATGGCGCTCGCCGCGTTGCTCGCGAGGTCGGAACCCGAGGTGGCGGCGCGGGAACGGGAGCGCTACGGCACAGCGCTGCTCGACGAGTACCAGGACACCGGCCACGCGCAGCGGATCCTGCTGCGGTCGCTGTTCGGCGGCACGAAGCCCATGCCGGTCACGGCCGTGGGCGACCCGGTGCAGGCGATCTACGGCTGGCGAGGCGCGAGTGCTGCGAACCTGCCGCGGTTCGCGACCGACTTTCCCAGGCTGGAGCACAAGAAGCTCGAGCCCGCGATCCGCTACGGCCTGCTGACGAGCTTCCGCAACCCGCCGGAGGTGCTGGCGCTCGCCAACGCGATCTCCGGCCCGCTGCGGGGTGCCGGGCTGGACGTCGACGAGCTGCGTGCGCCGCCCGGCCGGGGCTCGGCCGACGTCCGCGTCGCGTTGCTGCCCGACGCGAACGCCGAGGTCGAATGGCTGGCCGACGAACTCGCCCAGCGCTGGCGGTTCGCCGCGGACGAGCGGGGCAGGCCGCCGACCGCCGCGGTGCTCGTGCGGCGGCGCGCGGACATGACCGACCTCGCGACGGCCCTGCGTGCCAGGGGACTGCCGGTCGAGGTGGTCGGCATCGGGGGCCTGCTCGACGAGCCCGAGGTGCGGGACCTGGTGTCCACGTTGCGGGTGCTGATCGACCCGCTGGCCGGCTCGGCGGCGGCGCGGCTGCTGACCGGCGCGCGGTGGCGGTTCGGCGCCGCGGACCTGGCGGCGCTGTGGAAGCGGGCCGCGCTGCTCAGCCAGGAGTACCAGCCGGAAGGCAAAGGTCGACTTGTCGACATCGTGCCGGGGGAGGGTGCCGAGCAGGCCGGTTTGGTCGACGCCATCGACGACCCCGGCGACGCCGAGCAGTACTCGCACGACGGCTACCGGCGGATCCGGACGCTGGGCCACGAGCTGCGGATGCTGCGCCGCCACCTCGACCACCCGCTGCCGGAGCTGGTCGCCGAGGTGGAACGCGTGATGCTGCTGGACGTCGAGGCGACCGCCCGGGTCGGCGGCGCGCGGCGGGCGCACCTGAACAAGTTCGCGGACGTCGTCTCGGACTACGCGCAGGCCAGCCCGTCGGCGACGCTCGCCGCGCTGCTGGACTACCTCGCGGCGGCGGAGAGCGCGGAGGACGGGCTGGAGCCCGGCGAGGTCGTGGTCGCCGAGGACCGCGTGCAGATCCTGACCGTGCACAGCGCGAAGGGCCTGGAGTGGGAGATCGTCGCGGTCCCGCACCTGGTCAACGACGTCTTCCCCAGCCGGAAGCGGACGTCGTGCTGGTTGCGTGCGGTGACCGAGCTGCCGGCCGCACTGCGGGGCGACACGGCCGACCTGCCCATGCTGGACCTGTCCGGCACGGAGAACCGCAAGGACATCGAGGTCGAGCTGACCAACCACGCGGAGGCGTTCGCGGAGCGGGACCTCGTGGAGGAGCGCCGGCTGTGTTACGTGGCGCTGACCCGGTCGGAGCGGACGCTGCTGGTGTCCGCGCACTGGTGGGGCCGCACGGGCACGAGACCGAAGGGCCCGTCGCCGTTCTTCACCGAGGTCGCCGACGCCGTCCGCCCGATGGACGAGCTGGTGGCGTCGGTCGAGCACTGGGCGCCCGAACCCGACGAGTACGACGAGAACCCGCTCGCCACCGCGGAACGCACCGCCCTGTGGCCGGCCGACCCGCTGTCCATGGCCCGCGACGACGTGCTGACCGCGGCGGGGATGGTGCGCGAGGAGCTTTCGAAGCTGAGGTCGGGCGAGCAGCTGGCGCTGGCCGACGACCCGGAGGGCTGGGTCGCGGACACGGACGTGCTGCTGGCCGAACGCGCGGCGGCGGCGAACCGGCGGGAGGAGGTGACCCTGCCGGCGTCGATCTCGGTGAGCCAGCTGGTCGAGCTGGCGCGCGACCCGGCGGCCCTGGCACGGCGGCTGCGGCGGCCGCTGCCGTTCCCGCCGAACCCGGTGGCGCGGCGGGGCACGGCCTTCCACGCGTGGCTGGAGAAGCGGTTCGGCTCGCGGGCGTTGCTGGACCTGGACGAGCTGCCGGGCTCGGCGGACGCCGACGCGGCGTCGGACGCGGACCTGGAGGCGCTGCGGGACTCGTTCCTGGTGTCGGACTGGGCGGAACGGTCGCCCGCGGACGTCGAGGTGTCGTTCACGTGCGACGTGGACGGGATGACGCTGCGCGGCCGGCTCGACGCGGTCTTCGCCGACCGGGACGGGGGCTGGACGGTCGTGGACTGGAAGACCGGCGCGGTGCCCTCGGAGGAGGAGCTGCCCGCGCTGTCTGTGCAGCTGGCCGCGTACCGCCTGGCGTGGGCGAGCCTGACCGGTTCGCCGTTGGACCAGGTGCGGGCCGCGTTCCACTACGTCCGCTCGAACACGACCCTGCGCCCGGTCGACCTCATGGACGCCCCCGGCCTACGCGCGATCCTGCGCGGCCTTCCTCAGACCGGCACCGCGAGCACCTGACCGCTGCCCGGCTTCACCATGTCGTCCTCGGCCATGCCCTGCCAGACGGCCGCGGCGACGTACAGCGTCGACCCGTCGACCACACAGTCGAAGCCGCCGCGGTCCAGTGCCACCCTCCCCAGCACCTCGCCGCCCTCGGCCACCCGCACGCAGCACTTGTTCGGCACGTCCGCGTACCAGACCGCCCCCTCGCCGTCGACGCAGATGCCGTCGGGCGTGCCCTCGCCCAGCGCCGCCCACACCCGTCGGCCGGAGAGGGTGCCGTCCGCGCCGATGTCGAACGCGGTCAGCCGGTGTCCGTGCGACTCCGCGACGATCAGCGTCTCCCCGGCCACCGCCATGCCGTTCGGGAACGCGAGCCCGCCGGCGACCTCGCCATGCCCGACCAGGTGGACCGTGCCGGACGGGCCGGTGAAGTCGGGCCGGTTCACGAAGACGTTGCCACGCCCGTCGACCACGATGTCGTTCCAGCCGCGCATGCCGAGCGAGGCGTGGGTGACCAGCGTGCCGTCCTCCTCGCGGCGCAGCAGGACCCCGGCACCCGAGTTCACCAGAACGAGACGCTCGTCCGGCAGCCAGTCGAAGCACAGCGGCAGCGAGCGGACCGTCGCCAACACCCCGCCGGGCACGGCGAGCACCTCGCCGGCCGACCAGTCGGACACGTACAACCGGCCCTCGTGCCAGCGGATCGACTCCACCAGCCCCCGGCCGTCCAGCAGTACCTCTGTCACGTCGAACCTCCTTCGCCGCCCACACGAACGGGCACCGGTCGGATCGACAGGCCGGCGTCGGCTAATCTCGCCGCCGTGACCAGCCCCGACGACAACCGCTCCCGGCGCCTGCCCGGCATGTCGCGGTTGGCCGACCGGCTCACCGACCGGCCCTACCACGCACTCGCCGGCGTGATCCGCATGCCGGAGCAGGTCGTCAGCCCGGTCGCCTCGATCATCCGCCGGGTGATCTGGGCGATCGTCGCGCTGCTCGCGGCCGTCATGATCGTCTATCTGGACCGGGACGGCTACCGCGACGCCAACGGCGACGGTCTGTCGTTCATGGACTGCGTCTACTACGCGACGGTCTCCCTGTCGACCACCGGCTACGGCGACATCACGCCGGTCAGCGAGTCCGCCCGCCTGGTCAACATCCTGGTCATCACCCCGCTGCGGGTGCTCTTCCTCATCGTCCTGGTCGGCACCACCCTCGCCGTGCTCACGGAGCGGTCGCGCCAGGCGTTCAAGCTGCAACGATGGAGGTCGAAGGTGCGCGATCACGTGGTGGTCGTCGGGTTCGGCACCAAGGGCCGCTCGGCCGTCCGGTCCGTGCTGTCCGACGGTGTGCAGCCCGAGCAGATCGTCGTGGTGGACACCGACCAGACGATGCTCGAGGCCGCGTCCGCGCAGGGCCTGGTCACCGTGCACGGCTCCGGCACCCGCTCCGACGTGCTGCGTGTCGCCGGCGTGCCGCGTGCGCGTGCGGTGGTGGTCGCCGCGAGCCGGGACGACTCGGCGGTGCTGATCACGCTCACCGCGCGCGAGCTGGCGCCCAAGTCGCAGATCGTCGCGGCCGTGCGGGAGGCGGAGAACGTGCACCTGCTGCGGCAGTCCGGCGCGAACCAGGTCGTCGTGTCCAGCGAGACGGCCGGCCGGCTGCTCGGCATGGCCACGCACACCCCGACGGTCGTCGACATGGTCGAGGACCTGATCACGCCGGAGTCCGGCCTCGCGATCGCCGAGCGGGACGTCGAGCAGAGCGAGATCGGCGGGTCGCCGCGGCACCTGTCGGACATCGTGCTCGGCGTGGTGCGCGGCGGAAAGCTGTACCGCGTCGACCACCCGGAGTCCGACGCGATCGAGGCAGGCGACCGGCTCCTGTACGTCAAGAAGGTAACCCCGGCAGACGAGAGTTGATTTTTCCGGCCTGTGGGACCATCGCCGTGTGCGGATCTGGGGTGTGGCCGTCCCGCCCGGCTATGTCCGGTGGGCGGCCACGGGTGCCGGGGTCGTCGTCCTCGGTGTGCTGGTCGCCGTGGCGGTCAGCGTGTCCGGCCTGTTCGGGTCGGCCCCGGAGGACCAGGGCACCAGAGCCCGCGCGACCGTCGTCACGGCCGCCCCGTGCAACAGCTTGGGCGCGACGGAGACGGTCAGGTTCACCCACGCCGGCAAGGCCCACCAGGCCCGCTACGACGGCTGCGGCCACACGAGGAACGAACCCGTCGAGGTGACCGTCCCAACCGGCCCACTCCCGTCGGACCTGGTCGTCCACGCCGCCGACGCGGCGACCGGCGACCGCGAGAACGGCGAGGGCCTCGGCCTGCTGCTGATCGTCGTCAGCGGCATGGCCGGCGCGACCTACGCCTTCCTGGTCCGCAGAGGCCCCTGACCCTCGCGAGTCCCGCATTCAAACACCGCGAGTCCCGCGTTCAAACACACCGAGTCCCGCGTTCGGACATACCGACCTGTGGGTTCGTGCAGATCATGGCCGGGGGCGTGTGCACGAAACCGCAACTCGGTGTGCGTGAACGCGGGACTCGGTATGGGTGAACGCGGGACTCGCGATGGTTAGGCGACGTCCGCTGGTGGGGACAGCCAGGTGTTGCACTGGTAGGTGCGGTTGAGCTGGGCGCCCTGTTCCCACCAGCCGATGGCGTGGTCGTCGGTGCCGTGGTCGCGGGGGGCGCCCGGGTTGTGGTCGCCGCGGTCCTGGCTGGTGCGGGCCTCGGTCAGGATGTTGTCGTCGACGGAGCCGCGGCCGTAGACCGCCGCGAGGAACATCCCCGAGAAGCACTGCGCCTGCAGCTCCGACCGCCGTGACAGCTCGAGCCCGCCGTCGGTGTCCGCGCCCGCGTCGTACCGCTGTTCCCAGTACGCGTCCATCACGCCCGCGAGCGTCTGCACGTGGTGGCCGTACTCGTGCGCGAACAGCGCCAGGTACACGCCGGGCCGCGCCCCGTACAGCTCGGTCTGCAGTCCCGCGAACGGCATGTAGATCGTGTTGTCGTAGCTGCAGTAGAACGCGGCGACCACACCCGTGGATACCGCGCCGCACGGGCTCTCCCACGACGTGCCCTCGGGGAACGCCAGCTTCGGGCTGAAGAACGGCAGCCCCTGGCTCTCCAGCACCGGCTGCCACGCCGAGTCCAGGCACGGCAGCGCGCTCTGGAAGAACGCCTGCGCGCCGGCCGGGTTCGTCTCCCACCTGGCCAGGCCGCACGTCACCGCGGGGGTGCCGACGTCGCCGGAGAACAGCGGGTTGTCGCCCGTCGCGTGCACCGGCCGCGGACCGGCCGGCGTGGTCTCCGTCGGGGTGTCGTCAGTGGTCTCCGTGGTCTCGGCTGTCTCGGTCGTGGTGGTCGTGGTGGAGGTCGCCGTCGGGAACGGGTCGGACGAGGACGTCGGGTCCGTGTCGTAGCCGGTGTCCGCGACGCTGCTGCCACCGCGGTTCATGGCCAGGAAGCCCACCGTCGCGACGGTGCCGAGCAGCACCACGACGATGATCGTCGCGACCAGCGCGCCGGTGTTGGACGTCCTGCGTGGCTGGAGCAGGTGCGGGTGCCCGGGGTACTGCGCCCACGGCGGCAGCGTCGACCGCGGCGGGTACCCACCGGGGAAGTGACCGGGTGGCGGCATCATCGGCGGCGGTCCCGGCTGCGGTCCCGGCGGCCGGCCAGACGGGACGCCGTACGGCTGCGCCGGCGGGCGGGCGCCATATCCCGGCATCGGCCCCGGGGGCAGTGGTCTCGACCGCGGCGGCGGCAGTGGCCCCATGGGTCGCCACGGCCCCTGTGGCGGCTGCGTCATCCCCGTCCCCCTGTTTGTTCCTCAGACAGCGGGTGAGCATATGGGCACTGGACTATCCTCCGCAGGCGTGTTGGCGAAGTGGGGGATTCCGGTAGCGGCGCTGGTCGCGATGACCGTGCTGACAGGACTCGGCGAGGCGGCGGCGCAGCCGTCGGACCCGAAACCTCCCTCGACGATGCCGTCACTGAAACCGCCCGGGAGACCCAGCCTCGACCCGAGCATGATCAACCCGACGAGGACCGGTGCCCCGAAGCCGGGCGGCACCATTCCGCGCCCACTGCTGCCCGGGAGCATCAACGTCGCACTGAAGCTGGAGCGCGACGGCAGCCTGTCGGTCACCGAGCAGGTCTTCGTCCAGGCCCGCAAGTCCATGGCCCGCCGCGCGCCGCTGCGCATCAAGGCCGGGGACGACCAGGACCGCGTGTTCGCCGTCCGGGACGTGCGGGTCCAGGGCAAGGCCACGACCGAGGTCACCGGCGACCGGTTCGTGATGAGCTTCGGCGAGGGCGCCAGCACCGTCAGGTACACAGTGGACGGTGCGGTCACCGACGTCGGCGGGCACCAGGAGGTGCGCTGGCAGGTCGCGAGTGGCTGGGACACCAGGGTCCGGCTCGTGCATGCCTCGTTCATCGCGCCGGACCAGCCGGAGTCCGTGGTCTGCCTGGCGGGCGAGCTCGGCAGCGACTCGCCGTGCCGCTCCGCGCTCACCGACTCCACGCAGGTGCTGCGGGTCGTGCAGGAGAGCCTGCCGGCCGGGCAGCGCATCGACCTGACCGTCAGGCTGCCGGCCGGCACGGTCGGCGCCAACGCCCGGTTCGACGACATCGGCACGGCCAACGCGTTCGCCATCACCGGCGCCAGCGGCATCGGCCTCGGCGCGCTGGTGCTCCTGCTCGCCGGCGGTTTCGTCCTGCTGTGGCTGGCCCGTGGCCGGGACGCCCGCGCACTCGCCGCCGACGTCGGCCCGGTCGAGCTGCTGATGACCGGTGACGGCGGCCGCGTCGCGTTCGCATCACCCGATGGTGTGCTTCCCGGTCAGGTGGGCACGGTCGTGGACGAACGGGTCGACGTCGCGGACGTGACCGCGACGGTCGTCGACCTGGCCGTGCGCAACTACGTGCTCATCCGCGAGCTGGGCCCGAACAACTGGGTGCTCGTGCGGCGCAACCCGCCGGACGGCGCGCTCACCGACTACGAGCGGACCGTCTACCACCAGCTGCTCGGCGAGGCGGCCGAGGTGCCGCTGTCCGAGGTGCGGGTGGACATGGGTGCGGTGCGTGAGTCCATGTACTCCGACGTGGTCACTCGCGAGTGGTTCGTCCGCCGGCCGGACCACGACCGGTCACTGTGGTCGATCGTGGGCGTGCTGCTGGCGCTCCTCGGCGCGGCCGCGACGGTCGTGCTCGCGCTGACCGTCGGTCACGCGCTGCTCGGCCTGGCCCTCGTCGTGGGTGGCCTCGGCCTCGCGCTGGGCGCACGCATGATGCCGGCACGGACCCGGCGCGGCAGTGTGCTGGTGCAGCAGGTGCGTGGGCTGCTCGGCTACCTGCGGACCACCGAGGCTGGCTCGATCCCGCCGCCCGACCGCGAGATGGTGCTGTCCCGCTCGCTGCCGTACGCGGTCGTGCTCGGCGAGGCCGACGGGTGGGTGCGCCGCTTCGCCGAGCTGGACGCCTCGGCCGACGGCACGTCCGGCCCCTACTGGTACGACACGGGCAGCCCTGCCGAGTTCCCGGCCCGGTTCGCGTCGTTCCTCGTCGCGCTCGACCGCGCGCTGGGTGGCGCGTCGCCGAGCTGACGTAGTTATCCACAACCGCACCAGTTGTCCACAGCCGGGGTGGGCACGGCTCCGGCGGTCGGTCGATCCACGTAGGCTGCGGACATGCTTGGAAATGAGCTGACCCGGTTCACGCTGGCCAACGGACTGCGCGTGGTACTCGCCCCCGACCCGACCGCCCCGGTGGTCGGCGTGAGCGTGCACTACGACGTGGGGTTCCGCTCCGAACCAGAGGGCCGCACCGGCTTCGCGCACCTCTTCGAGCACCTCATGTTCCAGGGCAGTGAGAGTCTGGAGAAGCTCGCCCACTTCCGGCACATCCAGTCCGCGGGCGGCACCTTCAACGGCTCGACCCACCCGGACTACACGGACTACTTCGAGGTGCTCCCCTCCGCGGGCCTGGAGCGCGCACTGTTCCTCGAGGCCGACCGCATGCGGGCGCCGAAGCTGACCGAGGAGAACCTGCGCAACCAGGTGGACGTGGTCAAGGAGGAGATCCGCCTCAACGTCCTCAACCGCCCCTACGGCGGGTTCCCGTGGATCCTGCTGCCGCCGGTGCTGTACCAGACGTTCCCCAACGCCCACAACGGTTACGGCGACTTCACCGAGCTGGAGTCCGCCGACCTCAACGACTGCGCCCAGTTCTTCGACACCTACTACGCGCCGGCCAACGCGGTCCTCACCGTCTCCGGCGACATCGAGCTGGACCGCTCGCGCGACCTCATCGAGAAGCACTTCGGCGACGTGCCGGCCCGCTCCGCGCCCGACCGGCCGTCGTTCGCGGAGCCGCCGCCGAGCGGTCAGCTCACCGCGGAACACATCGACCAGCACGCGCCGCTGCCCGCGCTGGCGATCGGCTACCGCATGCCGGACCCGATCAACGAGCTGGACGCCTATCTCGCCAGCCTGGTGCTGGCCAGCGTCCTCGCCGAAGGCGACGGGTCCCGGCTGCAGCAGCGCCTCGTGCTGAAGGAACCGCTGGTCACCGACGTCAACGCCGCCTGCGGCCTGTTCGGCCCGTTCGAGGCACGCGACCCGGACACGTTCACGATCACGGCGGTGCACTCGCCGGACGTCACCCAGGACCGAGTGCTGCGGGCGGTCGACGAGGAGCTGGACAAGCTCGCCGGCACCGCACCGTCCGACCAGGAGCTGGCCAAGGTGACCGCCCGCTGGGTCGCGAGCCTGCACCGTGAGCACGACCGGCTGGTGTCCCGCACGCTCGCACTCGGCTCGTTCGAGCTGCTCTACGGCGCCCCCGGCCTCGTCTACGACCTGACCGACAAGCTGTCCGCCGTCACACCGGACGCCGTGTCCGCCGCGGCCAAGACGTTGCGCCCGGACTCGCGCGCGGTGCTGACCGTGACGCCCGCGGGCGCGTAGTGCGGGAGCCCGCCACCGGACCGACCGAGAAGCGCGCTCGCAGGCGAGGAGCGAGCGTCGAGCGCGCGACGACGGAAGGAGGCGGCCGGCGGATGCACGGAGCGACCCAGACCAACACAGGAGGAAACCAGTGACGACCTTCCGTACCGCCGCCGAGATCGGGCGCACCGAGCTGGGGCCCCGTGCGCTGCCGATCCTCGGCGAGCAGCGCTCGGCCACGGGCCTACGGTCGGTGGACACGGTGCTGGACAACGGTTTGCGCGTCATCGCCGTGCACTCGCCGACGGTGCCGATGGCCGAGCTGCGGCTGCGGATCCCGTTCGCGGGGGCCGACAAGCGGCACGCCGCGATCGCCGAGGTGCTGGCCGCGACGATCCTCACCGGCACCGAGCGCCGTGACCGCGTCGCCATGGACACCGACCTCGCGCTGGTCGGCGGCGAGCTGGGCGCGGGCGTCGACCCGGAGCGGCTCTCGGTCGGCGGCAACGCGCTGGCCAGTGGTTTCGACACGCTGCTCGACGTGCTGGCCGACGCACTGACCGGCGCCGCCTACCGCGACGAGGAGGTCGAGGGCGAGCGGTCGCGGCTCGTGGAGCGGATCGCGGTGGCCCGGTCGCAGCCGAGCGTCATCGCCCGCGAGGCGTTGCAGCGCCACCGTTACGGCGACCACCCGTTCACCAGGGAGACCCCGGAGGCCGCGGACGTCGCGACGGTGACCGTCGACGAGGTCAAGGCCATGCACCGGAACTCCGTGCTGCCACGGAACTCCGTGCTGGTGTTCGTCGGTGACGTCGAGCCGGACACGGCCGTCGACAAGATCGGCGCCGCGCTGGCCGGCTGGACGTCGGACGAGAACGCGGTCGAGCTGCCCGACCTGCCGGACGTGCTGGGCGGCGACATCCTGTTCGTGCCGCGGCCGGGCGCGGTGCAGTCGCAGCTGCGGTTGTCCGCGCAGGCCATCCCGCGCACCGACCCGCGCTACCCGGCGCTGCAGCTGGCGAACCTGGTGTTCGGCGGCTTCTTCTCCTCCCGCCTGGTGGAGAACATCCGCGAGGACAAGGGCTACACGTACCACGCTCGGTCCTCGCTTGAGTTCACCATCCGCGGCGCGACCCTGCTGGTGGACGCGGACACGGCCAGCGAGGTGACCGCGCCGGCGCTGCTGGAGATGCGGTACGAGCTGGGCCGTCTCGGCGTGGTCCCGCCGACCACCGAGGAGCTGGAGACCGTCCGGCAGTACGCGATCGGGTCCCTGCTGATCTCGACCGCGTCGCAGACCGGGCTGGCGTCGCAGCTGGCGGCGCTGGCGCCGCTGGGGCTGGGGCCGGAGTGGCTGGTGGAGCATCCGAACCGGCTCAAGCAGGTCACCCACGAGCAGGTGACCGAGGCGGCGCTGGAGTTCTTCTCGCCGGTCAGGTTCACCGGCGTGATCGTCGGCGACGTGGCACAGCTCCCTTCGCTGAAGGCATTGGGCGGCGTTTCGGAGTGACTCAGTTCCAACTGCCCGCCGTGCCGAGCCTCTCCCGGTCCACAGTGGACCGGGAGGAGCCGGCCCGCACCGACGCGGCCCGCCTGGCGAAGTTATGGGCGACGGGCCGTGTCGTCCTGGTGGACCGCAAGGGCCGCACGCCGGTCCGCGCGGACATGACGGAGCTGTCGACGCGGCCGGCCACCGGCGACCTGCCGCCCGAGGCCATGCTGCTCGGCGAGCTGGACGGCGTCGGCTACTGGGCGATGCCGACCGACGAGGAGCTGACCGAGGGCGTCGCCGCGCCGGACCGGTCGTGGGGCCTGTGGTCCGGCGCGAGGTCCGAGGACGGCGAGCAGTGGCACGACCTCCGCACGACGGGCGCACTGCTGTCCGACACCGCGGCCGGCCTGTTCACCACGGCGGTGGCTCTGACGAACTGGCACGCCAAGGCGGGGTTCTGCGCCAACTGCGGCTCACGGGTCGAACGCGTCAACGCGGGCTGGGCGACCCACTGCACGGGCTGCGGCCGTGAGGAGTACCCCCGCACCGACCCCGCGGTGATCTGCCTGATCCACAACGGCGTCGGCGAGAACGGTTCCGAGGTTCTCCTTGCCCGGCAACCAATCTGGCCGCCCGCCCGGTACTCGGTACTGGCCGGTTTCGTGGAGGCGGGCGAGTCGCTGGAGGCCTGCGTGGCGCGCGAGGTCCGCGAGGAGGTGGGCATCGAGGTGACGGACATCCGTTACCTGGGCAGCCAACCGTGGCCGTTCCCACGCTCGATCATGGTCGGCTTCGCCGCCGTGGCAGTCGACCGCACAGCGCCCCTGATCCCCGCGGACGGCGAGATCGAGGAACCCCGCTGGGTCACCCGCGCGGAGGTCCGCGCCGCACTGGCCAAGGACCGGCCAAACCTGAAACTCCCGGGCGGCACGTCGATCGCCTACCAGATGATCAAGGGCTGGGCAGAGGCCGACCAGGATCTCTCCTGAAGGACCGTGCCTTCTAGCTAGATGTACTGGCCTGAGGTTGGGGACGCGGCTGGCGGGTGGTTGGCCGCCGAGTGCGGTGTGGTTGCGGTGGTGATTGTGGGTGTGGAGCCATCGTGGTAATGCTTCGCGTCGTTCGGCTTCTGATGGGTAGGGGCGTGCGTAGGCCCATTCGTCGAGCGGGGTGCGGTTGACGCGTTCTACTTTTCCGTTGGTTTGGGGTCGGTAGGGGCGGTGCGTTGGCTGTTGCGGCCGCCGATCTGGCGGCCGTGGGCGCGGAGGTCGCCACTGTCGTGGATGTTGCCCAGTTTCTGGATGTCGACGTGGACGCGATCCAGGTGGGCCAGACGCGCCACCTTGTGGCGGGTCAGCACCCGATGCACGTCGAGCGCACCAACCCCGACGGGAGGCGATCCGCGCCAGCCCCCACCGCGAGTCACCCGCAACCCGATGATCCGCAGCTCGGTCCGCGGCGCCGTGCGCCCGCCACGCCGTGCTCGGCGAGACCTGGAACCGCTCAGCCACCCACCGCAACGGCCATCCCTCATCAACACACACCGAGCCAGTCGCCACCGACCAGCAGGGGGCAACGGTGCGTTAGCGTGGGTCACCAGGGCCTCCGTCCCGAGGCAGTACATCTGGACCCAGGGCAGGAACCGGGCGCCGTCGTTCATGAGCGAGGTGTAGAGGACGAACACCCGCAGCGCGAGCGGCAGGTCCTCGGGCAGGTGCGCGGTGGCACTGAACACGCCGTGCCGGCAGCCGCCGGCGAGCTGTTCGCCGGCGTAGAGGTCCCACCGGCCGCCGAGCAGGCCGACCCGTCGCATCCGGAGCCGCTGGCCGGCCCCGCCGACCGTGAGCTCGCGCCGCCTGGTCCGCTCCGCCACGGCCAGCACCCCGTGCGGCCCTTCGAGCGTGAACGACCGGCCGTTCCTGGCCATCCGGTACCGGACCCCGTCGACCACACACGGTGTCTCCGGCAGCCGCATGAACTCCGTGACCCGCTGCCCACCGGCCGAGACGAGGCAGGTCGCGATGCCCTGCTGTGCGACCTCGAGCACGTCAGCTCGCGGCCGCAGCTACCGCGGCCTGTCGCTCGAGGATCATCAACACCACGTAGAACGCGAATACCCCGACGGGCAGCGGCACGTCCGCCGGCACGTCGGCCTGGTACACGGGCTTGAACCACCGCTCGCGGCGGATCGTGCCCGTCGTGGTGCCCCGGACCTCCCAGTCGGACCGCCAGAGCGACGGCTTCGCCAGCGTCAGGTCGCCGCTGGTCGCCTGGACCCGCCACTCCCGGCCGGTCGTCCGGTCGGCGACCGCCACGCGACCGTCCGGGCCGTGCAGCAGGAACCGCTTCCTCCCGTCCCGCTCGATCCGGAAACCCGTGCCGGACAAGGTGAACTCGCAGCCCTCGCGCCTCGTGCCGGCCAGCACGGCGAGCGGCGCACCATCGGCCGACATCTCGTACTCGCGTCTCATGAACCCACGCCGCCGTGCCCGCAACATGCCGCGTATTAGACCAGTGCCGGCCCCACCCGGCGTGCGTGTCGACAAGGTCCAGCGCCCGGGACCCGGCCGTGACAGGTCCGCGCGCTACGGTGTCCCTCGCACGGAACGGGGTGAGAACAGACGTGGTCAGCGTGGCGCGTGCGGTCGGTCTACTGCTGGGAGTGGCCGCGGACGGGGCGTTCGGCGACCCGCGCCGGCGGCATCCCGTGGCCGGGTTCGGCCAGGTCGCGGCCCGGGTCGAGAAGGCGATCTACCGCGACGACAGGTTCGTCGGCGTGGTGCACGCGGCCGTCCTGAGCGGCGGCGCGGTGCTGCTGGGCGTCGTCGTCGAGCGGATCGGCCGGCGCAACCCCGTCCTGCAGACCCTCACGACCGCCGCCGCGACCTGGGTGGCGCTCGGCGGCCGGACGCTCGCCGTGGAAGGCGCCGCGATCGGCCGCGAGCTGGACGCCGGCGAGCTGGCCGCGGCGCGCGAGCGCCTGCCCCACCTGTGCGGCCGCGATCCCGAGACCCTCGACGCCGAGGGCATCGCCCGCGCCGTGGTCGAGTCGGTCGCCGAGAACACCTCCGACGCGGTCGTGGCGCCGCTGCTGTGGGGCGCGGTCGCGGGCGTGCCCGGCATCCTGGCCTACCGCGCGGTGAACACCCTCGACGCGATGGTCGGCTACCGCTCGCCCCGCTACCGCAAGTTCGGCTGGGCGTCGGCCCGCCTCGACGACCTGCTGAACCTCATCCCGGCCCGGCTGGCCGCCGCGCTGACCGTGGTCGGCGCACCGGTGGTCGGCGGCTCGTGGCGGGGCGCGTGGCAGTCGTGGCACCGCGACGCGGCCGCGCACCCGAGCCCGAACGCGGGCCGCGTGGAGGCGGCGTTCGCCGGCGCGCTGGAGATCCGCCTCGGTGGCCGCACGGTCTACGCGCACGGCGTGGAGGAACGGCCGATCCTCGGCGAGGGCCGCACCCCGGACTCCGGGCACGTCACCCGCGCGGTGGAACTGTCCCGCGTGGTCGGCAGCCTGACGACGGCGTTGGCGGCGTTGCTAGCCCTGCTGCGCGGCCGCCGCAGCTGACCGCTCACGCTGCTCCTCCTCGGCGATCTGCTGGGCGACGGACATCCGTCCGGGCCGCTCGGCCTTCGGGGTCGCGAGCACACCGCCGGGCCTGATCTCGCGCCAGGTGAAGTACAGCCAGGCGAGGATCGCCATGGCGCCGAAGGCGATCCACTGCAGCGCGTAGGAGAGGAACGGACCGGAGTCCAGCTCGGGAAGCGGGAGGGCGGCGAGCACGCCCGGGTTGTCGTCGTTGAGCTGCAGGTAGCCGGGCCGGATGTCGAGCTTGGTGGCGTGTTCGACGACCCCGGAGCCGACCGCGTAGACCTGGAGCCGGCCGTCGCGCCGCTCGGGCGGCCGGCCGCGGGGGTCGCGCTCGTCCGCGCGCAGGCGTGCGGTGAGCGTGACGGTGCCGGTGGGCGGCTTCGCGAAGTCCGGCACGGCGACGGCCTGGTTGCCCTGCACCGGGCGCACGTACCCACGGTCGACGAGGACGACGGAGCCATCGGTGAGCCGGAAGGGCGTGAGCACCTCGAACGCTGCCTGCCCGAGGACGGTCCGCAGCCGCGCGACGACCTCGTCCGCGCCGAGGTAGCGGCCGGTCACCCGGACTGTCCGCCACTCGGTCCCCGGCCCGGGCTGGGCCCCGTCCGGCAGGGCGGTCGCCAGGGCGACGGGCGCGGCGTTGGCGGCGTTGCTGATGGCGTCGTTGGTGGTGGCGCGCTCCTCGTTGCGGCGGAACTGCCACGGCGACAGGAGCGTGACACAGACGGCGGCGAAGACCAGCACCAACGCCGTCAGCGCCAGCCATCCCGGGCGTAGCAAGAACCAGAACCGCACGGGTCTCATGCTAGAGACCGCGCGGCGGCGACGGCCTGGGCCCCATACCCGCCACCGAAGAGCACGGTGTGCACGAGCAGGGGAAAGAGCTGGTGGAGCGGGACGCGCTCCCGCCACCCGTCGGCGAGGGGAGCCGCCTCGTCGTAGGCGGCGACGATCCGGTCGAGGTGCGAACACCCGAAGAGACGCAGCATGGCGAGATCGGTCTCCCGGTGGCCACCGTGCGCGGCGGGGTCGATGAGCCAGACACGGTCGGTGCCCCAGAGGACGTTGCCGCTCCAGAGGTCGCCGTGGAGACGGGCGGGCGACTCCACGGGCCCGGCGACCGTGTCGATCCGCGCGCAGAGGTCCTCGACGGGGGCGGGGTCGGGCAGCACGCCCTGGTCGACGGCGGCACGAAGGTAGGGGAGGACACGGTGCTCGACGTACCACTCGGGCCACCGCGCCCCGGTGACGTTCCGCATGGGCGCGAGCCCGATCCAGGCATCGGCGGGTCCGCCGGGCGGCGCGACCCCGAAGGCGCCGGCCCCGGCCTGATGGAGGGCAGCCAACTCCCGCCCGAACCGCTCGGCGGAGGCGACGGAGGCCCGCCCACCGGCCACGAACTCGATGACGAGCCACTCCCGATCGAACCCCAGCACGGCCGGCACCTGCGGAAACACCGACTCATCAGAATTGTCGTCCCCCGCCGGTAGCGTTGAATCCGGGGGACCCCCAGCCGCACGAACGGTCCTTTCGTTCGAGTTTCTCGGGTGAACCTCTTCCCAGTTGCCGCCCGCACCACCAGAACTGTCGGCCCCGTGCCGTAGCGTTGAAATCGGGGGACCCCCGGGCGTACGAACGGTCCTTTCGTTCGGGTTTCCTGGGTGAACCTTGTCCTGGTTCGTGGGGCTGGAGCCATTCCGTAGCCAGCGCAGGCCGGCCACCTCGGCCTCGACGGCGCTGGGCTCGGTGTGCCGCTTGGCCACCACCTCGCCGCCGTCCGCCAGGCGGATCCGGTAGGCCCCGCCCAGCGAGGCCACCCCGGCCACCTTCCGGCCGAGCAGCCCCGTCACCGCCTCGGCGGCCGTCACAGCCGCGTTCGCACCCACTCGACCAACCCCGGCATCGCCGCCTCGACCATCCCCAGCACCTCGCCGAAGCCCGAGTAGTCCCCGTAGTACGGGTCCGGCACGTCCGGGTCGGCGGCGTCCGGGTCGAACGACCGCAGCATCCGCAGCCGCTCGTCGCCGTCGCCCTGGTGTTTCAGCAGGTCCCGCAACGCGGACTCGTGCCCGGTGTCCATCGCGACCAGCAGGTCCGCCGACAGATGGTCCTCGCCCACCTGGGCCGCGACGTGGTCAGTCGGGTACCCGTGGGCCGCCAGCACCCGCCGTGCCCGCCGGTCCGCGGGGTCACCCACGTGCCACGGCCCGATTCCCGCGCTCGTCACCCGCACGCGGTCGGCCAGCCCTTCCTTGTCCAGCACCGCGGAGAAGACCAGCGCCGCGATCGGCGAGCGGCAGATGTTGCCGGAGCAGACGAAACACACATGAAGCACGCCCGCGAGTCTGCCCGATCACCGCCACAGGGCAAGCGCCACCGTGCTCAGGGGTGCATGCGCGCACCCTTGACGATCTTGTCGACGGCGTTGCGCGGCCCGTGCACGGCCAGCCCCACGAGGTCGAGCTGGTCCTGTGGGACGGCCCGCACGGCGGCCCGGTTGTCCTCGTCGTTGCCGGTGGTGAACAGTTCCTTGGTGAAGACCGACATCGGCAGCCCGCGGTCGAGCGCCTTCCGGTGCGCCGCGGTCAGCACCGCCGCGGCCGCCTCGAACACGAGCACGGGCTGCCCCAACATCGCGAGGTACTTGGTGCCGTCGGCGTCCTCGTAGGCGTCGCCGATCAGCTCGGGTACCGCGGCGGCGACCCCGCTGACGAGAAACGCGCACACGTTCAGCCGTTGCCAGGTGGGCAGGTCGTCCCGCACCACCACGGCGATCTTGGTGGAGAAGCTCACGTCCCCCACGATCGCGACCCGTCCGCCGGAAGTCTTGTACGTTCCTAACCATGGGCCCCGAGATCAAGGCGTGGCGCCCGAACGTGCCCGGCATCCACGAGGTGCTCCACGCGCGGTTCACGACGCACGCGTACCCGTCGCACACGCACGACGCCTGGACCCTGCTGCTGATGGACGACGGCATGGTGCGCTACGACCTGGACCGGCACGAGCACGGCGCGCTGCGCTCCCAGGTCACCCTGCTGCCGCCGGGCGTCCCACACGACGGCCGTTCGCCCAGGCCGTTCCGCAAGCGCGTCCTGTACCTGGCCGCCGACACCCTGACCGGCGTCGGCGCCGCCGTCGACCACCCGTCCCTCGATGACCCGTTGTTGCGCCGCCGCGTCAACCAGTTGCACCGGTCGCTGGACCCGGCCGACGCGGAGGTCCTTGAGGCCCAGAGCCGCTTCACCCTGATCCGCGACCGCCTGCGGCAGCACCTGCGGGTCGCCGAGCCGCCACCGCCGGCCGCCGTGTCGGTGGCCCGTCGCCTCCGCGACCTCCTCGACGCCCGCCTGCCCGAGACACCGTCCCTGGACGAGGCGGCGGCGCTGCTGGACGTGCACCCGGTGTCGCTGGTCCGGGCGTTCAGCCGCGAGTTCGGCATCCCCCCGCACCGGTACGTCACCGGCCGGCGGCTGGACCTGGCCCGCCGCCACCTGCTCGCCGGCCACCCGGCCGCGGAGGCCGCCACGATGGCCGGCTTCTACGACCAGGCCCACCTCACCCGCCACTTCCGCAAGCTGCTGGGCATAGGCCCATCCCGCTACGGCCTACCGCACTGAAGCCCCGCCGTGCGAATGTCACCTTCGCTCGAACCGACCGGGTGAAAGTTATCCACAGTCCTCGCTGACCAGGGCTTTTGCCGCCCCCCGCCACCCCTCGCCGGTAGAATGGCAGGCGGGGTGGCCCCCGGGATCGGATCAGGGGTTTGTGTGGGTGGCGTGAGTGGGGGGTGAGGCTGGTGATGCCGAGTACGGCGACGGGCGCTGGACTTGCCGCAGTGGTGTGGGTGATGTAGCGCTCGACGAGAAAGGCTTGTGCCGCGGAGGGAAATCGACGTTTCTGGTGCGGGGAGTATCTGGATGGTCCGTTGTTCGCGGCGTCCGTGGCCGGCGTCAGACAGCGGCCACGTCGCGGGTCGTGCTGCACACCCCGCAGGGCCAGAGCCGCTGCGGGGTGTCAGCGACCCACCGATCGGTGAACGATCGAGCACCCGCGCACACCGCCGCCGCGGCGATGGTGAAGATTGAGCACAACGTATGCCGGCTCGTGCCGCTTTCTCGGATCCCAAGATCCAGCGAAGAGTTCACGCAGGTCAGCCGACCCAACACGCCAGGGTTCAGCGCTGACGCGACAGCAGGCAGGGCAGCTCTCTCACATGATCATGGAACCTAGACACTCAGATGATCAACCAGAGACAGTGCCTGCTCCCACGCGGGAGATCAACCTTGCCGTGGCCCTGGGGATCGGGTGGGGCTGCCTGATCTCCATTCTGGGGCGACTTCGGCGAAAATTTTTCCGCAGGTCAGACGTGGTGCCTTGGGTACAGCTGGCGCGGCAGCGCGTTCCCGCCAGTTGGGCCGCCGTGGCGAAGGACGCGACAACCGGCGCGGTTAGGATCCGCCGGTGAGCGACCTGCGGCATCACGGCGACGTGGACGCGGCGCCGGGACTGCAGGACTTCGCCGTGAACGTCCGTGGCTCCGCGCCGCCCCTCTGGCTACGGGACCGCCTCGTCGCGGCCCTCGACCGGCTCGGCACCTACCCCTCCGCCGCCGATGACCGGCGGGCCCGCGAAGCCGTCGCCGCCCGGCACGGTCGGGATCCCGACCACGTCCTCGTCCTCAACGGCGCCGCCGAGGGCTTCGCGCTTCTGCCGGCACTGGCACCGCGCACAGCCGCCGTCCTGCACCCCTCCTTCACCGAGCCCGAGGTCGCCCTTCGCGACGCCGGGATCCCCCTCCACCGCGTCATGCACCGCGATCCCGTCCCCGACGACGCCGATCTCGTCGTGCTCGGCAACCCCACCAACCCGACCTCCGAGCTCCACCCCAAGGCCGCCATCGCCGCCCTCACCCGTCCGGGCCGCGTCACCGTCGTCGACGAGGCCTTCATGGACGCCGTTCCCGGCGAAGAAGAGTCGCTGGCCGGGGACGACCTGCCGGGGCTCCTCGTGCTCCGCAGCCTCACCAAGACCTGGGCGCTCCCCGGCCTTCGCGCCGGCTACGCCCTCGGCCACCCGGACCTCCTGCGACGGCTGGGCGGGCACCGCCCCCACTGGCCCGTCGGCACGCTCGTCCTCGAGGCCGTCACCGCCTGCGCCGAGCCGCGCGCCGTCCGGGAGGCCGAGCGGGCGGCCCAGGAGTACACCGGCCATCGCGAGTGGCTCATCGAGCGGCTCCAGGAGATCCCGGGCGTCCACGTCCACCAACCCGCCGCCGCACCCTTCGTCCTCATCAGGGTCCGGGACGGCGAGCGCGTCCGCAGGAACCTCCGGGACCGCGGCATCGCCGTTCGCCGGGGCGATACCTTTCCCGGGCTGACGACCGACCACCTGCGCATCGCGGTGCGGGCGCCGGAGGCGTCGGAGGACCTGATCAAAGCGCTGACCATGGAGGTGGGCACACCTTGACCACTGTCGCCGACGTCGTCGAGGTGCTCGAAGCCGCCTACCCGCCCGCGCTCGCCGAGTCCTGGGACGCCGTCGGGCTCGTCTGCGGCGACCCGGCCGCGCCCGTCCACCGGATCATCGTCGCCGTGGACCCCGTCGAGTCCACTGTGGACGAAACGATGGCGGCGGGCGCCCAGCTGCTCGTCACGCATCACCCGCTGCTGCTGCGGGGCGTGCACGGCGTCCCGGCCAGCACCCCGAAGGGCGGCCTCGTCCACCGCCTCATCCGCGGCGACGCCGCGCTCTTCTGCGCGCACACCAACGCCGACGCCGCCGACCCGGGCGTGTCCGACGCGCTCGCCGAAGCCATCGGGCTCACCGTCACCGGCCCGCTCAACCCCAACGAGGACGGCCGGACCGGCATCGGTCGCGTCGGCGAGCTGGCGGCTCCCGAACCGTTCAGCGTGTTCGTGGCCAGAGTCGCCCGCGCCCTGCCGGAGACGGTCACCGGCGTCCGAGGCGCCGGCGACCCGGACCGCCTCATCCGGACCGTCGCCGTCTCGGGCGGCGCGGGCGACTCCTACCTCGCGACCGCGACACACCGGCGCGTCGACGCGTACGTCACCGCCGACCTGCGGCATCACCCCGTCAGCGAGCACCTCGCGACCGCCGGCGCGCCCGCGCTCGTCGATGTCGGGCACTGGGCCAGTGAGTGGCCGTGGTGCGACCAGGCGGCGGCGATCCTCCGCGAACGGTTCGGCGGTAACGTCGACATCACCGTCTCCACGCGCCGCACCGACCCTTGGACCGTGGCAGCGGGCAGCTAGCGACCAGGAGGTCACAGGGTGAAAGTCGATCCCGCAGTGCAGCGCAGGCTGCTCGAGCTCGCCGACGTCGACGCCGAGCTGGCTCGCGTCGACCACCGGCGCAGGACGTTGCCGGAGCTCGCGGAGATCGCCGATGCGGAGAAGGCCGCGCAGGCAAAGAAGGACGCGAAGGTCGCCAACGAGACCGCGCTCGGCGATCTGGACCGTGAGGTCAAGCGCCAGGAGCGGGAGATCGACGCGGTCCGGGCCCGAGAGGACCGCGACCGCGCCCTGCTCGCCGGCGGCACGGTGTCCTCGAAGCAGATGACCGACCTCGAGCACGAGCTGAACACGTTGCAGCGCAGGCAGACCACGCTCGAGGACGAGCTGCTGGAGCTGATGGAGCGGCGTGAGGCGGTCGAGCTGGACGGCCAGCACGCGGCCGTGGAGCTGGCGAAGGCCGACGAGGCGCTGCAGGACGCGGCCAACCGGCGCGACCACGCGCTCGCCGACCTGGAGACGGTCTCCGCCCGCCGGACCGCGGACCGCGAGAAGCTCGTGCCGGAGTTCCCGCAGCCGCTGCTCGACCTGTACGAGCGCGTCCGCAAGAACCGGGGGATCGGCGCGTCCCTGCTGCGTCAGCGCCGGTGCGGCGCGTGCCGGATCGAGCTGGACCGCACCTCCATCTCCCGGATCGCGAACACGGCGGCCGACGAGGTCGTGACGTGCGACGAGTGCGGCGCGATCATGGTGCGGACCCCGGAGTCCGGCCTGTGAGAGTGGTCGTCGAGGCCGACGGGGGCTCGCGCGGCAACCCCGGCCCGGCAGGCTACGGCGCGGCGGTGTTCGCCACCGACGGGTCCCTGCTGGCGGAACGGGCCGAGGGGCTCGGCACCACGACGAACAACGTCGCCGAGTACCAGGGCCTGATCGCCGGCCTGACCGCCGCTCGCGAGCTGGGCGCGACGGCCGTCGCGGTGCGGATGGACTCGAAACTCGTCGTCGAGCAGATGTCCGGCCGCTGGCAGGTCAGGAACGAGGCACTCAAGCCGCTGGCCGCGACGGCCCGCGAGCTCGCGGACGGGTTCGACGAGGTCTCCTACGCCTGGATTCCGCGTGCCCAGAACGCGCACGCGGACCGCCTGGCGAACCAGGCCATGGACACCCAGGCCGGCAAACCCACGCCGACGGACACCACGCCGACCCGCTGGACCGGCGCGACCGGCACCCCGACCCGCCTGCTGCTGCTGCGGCACGGCCAGACGGAGCTGTCCGGCGAGCGCCGCTACTCGGGCCGCGGCGACGTCCCGCTGACCGACGCCGGCCGCCAGCAGGCGAAGGCGGCCGCGGCGCGCCTGGCCACCCTGGAGTTCACGGCGGTGATCTCGTCCCCGCTCGGCCGGGCCCGGCAGACCGCGGCGGCGGTCGCGGCGGCGACGGGACGTCAGGTCGAGGTGCACGAGGGCCTGGTGGAGACGGACTTCGGCGACTGGGAGCGGCTGACGTTCCTCGAGGCGGCCGAGCGGGACCCGGAGCTGCACCGGCGCTGGCTGGGCGACCCGAGCGTGGCCCCGCCGAACGGCGAGAGCTTCGATACGGTCCACGCGCGGGTCCGGCAGGCGCGCGACGAGCTGGTCCAGCGGCACGCCGGCGAGACGCTGCTGCTGGTCAGCCACGTCACGCCGATCAAGTCCCTGCTGCGGATGGGTCTTGACGCCGGTCCGTCGCTGCTGTTCCGCCTGCACCTGGACCTGGCGTCCCTGTCGGTCGTCGAGTTCTACCCGGATGGCAACGCGTCGGTCCGCCTGGTCAACGACACGGCACACCTGTCCTGAGCCCGGCGGCCCGGGTGGTCATGATCCACAGCGGCGGCGGGCGTTACCCTTGACGCGCGGACGAGTCGGCAGGGCGGTCGCGGCGGGTTCAGGCCCGTCGAGGAAAGTCCGGACTCCGAAGGGCAGGGTGGTTGCTAACGGCAACCCGGGGTGACCCGCGGGACAGTGCCACAGAGAACAGACCGCCTGGCGTCACCACGTCAGGTAAGGGTGAAACGGTGGTGTAAGAGACCACCAGCACCCCGGGTGACCGGGGTGGCTAGGTAAACCCCACCCGGAGCAAGGCCAAGAGGGACCCCGCGAGGGTGTCCTGCGCAGGCGTTCGAGGGTTGCCCGCCCGAGTCTGCGGGTAGGCCGCTAGAGCCTGCCGGCGACGGCAGGCCCAGATGGATGACCGCTCACCGGCCGGTCGGCCGGGGACAGGATCCGGCTTACATGTCGACTCGTCCGCCGTACGACACTGGGTGTGCGGCTTTTCGATCACGATCCCGGAGGATGGTGGATTGTGTATGAATGAGAACCGCTCCTCTGAACGGAGCACAAGTCAACCCCGGTGTGGCGAACACGCCATCCGAACTTGCGATGGGCCGAACGGGTGACACCCCGAAGCGGGGGTGGGTTGACGCCGCGAAGCTCCCACCTAAAGTTAGGGCACCTTCGGCGTTTGGGTGAACCTACCGAGATGTTGGTCCGGACGAGTGACCCTCACGATCGAGGGGCCGTTCTCACCGCATCATGTGTGTGGTCAGATGGCACGTCTTCGAGCACCGAGGAGGACGCGAGTGCAGCAGATGTGGATCTACGGAGCGACGCACCCTCACTACACATCGTGATGTGGGCGTGCTCTACTCGTCTACAGAACGGCAGGCATAAGCGGCCGCGCACACGGGAGTTAAGAACATGATCGCCATGACCACCTTCGAGCTCGCCCAGGACACCGGTGGTTTGGGCACAGGCGGCGTCCGCGAGTGGATCCTCAACAACCTCATTCCGCTACTGCTGCTCGTGGTCGCGCTGCTCCTGTTGTGGCTCGGCGGCGGCAAGGGTGACAACGCGGGCGTCATGCGGCGTCTCGGCGGTGTCATCGTCGCGCTGGCCATCATCGGGTTGGCGGTGACCACGGATGCCGGGAAGAACATAGGCACGTGGATCGCGGGCCTGTTCACCGGCTGACCTAGAGGGACCTCTGTGCGCATACGTACCGACGACGAGGTGTACCGCGTCGACGCCGTCTGGCTCGGCCCGCCACGGGCGACGATGCCATTCCGTGCCCGCTACGTGGCGTGGGGCGTCGGAGTCGTGGTCTTCCTTCTAGTGTTGACCGTCGAGCGCCGGATCGGGATCTCGCTCTTCTGGTCGATCGCCTGGGGCATCGTGGTCACGATCGTGTTGACGCGGGTCATCTGCGCGAAGATCAGCCATGAACGACCGCTCTCCGCGGTGACCTCGATGTGGTTGCGGGAGTTGACCGCGCCACGTGAGGCAACCGCGGGCCAGGGCGGTGCCGTCAGTGCGACGAGGGTCCGGGTCAGCACCACCCGGCCGCGTCGGCACCAGACGAGACGGGGGAGGGGTCGCGGTGTTCGGACGTCGAAGCAAGCGCGCGCCTGACCCGCCCGTGCAGTACCCGACCCGGCGCCACCAGCCACCATCCCCAGAGCGCCGGGGCCGCCACGCGGCCCCGGACCATGCCCGGCTCGACCCACCCATGGCGAGGCAGGCGCAGCTACCCCCCACCCCGCAGTACCGCCCAGCCGGCGACAACAAGCGCAACCGTCGTCTCCCCGGGGAGCAGGCCATTCCGACCTACACCCCGTCGATCGCGGCCCGCAGCATCGACGGTCACCTTCTCCGCAACGGCACCGACGTGTTCGCCTGGTACCGGCTCGCGCCGCAGCGCTGGTCGTTCCGCTCGGACTCGCAGCGCCAGGACCTCGTCGCGGCGATCGCCGGCCAGTACGCGGAACTCGCGGGCCGCTGGCTGCACCTGCGGGTCACGAACCGGCCCTACCCGATCCGGATGTGGGCCGAGGCGCACGTGCACAACACGGTCAGCCGACTGCCGGACGTGCCGGGCGCGCTGTCCTTCGACGACTACCTGATCGGCGAGCAACAGCAGCTGCTGGGCCGTTCGATGGCCGAGAAGGAGGTCTACCTGGGTGTCCAGGTGCAGACCCGCAACATGGTCGACCGGGCCGTGGAGCGGGCCGCGCCGCTGCTGCGGAAGATCTTCCCGGCCGCGGTCGACGCCGAGCTGCTGGCCATCGACTCCGAGGTCGAGCACCTCGACCAGGTGATCTCGTCCGCCGGGCTGGAGGGCCGGCCGGCGTCCGCGCAGGAGATGTCCTGGCTGATGCACCGGTCGTGCTCGCTGGGCCTGCCCGCGCCCCGGAACCTGCCGGCGGTGCCGGACTCGGTGTGGGAGCCGGAGGACCTGGCGTCGTTCACCGACGCGGCGGACTTCCACCAGGAGCCGTACTCGCCGACGGTGACCGTGCGCGGCCGGACCGGCTCGAACGCCGGCATGACCCGCCACGTCGCCGTGCTGACGGTCGGGCAGATGCACGGCCTGCAGATCCCCGAGATCGACGACCCGTGGCTGCAACACTCCGACCGGCTCGCGGCCAGTGTGGAGTGGTCGGCCCGCCTGTACGTGCGCCGCCCGGAAGAGGTCCAGGGCGAGCTGTCACGGCAGATGAACAAGGTCCGCTCGCAGGTCCGGCACTACACCGACGAGCACGAGCTGGAGCCGCCGCAGTCGCTGGCCCGGCAGGCGTCCCGGGTGCTGGAGATCGACGACGAGATGACGTCGGGCTTCACCGCGCTGGCCACCCGGGTGCGCTCGTGGTGGCGGCTTGCGGTGTCCGGCCCGACCGAGCGCGACGCGCTCCGGCTGGCGCAGCAGGTGCTGGAGCTGTACAAGCCGAAGGTCGCCATCGAGCACCCGGAGGCGCAGTACGCGCTGGCCAGGGAGTTCATCCCGGGGGAGTCGCTGGCGTCCTCGGCGTACATGCGGCGTGGCTCGGTCGTCTGGGCCGCGGCCGCCGTCCCGACCGCGACCGCCGAGGTGGGCGACCGCCGGGGCATCCTGCTCGGCGAGACGTGCACGGCGACCCGGCGCCCGGTGGCGTGGGACCCGTGGATGGCGCAGGAGATCCGCGACGGCTCTGGGCTGACCGCGATGGTGGCGGGCCTGGGTGGCGGCAAGTCGTTCCTCGGTGGCGGCATCGTCTACAAGACGCTGCGGGCCGGGGCGCACTGGACGATCCTCGACCCCTCCGGCCCGCTGACCCGCCTGTGCGACCTGCCGGAGCTGCGGCCGTACGCGCGGCCGATCAACCTCCTGAACGCGCAACCCGGGATCCTCAACCCGTACCGGGTGGTGGCCGAACCGCAGTTCGACCACTTCCGGGACGAGGACGACCCCGAGCGCGCGTGGCGGCGGGAGAAGGCGCTCGCGGCCGCGACCCGGCGGCGGCTGGCGCTGGACGTGCTGACCGGCCTGCTGCCCTACGACATCGCCCGCATGCCGCAGACCAGGATCGTGCTGCTGCGCGCGGTCCGCATGGTCGGCGGCCGCGCCGAGGCCGACCCGAGCCTGGTGTTCGAGGCGTTGCGCCGGGACGCGTCGGAGCACCACGAGCACGCGGTGGTGGTCGCTGACTTCCTCGACGAGATGCGTGAGCGCATGTCCCTGCTCATCCCGGAGAAGGACGCCGACCCGTACAACGAGACCCGCGACGACCGGCTGACCGTGATGACCATGGCGGGCCTGACGCTGCCGAAGGACGGCGTGGGGCGCGAGCACTGGACCGACGCGGAGTCACTCGGCGTCGAGATGCTGAACCTGGCGGCGTGGCTGACACAGCGGTCGATCTACGAGCGGCCGAAGGACGCGCGCAAGGGCGTCTGGATCGACGAGGCGTTCTTCCTGTCCGAGGTCCCGACGGGCCGGGTGCTCATGAACCGGTTCGCCCGCGACTCCCGTAAATGGAACGTGCGTGTCCTGCTGTCGTCCCAGATCCCGGCCGACTTCCTCCGCATCCAGGGCTTCGTCGCGCTGCTGGACTCGGTGTTCGTCGGCAGGCTGGACGACGACCACGCACAGGAGGACGCGCTGCGGCTGCTGAAGGTGCCGGTGGGCGCCGGGTACGAGCAGGTCATCGCGTCACTGGGCCGCCGCCCCGGCGGACACCGGGACGCGGTCCGCGACACGGCGCCGAGGCAGTTCGTCTTCGCCGACGGCGCCGGTGGCGTGGAACGCATCCGCATCGACCTGTCCGGCCCGCACCTGGACCACCTCCGCGGCGTCATGGACACCACGCCGGACGCCATGCGCGAGGCGACCGCGGGCATGGGCGCCGTGCTCCAGCCCGAGACCCACGTCCCGGAGCTCCCGTCCGACGACACCTCCGAACCCCGCGACGGCGCCACGGAGTACGCCGAGGAGCAGGAGGAGTTCGACCTGGCCGCGGATTTCGAGCTGGGCCTCACCGACGACGGCCCGGACCTGGATCCGGACGGCAACGGCAATGGCAAGAAGGCGAGTAAACGCGGGCGGGTAGATGCCGCATGAGCACAGCGTGCGTAGCGAGTCATCGCGTACTCAGTGAGCGGCATCCACCCTCATGCATTCGACTCCCCCGCCGCTCGGACGGGGCCGGCGAAGGCGGCGCAGCATGATCACGACCCTGGTGGTGGTTGCCGCCGTGCTGTTCTTCACGGCACGGCGGCGAAAAAGACGACAATCCGTGAACCCGACCCGTCGCAGGGGTCGGGTTGCTTCTCTCACCCTGGTGGCGGCCATCCTCGGGATGCAGGCAATCGTCGGCACCCCCGCGATGGCACAGCAGACGGACACGAGCTGTGCCCCGTTCCCCGAACGCCCCGGCGCGGGCATGGTCGGCGCCATCGACCCGCCGCAGGGCAACGGCCTGCGGGGCGGCAAGGACAGCGGCGTCCCCTACACCGACGACAAGTTCCCCAACAGTCCCTACCGCGACCACGGGTACGCGGGCATGGTCTGGCACGTCTACGACCCCGACTGCCAGAAGCCGCTGTCGATCTCCGATCCCAGCGTCACGATCGACACCTGGGCCGGCAACGAACTGTTCAACCTCGGCAAGAACATCGTCGGCGCCACCAACTCGCTGCACTACACGCTCTACAACGGCGGCGTCCTCGGCGGGTTGAACCAGCAGATCGGCAAGGCGGCGAACGCCGTGTTCGACAACATCTACATGCAGCTGTTCAGCATCTTCATGCTGATCCTGGCCGTGTTGATGTTCCGGCAGATCTGGAAGGGCGACCTGGCGGCGGTGTCCCGGCGGGGGCTCTACGCGCTCGGTGGAATGTGGCTGGCCGCCTCGACCCTGGTCCTCGTCAACAACTACGACGCGATCGACAGGTTGATCGTCGACACGACGACGGGGATCCAGAACGGCTTCGAGGATCCCAACCGCGACGACGTGCGTCAGCACGTGTTGCCGAACGAACTGCACACGCGGGTGGTGTACGAGAACTGGCTGCGTGGCGAGTTCGGCAAGCCGGACGACCCCAAGGCGCTCCAGTACGGCCGGGAGCTCCTGGCCGCGCAGGCATGGACCCGTGACGACCTGGTGTCGGGCAACGACGCGAACGACGAGGCGGAAGCCGCGAAGCGCGCCGAATACCAGAAGATCTACAACGATCTCGGCTCCGCCCAGGGCTACTTCCGTGGTACCGAGGGCAGCCGCACCGGTGCGGGGTTCCTGGCGTTCTTCCAGGCGATCTGCGACTCGCTGTTCCAGTTCCTCGCGAAACTGGCCGTGCTCCTGGCACAGCTGCTGCTGCGGATCTTCACGCTGGCCGCCCCGGTCATCGGCCTGGTGGCGCTCGTCCACCACGACATCCTGCGCAAGGTGGGCCGTGCCGTCGGCGCCGTCGTGCTGAACGTGCTGATCCTGGCCATGCTGGCCGGGATCCACTTCAAGTTCCTGCAGCTGATCTTCGGTCCGGACGTGCAGCTGTCGATGCTGACCCAGATGCTGCTCGCCGGCATCGTGACGTTCGTGTTCCTGCTGGTCGGACGGCCCATGAAACGCATGTGGCAGATGATCGAGCTGTCCGTCGGCGCGGTGGGCGCCACCGTCCCGTCCGGCGGTGGCCTGTTCTCCCGCTTCCGCCGCGGCCGCAAGGGTGCCGACCAGCGGGGCCCGCAGGACGAGTTCTGGGACAACCTCAACGACGAGAGACTGGCCGGCGACACCGTCACCACCACCCGCGGCGGACGGCGGCCGCGGCCGGAGGCGGCCGGTCCCATCACCGCGACCGCGGAGCGGCTCGACACCCGCAGGACCGCCATCGGCACCGGCACGTTCGGCCTGCCGTCGGCGGGCGGCGACGGCGCCCCGGTGCTCATGCCGAGCAGTCCCGGCGGCCGCAACGACCCGAACGGTGCCCTGCCGCCGCGCCGCAGCCGGATCGTCGACACGAACCCGGTGCACGGCGAGTACGGCGAGGACGCCATGGTCGTCCCCTCCCAGGTCACCACCCGTCGCAACGAGGGCCGGTACGACCCGGCGCCGCAGGTCCCGCGGCCGAACCCACGCCCGGCCGACGTCGAGATGGTCGCCGGTCGCCCGGTGCACGTCGTGTACCGGCCCTCGCGTGGGCTCGAGGTGCGGGAGCAGGCGCCGCGCCGGATGCCGTTGCGGGACGGGCCCCGTGGGACCGACGCGGTGGTGAGATGACATGCCGATCCGCACCAACCGTGGACGCGCCGCGGTGTACCGACGCCTGTGGGGCTGGCCGATGCGCTCGCCCCGCCACCTGGCGGTCGTGGTGTTCGTCGTGGCCGTCTTCGTCGTCGCCGCCGGCATCATCATCCCGCAGCTGACCGGCTCGAACGACCGCTCACGCGGCGCCGCCGCCGAGGCCGCGAACGGCACGACGACCACCCGGAACACACCCGTCACCAACACGTCGGGCGCGACGGGCACCACGACCACGAGCAGCCTGCCCACCAGGATCACCACGCTCACCGAGACCCCCGAGTCCGCGCCGCCTGCCCCGGCCGCGCTGGACGTCGCCGACTCGTGGGGCAAGGCCTGGGTCAACCACCCGGCCGGCGTCACCAACGAGCAGTGGCTCGACGGGCTGCGCCCGTTCACCACCGAGGAACAGCTCACCGAGATGTCCACGGTGGAGCCGGCGAACATCCCGGCCAGCAAGGTCACCGGTGACCCGACCGCTGTCGAGTCCTTCACCAGCTCGGTCAAGGTCAGGCTGGCGACCGACGCCGGCGACCTGCTCATCACCGTGATCGAGACGCCGGACGGCTGGCGGGTCGCGTACTACGAGCAGGTGGCCCGATGAAGAGCGCGCTGGTCGTCGGGGGACTCGTGGTGGTCGCGACCGTCGCGGTCGCGGGCGTCACCGCGGTCACGCAGGTCGTGTCGCAGGACCAGGCCGCCGACCAGGCCAGGGCCATGAGCATGGACTGCAACGCCACGCTCGGCCCGATCACCGCGGGCCCGGCCGGCAGCGGCGCGGCCGACGCGGCCCGGCTGAACGACGACCAGCGTGGGAACGTCGCGCTGATCATCTCCATCGGCAAGGACCGCCAGCTGCCGCCGCTCGCGTGGCAGGTCGCGATCCAGGCCGGCATGACCGAGTCCGGCCTGCGCAACCTGGACCACGGCGACCGCGACTCCGAGGGCATGTTCCAGATGCGCCCCTCGATGGGTTGGGGCACGCCGGACCAGGTCAGGGACCCGCACTACGCGATCAACAAGTTCTACGACGTGCTGGGCAGGCTCCCGAACTGGGAGCAGCAGCGCCCCGGCGAGTCGGCCCAGGACGTCGAGCGGTCGGCCTTCCCGGACCGGTACCACAAGTGGGAGGCCATGGCCGCCCACCTGATCGGCAACGTGGGCCTGGTCCCGGACCCGACGGGTTGCGGCCAGGGCACCGGCCTGCTGGTGCCCGCGCCGACCCAGGCCGCGGGCCACGCGATCGAGTGGGCGCTGGGCCAGCAGGGCAAGCCGTACGTGTGGGGCGCGGGCACCAACCAGCAGAGCTCGTTCGACTGCTCCAGCCTCATGCTCCAGGCGTACCGGGACGCGGGTGTCACCCTTCCGAGGGTTTCCCGGCAGCAGTTCCGGGCCGGCGCGATGCTGCCCGTCACGGAGGCGCAGCCCGGCGACCTGCTGTTCTGGGCCTACGACACGAGCAACCCGGACACGATCCACCATGTCGCGATGTATCTGGGGGACGGCAAGATCGTGGAGGCACAGCAGACGGGCGTGCCAGTGCACATCCGCCCGGTCCGCTGGGGCGAGGCGGAGTTGATGGACCAGGCCGTACGGCCAGGCGTGTGAGAGCTGAGGGGCTGCCGATGACCATGTTCACCCCGGAACCGATGCGGTCGGCGCTGCCGGACTACCTCCGTGCGCCGCATCCCGGCACGTCCGACGGCTACGTCGTGCTGCCGAAGTCCCTGATGGGGGCCATGCCGCTGGCGTGGCAGAACGCGCTGCACCAGATCCTGGCGGAGTTCCACCAGACGTTCGCCCACCTCGACTGGCCGGAGTACCGGGTCGTGCCCTCCCGCAGGGAGAAGCTCGTCAACCTGGACGAGGACCAGCTGGCAGAGGCCGGCTACCTGGTCGAGATCGACGTGGACGGCGAGCTGGTCTACCGGGAGCGCACCGGCCGGCGCATCGACAACCCGGAGGAGACCGAGGTCCTGGTGTCGGTGCTGGACCCGATCCCGGGGGAGTACCGCAACGCCAACCAGGACACCCCGCCACGCGGCTTCCCGGCGCCACCGGCCACCGCGCAGGCGCCGTGGCCGCGACCGACCTCACCGGCCTGAGAACGACGCGATTCTTCGTCGTGCCACGGAGCCTTCCTCCGCCGTAGGCTCATTCCATGGTCGACAACAACCCGGACCCCGGTTGGTACTACTGCACGAGGCACAACACCGTCGAGCACGGCGAGGTCTGCCCGGCCGTCGACCGGCTCGGCCCCTATCCGGACCGCGAGACCGCCTCCCGTGCCCTGGAGATCGCCAAGTCCCGTTCCGAGGCATGGGACAAGGCCAACAAGGAATGGGACGACGACTAGCCAGCCGGCCTCGGGCTTCGCGGGGAAGTCCGCGCGTGACCAGCACTCAAGGCGCCGGGAAGGCGGAACCGTGGGCTAGTGTGCCCGCGTGGTAGTGCGTGCGAACAGCGAACGGATCGGCTTCACCAGGGTCCGGGACGAGTTCGCGCTGCCCACCGACTTCCCGCCGGCCGTCCTCGAGGAGGCCGAGCGTGCCGCCGGCGACCGGCGTGACGACGACCGCGAGGACGCCACCCACCTCCCGCTGGTCACGATCGACCCGCCCGGCGCCAGGGACCTCGACCAGGCCATGGCCGTCGAACGTCGCGGCGCCGGGTTCCGCGTCCATTACGCCATCGCCGACCTCGGCGCGTTCGTCACCCCCGGCGGCGCGGTGGACCACGAGGTCCGCCGCCGCGGCCAGACGATCTACCTCCCGGACGGCAACGTCCCCCTCCACCCCACGGTTCTGAGCGAGGGCGCCGCCAGCCTCCTGCCCGGCCAGGTCGCGCCCGCCGCGCTCTGGACCCTCGACTGCGACGGCGATGGCGCCCTCGAACACGCCCACGTGCGCCGCGCGCTCGTCCGCTCCCAGGCCCGCTTCGACTACGACTCCGTCCAGGCCGCCTTCGCCCAGGACACCGCGCACCCCTCGATCAAGGAGCTGCCGGCCATCGGCCGCCTCCGCCGCGCGCTGGCAATCGAACGCGGCGCCGTCGAGCTCCAGTTACCGGACCAGGAGATCGCGCCGGACGGCACCGGCTGGCAGCTCGTCCTGCGCCCCCGCACCGACGTCGATGCGTGGAACGCCGAGATCTCCCTGCTCACCGGCATGGCCGCGGCCGAGCTGATGCTGACCGCGGGCGTCGGCATCCTGCGCACGCTGCCCGACCCGGAGAACGGTGCCGTCAAGTGGCTGCGCCGCTCCGCCCGCTCGCTCGGCATCACCTGGCCCAGGGCCATGGAGGCCGCCGAGTTGCTCGCCGGCCTCGACCCCGACCGGCCCGAGGCCCTCGCCCTCTACATGGACGCCACCCGCCTCCTGCGCGGCGCGGGCTACACGGTGTTCGACGGCGCCGCGCCCGAGCGGACCACGCATGCCGGCATCGCGGCGCCGTACGCGCACGTCACCGCGCCGCTGCGCAGGCTCGTCGACCGGTTCGGCGCGGAGATCTGTCTCGCGGTCGTCGCGGATCGGCCCGTCCCGGACTGGGTGCGTGCGGCCCTGCCCGAGCTGCCCGACCTCATGGCCGGCTCCGACACGCTCGCCGCCCGCGTCGAGAAGGCCTGCCTCGACCAGACCGAGGCGTGGGTGCTGGCGGACCGCATCGGGCAGGAGTTCGACGCGATCGTGCTGCGGTCGGAAGGCAGCTCGGCGGAGGTGTTCCTGCCCGATCCGCCGGTGATCGCGAAGTGTGCCGGTGGCAACCTTGCGGAAGGGGAGACGGTCCGCGTGCGTTTGACCCAGGTGGACGCGGACACTCGTAAGGTCGTCTTCGAGCCCGCGAAGCTGACACAGGAGGAACGTTGACGGACGTGACAGGCCTGACCGTGGGGGTGCTCGGGGGCACCGGCCCGCAGGGCAAGGGCCTCGCGCTGCGCTGGGCGAAGGCCGGCATCAAGGTGATCATCGGATCGCGCAGCGCCGAGCGGGCCGAGGCCACGGCGAGCGAGCTGGGCGTCACCGGCCTGGACAACGCGGGTACGGCCGCCGCCGCGGACGTCGTGCTGGTCGCGGTGCCGTGGGAGGGCCACGGCGAACTGCTGACCTCGCTGCGTGAACAGCTGCGCGGCAAGATCGTGATCGACTGCGTGAACCCGCTCGGGTTCGACAAGCAGGGCCCGTTCGCGCTGCCCGTCGAGGAGGGGAGCGCGGCGCAACAGGCGGCGCGGCTGCTGCCGGAGTCCCGCGTGACGGCGGCGTTCCACCACGTCTCGGCCGTGCACCTCGTCGACCTGTCGATCCCCGAGATGGACACGGATGTACTGGTCCTCGGCGACGACCGCGACGCGACCGACCTGGTCCGTGCGCTGGCCGACGCGATTCCCGGCATGCGTGGCGTGTACGGCGGCCGGTTGCGCAACGCCCACCAGGTCGAGGCGTTCACCGCGAACCTGATCGCGATCAACCGGCGCTACAAGGCCCACGCCGGAATCCGTGTCACGGACGTCTAGTGTCCCGCGCCGGAGATGCGGTGATCAAGTCGGTGGATCCAGGTTTCTGCTGGCAAGGCGCCGGTTCGCCCTCGTACTGGGTCGTACTTGGGCGGACCGGCAACGCCGCCAGCGGGAAGCTGGGCCGCCGAATTAGCTGCCTGATTTCCGGCGCGGGACACTAGATGATCGCGCTGCCAGCGGGAGCCGAGCAGTGGACCGCCGCCGAGCGCGAGTTGGCGATCGCGGTGCTGTCCGGCGAGACGGTGGTGGTGAACGTGCGCAAGGGCGGGCCGCACCGGCGGCTGGTGCCGTGGCTGGTTGCCGAGGATCTGCTCACCTACGTCGGGCACGCCGGCAACCGGCACGACTGGCCGGAGTCGCCGTTCGCGAACCCGTTCGTGAAGCAGGCCGGCACGGACCGCGCCGGCATGGTGTCCCGGTACCGGCAGCACCTACGGGAGCACCCGTCCCTGCTGCGGAGGATTCCCGCCGAGCTGGCCGGTCGCGCGCTGGGTTGCTGGTGTGCGCCGGCCGCCTGCCACGCCGACGTGCTGGCGGAGGAGGCACGCCGTGCTGGTGGATGACCTGGGCGAGCCCGTCACGTTGGCCGGCCCGCCGCGCCGGCTGGTGAGCCTGGTCCCGTCCCTGACGGACGCGATCGAGACCACCCGCCCGGGGCTGCTCGTCGGCGCCACCGACTACTGCACGCACCCGCCGGACCTGGATGTGCCCCGGGTAGGTGGTTCGAAATACCCGACCGTGGACGCGGTCCTCGACCTGCGCCCAGACCTGGTGGTCGCCAACGCCGAGGAGAACCGCCCGGAGGACGTGGCCCGCCTCCGTGCCAACGGCATACCCGTGTGGGTGACAACGGCCGCGGCGACGGTGCCGGAGGGCCTCGGCTCGGTACGCCGCCTGCTCACCCAGGGCCTGGACCTCCCCGAACCGTCGTGGCTGGTCGAGGCGGAAGACCTCTGGCGCACCTCGGCTCCCGTGTGGGCGACGGCGGTCATCCCGGTGTGGCGCCGCCCGTGGATCGTGGTCGGCAGGGACACCTTCGCGGGCGACGTGCTGCACCGCCTGGGCATCGCCAACGCGTACGCCTACCACGCCGACCGCTACCCGCGCCCACCCCTCGACGAGCTCAACGACAAGGGCGCCGACCTCGTCGTCCTCCCGGACGAGCCGTACGAGTTCACCGCCGCCGACGGCCCGGAGTCCTTCCCGGGGCTGCCGTACGCACTGGTCAACGGCCGCTTCCTGACCTGGTGCGGCCCGTCGCTGGTCGAGGCGCACGCCTCGCTCACGGCCGGAACTCGTCCGTAGCGTCCAGCAGGGCGGGCACCACGCCGTGGTCGGTGATCGCGTGCCCGGCCTTCGGCAGGATGTTCAGCGTCGAGTCCGGCCACGCCCGGTGCAGCTCCCAGGCGGTCACCGGCGGCGTGACGAGGTCGAACCGCCCCTGCACGATCCGCCCCGGAATCCCCGCCAGCTTCCCCGCGTCCCGGATCAGCTGGTCCTCCCCGAGCCACCCGTCGTGCGTGAAGTAGTGCAGCGCCAGCCGCGCGAACGCGATCGCGAACCTCGGCTCCCCGTAGCCCGCGGTCATGGCGGGCGTCGGGCTCATCGACACGACCGCCGCCTCCCAGCCACTCCACGCGGCCGCCGCCTCCGCCGCGCGCGCCGGGTCCCGCAACAACCGTTGGTACCCCTCGAGAATGTCCCCGTCCGGCACCAGCGACGTGAACGCCGCCCATTCCGCCGGGAACAACGCCCCCGCACCGCCCCGGTACAGCCAGTCCAGTTCCGACCGCCGGAGCAGGAACACACCCCGCAGGATGATCTCCGTCACCCGTTCGGGGTATCTCTGCGCGTACGCCAGCGCCAGCGTCGCGCCCCACGACCCGCCGAACAGCTGCCACCGCTCGATCCCCAGGTGCTCCCGCAACGCCTCCATGTCCGTCACGAGGTGCCACGTCGTGTTGTGCTCGTCCGGGTCCCTCGTCGCGACATGCGGTGTGCTGCGCCCGCACCCCCGCTGGTCGAACAGCACGATCCGGTACGCCGATGCGTCGAAGAACCGCCGCTGCAACGGTGAGGTGCCCGAACCCGGCCCGCCGTGCAGGAACACCACCGGCTTGCCGTCGGGACTGCCGCTGACCTCCCAGTACACCCGATGCCCGTCGCCCACGTCGAGCATGCCGGCGTCGTGCGTCTCGGTCGGCGGGTAGAGGAAGCGCATGGCGGAAGCCTAGATTCGAAGGCATGGCGACACTCCAGTTCGGCAAGGAAACGTCCAAGAGCGGCGAGTTCGTCCGGCAGACGAACCGCTTCACCAACCGCATCACCGCCGACGGCTCGTCGGGCTGGCAGGCGGAGCCCGGCAGGTACCGGCTGGTTGTCTGCCTCGCCTGTCCGTGGGCGCACCGGGCCCTGATCGTGCGTGGCCTGCTGGGCCTGGAGGACGCCATCTCCCTCGCGGTGGTCGACCCGATCCGCGACGAGAAAGGCTGGCGCTTCACCCTCGACGACGGTGACCGCGACCCCGTGCTGGGCATCGAGTACCTGTCCGAGGCGTACCTGAGGACCGACCCGACCTACGAGGGGCGCGTCACCGTCCCGTCGATCGTCGACGTGCCGACGGGCCAGGTGGTCACCAACGACTACCCCCAGATCACCCTCGACTTCTCGACCGAGTGGCGCGAGTTCCACAAGCCCGGCGCGCCCGACCTGTACCCGGCGGCGCTGCGGGCCGAGATCGACGAGGTCATCGAGCCGATCTTCCGCAACGTCAACAACGGGGTCTACCGCTGCGGCTTCGCCGGCAGCCAGGAGGCGTACGAGGAGGCCTACGACGCGTTGTTCGCCGAGCTGGACCGCCTGTCGACGCGCCTGTCGAACCAGCGTTACCTGGTCGGCGACCAGCTCACCGAGGCCGACATCCGCCTGTTCACGACCCTCGTCCGGTTCGACGCCGTCTACCACAACCACTTCAAGTGCAACCGGAACAAGCTGGCGGAGATGCCGGTGCTGTGGGCGTACGCGCGGGACCTGTTCCAGACCCCGGGCTTCGGCGACACGGTCGACTTCGACCACATCAAGCGCCACTACTACGCCACGCACGACGTGATCAACCCGAGCCGCATCGTGCCGAAGGGTCCGCTCACCGACTGGCAGGCACCCCACGGCCGCGGCTGAACCGCGTCGAGACGTTCCGGGGCGTCACAGCCCGAACGAGCCGTACGACACCGGGCCGGCGGATCGGTACACGCTCGCCGTGACACCGGCGGGGGTCGTCTCCGTCGACACCAACTCCAGACCCGCCGGTACGGTCCCGTCGGCGAACAGGCGCTTGCCCGTGCCCAGCAGCAACGGGTACACCATCAGCCGGTACTCGTCGACGAGACCGTGCCTGATCAGCGTCTGCGCGAGGTCGAGGCTGCCGATGACCTGCAGCTCGCCGAGGTCCTGTCGCTTGAGCCGCGCGATCGCCGCCGGCACGTCCCGGTCGAGCAGCGTCGAGTTCCGCCACGTCAGCGAGGTGGCCGTCCGGGACGCCACGAACTTGGGCAGCGCGTTGAGGACCGCCGCGATCTCCGCGTGCTCGTGGTCGGCGGGGACACGCGGCCAGTGCCCGGCGAAGATGTCGTAGGTCTTCCTGCCCAGCAGCAGCCCGCCGGCCCGCCCCTGCCAGCGACCGACCAGTTCGCCCTGTTCGGCGGTGAAGTACGGCACCTGCCACCCGCCGTGCGGGAAACCCCCGGCGCGGTCCTCCTCCGGCTGGCCGGGCGCCTGCGCGACGCCGTCGAGGGTCAGGAACATGTTGATCGCGATAGTGCTCACCGTGGTGTCTCCCGTGGGTTCGGCTTCCTGACCACGCGTCGAACCACTCGACCGCGGATCGACACGCTGACACGAAGAACCACCCGCGACCGTTCGTGCCGGTCGCGGGCGGTTCCTGGTCGTGGATCAGTGGAAGACGTGCTCGGGCGCCGGGAACTCCTTGTCCCGCACCTCGGCGGCGAACTGCTCGACGGCGCCCTTCATCACGCCGGCGAGGTCGGCGTAGCGCTTGACGAACCGCGGCGCCTTGCCACGGCGCAGGCCGAGCATGTCCTGCCAGACCAGCACCTGTGCGTCGCAGTCCGGACCGGCGCCGATGCCGATGGTCGGGATGTCCAGCTCGTGGGTGACCCGCTTCGCGGCCTCGGCGGGCACCATCTCCATGACGACCGAGAACGCGCCGGCCGCCTGCAGGGCGAGCGCGTCCTCGACCAGGGCGTCGGCCGCGTCCCCGCGGCCCTGCACCCGGTAGCCGCCGAGGTTGTGCTCACTCTGTGGGGTGAACCCGATGTGGCCCATGACCGGCACGCCGGCCGTGGTGATGGCCTTGACGTGTGGCGCGAACGCACGGCCGCCCTCGAGCTTGACGGCGTGCGCGCGGCCCTCCTTCATCATCCGGACGGCCGTGGCGAGTGCCTGCTCGGGTGACAGCTGGTAGGAGCCGAACGGAAGGTCCGCCACGACCAATGCCCGCTTCACCGAACGGGTGACCGCTCGTACGAGTGGAACCATCTCGTCGACCGTCACCGGCAGTGAGGTGTCATAGCCGTAGACGTTGTTGGACGCGGAGTCCCCGACGAGCAGCACGGGAATCCCGGCCTCGTCGAACAACTCGGCGGTGTACATGTCGTAGGCGGTGAGCATGGGCCACGGCTCACCGCGATGCTTGAGCTCCTGGAGGTGGTGGATGCGCACACGCTTGGCGGGCTTCTTCTCGCCCGCGCCGGCACCCGTGCCGTACGGCGCGGCCACCTCAGGATTCGATGCTGACGTCATTGTCGACCGTCCTTCCCTCGAAGCCCACGTCTCGTGGGTCCCCGGGTGTTTCATGGATGGCTTACCAGCCCAATGTCGCACCTGAGCGGTAGACAAACACCCACCTGCGACGAGCTTCACACGCCCACACGACCGCTTTGCCAGCGATACTCGCGAGTCCCGCGTTCAGGTGCGGGACTCGCGGTTACTTGCCTTCGCGCCACGCGTTGGTCATGGGTAGTCGGCGGTCGCGGCCGAAGGCCTTGAAGGTGATCTTCGTGCCCGGGGGGTACTGGCGGCGCTTGTACTCGGCCCTGTCGACCATGCGCAGCACCTTGTCGATCAGCTCGGGGGCGAACCCCGCCGCCATCAGGTCCTCGTAACCCCGGTCACCCTCGACGTAGTCGTCGAGGACCCGGTCCAGCAGGTCGTAGTCCGGCAGCGAGTCCGCGTCCAACTGCCCCGGCCGCAGCTCCGCCGACGGCGGCTTGCTGATCGAGTTCTCCGGAATCGGCGGCGTCTCCCCACGCACGGCCGCGAGCTCGTTCCGCCACCGCGCCAACTCCCACACCAGCGTCTTCGGCACGTCCTTGATCGGGGCGAACCCGCCCACCGCGTCGCCGTAGATCGTCGAGTACCCCACCGCCAGCTCGGTCTTGTTCCCGGTCGCCAGCACCAGGTGGCCGTACTGGTTCGACAGCCCCATCAGCGTCATCCCACGGCACCTGGCCTGCACGTTCTCCTCGGCCAGCCCGGTCAGCCCCAGCTGCCCGACGAACACCGCCACCATGTCCTCGATCGCCTGCACCTGGTAGTGCAGGCCGGTCCGCGACGCCAGGTCCGCCGCGTCCGACCGCGAGTGCGACGACGAGTACACCGACGGCATCGACACCCCGTGCACGTTCTCCGCCCCCAGCGCGTCCACCGCCAGCGCCGCGCACACCGCCGAGTCGATCCCGCCCGACAGCCCCAGCACGACCGACGTGAACCCGTTCTTCCGCACGTAGTCGCCCAGCCCGACCTTCAGCGCCCGCCAGATCTCCTCCGGCTCGGACAGCGGCTCGGCCGGCGACGGAGTGACCAGGGCCTCGTACGGCGCCAGGGCATCGGACGTCAACGTCACCCTCCGCACGGCGAAGCCCCCGAAGTCACCCGATGAGGTCGAAGCTCCACCCGGAAGGTCCAGGTCCATCACGGTCAGGTGCTCGACGAACTGGGGCAACCGCGTCAACAACTCACCCGACGGCGACACCACCATCGAGTCCCCGTCGAACACGAGGTCGTCCTGCCCGCCGATCATGTTCACGTACACCAGCGGCGCCCCGGCCTCCTCGGCCCGCCGCGCGACCAGCGGCTCCCGGACGTCGTCCTTGTTCCGCTCGTACGGCGACGCGTTCGGCGACACCACCAGATCGACCCCCGCCGCCCCCAGCGCCGCGATCGGGCCGCCCTCCTGCCAGATGTCCTCGCAGATCACCATGCCGACCTCGAGCCCGTGCAACCGCACGATGTCGAGCGTCTGCCCCGGCTTGAACAGCCGCCGCTCGTCGAACACCCCGTAGTTCGGCAGGTGGTGCTTGAACTGCGTGGCGGTTACGCGACCCCCGTACAGCACCGCCACCGCGTCCCGCGGCCCCACCTCGTCGAGGTCCAGATAGCTGACCACGGCCGCGACGGAGCCGTGCCCGGCGGCGTCCAGCCGGGCCGCCAGCGCCGACAGGGCCGACCGGGACGCCGCCGCGAACGACTTCCGCAGCGCCAGGTCCTCCACGGGGTAACCGGTCAGCACCATCTCGGGGAACACGACCAGGTGAGCACCGGCGTCAGCGGCACGCTCAGTCCACGACGCGATCAGCGATGCGTTCCCGTCCAGGTCGCCGACCGTCGCGTTGACCTGGGCGAGCGCGATGCGTAGCTGTGGCATGTCACCATCCTAGGGCGGTTTTCGTCTGTCAGGCGAAAAATCGTGGGTGGTCTCACGAGATATCCCGATCGGCCTCGTCCCGACCGTCGCACGGACTACGGTGTCCCGCACACCGTCCGGTGTGGAGACAGGGGCTTGGGGTGCGCACGAACTTGCGACGGGTGTTCACGGTTGTTCTGGCCGGTGCGGTGGTCCTCACCTCGGGATGCAGCACGGCCGTCGACGGCACCCCGCTGGCGGACCCGCGGGCCACGCGGTCCAGCGAACCGAGCGGCCCGGTCACCCTCACCTTCCTGACCTCGCTCAACGACGGCTACGAGGACCTGCTGACCGAGTACCGGAGCGAGCACAGCGGCGTCACCATCAAGGTGCAGCGGACCGACCCCGGCTCGTACTACCCGAAGCTGCGCACCATGCTGGCCGCCGGCCAACCGCCCGACCTGGCCGTCGTCGGCGACGAGTACCGGGCCGACCTGTTCGGCCAGCCCGGCCTGTTCGCCGACCTCGCCGAGGCCGGACCGGACGACGTCGACCCGAAGCGGTGGCTGGACTGGAAGTACGAGGGCGGCCTGGGGAAGGACGACGCCTGGTTCGGCTACGGCATGGACAGCGCCCCGATCGGCATGGCCTACCGCACCGACCTGTTCGCGGCCGCGGGCCTGCCCACCGACCCCGCGCAGGTCGGGGACCTGTTCAAGAGCTGGGACGCCTACTTCGCGGCCGGCGACCAGTACACGCGGAAGACCGGCAAGCCGTGGTTCGACTCGGCGAGCGAGGTCTTCACCACCATGCAGAACCAGCTGGACAACCCCTACTTCGACCGGGACGACAAGCTGGTCATCGAGAGCAACACGAAGCTGAAGGCCGGCTGGGACGCGGTGACCGGCGCGATCGGGCGTGGGCAGTCGGCCAAGCTGGAGCCGTTCAGCCCGGAGTGGTTCTCCGGGTTCCGTGCCGGCACGTTCGCCACCGCGCCCGCCCCGTACTGGATGCTGAACCTGATCAAGTCGCAGGCAGGGCCTGAGAACGCGGGCAAGTGGGCGGTCGCCGACACCTTCCCCGGCGGGGGCGCCAACTGGGGCGGCAGCTACCTCGTCGTGCCGAAGAAGTCGCCCGCCACCGAGCAGGCCGCCGCGCTCGCCGCCTGGCTGACCGCGCCGGAACAGCAGTTGCGGCTGTTCGAGAGCGTCGGCGCGTTCCCCAGCCAGGTGGACGCCCTGGCGTCCACCAAGCTGCGCGGCGCCACCGACGACTACTTCGTCACGAAGGAGACCGGTCGCATCTACGCCGACCTGGCCGACAAGGTGACCGTGGCCCCGTACGGGGCGCCGCGCGACAGCCGGGTCCAGACCGAGGCCATGTGGCCCGCGCTCCAGGCCGTCGAGCACGGCACCCCGCCCGATGCCGGATGGCAGCAGGCGGTCGACAAGGCCGGACAGCTCAACTGAGCTACCGCCGCGCCGCGCCCTTCACCTTCTTGACCATCGCGCGGACCCGCTGCAGCGCCTGCTCCGCGTCGGTGTCGAACGGGTTGTCGTGCACCATGTACGTCCAGGTCGCGGACGGCCTGCGCAGCCCGTCGGCGGCCAGGTCGATGCCGTCGGCGGTGATCTCGACCGTCGCGAACGTCTCCACCGCGCGGTCGGTGATCTCGTCCGGGATCTTGCGGAACTCGGGGATCGCGGTCCGGTGGAACTCGTCGATCGGCGTCTCCTTGGCAAGGGCCCGCAGGTGGATCGTCTCCCGCACGTCCGCGAGGAACGCGAGGTGCTCGGTCCACCGCTGGTCGAGGTGGAACAGCATGAGCTGCCGCGCCGCCTCCTCCAGCACCTTCTCGTCGTCGACCGACTCGGTCAGCTCCGCCCACCGCTCCTCGGCCTGCGACGCCAGCGTCGTGGCCGCGAGGTCGGTGGTCAGCAGCTCGTCCCGGTACTCCAGCAGCACCTTCCGCTGGTGCTCGATCAGCCGCGTGTAGCGCCAGGTGTTGCGGTGGATCTCCAGCTGGACGCCCTCGGACACCTTCTGCGCGTGGTCGATGAACCGCTTGGTCGTAGCGTCCACGAGGCGCCCGATGTCGTCGTCGTCGGGCTCGGCGCCCGCGGTCGCGTCCGGCGCGTACTGGATCACCTGGTCGTCGCCCAGCGACGCGAACATGATCGACCCGCCGGGGTCGCCCTGCCGGCCGGACCGGCCCCGCAGCTGGTCGTCGAGCCGGCTCGACGGGTACCGCCCGGTGCCGATCACCAGCAGCCCGCCCAGTTCGGCGACCTTGTCGTGTGCCTCGGCGCCGCCGTTCTCCTTGCCGCCCAGCCGGATGTCGGTGCCGCGGCCTGCCATCTGCGTGGACACCGTGACCGCGTCGTACGCGCCGGCCTCGGCCACGATCGCGGCCTCCTGGGCGTCGTTCTTCGCGTTCAGCACGACGCACTCGACCTCGGCGTCGGCCAGCATCTTCGCGAGCCGCTCCGACTCGGCGACGTCCCGCGTGCCGATGAGGATCGGCCGCCCGGTCTTGTGGGTCTTCGCGATCTCCTCGACGATCGCGGTCTCCTTGTTCTCGACCGTGTCGTACAGGCGGTCCACCTCGTCCTCGCGGACGCACGGCGTGTTCGGCGGGATGACCGCGACGCGCAACTCGTAGAACTCCCGCAGCTGCTCGGAAACCGCCACCGCGGTGCCGGTCATGCCGCACACGGTGGCGTACCGGCTGATCAGGCCCTGCACGCTGATCGAGTCGAGCACCTCGCCGCTCTCGGTCGGCCGCAGCCGCTCCTTGGCCTCGACCGCCGCCTGCAACCCGTCCGGCCAGCGCTGTCGCAGCGCGATCCGGCCGCGGGAGCTGTTGATCAGGTGGACCTTGCCGTCGCGGACGATGTAGTCGACGTCCCGCTCCAGCAGCGCGTGCGCGTGCAGCGCGGCGTTGACCGCGGCCAGCCGGTCGCTGTGGTCGCCGGAGTACAGGTCGACGCCGCCCAGCGCCTTCTCGACCACCTTCGCGCCGCGGGCGGTCAGCCACGCGTTGCGGCCGTCCTCGTCCTTCTCGTAGTGCTGGCCCGGCTTGAGCGCGCGGACGATCTTGGCGACCTCGGGGTCGGACTGGCCCTCGTCGGACGACCCGGCCAGCACCAGCGGCACCTTGGCCTCGTCGATCAGCACCGAGTCGGCCTCGTCGACGATCACCACGTCCGGCTTCCGGCCGACCATGTCGTCGACGGAGGTGCACAAACGGTCGCGCAGCACGTCGAAGCCGATCTCGCTGACCGACCCGTACGTCACGTCGGCCGCGTACGCCGCGCGCCGCTCCTCCTGCGAGGAGGTCTGGCTGACCCAGCCGACGGTCACGCCGAGTGCCTCGTAGACCGGTCCCATCCACTCGGCGTCACGCTGGGCGAGGTAGTCGTTGACCGACATGACGTGCACGGCATGGCCCTGCAGCGCGTAGCCGGCGGCCGCGAGCGCCCCGGCGAGCGTCTTGCCCTCACCGGTCGCCATCTGCACGACGTGCCCCTCGAGCAGCTGCATCGTGCCGAGCAGCTGTACGTCATACGGCCGCTCGGACAGCGCCCGCCTGGCCGCCTCCCGGCCGACCGCACACAGCTCGACCAGCTCTTTCTCGTCGAAGCCCGGATCGCCGGCCGTTCTGCGCAGTTCCGCGGCGGCCTCGGTCAGCTCCTCGTCGGAGAGCTCGCCGACCTTTTTCTCCCGCCATTCGATGGAGGACAGCAGCTCCTCGTACCGGGAGATGTCGACGGTGGCAGGCCGGTCCAGGAACCGGCTGAAGCCGGCCTTCACGCGCCGCATGAACGCCGCCACCGACGCTCACCTCCTCGCTCGTCTATCGGTTTACGCCCCGCACGGTAACGGTTTGCCCACCCTTGTGAGTTCCAACTGGCAGGATCACGGACGTGACGACACGCCGCGCAATGGTGACAGCTTCCATCCTGCTCGCTTTAGCCGCGGGTGGCTGTATGACCTCCATAAGCGGCTCTCCGCAGACCGGCGCCCCGGTGGGCCCCGTGCCGGACGACGCCCTGCGGAGGTTCTACGCCCAGAAGCTCGGCTGGGAGGGCTGCGGCGACTACGGCAAGACGGACTACGACCGGGAGGCGTTAGGCGCCGACGGCCTCCAGTGCGCGCACCTGACCGTGCCGCTCGACTACACGAAGCCCGACGGCGACACGATCGAGATCGGCGTCCTGCGCCGCCCCGCCAAGGGCGACCGGATCGGCTCACTGGTCATCAACCCCGGCGGTCCTGGCGCGGCGGGCCTGTCCACGGCGGCCGCGCTGGCCGACGCTGACGACACCCTCGCCCAGCGGTTCGACTTCGTCGGCTTCGACCCCCGCGGCGTCGGCTCCAGTGAGCCGACCGTCGAGTGCCTGACCGACAAGGAGATGGACGCCGAACGCGCCGACGACCTCGAGCTGGACGTGTCGCCGGCCGGCGTCCAGAAGCAGGACGCCGAGGCGAAGGACTTCGGCGCGGAGTGCGAGCGCAACACCGAGCACGGCGAGGAGATGCTCGCGAACATCGGCACCCGCGACGTCGTCAAGGACCTGGACGTCCTCCGGTCGGCGCTGGGCGACGAGAAGCTCACCTACCTCGGCTACTCCTACGGCACCCGGATCGGGAGCACCTACGCGGAGACGTTCCCGAAGAACGTGCGTGCGCTGGTCCTCGACGGCGCGCTCGACCCGTCACAGAGCCCGGTCGAGGAGGTCGTCGCGCAGGGGGCCGGGTTCCAGAAGGCGTTCGACGACTTCGTGGCGTGGTGCGTGAAGGAGCAGGACTGCGCACTGGGCAAGGACAAGAACGCCGCGCTGCAGAAGTTCCAGGACCTGGTGCGGCCGCTGAGCAAGAACCCGGTCGAGGTGAGCGACGGGCGGAAGCTGTCGTACGAGGACGCCACGACCGGCGTGGTGCAGGCGCTGTACTCCGAGCAGCTGTGGGAGCACCTGAACACGGGCCTGAACGAGCTGAGGCAGAACACCGGCGACACGTTGATGCAGCTGGCGGACCTGTACCTGGAACGGGACAAGGACGGCGAGTACTCGACCACCCAGGACGTGTTCACCGCCGTCCGCTGCGTCGACGACCCCCGCGTGACCGACCCGGACGTCGCACTGGAGGTGTCCCGCCAGTACAAGGCGGCGGCCCCCTTCCTGGACGACGGCAACCCCCCGGTCGGCGTGCTGGACTCATGCGCGTACTGGCCGGTCCCCAACACCAGCGAGCCCCACGTGCCGAACGTGCCCAACCTGCCGAAGGTCCTGGTGATCTCCACGACCGGCGACCCGGCAACCCCGTACGAGGCAGGCGTCAACCTGGCCAAGGGCCTCGGCGGCACCCTGCTGACCTACGAGGCCACCCAGCACACCGCGTTCCTCCAGGGCAACAACTGCGTGGACAACGCAGGCACCGCCTACCTCACCAACCTGAAACTCCCCGCCGAAGGCACCCGCTGCAAGTCCTCATAACCCGCGAGTCCCGCGTTCAAACACCGCGAGTCCCGCGTTCAGACACCCCGAGTTGCGGTTTCGTGCACATCGGCCCGCCGGCCGCCGACGAACAGCGCCAGCGCCGCGCCCACCACACACACGACCGCGGTGATCGCGAACGTCTCGCTGTACTGGGTCAGCAACGCGTCGTCGACGGCCGCCCGATAGACCGCCATCTCGCGGTCGAACTGGGCCTCCGGCTTGCCGAACGGCAGCGGCGTGTTCAACGTGGCGGTCAGCGAGTGGAAGCGGTGCAACCCCAGGGCGGCCAGCGCGGCCACCCCGACCAGCATCCCCGTCATCCTGGCCACCACGACGCCCGCCGCCGCGACCCCGTGCTGCACCGCCGGCACCACCCGCAGCGTCGCGGCGGACAGCGGTGCGATCACCACGCCCAGCCCCAGTCCGGTGATCACCAGATCGGTGTCGAGGCGGGGGAGCGACACGAACCCCAGTGAGTGCGGGTTCGACAGCACGTCCAGCGGCCACCGCGAGATCAGCCAGAAGCCGGCGGCCGCCACCAGCAGCCCCGCGCACGCCGGCAGCCGGTCGGCGAACCGCCCCGCCAGCCACCCGCCGAGCAGCGCCCCGACCGGCAGCGCCACCAGGAACCGCACCAGCAGCAGCACGCTCCCGTTGTCGTCCTTGTCCAGCAGCGTCTGCCCGAAAAGGTCCACGTTGACCAGCGTCACCATCAACGCCGCCCCGGCCGCGAGGCTCGCCCCGAGCGCCGCGAGGAGCGGCCCCATCCGCACGCCACGCGTGTCGATCAGCCGCGTTCGCGCCCGCCACTCCCACGCCAGGAATGCCAGGAAGACGACCCCGGCGGCCCCCAGGAGCACGGGCCCCCAGGACGGCAGGACCTGGTTCCGCGGATCCGGGTTGTACAGCCCGACGACCAGCAGCCCGAGCACCACGGCCAGCAACACCGCGCCGACCACGTCCACCCGGACGCGGTCACCCACCCGCGTGTTGCGTGGGACGGTGACCTGCACCGCCGCCATCGCCAGCAACGCGAGCGGCACGTTCACCCAGAACACCCCGCGCCAGCCGAGCAGCGCGGCCAACGCGATCCCGTACACCGGCCCGAGCACGCTGCCGAGCTCCTGCGCCGCGCCGACCGCGCCCAGCACCGCCGACCGCCCACGCGCCGCCCACAGGTCCGCCGCCAGCGCCATCGTCACAGGCAGCAGCGCGCCGCTGGCCACGCCCTGGATCACGCGGCCGGCGACAAGCACATCCGGATTGCCGGCGGCCGCCGTGACCACCGATCCGGCCAGGAACCCCAGCAGGCACAGCTGCAGCAGCAGCTTGCGCCCGAACCGGTCCGACGCCTGCGCGAGCACCGGCATCGCCGCCACGTAACCCAGCAGGTAGCCGGTCACGATCGGGGTAACCCGTTCGAGCCGGTTCAGCGGGATCTGCATGTCGTCGATGATCTGGCGCAGCACGCTGACCACGACGTACGTGTCGAGCGCGCCGAGCAGCACGGCGAGCCCGCCGGCCCCGATCGCGACCGCGCGCCGCTGCCCGCGCTCCGGGGCCACACCCACCTCGGCACTCACTGAGGCGCCGTGATCGTGACCTGCTTGTCGATGTCAGACAGGGAGACGTCCACCGTCGGGTTGCCCTTCAACCCCATCTTCACGCTGGCCTTCACGGGCTGGTGCCCGCCGTCCTTACGTACCCAGAACGTGATGTCGACGTCCGAGTCGACACCCGGCACGAGATCGGCGACCACGTCCTTGGTGACGTCACCCGACACCCGGTAGGTCGACACCCCATCAATGTCCTCGGTGCCCTCGGTCTTCGCGTTCCGCACACTGCTGAGCACGTTCGCGATGCCGTGGTCCGGGTCGAGGATGGCTGCGGGGTCGTACAGGTTCTTCGCGTACGAGGCCGGCACCTTCTGCCACCCGCCGGTCGGGCCCTTGATGTACAGGGCGTCGACCAGCACGAACTCGCCCTCGAACAGGCTGCCCAGCAGGTTCATCGACACGGTGCCCTTGGCCGCGCCCGACTTGCCCTCCCGGGTCAGGTCGCCCTCGGCCTTCTTCACCGGCAGGTCCGGCACCTCGCCGGTCACCGCCAGGGTGAAATGCGCGCTCTTGATGTCCGCCGTCGACTTCGCCGAGGCCTTCAGCAGCCCGCCGCCGTCGGGCAGCGAGCTTGTGTCGGCGGGCTTGTCGTCCGAGGAACACGCCGTGGTGGCGGCCGTGACGAATGCGAGCGTGACGAGCAGAATCCGGCGCATCATGCCGGAATCCTAGGGCTGGCGAACTGAGAGCCCGTTTAGGTATGCCGAAACGTTTTCCGGTAGGCCAGCGGCGAGACACCCAACGCCGCGCGCATGTGCTGCCGCAGCGACGCGCCGGTGCCCAACCCGGCCCGGTCGGCGACCGCGTCGACCGGCAGGTCCGTCGTCTCCAGCAGGTGCCGCGCGTGCTCGACCCGCTGCTGGGTGAGCCAGTTCCCCGGCGACATCCCGGTCTCCGCGCGGAACCGCCGCGAGAACGTCCGCACGCTCATCCGCGCGTGCCCGGCCAGCGCGCTCAGGTCGAGCGGCGCCTCCAGCCGTCGCAACGCCCACGCCCTGGTCGGCGCCGTGCCCTCACTGCCCGGCGCCGGCACCTGCCGGTCGATGTACTGCGACTGCCCGCCCTCGCGCCACGGCGGCACCACGCAGTACCGCGCCGCCCGGTTCGCGACCTCCGTGCCGTGGTCGCGCCGCACGAGGTGCAGGCACAGGTCCACGCCCGCGCCGAGCCCCGCCGAGGTCAGCACGTCGCCGTCGTCCACGAACAGCACGTCCTCGTCGAGTAACACCTTCGGGTACAACTCGCGGAAGTCGTCGGCGTACGCCCAGTGTGTGGTCGCGGGCCGTCCGTCCAGGATCCCGGCCGCGCCGAGCACGAACGCGCCGGTGCAGATTGACATGATCCGCGCGTGCGATGGCACCGTGGCCAGGGCTTTTCCGACCTCGGGTGGCAGGACGCCGTGCCGCCGCGGCCCGGCAACCCGCGTGCCCGGGATGATCACCGTGTCCGACTCGGCCAGTATCGAAGCGTCATGGTCCGGCACCATCGTGAACCCCGAACCCACTCTCACGGGTGAGCGATCGAGCCCGCAGATCCGCACGTCGTACAGCGGCTCACCGTCCTTGTCGGTGGCCTCGCGGAGGATCTGGGGCGGGATCGTCAGGTCGTAACCCACGACCATGTCCAGTGCCAGGACGGCCACGCGATGTGTCATGGCCAGATTCTTTCAGATATTGGCGATCTGGCCACTCGTCAGGCGAGACCGGATCACGCACGCTCACCAGGTGACTCAGCTAGAGCCGCGGCAGCAGGCTGTGCCGACCCCGACCCGACGGATCCACTGGGCGTGGCTGGTGGCCGGGACCGCCTTCGTCACGCTCATCGGCGCGGCCGGCTTCCGCGCGGTGCCCAGCGTGCTCATCGATCCCCTCCACGAGGAGTTCGGCTGGTCACACGCCACGATCTCCTCCGCGGTGTCGATCAACCTCGTGCTGTTCGGCGTCATCTCGCCGTTCGCCGCGGCCCTCATGGACAGCCTGGGCATGCGGCGCGTCGTCGCGGGCGCACTGGTCCTCGTCGCCGCCGGCAGCGGCCTCACGGTCTTCATGACCTCGAGCTGGCAGCTCCTGCTCTGCTGGGGCGTGCTGGTCGGCGTCGGCACCGGCTCGATGTCCATGGCCTTCGTGGCGACCGTCACAGGACGCTGGTTCGTCAGGCACCGCGGCCTGGTCAGCGGCGTCCTCACCGCCGCGGGCGCCACCGGCCAGCTGGTCTTCCTCCCCCTGGTCGCGGCACTCGCGACCGCACACGGCTGGCGGACCCCGGCCCTGGTCGTCGCGGCCGCTGCCCTGGCCGTCGTCCCACTCGTGCTGATCCTGCTCCGCGACCACCCGAAGGACGTCGGCACGACCGCCTACGGCGCGACCCCCGACGAGGTGATGCCCACCGGTCCGGTCACCGGCAGCAGCGCCGCCCGGGCTTTCGGCGCACTGCGCGCCGCCGCCCGCACGAGGACCTTCTGGCTGCTCGCCGGCGGCTTCGCGATCTGCGGCATGTCCACCAACGGCCTGGTCGGCACGCACTTCGTCACCGCGGCCCACGACCACGGCATGCCGCAGACAACCGCGGCGTCCCTGCTCGCGCTGGTCGGCATCTTCGACGTCGCCGGCACCATCTTCTCCGGCTGGCTCACCGATCGGGTGGATCCGCGACTACTCCTCGGCGTCTACTACACCCTGCGCGGCCTGTCGCTGGTCGTCCTGCCCTCGCTGTTCGGACCGAACACCGAGCCACCCATGTGGGCGTTCATCGTGTTCTACGGCCTGGACTGGATCGCGACCGTCCCGCCCACCGTGGCGCTGTGCCGCAACCGTTTCGGCACGTCGGGCCCGGTGGTGTTCGGCTGGGTGTTCGCCTCCCACCAGATCGGCGCGGCACTCGCGGCCGTCGGCGCGGGCGCGATCCGGGACACACAGGGGAGCTACGACCTGGCCTGGTTCATGGCCGGTGGCCTGTGTGGGTTGGCCGCGCTGCTGTCGCTCGCGATTCGCCCGATCCGGGAACCTGCCCATGCCGAAACACGCAGTTAACACGATCTACCTAGGCTGCCGGCATGGACCGTCAGCAAGAGTTCGTCCTCCGCACCCTCGAGGAGCGGGACATCCGCTTCGTGCGCCTGTGGTTCACCGATGTGCTCGGCTTCCTGAAGTCGGTCGCGGTGGCCCCCGCCGAGCTGGAGGGCGCCTTCGCCGAGGGCATCGGCTTCGACGGTTCAGCCATCGAGGGCTTCGCGCGGGTGTACGAGTCCGACATGGTCGCGCGCCCCGACCCGGCGACCTTCCAGGTGCTGCCCTGGGAGGACCGTGAGGGGCATCACTACGCGGCGCGCATGTTCTGCGACATCGCGATGCCTGACGGGTCACCCTCCTGGGCGGACCCCAGGCACGTTCTGCGACGGACCCTGGCCAAGGCCAGCGAGTCCGGGTTCACCTGCTACGTGCACCCCGAGATCGAGTTCTTCCTGCTCAGAGACCTGCCGGACGACGGACGCGAGCCCATCCCGGCGGACAACGGCGGGTACTTCGACCAGGCGAGCCACGAGACCGCGACACACTTCCGGCGTCACGCGATCGAGACCCTCGAGGCGATGGGTATCTCCGTCGAGTTCTCCCACCACGAGGGGGCTCCCGGCCAGCAGGAGATCGACCTGCGGTATGCGGACGCCCTGACCATGGCCGACAACGTGATGACGTTCCGGTACGTGGTCAAGGAAGTGGCCATCACGCAGGGCGTCCGTGCGTCGTTCATGCCGAAGCCGTTCACCGACCAGCCGGGGTCGGGCATGCACACGCACGTGAGCCTGTTCGAGGGCGACCAGAACGCGTTCTACGACAGCGAGGACCCGTACCAGCTGTCCAAGACCGGCAAGGCCTTCGTGGCCGGGCTGCTCAAGCACGCGCGGGAGATCTCCGCGGTCACGAACCAGTGGGTCAACTCGTACAAACGCCTGATCGTGGGCGGTGAGGCACCCACAACGGTGTGCTGGGGTCACGCGAACCGGTCAGCCCTCGTCAGAGTGCCGATGTACTCCGTCGGCAAGGCGTCCTCCCGTCGGGTGGAGATCCGCAGCCTGGACACGGCGTGCAACCCGTACCTGGCGTACGCGGTCATCCTCGCGGCCGGGCTGAAGGGCGTGGAGGAGGGCTACGAGCTGCCGCCCGCGGCCGAGGACGACGTGTGGTCGCTGACCGACGCCGAACGCCGTGCGGCCGGCTACGCGAACCTGCCCCAGAACCTGGGGGAGGCCCTGGCGGCCATGGAGGGGTCCGAGTTGGTGGCCGAGACCCTGGGCGAACACGTCTTTGATTTTTTTCTTCGGAACAAGCGGAACGAGTGGGACGCATACCGCCGCTCGGTGACCCCCTATGAGCTGCGGACTTTGCTGCCGCTGCTCTAGCCGCAAGCCGCTGACCAGCCGATTTGACTTGTGCACGCACCGCCCGATAACTTTCTCCTCGTCGCACAGAGCGGCGGACCGGACAGGAACTAGCAAGCCTGACCCCCCTCCGACGCGAAACCCGGCCTCTGATACACTTCAGTGGCTGGATGCGAACGGGCCAAGCGGGTTGACACCGCGAGACGGACCGGATAGCATGTAGCGGCACTGCTCGAAGCGGTAAGCCTCCCAAGCGGGACCGTCTCAGGTCTCCCAAGTAGGGATTGGCGCTTCGGCAACCAAAGCGGTAAACCAACTGGCGTCTCTCGGACCATGTTGCAAACGCGGCATGTTACGGATGAACGTGTGTTGTTTGAGAACTCAACAGTGTGCCGATAAATGCTAGTGAGCTTGTGCCGGCCTTGTTTTTTGCGAGGTTTGGTATTTTTGCTGGGATTTCTCTACACAATGATGCATTGTTGGAGA